>OFLL01000248.1_pt1 | contig 14692 bp, 11 predicted proteins | sample 1540861 | NCBI WGS metagenome assembly OFLL01 (sample SAMEA4413039, study PRJEB24355) | metagenome | biome: human; feature: gut; material: faeces | place: United Kingdom | collected 2010 | reverse complement strand
CCCTACATGTTGTGGTGACCCGCTGAACCCGTCGATTTCTACCTCACCCCGCTACGCACCCCGAAACCGGAAGAGCCCCTTTAGTGCATAGTGCTGTAGTGCTTAGCGGAACATCTTCTGCAGAGCGGAGAAGTCAGCCTTGACCACGCCGACAGACTGCAGGAATGCGGCGATGGCGCCGAGCAGGGCAGCCACAACGCCTGCGCCCAAGAAGCCGGCGCCGACGGGGTGGCGTGGCTAAAAGGAACAGAGTTGACGACACCAGCGGACTTGTTGTGGTCAATTGCCTGCTCGGAGAATTCTTCAGGGAGTGGCCGTATGGGGACTTGCCCAGAACACTGTTGACGTCGGCAAGCACTGCGTGGACACCATAAAACGACAAACGGTGAACCCCAGGAGGTGGGATTCACCGTGGTGAGTGAATGGGCAGATTATGCCATCTGCAGCGTGGTCACGCAGGTACCGCCTTCGTCAGAGGTATCCAGGGGAACCTCGCCGGTCTTGCCGTCGTGGGTGATGGTGATGGTGCCGTGCTTATCGGCGGGCAGCCAGTACCCAATGAAGCCGTTGTCAAAGGTCGTGGTGTCTTCGTTGATCAGCTCTTCCCCGGAGTCATCGGTGATGGTGACGTGGATGTCTTCCTTGCTGAGCTCACCAGTGCAGGTGGTCAGGGAGTGGTTGAAGCAATCATGCGTCTGGGTCATGTACGGCGCGATGGAGACGTAGAACTTGTCCTCCGGCAGGGGCAGGGATGCTTGGCCCTGCTCGGCGGTGAGGACTAGCTCGTTTGGCAATGCGGAGGCGTGAAGATTGCTATTGCGCTCCCCCTTGGGCATGTGGTCTAGCTTGTCGATGATCTCCGGGCCGTCCAACCCTTCGAGGTCGAACTCGGCGAGGATCTCCTCGGCAGGCACCTGTTGGATGTCGGTGCTGGAAGCGGCGCTCTTCGAGGCTTCGCTCGGGACGGGGCTCTCCGTGGAGCAGGCGGACAGGGTGATGGCTGCGGCGCACACAGCCGCAAGAGAAATGAGGCGTTTCATAAGTCTTCCGAATGGGTCCGATTGTGTTCACTCAAGCCTATACCCCACCCGGGTATCCATCAATGGAATGAGAGAAGAATCATCTTTTCGTGCTACGCAGGCTAAACTCTCCCCTATGTCTGAAACTTCGGCCGCGGAAGGAACTGAACCGACCATCGTCGACTCCGTGGGCAACGCGCTTGCCGACGGCGACACGGTCACCGTTACCAAGACCCTTAAGGTCAAGGGCGCGCAGCAGCCGCTGAAAGCTGGCACCAAGGTGCGCGGCATCCGCCTCAACGTCGATGCCGGCACCGGCCAAGAAGACCACAACATTGATTGCCGGATTGATGGTTTTGGTGCGATGAAGCTCAAGCCTGCTGTGGTGAAGAAGGCTTAGTATTAAAACCTGCGTGGGGCAGATTCGGAGGCAGTCCCCTACCGCGAGCTAATAGCCGGCATGGCTCCGCACGACAGCTACCCTGAGTTACATGATTACCGGCGCCCTCAAAAACAACGTCGACCGCATCTGGGACACCTTCTGGTCCGGCGGCATTTCTAACCCCGTTTCCGTCATTGAGCAGTTTACCTACCTGCTCTTCATCAAGGATTTGGACGAGCGTCAGGTCCAGATTGATAAGCGCCGGGCGTTAGGAGATCCCACCGCGACGGACGACATCTTTGACGCCAGCCAACAGGATCTGCGGTGGCGGAATCTCATCGAGGACCGTGATATCGCCCGCCGCAAGGCCACCATCATCACCAAGGTCTTCCCCTTCCTCAAGGAGATGGGCGGCACCGGCTTCCAGGAGCACATGGCTAACGCCTCCTTCGAGATTGAATCTGAGGCCACGCTCTCGCGAGTCATGGAGCTCATTGACCAGTTGCGCTTTCCGAACAAGGACATGAAGGGCGACTTGTATGAGTACATGCTGGACAAGCTGTCTACCTCGGGCACGAATGGTCAGTTCCGCACACCGAGCCACATCATCGAACTCCTCGTTGCGCTCATGGAGCCGACGCCATCGCAGCGGATCATTGACCCGGCCTGTGGCACCGCAGGCTTCCTGGTGGCCGCCAACGATTGGGTTGCTCAGCATCACCGCGAAGACCTCTACAACAAGGACACGCGCACTAAGTTCACCGAAGAGGGCCTGACGGGCTTCGACTTTGACAAAACCATGGTGCGCATCGCGGCGATGAACATGTTCATGCACGGTTTTGAAGAACCCAACATCTCGCACCACGATTCCTTGCAGAAGCTACCCACAACATTTGGGGATTTCGACCTTGTCCTGGCCAACCCGCCTTTCGCGGGCAGCCTGGATAAGGACTCCATCGATCCCAAACTCAAGTCCGTGACCACGGCCAAGAAGACGGAGATCCTCTTTGTCCACCGCTTCCTGCAGCTGCTCAAGCCGGGCGGCCGCGCCGCAGTGATTGTCCCCGAAGGCGTCCTTTTCGGCTCCACCAAGGCGCACAAGGCCCTTCGCAAAACCTTGGTTGAGGATCAGCGCTTGGATGCTGTCATCAAACTTCCCTCCGGCGTGTTCAAGCCCTACTCGGGCGTGTCCACCGCCGTGCTGTGCTTTACCCGCACCGATTCCGGTGGTACCGACGAGGTGTGGTTCTATGACGTCACCGCGGATGGCTACTCCCTGGATGACAAGCGCACCCCGCTTCTCGAGCGCCCTTTGCTCGGCCCCTCCCCTACCTCCCACATCCAGGACCTTAGCGATCCAGCGCTTGCCGACGCCCCCACTCCCGTCATCCTCACCGACGAGCAGCTGAAGTTCAACAACCTTCCGGACGTGGTTGCCCGCTGGCACTCCCGCACCACCGATGAGCGTGAGCGCGCCCGCACGGACTACTCCTTCACCGTGCCCAAGGACGAGATCGCCCAAGCCGACTACGACCTCTCCATGAACCGCTACAAGGAGATCGTCCTCGAAGCACAAGAAACCCGCGACCCCATGGATATCATCGCCGAAATCGAAGAACTCGACCGCGACATCACCCAGGGCCTTGCCAACCTGAAGGCCATGCTCAGCGAGGGGAAATAGCATGGCAAGCAATGCAAAGCATGACTGGCCGATGGTGCGGTTGGGGGATGTTGTGGAGTTTCTTGATCATTTGCGTAAGCCGGTTGCTTCGGAATTGAGACGAATAGGTGAAGTCCCCTATTACGGTGCGAATGGGCAACAGGGATGGATAGACGATTATCTTTTTGACGAAGAGTTGGTACTTGTTGCGGAAGATGGCGGAAACTTTTTACATCCTCAAAAAGGCGTCGCATATAAAATTTCCGGAAAAGCTTGGGTTAATAATCATGCGCATGTTTTACGGTCGACTGAGATCATAGATATCGATTACGTTCACTACGTACTCCGAAACTACGATTTCGCGCAGTACATCACTGGGTCTACTAGGGCAAAGTTGACCAAGTCGAACCTAAAGCGGGTCGTGATTCCCCTCCTTCCCCTCGACGAACAGCGCCGCATCGCGAAGATTTTGGATCAAGTGGATAGCGCACTGGTTAGAGTTGATCAGTTCTTAGCAGGCTTGCTTCAACTCAAACAGGAATTGTTTACGGCCTCCTTTCTGGAAGATCAGCGCGAATTGATAACAGTTGGTGAGTACCTCGAATCCACTCAGTATGGAACTAGCGACAAGGCGAACGAGAATGTCGGCATTCCGGTACTGCGAATGGGGAATGTCTCTTACAACGGCGAAATTGATCTTTCAGATTTAAAATACGTTGAGCTCGACATCAAGGATCGAGAGAAATATTCGCTGAAGGCCGGTGATTTACTCTTTAACAGGACGAATAGTAAGGACTTGGTGGGGAAAACCGCTGTCGTCCCAGCGTTGCCGGAGGAGTATACGTATGCAGGCTATCTAATCAGATGTCGAGTAAACGATAAAGCAGTTCCTGAGTATATCTCCGGGTACCTCAATTCGGTTCTTGGTAAGAAGATTCTGCGAAACACCGCAAAAGCAATTGTGGGAATGGCGAATATCAACGCCAATGAGTTGAAGAGGTTGCCAATTCCTAAAGCATCATTGGACGAGCAACAAGAGTTCGCATCATCAACTTCGCGAATCGAAGAAGTTGAATCTCAGATGAAACGTCAGAGGAAACTTCTGCAAGAACTACAAGAATCCCTATCCACCCGCGCATTCCAAGGAGATCTCTAATGGCTATCGAAAGATGGGAAGCCTACATGGTCCCGGTGTTGGAAGCCCTTAATGCCAATGGAGCTGAGATCCGGCGTCGGGGCAGTCGCGCTTTGAAAACCGCGTTGGGTGGGCGTTGACATTCCTTAAGAAGGCGAATGCCATTACTTTGCCGGCGCGGGCGCGCTTTCAAATTACAGACTTTGGCCGTGATCTGTTGGCGCGCTATCCATCCGGGTTAACGGAAAAGCAGCTGTTGGGAGAGATTGCGGGCACGGAAGCAGCGCTAACGTGGCGGGGCCGGAATCCTGGGCGTAAGGCTGGGGACGAGGTAAGCGCTGATAAGCAAAGCGTACTTCCAGAGGCTGAGAGCGAGCTCGATCCGGTAGAGCAGGTGGAAACTGGTGTATCTCGTAACAACGAATTCGTGGCTGGTGAGCTGCTGACTCGGTTGAACGACAATGAGCCGGTGTTCTTTGAACAGGCAGTGCTGGACTTGCTCATGGCCATGGGATATGGCGGTACGCAGGGCAAGGCTACGCGCACGCAGTTATCCAATGATGGTGGAATCGACGGGATTATTGACCAGGATGCGCTGGGGCTGTCCCGTATTTACGTGCAGGCTAAGCGGTATGCGTTGGATAAGAGCATCGGCCGACCGGCTATTCAGGGATTCGTGGGTGCGCTGCAGGGGGCACAGGCGGATCGAGGGGTGTTTCTGACTACAGCGACGTTTTCAGATAAGGCGCAGGAGTATGCGGATGCGGTGTCGTCACGCGTCGTTTTAATCGACGGGGACAGGTTGGCGAAACTGATGATTCGTTACGGCGTAGGTGTGCAGGTCAAGAGGACCGTGGCCCTGGCCGAGGTGGATGAGGACTATTTCGAATAGGTAGGGAAACTAGATATGGCTGAACCGAATGGCGAAGAAGTCGGTACCTGGTCGGGTGTGTGGACGATAGGGCCCGACGCTGAGGAAATCCCAGGGGTGCTGAAATACGCCCCGCTTGAGGGGTTTGAGCTGCTTTTGCCTGGGGGTGCATTTCGGGAAATGTACGAACACAAAGGTTTCGGTGAATCCAAATTCACGCCAGGAGTTGAGGTAGGCATGATCGGTCCTGCTGATGGTCATTTCCTGGCCATTTGGGGCGTAGTTGAGGGGCGCAAGGTGACGCTCTTTGATTTTGAGCTCAAAAGACAGGCAACCTACGGATTAAGGTATCAAGAGGCAGCCTATAAAGGTGATCTTCTGGTTTGGGGCGCTCACATGAAGAGCAAAGATGAACTTTGCATCTGTGAAGCATCTTTCGCGGCGGAGTACTTGCACCTGCTGGTTGAAGATAGTCGACGCCTTGAAGTGACGAGAGAATCTGACTCTGAGGGAAAGCGAAGCTTTACGGTTATGGGTGAGTGGGGCCCTGCGTCGGCTGTTTTAGGGAAGATTCAACTTAATGATTCGGACGCCTCGCTCAAGGCAGTGACACACGCCCCAGTACTCGAGCACTCAAGAAAAGAATACCTTGCAACTGCCACTAACTCGGTGGCTCTTCGTCATTCTTTTTCGGAAAAAGCTAGTATTCAGCGAGTGCTCGAGATTAGTCGGGATCTGTCTCGAATTTTGACTTTAGTTCGAGGGAAAAATGCTGAAGTTTACTCAATATCTTGCGCTTTGGACGGGGAAGGTAAAACAAAACAGTCGGTCGAACTTATTCAATCGAGGAGGACAGCAGCGGAAGTTCAATCCAGCGGACGGCTCAGTGGCGAATTCGCTTTTTTCCTCGGGGTCGACGAATTCCTAACGGTTTGGAGCAAGTGGCTAGAGTTCGCCGCAGATGGCTCACGTTTGATCGGTTTGCTTATCGAGCTGAAGACCGGCCAGTCGTTTTTAGAATCGAAAATCCTGCTTAGCGGAGTTCTTGCGGAGGCTTTCCATACACAAGTTTTTGATACTTGCTTACCAGAAACCGAATCTAACTTTGAGACATTATTTCCCCAGGGTCAAGCTTATGAACTTAGGAAGGATAAAACGGAGCGACCAACCTTCAAGCTCCGATTGCTCGACCTTTACATGCGTCTGCCAGAGGAGCTGAGAAATCACCTTTTGCCGGAAGGGCTTAAGCAGTGGCTCCGTTACCAAACAACAATGAGGAACAGCGTCGCGCACGCTGCACAAATAAAGGATAATGAATGGCAGGCGGCATTTGACGCACATACGTTGACCATCGCAGTCGTTGAAGCGCATGTATGGCTTATGTCAGGAGTACCTCTATCGCGATTGCTTATGGAGTCGGGCGTGAAAGCGCAAAGCGCTGCGACCAGGATGTCACGGTTAAAGCTTTCTGAATAGTTCTCTTTGAGGTCCCGCTGTAACGTTTGGCGGGAAGATGCCTTTCGAATATTTCGAATTGCTCTATGATGGTCTCATGAATGAAGTACGGAATCGCCCCCATACGACTCTCCCGCCGCACGACCTAGAGGCAATGCTCGACGTGAGCAGGTTCCTGGACCAGCTGGAGGGGCCTGCTGCGCTTGTGGGGCCCGACGGACAGACGGTAAATCTGCCCGAAGAAGCATTTAGCGTGCTGGCAGACGTTGTCCGAGCGATGAGACAAGGAAAGGCCATTACTCTTGCGCCAGTAGACCAGTTGCTTACAACACAAGAAGCAGCAGACTTCCTGGGTATTAGTAGGCCGACTCTGGTGAAAAAACTTGAGGAAGGGTCGATAGCGTTCGAACGTCCCTCAGGGGGCAGGCATAGGAGAGTTCGGCTCGTTGACTTACTGCAGTACCGGGATGAGCAGCGGACTGAACGTCGTAAAGCACTGCGGGAGCTAGCGTCTGAGGCCCAAGCTGCCGGGGCCTATGACGTAAATGCTGCAGACGCCGCTGACATTGCGCAGATCCTCAAGGATGCCCGCAAGGAAGTGGCAAAGAAGGAGAGGCGTGGCTAAATTTTCAGCGCTTTTGGATGCGTGCACGCTGGTGCCGGTATCGCTTGCAGATACCTTCCTGTCGTTAGCGGAAGCTGGGCTTTATCGCCCACTATGGAGCGACCGGATTCTGGAGGAAACGCAGCTTGCGGTGAAAAGGATTCATCCAGAACTTTCGCCGGATTCCGTCGAGCGGCGAATAGACGTGATGCGAGACTTCTTTGATGACGCCAATATCACCGACTGGGAAGTACTTGAAAGCGTAGTTTCTTTGCCAGATCCTGATGACGCACATGTCCTAGCGGCTGCCATCCAGGGGCGGGCAGATGTCATTGTCACGTTCAACGTCAAAGACTTTCCGCGGGATGAGCTCCAGCGCTTTGGCATTGATGTGCAGACACCGGATGAATTCTTGCTCAACCAATTGGATCTCGATCCAGATGAGGTCCTAGATTGCCTTGTACGACAAGCTCATGCCTTGCGTAATCCACCCGTACAACTAGAGGAACTTTTAGGCAGTCTCGAGCGATTGACTCTCCCAGGGTTCACATCTGAGGCACGAAGGCATTTGTGGCGAGTACGATAAGTGAAGCCCGCTGACGGCTTTCTCGGTGTGGGGAAAGTGTTATTTTGGCATTGATGAGCCGGGATTAACCTTTAAGCTAGACATGATGTCGGCCCGTGTTGTCAGCACCCTGTGATGTTGAAGCTCTACCTAATAAAGTCGGAACACCAAAATGAATGCTCCTACCCCACCCCATGATTCCCGCGGAGCCGCTTCAGGCGGACCTACCCGCAGCAGCAACTTCAGCTTTGTACGTTACGTCTGGCCCACGGCGTATGAGGAATGCCTGAAGGTAGAGCGGTTCGTCGATGCGGACCCCGTGATTTCCTGCTTCTATGCGCGCAAGGTGCTGGAGCGAGTGGTCAGCCACATCTGGGTGCTCCGGAACTTGGGTGATAGTCGGGATTTCAGCTTGGCGCAGATGACCCGAGATCGTGCCTTCACTGAGTGCGTGAAGAACGAGACCATGCTGCGCAAGATGACTCTCGTGCGTAAGAGCGGCAACCACGCCGCACACGCCGACGACATGGAAGGCAAGCAAGCGCCGACCTCCCCGCAGAGGGCGCGGGAGGCGGCGGGACATCTATATGACCTCATGGCCTGGGCGGTGCGGTACCACTCAGCCAGCCCGCACGCCGCGCCGGGCCCGCAGGCGTCTTTTGATTACCGTCTGCTGGGTCAGACCGCAGATGATTCCTCAGGCATCCACGTTGCCGGCCGTTCCCAGGCGCAGACCGCCGAGTACCTCAAAAAGCTGGAACAGAAAGATGAGGAGCTCCAGGAAAACCGGCTGCTGCTTAACGAAGCCCAGGAAGCAGCACGTCAAGCGGAGGAGAAGCGCCTTCGTGAGGCTGCCCAGTTCGAGCTCAAGCGGCGGAGCACGGAGATTAAGGCGAAGGCGGAGATCGCCGATGCCCAGGAGCAAGCCGAAGCGGAGCGCGAAGCTGCACGGCAGGTGAAAGACGAACTTGCTGCCAAGATTGAGGCCCTCCAGGAGCAGTTGGCTGAGCAGCAAGCAGCCGCTGCAGAGCGCGCTGGGGTGGCAGCACCGTCGGCTGCGCCTTTGGCGATCAGCGAGGCCGAGACGCGCCGACAGCTCATTGATCCGATGCTCGAAGCAGCAGGGTTTAGTGATGATTCAATCACCCGAGAGCTCGAGTTACACGGTATGCCCAATCCCTCCGGCGTTGGATTCGCAGATTATGTCTTGTGGGATGATGACCGCACACCGTTGGCCGTTATCGAAGCGAAGAAATCGATGGAGTCTATGAGCGTGGGCTCCCAACAGGTGAAGCTGTACGCGGATTGCATCGAGCGCGAATTCGGCACACGGCCGGTCATGTTGTGTACCAACGGCTATCACATTGACCTGATCGATGATGCTGCTAACCTTCCTGGCTCCGGTGTGGGCTATCCCGCCCGAGAGGTTGAAGGTTTCCCCACTGCGCAGCAATTTCGCCGCATGATCGGGCGGCGCACCATGCGTGCCCTATTGAGTGAGACGGCGGTTGATACGGAGATTGCTGGCGGCGGTGCCCGCACGTACCAGCTCGAGGCCATCCGCGCGGTGACGGAGACGTTGGAGAGGCGGAGGCGTCGCCAAGCATTGCTGGTCATGGCGACGGGAACTGGTAAGACGCGTGTGGCCGTGGCCACCGCCAAGCTGTTGCGTCAGGCCGGCTGGGTGGGCAAGGTGCTGTTCCTGGCGGACCGCACCGCCTTGGTCAATCAGGCACACAAGGCCTTTGTGAGCATGTACGCGGAGTCCACGCCCGTGAACCTCATCAAGAATCCTGAGCAGGTGGGTGATGTGTACGTCACTACCTACAACACCATGATGAACCTGATTGGTGATGACGGAGACACACCGGCCAAGTTTGGGCCGTTCGACTTTGACCTCATCATCGTGGATGAGGCCCACCGCTCCGTTTACAACCGCTTCAAGCGCATCTTGGAGTACTTCGATGCCTACGTGGTGGGGCTGACGGCGACGCCGAAGAGCGAAATCGACCATGACACATATGCGCTCTTTGAGATGGAAGATAAAACCCCGTCCTTCGAGTACGGCCTCGATGAAGCCGTGGCAGATGGAAACCTCGTTCCCTTCAAGACGGCTCGTCAGGACTCACTCTTCCTGCGTCGTGGTATGTCCTATGACGAGCTCTCCCCCGAGGAACAGCTGGCGTGGGACACGTCCGATTGGGGTACCGACGAGGACGGTGGGCGCCTAGATCCGCCCGGGCAGATTTCCTCGGCGGAGATCAACCGCTACCTGTTCAACAAGGACACCATACGCAAGGTGTTGAAAACCGTGGTGGAGAACGGGATTCGCGTGGGCGGCGACCAATTGGGAAAGACCATCATCTTCGCCCGGACCCAACGCCACGCGGAGCTTATTAAGGAAGTCTTTGACGCGACGTTCCCGGAGTATTCGCGCACTGGTGCCTCCGTGATCACCACGCACACAAAGTATGCGCAGTCGGCCTTAGACGAGTTTGCAAATCCGGACGGGGACGTCAACATCGCGATTTCCGTGGACATGCTGGACACTGGCGTCGACGTGCCCGAGGTGGTTAACCTCGTCTTTTTCAAACCCATCTACTCCCCCACCAAGTTCTGGCAGATGGTGGGCCGAGGGACTCGATTGCGCCCGGACCTCTTCGGGCCGGGGATGGACAAGACGCACTTCCTCATCTTCGACTTCTGCGGCAACGTGGATGAGTTCTACAAGGGTGAAGCCCGTGATTCGGCCACGGGACGCCCGCGATCGCTGTCGGAAAAGCTTTTTGATGCCCGCGTGGGATTGCTCGCGAAGCTGGACAAGCACTCCGATGCCCCAGACCTGCGCGCCGAGCTTGCCGACTCCCTCCACGCCTCAACGGCATCCGTTCCGTTAGGTCACATCATGGTCCGGCCCGGCGACAAAGAAACCCTGATGCGCTACCGCGAGCGCTCTGCCTGGGACGACGTGAATGAGGAAAAGGCAGAGCAGCTGCGCCGCCATCTCGCGCACCTTCCGCTGAACACAATGAAAGAACCAGAGACAGCTAAGCGCTTTGATTTGGTGATTCTGAAGCTCCAAGTGGGGTTGCTCGACCACAGCCCCGAGTTTGCGGCACTGCGCCAACGCGTGGAGGGTATGGCGAATGATCTCATGGCCGTGAGCTCCACCATCCCCATGGTGGCCGAGCGGCGGTCCTTCCTCGAGCGCGCGCTGGATCCGGAGTGGTGGAAGAACGTTACGGTCGAGGACCTCGAGACCATCCGCATCGGCATGCGTTCGCTCATCCAGTTCGTGCCCAAGGGAAAGCGCAACGCCGTGACCCTCGACATCCAAGATGAGATGGGTGAACTCACGATCGATGATGAGATGCCTGGGCGGCTGCCCGGAACAGGCTCTTACCCCTCTCAGGCCGAACAACAGCTGCGTGATGTGCTGCAGGAACACGGCAACGACCTTGCGATGATCAAGTTGCGCAGTGCACGGGCGCTTAACGCAGAGGATGTTGCCGCGTTGGAAGCCATGGTGGCTCAGGCTGGCGGGGGAAGTGCTGGCTTCGAGGAAAGCATTGACAAGCTGCGGGAACGCATGGGTGGAGACAGTATTCCTGCCTTCATCCGCCGCTTGGTGGGCCTTGATGAAGCTGCAGTCCAGGAGCAATTTGCAGACCTTCTCAGCAACACTTCGTTCAGCGCCGCCCAAATCCGCTTCATCAAGATGCTGGTGGACGTGCTGGTTCACAACGGTGGCGTGGCCTACGAGGAAATTTTCCAGCCGCCCTTTGATGAAGAGGGCTCTGTCGTCGATATCTTCCACAACAAGACCGACGTCATCGTGGATTTGCGCAAGCGCCTTGAACGGATTGAAGCAACGGCACAGGCCAACTAAGCGCCGCCGCGCTGCGGGAAAGGACGCGGTCTAGCTGGGTCTAACTGGGGAGATGTCCGTACGGTGACTACACTGTCTAACCATGACTAACCCGAGCGATAACACCACCCACCGCTACACGCCGGAGCTCGCCGCGCAGATTGAAAGTGCCTGGCAGCAGTACTGGAAGGACAACGGTACGTTCAACGCGCCGAACCCAGTTGGGCCGCTCGCGGAGGAGGGTAAGAAACTTCCCGCGGAGAAGATGAACATTCAGGACATGTTCCCCTACCCCTCCGGCGCGGGCCTTCACGTAGGCCACCCGCTGGGTTATATCGCCACGGATACTTATGCCCGCTTTAACCGCATGCTGGGCAAGAACGTCCTGCACACGCTGGGTTATGACGCCTTTGGCCTGCCGGCTGAGCAGTACGCCATCCAGACTGGTACGCACCCGCGCACCACCACGGAGGCGAATATCAACAATATGCGCCGCCAGCTGGGCATGCTGGGGCTGGGCCACGATCCGCGTCGCTCGGTGGCCTCGACTGACCCGGAGTTTTATAAGTGGACGCAGTGGATCTTCCTGCAGATTTATAACTCCTGGTTTGATGAGGAGCAGCAGAAGGCACGCCCGATTTCCGAGCTCATCAAGGAGCTCGAGGTGGGCAAGCGCACCACCAAGGATGGTCGCTACTACGCGGATCTGACCAAGGAAGAGCAGCGCCAGGCACTCGATGAATTCCGTCTGGTCTATCTGTCTAACTCCACCGTGAACTGGTGCCCGGGCCTGGGCACGGTGCTGGCCAACGAGGAGGTCACCGCGGAGGGCAAGTCCGAGCGCGGTAACTTCCCGGTCTCCCGCAAGAACCTGCGCCAGTGGATGATGCGCATTACCGCTTACTCGGACCGCCTGCTCGATGACCTGGAGCTTCTGGATTGGCCGGAGAAAGTCAAGTCCATGCAGCGTAACTGGATTGGCCGCTCCCGTGGTGCAGAGGTCAGCTTCCATGCCGAGGGTTACAACATCGACGTCTTCACCACCCGCCCGGATACTCTCTTCGGTGCGGAGTACGTGGTGCTGGCCCCGGAGCACGAGCTTGTCGACGCCCTCCTCTCCCCCATCCCTTATGACGATGACGTCGATGAACGCTGGACCTTTGGCCACGATGATCCGAAGGAGGCCGTAGAAGCCTACCGCGCATCCATCGCCGCCAAGTCTGATCTGGAACGCCAGGAGAACAAGGAAAAGACCGGCGTCTTCCTGGGCACCTATGCCACCAACCCGGTCAACGGCAAGCAGGTGCCGATCTTCATCGCAGACTACGTCCTGACCGGCTACGGCACCGGCGCCATCATGGCGGTTCCGGCGCACGATACCCGTGACTACGAGTTCGCCACGGTCTTTGGGCTGCCGATTACTGAAGTCGTCGCTGGCGGCGACATCACTAAGGAGGCCTACACGGAGTCCGGCAAGGCCGTAAACTCCGCCAACGATTCCCTGGACATCAACGGTATGTCCAAGGATGAGGCCATCGCCGCCATCATCCCGTGGCTGGAGGAACAAGGAGTAGGCCGCGAGAAGATCCAGTACAAGCTGCGTGACTGGCTGTTTGCCCGCCAGCGCTACTGGGGCGAGCCCTTCCCCATCGTCTACGACGAGGCCGGCCAGGCCTACCCGCTGCCGGAGTCGATGCTGCCCATTGAGCTGCCGGAGGTAGAAGACTACAAGCCGGTGTCATTCGACCCAGATGATGCCGATTCCTCCCCGCAGCCGCCGCTGGCCAAGGCCCGCGAGTGGGTGGAGGTCGAGCTCGACCTAGGCGATGGCCCGAAGACCTACTACCGCGACACCAACGTCATGCCGCAGTGGGCAGGTTCTTCCTGGTACCAGCTGCGCTACATCGATCCGACCAATGATGAGATCTTCTGCGACCTCGAGAACGAGCGTTATTGGACGGGCCCTCGTCCAGAGGAGCACGGCCCGAACGATCCGGGTGGCGTTGACCTCTACGTCGGCGGTGTGGAGCACGCCGTGCTGCACCTGCTCTACGCCCGCTTCTGGCATAAGGTTCTCTTCGATCTGGGCTACGTGACCTCGAAGGAGCCTTACCGCCGCCTGTACAACCAGGGCTACATCCAGGCTTATGCCTACACCGATTCCCGCGGTGTTTACGTGCCTGCCGCTGAGGTAGTAGAACGCGATGGCGCGTTCTACTACGGGGATGAAAAGGTCAACCAGGAGTACGGCAAGATGGGCAAGTCCCTGAAGAACTCCGTGGCCCCGGATGAGATTTGCCGCGACTATGGTGCCGATACCCTGCGTGTCTACGAGATGTCGATGGGCCCGCTGGATACCTCCCGCCCGTGGGCAACCAAGGACGTCGTCGGTGCGCAGCGCTTTTTGCAGCGCCTGTGGCGCCTAGCCGTCGACGAGAACTCTGGCGAGCTGTGCACGACGGACGCAGAGCTCTCCGAGGATGACCTGAAGCACCTCAACCGCACCATCGCCGGCGTGCGTGATGACTACGAGAACCTGCGTCTGAACACCGTGGTGGCCAAGCTCATCGAGTACGTGAACTACCTGACCAAGGCATACCCGAAGGGCGCGCCGCGCGCCGCTGTGGAGCCCTTGGCCCAGCTGGTCTCCCCTGTCGCCCCGCACATCGCGGAAGAGCTGTGGAAGCGCTTCGGCCACGAAGAGACCATCACCTACGAGTCCTTCCCGGAGTTCGAAGAAAAGTACCTCGTCGACGACGAGATTGAGGTACCTGTGCAGATCAACGGCAAGGTCAAGGCACGCGTGATGGTGCCTGCCGACGCTGACCAAGCCACCGTCGTGGGTATTGCCAAGGAAGATGAGCGCATCGCTGAGCTGACGGCGGGCAAGAACGTGGTCAAGGAGATCTACGTCCCGGGCCGCATGGTCAACCTGGTGGTGAAGTAAAACCAACGCGGCCCCGATCTCGGGGCTGGGGCTGGGCCAGAGCTAATCCAGCTCTTGGTTCAGCTCTGTTATGTCCATAGGGTTTTTGGACATGGAGTCCGGTGTCTTCTTGGACACGGAATCCATGGAGGTCTTGGACACTTCTAGCGGTTTATGGTTGTTGCCTGCGTTTGGGCCGGGGTTTGG
>OFLL01000238.1_pt1 | contig 15573 bp, 17 predicted proteins | sample 1540861 | NCBI WGS metagenome assembly OFLL01 (sample SAMEA4413039, study PRJEB24355) | metagenome | biome: human; feature: gut; material: faeces | place: United Kingdom | collected 2010 | reverse complement strand
ACGCGTCCGGCGCGATTGCTCACCACCACCGGGGCGGGCGAAATTGTTATGGATACGTCTTACCGGTCGGTGTTGGATCGTGCTACTAAGCGGGCGGGTGTGTCTGAGCGGATTAAACCGCATTCGGGTAGGCGCTGGTTGGTGACTCGGCTTGCGGAAGAGGGTGCGCATGTTAAAGAGATTGGCCGCATTCTCGGTGATGATGATTTGAGTGTGATTATGGGCATTTATATGCAGGTTCGGGCTGAGCGGACAACGGAGCTTATGGACGTGGTGGACGTGTCGGTTACGGCGGCGCGTCGGGCAGGGCAGGAGTAGAGATATGGCTGAAAAGAAAAGTGAGCGGCACCGGCTTGACGGTTTGACTATTCGCGTACTTGATGGGCGGTACATCATGGGAGACCTAATATGTGGGCTTCGACTCATTGGAGGGCGCGTGTCGTGGAGAATCTCAGTTGTGAACCGTTGGGGGGATGATTTCATCCCAGATTGGGTGGTGGGCCCCCGTCAACGGACTTCACAGCTCTGGAGGGACTACCATATTGACCGGGGTTCTGGGAGGCCTAAGAAGTCCTGGTATGTGGTGTTCCCTGACTTCCGCATTCGTGAGGAAAAGCTGGCGCCGATACTAGACGCGCTAATACGCGAGGACATTTATGAGGTTCAGTATTCGGCTCTAAGGCGTGCGCTCGGAATGTAGCGGCCAGTGCAGTCCTGACGCGAGCATGTGAGGCCATGATAAGGTGAAAGAAGTTCTTCACATTTGGTTTGAGCCGTATCACTGTAGTGAAGCCAGTCCACTCCGATTCCGGAGTGCAGGGCCGTTAAGAACGGGACTAAGACGGTGGATGGCAGAGTTTCTACTGTCCCTAGCGCCTAAATGCGGCGCTTTGTAGTAAAGCCCCGATTCGTTGGGGATTACTACTCGTACCCAAAATAGGTACGTGGGAAAGAGTGTAGAACTCATGTCTAATGTGTCTCGCACCACAGCGAACACCGCCACATCCAACGCCCGCCTGGCGCGTAATTTGAAGCCCCGGCTTATGGGTAGCGTAAAAGACGCTGCAGGCCGCTGGGCAATCAGCGAAAAGACTATCCGGCGCATGATCAACGCCGGGGAGCTCGTCGGCTACTATCCGACGCCCCGCACCCTGCGTGTGGACATGCTCGAGCTCGATGCCCTCATGGAGTCCCGCGCCACCCGCAAGGTGGTGGCGTAACAATGACTACCAACTACGCCCCAGCCGATTCGCTGGCCTACATCAATGAAAATGGTCTAATCGACGCGGCCATAGAAGCGCTGTACACACTCTCAGACGATATGAGCGCGCCCGAACAGGCAGACCTTGCGGTAACTGTTCTGGAGACCCTGAAGAAGATCCTTGCGTATGAAGTCCGGGTACACCGGCTTGATACAGCCACGCACTACAGCAATGACATCCCCCTGCGTGTTACCGGGCTAGAGCCGTATGAAGAAGTCGATACCGACGGCGTGCGGCATACGGGAGTACGTCCGTTCACCACCTGTATGCACCCCAGTGGTGCGGTAACCCACCCGGCTATCGACAACGGCGGGGAGGTGGCGTAACCCATGGCTGAAAAGAATATCCCCGCGCCGGGCCAGCACGGGGACAATCAAGCAAGTTTCTACCGCCATACTAACCCAGTAGGGCAGGGAACACCTAGCGTGTGGGAGTCCTTTGCGGTACAAACACTTGCCTATCTTGTCTCCAGTACGGCGGAAACAGCGCAGTTCGCTATCGCCCGGCGCGGCTTAACCGTGCAGGCGTTCCCTAGGTTGTATCAACCGGCGTTTGAGGTGCTGCTAGGTGGTGTCCTGGAGCTGCTGGAGACGGGCCGGGGCCAGGAGACTGTGAACGTTGTGCAGTTCGGGCAGCGTCTGCATGAGCGGCAAGGCCCGGTGAGCGTCCGGGTAATGCAGCGGATTACCGGAAGTGGCTGCTACCGCGCCGATAAAGCACTGTGTTTCGCTGAGCTTGGGCTGATTAATGTTGCGGCGTGCCTGCTGGTTGAACAGTCTGGTTTTGCGTCCCTGGTGCAGGCTCAGGCGGGTATCCAACGCTGCTTAGACGAAGCAACTTTGGTCGGTACTGGTGAAGTGGTGGACCGCGTTCTGTATGCGCAGGCAGCAGGGCAACGCGCGCTGATCAACGGGCAGCAGGTCCGGGCTTACTCTCCAGCTCAGGGGGTGGCCTAATGCCTAAGATGACTGCAAGCGACGTGAAGCAGACAATGCAGCGCGCGGAAGCAACCGCGGCTAGGGTCGGTGCGGATATTCCGCTGGACTCGGTACTAACCGCACAAGAGTGGGAGCAGCTGCATAGGGACGTATTCGACGGCTCAGACACGCTCGAGCACCTACGGGATTACGCCCGGGCCCACTACGTGCCACCGGTCGCATTCCTGCTTGTGACGCTGACAAGGATTGCGGCGGCAAGCTACCCAACTACCGTTAACGCTGGGCTGGGCCCCACACCACTTAACGCCTATCTTGTGTTGGTCGGTGATTCCGGTATGGGCAAGGATTCGGTAATCAGTCGGTCTACTAAGGCCTACTCACTGATCCGCACCAGTTTCCCGGAAGTGCTGGAAGAGCGGCCGCTAGGCTCGGGTGAATCGCTGGTATCCGCGTTTATGCCACCCGCGCCGGACAAAGATGACCCGGCCCCTAAACCTAACCCCCGGGTGCTGTTCACGGAGACGGAAATCAGCAACGCCGAAACATTGATGAAGCGCGACGGGGCCACGCTTAGGCAAAACCTGCTGAAGCTCTACAGCGGTAGCACTGTCGGTAATGCGACGAAAAACAGTGTGGACACCGTAGCCGGGGGCACGTATTCCACCGGGCTGATTATCGGAGCCCAGCGGGGCAGGGTAGGGGCGCTGCTGGATAACCCCGATGATGGATTGCCCCACCGGTTCATGTGGACGGAGTTGCTAGATCCGAACGTGCCTAGCCAGTTGCCTAAGGTTGGGCCAGAGTTGGACGCGGTGCAACTGCCTAAGGCCGGGACGGTAATCCAGGCGTGCGATAAGGCCAGTAGGCAGGTGAAGCAGCGCAGTAGGTTGCGGCTCACTAAGGGCTATACAGGCGGGCTTGACTCGCACCTGTTGTTAACTCGGGTGCGTGTCGCTGCACTGCTGGCAGTGTTTAGAGGGCACGCGGAAGAGCACGGCTTTACCGATGATGATTGGCGGCGCGCGGGCGCGCTCGTAGCGTACTCAAAGAAAGTACGTGAGTCCTGTAATGAACGCCTGCAGGCCTCAGCCGTGGTCAAGCAGATGACACGTGAAGAAGCAGAGTATGCAGCACGTAGGAAGCGCATTCACCAATTGGTCTACAAGGCGTTAAAGGATAGTGAGCAGGTGCGTGTAAGCGAGATTACTAATCCTCAACGTAGGTGGCGTAATGACGCTGGAGACATGATTGCGGAACTGGTGCACGCTAAGGCTATTCGCTACGTCGATAAGCAGTGTTGGATTATCTGCAAGGGTGAAGCATGGCAGGACTTTGTAGCTTCCCTTAGTACCCGTCCTAAGTGACCTATTCGACCTAACCCCAGGTAGGCGGTGGTTTCCAGTGTCCTAACCACCGTCCTAACCCGTCCTAACCTAGGACACGAAGATAGGACACCATAGGACACCACATAGGACACCAAAAGACGCCCTGACCAGCACATAGGACACATAGGACGCTTAGGGCAGGGGGTAAGAAAAAGGACGTCCTAGCCTAACGGGAGCAGCCCGGCGCGCCGGGCGGTCCTATGGTGAAAGACCCTGGGGGCTATACCCTCCGTGAAGCTAATCCCGGCCCCCGTCGGTGTAGGTGTGAGGGCCGGTTACAGGTCTGGAGTTTTATACCCCAGGGGGATAACCCCCGGCCCCAGGGTATGTGTCGCCCGGTTGGCAATGGCGCTAGGGCTGCGCCTGGCCGTGGGATTCCAGGCCCAGGGGGTGACCCCCTCCCCAGCCTGCCGTGTCGGTCGGACGGCATTGCTGCGCTGTTCGTGTACGGGTTTGAGCATTTTCGCATTTTCGGCGTCGGTGGCAGCAGATAGTAGTGTGAGACGGTTCAACGCCACACGAAAACATTTGCTAAGTGAACTAGTATGAAAACATGATGGTTCACACGTCAAACACACCTGAACAACAGGCCATTGAAACCAGGCTCACCACAGCACTAACCACTATTGCGCGGCTGGCAGAAAACCTTAATGACTTAATCGGCGGTCATGGCCGTGTCGCTCGGTTCGGGGAAATCAGGCGGCGTAATCCACGCTCAACACCACCGTGTAACCTGTCTTGGCTGCAGCTGTCGATAGAGCTGCAGGACCTACTCAAGTGCGGCGTGCTGCAGGCACGCGCTGACGGCGCTACAGGCGTTCCACGCGATCGCAGCGGTGAAGCACTTGCTTGGTGGCTAGCAGGCCACAGCAACCAACTAGCAGCCCTACAGTGGGTTACCTCGGGCCCGTGGTGGTCCCTGCGCTCGGGCAGTAACGGGGTCTCATGGCTCGATGAAGTAGAGCTGTATGCCGATACCCTGCAGAGCGCTATCAACCCACCCGAAAAACACCCACCAGCAGGCAGCACGCTAGAGGTCGCCACCTGGTGCGGCGTATCCGCTACCTCGGTCCGCAATTGGCGGCGCGCTGGAAAACTGCAAGGGTTCTGGAACGGCAAAAAGTGGACCTACAGAACTAGCGACGTGCTGAGGGTGAAAGAAGAAATGGCGGCGCGCCGGGCGGGTTAGTCGGTGCCGGATAATCCGGGTGCGTGCTGCAGTCTGTACTCGGTGCGCGGTCATCTTGACCGTGCAGGCCCCCGGGAAATCTTAGGGCGGTGGCTCGCCCGCGACTCTCTCGGCTCCTGGTGCTCGCTTGTCTCTCTCCTTTTGTTTTGTGGTGCTAATTAATTAGATGGGGAGGTAGCCCTGGCGACGCTCACGGCGCTAAAGGGCACTGCATAGCTGCAGTACCTCCCCCGGTGGCTAGCGGTGTCGAACGGGCCCAAAAACAGGGGCCGGGTCGCTGCTACTCGGTGGCGGTTGCTGCAGGTGGCGGGCTGTTTTAAGGGTGGGGGTTGCCGTAAACTATCGGTGTCAAAACGTAAAGGGCATGTGAGGTGTTTGCATGAAGATGGAAGCCGGTAAGTGGCAACTGCAGTTTGATGAACTCACGGCGCTGATCCGGTCGCTGGAAGCGATGGAGCCTAAGCCTGCGAAAGAGATTGTGGCGGCGTACGCACAGCGGGCGAAGGCGATTGAGGAATTGGAGAAATCTCCATTTGGTAGGCGGTAGTGGCCGGGGTGAATTTCCCACCGGTGTGAAATCCGGCGGCCCTGGCAGGTGTCTAAATTAGACACGTGAAGCCGTGAATGTTAAGGATTCTAAAACTTTTAAGATTCGGTGCTGGTGGCCCAATCGCCTGTTGCTTACAACTTGTAAATATCTCGGTGGGGTCCGTGAGCTGATTCGCCTGCTACTTGCAAAATGCAAATACCGCAATGATTCCCTTGAGTCTTGGGCATAATCCTGGATTCTGGATTACAGGGGTACGCAGTAAGCGCGGTCATTATGACCGGGGTAGAAATCCCAATTTGGGAAATGCGCGGATTCGGGCATAGTTCACCCGCGCTACCGACTTACGGCAGGGTGGTGAAATTGACCACCCTGGAAACTCGGAAGAACTTCCGTTTGCTGGAGGATTCTCCATTATCCACGCTTCCGCGCTTAGATTCCGTGCGCACGGGGCTTACCTCGACAACCTGCGCAAAACCCCTGTTCGCAAATCGATTCTAAGCGGTTAAAGGGCGGGAGCACGTACCCTAACACCCCTTAATCGCTTACAGGGCGTTCTACAGCACCGGCACAACCTGCGATTATGTAAAAATCGGGTGATTCTTACACTTAGCATGGCCGGGCCGGTCGCTTAATGACTTAGCTGTTGTTGGTATCGCCCGGCGCGGCTCGGTGCGCGTCACGGGCGGCCTCAAGAGCCATTTGAACTTCCTTGTGTGTGTCACGGCCTGCGATACGGCTAAGCGTGTCGGTGAGGGTGTTCACGTGCTCAATGGTGAGCGGCACGCCCTCGTTGATCTCCTCTAGTAGTGGGAGCTCGGGGCAGACGATACTCACGGTGAGTTCCTGCAGTTCGCGGAGCGCGTGGGCGGTGTAGCTGGACATAATTGTGTTGATCCTTTCTAGTTGGTTCGGCGGCTGTTTTTGGAAAATGTGGCACAAATCTGGCACGCTCGAACGGTTAATTTTTTTCGTAAGCCGTCTACCTGCGTAAATGCTGCTAGTTTGTGAAGCCCCGTTAGCTCCACCAGTATGAAATCCCTCGGTCGAAATGGCCGGGGGTTTTCTTGTATCTGCCCTGGGTAGTGTGCTCGCCGTTTACCTCAGTGATTGGTAATCCGTATGGCTGTAGCAACTTTGTCTAAACGGTGGAATACTGGGGGTATGGCACACAACGACTCCGTTATCCAGAAACTGTCCACCGAAGAATCCCTCGAGCTGCTGGCTACGCAGACTTTTGGGCGCCTGGTTGTTCGTCGTAAAGATGATATGGATCTTTTCCCGCTGAACTACGTCGTTCATGAGGGGAGCATTTACTTCCGCACTGCCGAGGGGTCGAAGCTTTTTACTGTTTCTCTGAACCACGATGTTCTTTTTGAGGCCGACTTTGTTGACAAGGATGCCCAGAAGGCATGGTCGGTCATTGTAAAGGGTGACGCAGAGGTTCTCACCTCCCGCGCGGATATTAACGCTGCAGATGAGCTGCCGCTGAAGCCCTGGCTGCCGACGTTGAAGTACAACTACGTGCGCATTACTCCGAACGATGTTTCCGGTCGCCATTTCCACCTCGGTGAGGAGCCGAATCGCTACGAAGTGTAGCGGCGGCATACGGTGCTTTTGCTTTACGACGGTGGAGGCTCCGCCGTAAAGCAAAGCTAGCAGCGTGCAAAGGCAACATTTAGTGACTGAGCACCGCCGTTAGCTGTTTTTTAAAAAATTGTTGGGTTAAATTACCTAAAAGCGCCCTAAGTGAGATTCAACGCGTTACAGTCGCAAATGTGACGTGCACCATAGAATCGACCGATGGGGTGCCAGCGCAGCCCGATGTGCGCAGGCAGTCCCCACGTATGCAGAAGATCGTAGATGAAGCGCGCGCGATGCTGCGCGAATCGGGTTGGAGCGCAATCAGTATGCGCCGTCTAGCGGCGCGACTCGATGTGAAGGCTCCATCGCTGTATAAGCACATCAGCGGCAAGGAAGAGCTCCTCCAGCTGCTGCTGACCGAGAGTCTCGAGAATCTGGGCAAGCGTATTCATGCCGCCATTGATGAGGAATGCACTTCAGCGTCTCTGCTGCAGGCGTACCGCCAGGCAGTTCTCGACGATCCGCATGGTTACCGACTGATGAGTCGCACCAATTTCGTGAATGTCGTCTCGCCTTCGTCATTGGATGCCTGGATTCGCGATGCATTCATTAAGGTTGCTGGCGATGAGCCTAAGGGATTGGCCATGTGGGCGTTCGCGCACGGTTTGGTGACCGCCGAGCTCGTCCAGGATGGTTCACCTGCGCTGGAACCAAGTGCCGAAGCCGGTGCGGCAGACAGCTTGGCCGCAGTTGGAGCTATTTGGGACGCTGGCGCGGAGGCCTTCTCTTAAGGGGGGGGGCTCACTGCTGGGCCGACCCGGGGCAGTAGCTTAGCGCCACCAGGAATCGGCCGGTCCAGGAGGGACGGCTCGCTTGTGCCGGGAAATGGAGTAGAGGTGCTCGATTCGCGCGGCATCCTCATCTGAGACGGCCTTGCCTTCGAGGTAGTCGTCGATGGCGGTATAGGTCACCCCGAGCGCAACTTCGTCGGGAAGCGCAGGGCGATCTTCTTCCAGGTCGGCCGTCGGCACCTTCTCCCACGTACTGGATGGTGCGCCGAGGTGACGGAGTAAGGCCGCGCCCTGGCGCTTGCTCAGCCCCTGCAGCGGGACGAGGTCGCAGGCGCCGTCGCCGTGCTTGGTGTAGAAGCCGGTGACAGCCTCCGCGGCGTGATCTGTTCCGATGACCAAAGCGCCGTCAACACCCGCCACTGCGTACTGGGCAATCATGCGCATGCGGGCCTTAATATTTCCCTTGTTGAAGTCGCTGATAGCGCTGCCGGCCAGGGCATCGGTGACCTGGGCGGTCATCGCGGCGGTGGCCGGTTCGATATCGATAGTTAGCCTTTGGTCAGGTTGAATGAATTGCAGTGCCACCTGTGCGTCGTCCTCATCGGCCTGCACGCCGTGGGGGAGGCGAATGGCAATGAAGGTGGCGTCCTCGCCGCCGTTGCGAAGCTTTTCGACGGCCAACTGCGCTAGACGTCCGGCCAGCGTGGAATCTTGACCGCCGGAAATTCCGAGCACGAATCCCTTGGCGTGCGCGGCGCGGAAATAATCGCAGAGAAAATCGACTCGGCGGCTGATTTCCTCGGCGGCATTGATGGTGGGCTGGACGTGGAGGTCGTTAATAATCTCCGACTGGAGGGGATGTGGGAAATCCTGTGTGCCTACTGGTGTCATGAGCCTCACTCTACCGCTAGTTCAGGACGGGAAAAGGGATGATTTTCCTGCCAGAAGAGTGCCAAAGCTCTCATCTTTATCGAGTAAGTGCTGTTCGGATAGGGGGTCTTTGGCCGGAGGGTGGCAAGATTTCCAGCGTGAGTACAACCGAACAGAATAAGACTGGACCGAACCGGGAAACCACCACAACTCGGTCGATAGCCGTGGCTATCATCGCCGCTCTGGGCGGCCTCCTCTTTGGTTACGACACCGGTGTCATCTCAGGCGCGCTGCTGTATATCCAGCGCTCTTTTGAGCTGACTCCAGGACAGGAGTCCACTGTCACCGCCATGCTCTTGGTCGGTGCGGCTATCGGTGCGTTCCTGGGTGGTCGCGTAGCGGACTCTCTGGGGCGCCGTGGCACCATCCTGCTCGGAGCGGTCGGCTTCATCATCGGCAGTATCTGGTGTGCTTTCGCTACTAGTGCGTTTTCGCTGGGTACTGCGCGTACTTTGCTCGGCGTCTGTATCGGTGGTGTTTCCATCGTCGTACCGATGTACATCTCCGAAATGGCACCACCGCATGTGCGTGGACGCCTGGTCAGCCTGAACTCGCTGATGATCGTGATTGGTCAGCTGGTGGCGTTCCTCACCAACTCCGCCCTAGCCTCCTCCGGTAACTGGCGACTCATGCTTGGATTAGGCGCTGTCCCCGGCATCGTGCTGCTCATCGGCATGCTGGTTCTGCCGGACACTCCGGCCTACCTCGTCCGTCGAGGACAGGAGGGCAAGGCGCTGGCCGTGCTGCGTCAGATACAGGGAGATGAGGCGACCCTGGCTGAGGTTGCCGTTGGTGAGGCGTCGTCAAGCGCCGATCAGCGTGCAGCCGAGCGCCTGGCCGTGAAAACCCCGTGGGTGCGACGCACCGTCATCATCGCGATGCTGATTGGCGTGACGCAACAGGTCACGGGCGCGAACGCGATTATGTATTTCGCGCCGACGATGATGAACAAGGTTGGCTTGTCGACGGAAAGCTCTGTCTATACCTCCATCATCATCGGTATCGCTTCGGTGATTTCGTGTGCAATTGGTATGAGCATCATTGACCGCGTTGGTCGTCGGCGAATGCTGATTATCGGTCTGGTGGGCTGTGCAAGCTCGCTGCTCGTGCTGGCGCCCGTCTATGGTTTGTCGAGTAACTCTTCGACGGGTGCCATGATGTCGCTTCTGCTGATGACCGTATTTATCGTGTTCCAGCAGGCGGCTGTGTCGGTGGCGACCTGGCTCCTGATTTCCGAGATCATCCCGACAGAGGCCCGTGGCCTGGGTATGGGGCTGGCAGGGCTCGCGCTATGGGTTGCGAACTGGTTTGTGGCACAGGCTTTTCTTCCGATGGTGGATGCTGTCGGTGGTGCGTGGTCGTTCTTCTTCTTTGCCATTACGGGCGCAATTGCGCTGGTATTCACCATCAAGGCGGTGCCGGAGACCTCAGGTAAGACGCTTGCCGAGGTCCGCGAGTACATGATTGCCGCTGCCAAGTAGAGAAGTGGAAGCAGTTGCAACGTGGGGAGTCACGATCTTGGGGTTGACTGTGAAAGAACATGTTTCCCCCGGATTTTTGGAGTTATTCCGCTTATTAGGTAGTATGGCAACTCGTGTCGTAACGCATACTCTTTGATATTTCTTCGGATTATCAGGAAAGGTGCGTTGCCAGGCAGTCACTGGGGTGATTGTCCGGGGAGAGTGCAGTGTGCACATCCCCGTTTCGGAGCCGAGTAGAAAGGAGCGCCCGAATGAAGGTCCGCAAGTCCCTTCGGTCGCTGAAGAACAAGCCGGGCGCTCAGGTCGTGCGCCGTCGTGGCAAGGTCTACGTGATCAACAAGAAGGAGCCGCGCTTCAAGGCCCGCCAGGGCTAAGCCTTATTTAGGCTAGCGCGAAGCAAATAGCTTCCTCATTTATTGCCAAAACCGCAATCTGAAGTCGCAGTTTTACTGTGGCTGAAGGTTGCGGTTTTTGGTTTTTGGAGGGACAGGTTCAGGCGGTGACAGCGTTTATGGCTGGGGGCGGTGGAGCGATGGGGCGATGGAAGTTACTGACTGCGTTTATGTCAAAATTGGCCCGAAAAATGGCCTGAAAGTGTCATAAACTCGGACAGTTTCACATGTGCAGCCTGTAATTTTTGAAATCGCTGCGGAATCCGAAGTTGGGTAGGGGAGGGATAGGGCAGAGCAGGGACACTGCGGCACCTGGTATTGGTGTGATTGGCCTCGAGCCGTCTTGCAGTAATTGGTTTAACCAAAATGGACCGATAGTTGTTTTTCTACGATTTTCTAGAATTTTTAGCGTGAAATTACAAGGTTGTGGTGCGTCTGTGTACAACATCTTGTGCGCCAGAGATCTCCGAACAGGGAATACCATGGTTGTGAGTACTACATCTAGTATGACTAGAGTTTTCTAGGCACCAAGTGTAGTGTTTTCGATGTCGAGCCAAGGAGAGCTAAAAGGACCTGTCTGCCACCCGTACTCGGTTTCTCATGAACCCTGGGAGCTTTCGGTCATTCAACCAATCCGCTGATTCCTCGGCCGCTTCCGTTGTTTGTACGAAGTCGATCCGATTCATTGGTCTTACCCAAAGCCAGAAAGTTTGTGAGAGTCATGGTTACCGTTTACAGCAAGCCTGCATGTGTCCAGTGCCGCGCTACCACTCGTGCCCTCGATAAGGCTGGAATTGCCTACGATATCGTCGACATCACCATGGACGATGAGGCTCGGGACTACGTCATGGCTCTCGGTCACCTCCAGGCGCCGGTCGTTGACACTGGCACTGAGACCTGGTCGGGTTTCCGCCCGGACCGCATCAAGGCTCTCCAGGCAGCTTAAGAATCACACACCTCCCCGCAGATTTCGTTAACCGCACAGGAAACGGAGATTGCGGGGGTTTTGCGATGTAAAGGGTGAAGCTCTCATGCTGGTGGTGTATTTCTCCTCGGCGACGGGGAATACACACAAGTTTGTTGAAAAGCTAGGTATCAAAAATGCCCGCATTCCCATCCGTCGTAATGAGCCGGAGCTTATCGTCGATGAGCCCTATGTCCTCATTTGTCCGACTTATGGTGGTGGCGTTTCCATCAGCGGTGGTAACTCAAGGCCAGTTCCTCCGCAGGTCATCAAATTTCTTAATAATGAGCACAACCGCTCTTTCATCCGAGGTGTGATTGCTGCCGGCAATCTCAACTTCGGTGAGGACTTCTGTAAAGCAGGGGATGTCATCTCCTACAAGTGCAAGGTTCCATATCTATATCGCTTCGAGCTGATGGGAACCGACCACGATGTGCGGCGAGTCCGAGAAGGGCTAGAGGAGTTCTTCCACGGTAGAGTCAGCGCCTAAGTTGGCAAGCCTCAGTGTCGAGGGAAGGGGCACTGAGGACAACCGAATGGATACGCTCGCGGAAGCCGTCGTAAAGCGGTGTGCGAGGAAAATAGCTAGATTGGATTGCTCTGGGCAGTGTTTGAACAGACCCTGTGCAGGCAAATGAATATTAAAGGAGTCAACGTGTCGGAAATGGGCAAGCAGGTCGCGGAGCCGGTGGGTGAGGACAAGCTGGATTACCACGCGCTCAATGCGCTGCTGAATCTGTACGGTGAAGACGGCAAGATTCAGTTCGATAAAGACCGCATGGCTGCGCGCCAGTTCTTCTTGCAGCATGTCAATCAGAACACTGTGTTCTTCCACAACTTGCGGGAGAAGCTCGATTACCTGGTAGAAAATCACTACTACGAGGCCGAAGTTCTGGAGAAGTACGAATTTGAGGACGTCAAGGCACTGTTCAAGCAGGCCTATGCCCACAAGTTCCGTTTTCAGACTTTCCTGGGTGCTTACAAATACTACACCTCGTACACACTGAAGACCTTCGACGGCAAGCGTTACTTGGAGCGCTACGAAGACCGTGTCTGCATGGTTGCTCTCACGCTTGCCGACGGCGACTTGGGGCTCGCGCAGCACCTGGTTGATGAGATCATCACCGGACGCTTCCAGCCTGCTACTCCTACATTCCTCAACTCCGGTAAGGCCCAGCGCGGCGAACCGGTGAGCTGCTTCCTGCTGCGTATCGAGGACAATATGGAGTCCATTGGCCGCGCCATCAACTCCTCGTTGCAGCTGTCCAAGCGCGGCGGTGGTGTGGCACTGCTGCTGAGCAACCTGCGTGAACAGGGTGCTCCGATTAAGCACATCGAGAATCAGTCTTCTGGTGTCATCCCGGTTATGAAGCTGCTGGAGGACTCCTTCTCCTACGCTAACCAGCTGGGTGCTCGCCAGGGTGCTGGCGCTGTCTACCTGCACGCGCACCACCCGGACATCATGCGCTTCCTGGATACCAAGCGTGAGAATGCGGACGAAAAGATTCGCATCAAGTCGTTGTCGCTCGGCATTGTCATTCCGGACATCACGTTCGAGCTGGCCAAGCGTAACGACGACATGTACCTCTTCAGCCCGTACGATGTCGAGCGCGTCTACGGTAAGCCGTTCGCGGACATTAGTATCACCGAGAACTACGCGGATATGGTCGAGGATCCGCGTATTCGTAAGCAGAAGATCAACGCGCGTCAGTTCTTCCAGACCATCGCTGAGATTCAGTTTGAGTCCGGCTACCCGTACATCATGTTCGAGGATACGGTTAACCGCGCGAACCCGATTGAGGGACGTATTAATATGTCGAACCTCTGCTCGGAGATTCTGCAGGTCAACACCCCGTCGACTTACAATGCAGACCTGTCCTACGAGCACGTTGGTGAGGACATTTCCTGTAACCTTGGCTCGCTGAACATTGCGATGACCATGGATTCGCCAGACTTCGGTCGCACCGTCGAGACTGCCATTCGTGGCCTGACTGCGGTCAGTGAGCAGACTTCTATTGATTCGGTGCCATCGATTCGCAAGGGAAACGACGGATCTCACGCCATCGGCCTGGGGCAGATGAACCTGCACGGCTACCTTGGCCGCGAGAAGATTATGTACGGCTCGGAAGAGGGCCTGGACTTCACCAATGCCTACTTCGCAGCAGTGCTCTACGCTGTCCTGCGCGCTTCTAACAAGATTGCTCGTGAGCGCGGTCAGAGGTTCGTCAACTTTGAGAACTCCGACTACGCCAGCGGCAAGTACTTCGATAACTTCGATCCGGCAGAGTTTCAGCCGAAGACTCAGCACGTAAAGGAGATCTTCGCGAACTCCACCGCACACATTCCGGACGCTGAGGACTGGGCGCAGCTGAAGGCCGACGTCATGGAGTACGGCCTGTTCAACCGCAACCTGCAGGCAGTGCCGCCGACCGGATCGATTTCGTACATCAACAACTCGACCTCGTCGATTCACCCGATTGCATCTCAGATTGAGATTCGCAAGGAGGGCAAGATTGGTCGCGTTTACTACCCGGCTCCGCACTTGGACAATGACAATCGCGAGTACTTCCAGGATGCCTACGAAATCGGCTACGAGAAGATTATTGACACTTACGCGGTCGCTACCAAGTATGTTGACCAGGGACTGTCCCTGACCTTGTTCTTCAAGGACACGGTGAGCACTCGTGATCTCAACCGTGCGCAGATTTACGCATGGCGCAAGGGTATTAAGACTCTGTACTACATCCGCCTGCGTCAGGTTGCGCTGGAGGGTACTGAGGTTGAGGGTTGCGTATCCTGCATGCTTTAAGCAAGCGTGTTTGAGGGCTAGGCATCTAATGCTTTAGCTGTAGCGCATTGAAGGCGCGAGAATTTCCCCGAGTTTTGTCGGGAGGTTCTCGCGCCTTTTTCGTCACTCCACCCAATTGGGAACAAATGTAAATATTACTATTGACGGTTGTAATGCAGGTAATTAACCTGGGCAGTGGTACACCAATGTTCGCGTAATTTTCACCCACGGCTAGTGGGAGAAGGGGCTGGAAGCCATGTCCGATACCACTGGTAAGAGCACTCCACACATCAACCCAAAGGGTGCGCCGATTGCAGAAACTATTTTGTTGCCAGGTGACCCGCTGCGTGCGAAGTTCATTGCGGAGACCTATTTGGACGATGTCGTTCAGTTCAACGAAGTTCGCAACATGCTGGGTTTTACCGGCACCTACCAGGGGCAGGAAGTGTCTGTCATGGGGTCCGGTATGGGTATTCCGTCTATCTCGCTGTACTCCTGGGAACTTATCCATGTTTTCGGCTGCAAGAAGCTGATTCGCGTCGGTTCGTGCGGCGCGTTGCAGCCGGAGCTGGACCTGTATGACGTGGTTATTGGCCAGACGGCGTCGACTGACTCCAATTTTCTATCGCAGTACAACTTGCCGGGAACATTCGCCCCGTCCGCATCTTTCCGTCTGATTGAAGATGTTCGCGATCGCGCCCGCGAGCAGGGCATCACAACACACGTCGGCAACATCTTGTCCAGCGATATTTTCTACAACTTCCAGGATGATGTGAACGACCGTTGGGCACGCATGGGTGTGCTGGCGGTGGAGATGGAATCTGCTGGCCTTTATGCCACTGCCGCCGAGGCCGGTGTGGAGGCCATGGGAATCTTCACTGTGTCGGACAACATCGTCACCGGTGGAAAGACCACTCCGGAAGAACGTGAGAAGGCCTTCACGACGATGATGGAGCTCGCATTGCCGCTGGCTCGACTCTAGTGTCCTGGTCTGCAATCAATTGGCTTGAAGTGTGAAATAGGTACAGTGCGATGAGCAATCCCGCCAGTAATACCAGCTTGAACGTGAATCTCTCTCAAAGCGCAGCGTCCAACGCTGCGGCGCCAAACCCTAAGGCCGCAGTCCCGGTCTTGCTGTTTTCCTTTGTATTCTGTTTGGTCTTGGACAATGGCTTTAAGTTCATGACCAAGCCGATTGCGGAATCTCTGGATCTCAGTGTCTCCACGGCCAGTCTGCAGGCGACACTCGCCGGTATTTTGATTGGCATTGGAGCGGTGGTGTACGCCGCATTGGCGGACAGCATCAGTATCCGCAAATTGAT
>OFLL01000237.1_pt1 | contig 15586 bp, 10 predicted proteins | sample 1540861 | NCBI WGS metagenome assembly OFLL01 (sample SAMEA4413039, study PRJEB24355) | metagenome | biome: human; feature: gut; material: faeces | place: United Kingdom | collected 2010 | reverse complement strand
CACTACATCTTGCGGTGCTTGATCCACTCCGGACAGCTGCAGGGGAAGATCAACGCACTCTAAAAACGGAAGAGCCCCTAACCCGCGTAGCGAATGGTGTTCCATCCCCCTGGGGACACGGTTAACGTCTTTTATTGTATTACTGGGAAAACTGTAAAGCATATTAGGAGACGCATGTCGTCCGCAAAATGCGGCAAGGGCGGGTTTAGCTAGACCCGAAATGAGGTGGTGAGCCTCAAATGAGGGCGCGGCCATCGAGAAACTGCTTAAGTTTATGGCAGTTTCGGCACTAATTTCTGCTTGTTTTTGTCATAAACCTAGTCAGTAACTCATGAGCCGGCCCAAGACTCCGGGCTGCACATGCGAAACTGGGGTGCGCATGAGACTTCACGGCCTTTTTGACCGTTTCGTTCATGCGCACCCCAGTTTGTTGCGAGGTGTAGCTAGTAGCTGCTCAGTGGCTACATCCCCAGGATTTCCTTGAGCTCGGCCTTGATCTGGTCGAGGCGTTCGGCAGCGGCGGCGTGTGGAATCGCAGCCGGCGCGGCCGGCAGCACGACCTCCAAGTAGCACTTCAGCTTCGGCTCCGTGCCGGAAGGCCGGGCAATGACGCGGTCGTTGGCCTCGGTGAGAATGAGAATGCCGTCGGTAGGCGGGATGTGATAGCTCTCGCCCTTGGCGTCGACCATGTCTAGGCCGTCATTCATGTCCGTGACCTGCGTGACCTCCGATCCGGCCAGCTGTGCAGGCGGGTTGGCGCGTAGAGTGTCCATGCCCTTGGTAATCAGCGAGCGGTCCTCGACTCGGAAGGTCAACGGGGCGGTCTTGTAGAGGCCGTGGGCGCAGGCGACCTCATCCAGCAGGTCCTGAATGCCCAGCCCCTGGCCCTTCAACCGCGCCACCGCGTCGGCGACACGCACCGCCGCAGATACGCCGTCCTTGTCTCGCACGACTGCCGGATCGGTGCAGTAGCCAATGGCCTCCTCGTAGCCGAAGATGAGCCCATCCACACCAGCAATCCACTTAAAGCCGGTCAGAGTAGCGCGATAATTCAGTCCGTGACCTGCGGCAATCTTACCCAGCAGGCGCGAAGACACAATCGAGTTAGCCATCGTGGCCGGAAACTCCGCGCCCTCATCATTGGTCACGGTCGCAGTCCCACGGGCCTCGGCGTCCGCACCGATGACTTCACCCAGAAACGCACCGATGTCATCGCCGGAGAGCTGTCGCCAGCCACCGTCGACGCTGCTATCCGGAATAGCCACCGAGCAACGGTCCGCATCCGGGTCAGCCGCGATGATGACATCCGCGTCTTCGGCACGAGCCAGCTCAAACGCAAGATCCAAAGCACCGGCTTCCTCCGGGTTCGGGAACGATACCGTCGGGAACTCCGGATCCGGCGCGAACTGCTTCTCGACCACGCTGACATTCGAGAAACCTGCCGCGTTCAGTGTGCGCACGATGGTCTCGCCGCCGACGCCATGCATCGGGGTGAGGACAATCTTCGCTGCCTGCTTCTCTTCGCTTGACGACGTCGTTGCGAGCGCAGCCGCCCGTTTCACATAGGCATCCAGCAGTTCAGGACCAACCTGCTCGACGGCATCGAAGTCGCGCGGGACCTCATTCGCCGGGGGAGTAGCGGCAATGGCTTCCGCAATTTGTTTGTCATGGGGCGCGATAATCTGGACGCCTCGGCGGGAATCCGACTCCACCGCGCGGCCACCGAGGTAAACCTTGTAGCCATTGTCCTTTGGTGGATTGTGGCTGGCCGTGACCATGATGCCGGCATCGGCATTGAGGTGGCGCACGGCAAAGGCAGTCACCGGTGTGGGCAGCTGCTGTGGCAGAGCCAGGGCCATGCCACCGGCTGCGGCGACAACCGCTGCGGCATCGCGGTGAAAGTCAGCGGAGCCGTGGCGGGCATCGCAACCAATGACCACGGTGAAGTCATCGCCCACAATGTTCTTCAGATGCGCAACCAAGCCAGCGGTGGCACGGATGACCGTGGCACGGTTCATGCGGGACTGGCCAGCTGCAACGACACCGCGAAGACCTGCAGTGCCGAATTCGAGTGGCCCGGCAAAACGGCTTTCCAGCTCGGCAATCGCATCGGGGTTGGCGGCCTTGGCTTCGTCGTAAAGCGAGGAGAGTTCGGCGGCGGTGGCCTTGTCCGGATCGTGGGCGATCCAATCGGTGATGGTGGCTTGTAGCTGTTCGGAGAGCATCGGTGTTCGCCTACTTCAGACCATCGAGGACAGCGGCGGAGGAGGAAAGGCCCAGGCGGGAGGCGCCCGCAGCAATCATTTCCTCGGCGGCAGCGGCATCGCGGATACCGCCAGAAGCCTTGACACCCAGGCGGTCGCCGACGGTTTCGCGCATGAGCTTCACAGCGTGAGCGGAAGCGCCGCCGGCCGGGTGGAAGCCTGTGGAGGTCTTGACGAAGTCTGCGCCTGCGGACTCGGAGGCCTTGCAGGCTGCGATGATTTCCTCATCGGTCAGGGCGGCCGACTCGATGATGACCTTCAAGATCTTGCCCGGAATGGCATCGCGAACAGTCTTGATTTCGGCCTCGAGGTCGTCGAAGCGGTGCTCCTTGGCGAAGGCGATGTTGATGACCATGTCGACTTCTTCAGCACCATCGGCCACAGCGCGAGCAGCTTCAGCAGCCTTGACCTCGGCCTTTACCGCGCCGGAGGGGAAACCGACGACAGTGGCGATATGCAGGCCCTCTGGCACCTCGACTGGGAGCTGCGAAGGGGAGATGCAGATGGAGTAGGTGCCGAGCTTGGCGGCCTCGGCGATAAGAGCCTTGACCTGGTCAGAGGTGGCTTCTGGCTTGAGTAGGGTGTGGTCAATCATCTTGGCAACATCAGCGCGGGAAGTCATGGGAGAAATCAAGTCCTTTCGGAAATTTGGGAGAGAGCTTAAAAGTAGGTGCTTAAAAGTAGGGAGGTGGCGGGCTAGGACACGCGATCGAGGATAATCTCGCGCTCGGCTGTCGGCGCGGTGTCGCCGATTTCAATGCCCGGCTCGATGGACTCGAGGGCGCGCTCGAACTTATCCGGAGTTTCAGTGTGCAGCGTGAGCAGCTTCTGGCCCTTGACCACCTTGTCTCCCGGCTTGGCAAAAATCTCAATACCGGCAGTGGCCTGCACCGGATCATCCTTACGAGCACGTCCCGCGCCCAAGCGCCAGGAACCAACGCCGAGAGCCAGTGCATCCAGCTTGGTCAGGTAACCGTCAGCCTGCGCAACCACATCGTGCGTGTGAGGTGCCACCGGCAAAGCGGCATCCGGATCGCCGCCCTGAGCGCGGATCATCTTCTTCCACGAATCCATTGCGCGGCCGTCCTTCAGTGCCTTCTCCACGTCGGCATCGTGTACGCCGGCCAGCTCCAGCATGTTTCGGGCCAGCTCACAGGTCAGCTCCACGACATCTGCGGGGCCACCACCTGCGAGAACTTCCACCGATTCGCGGACCTCGAGGGCATTGCCGATGGTCAGACCCAGCGGAGTGGACATGTCCGTCAGCAGTGCGCGGGTGTTCACACCCGCGTCGTTGCCCAGGTCAACCATGGTGCGAGCCAGCTCACGAGCCTGATCCAGGTCCTTCATGAAGGCGCCCGAACCGACCTTGACATCCAGCACCAAGTTGGAAGTGCCCTCCGCAATCTTCTTGGACATGATTGACGAGGCAATCAGCGGAATGCAGTCCACCGTCGAGGTGATGTCACGCAGCGCGTAAATCTTCTTGTCCGCAGGTGCCAGGCCCGCACCGGCTGCTGCGACGACCGCACCGGAATTCTCCAGAATCTGCATCAAGCGATCATTCGGAACATCCGCCTGCCAGCCTGGAATGGATTCCAGCTTGTCCAAGGTGCCGCCGGTGTGTCCGAGGCCGCGACCGGACAGCTGTGGGACGGCCACGCCGTAGGAGGACACCAGTGGGCCCAGCGGCAGCGTGATCTTGTCACCGACACCACCTGTGGAGTGCTTGTCCGTGGTGGGCTTGCTCAGCGATGCGAAGCTCATGGTCTCGCCCGAGTCAATCATCGCCTGAGTCCAATCCACAATCTCGCGGCGGTTCATGCCGCGGATGAAGATGGCCATGTTCAGCGCCGCCATCTGCTCATCGCCCACGACGCCGCGGGTGTAGGCGTCAATGATCCAGGAAATCTCCTCCGGATTGAGCTCACCGCCATCACGCTTTACCTTGATGACGTCAACTACATCGAACTTTTCAGCCATTGTTCGCTCCTTTTATAGGCGATTGTGCTTAGCGATATTGGTCTTGTGAACTCTGCTGATTCCGATTATCATCAGCACTAGAACAAATGTCAATAGGTAACTTTCCATTTGTACCCACATAAGTATGTTTGCATAAATACCTCGAACAGGTTCGGAGAGGGAGAGCACAATGTCCCACATCTCAGACGAAGAACTGCTGGCTAAGGCCTACGCAGCCACGGAAAACTCGTACGTCCCCTATTCAGGTTTTCCGGTCGGTGCCGCACTTCTGCTTGACGACGGCACGGTGGTCACAGGCTGCAACGTAGAAAATGCATCCTATGGGTTGACCAACTGCGCAGAGCGCACAGCCGTATTCCGCATGGTCGTGGAGCACGGCGGCAACCATAAGATTGCGGCCTGCGCCATCGTCGGGCGAAAGGCGGCACCGTGCCACCCCTGTGGCGCCTGTCGGCAAGTCCTGCACGAATTTGGGTGCAAGCGCGTCATAGTGGAGTCCGAGCGCCCGGAAAATGGTGGTTTGGGCGCTCCGTCCAGCATTGACTTCGAAAAAATTCTCCCTTACTCCTTTGGTCCCGAGGACCTGTAGGCATCATCACCACAGCCTCTTTTATCAAGAAAGAAGACCTTAGTCATGGATAGACTGCAAGGCTTACTGGGCATCATCCTCGTCATCGGATTTGCCATTGCTATCTCAAAGAACAGGAAAGCCATTAACTGGCGCACACTCGGCGTTGGCCTGCTGCTGCAAGCGGTATTCGCGCTGGTAGTGCTGAAGTGGGAACCTGGCTTCCAGGCGCTGAAGAGTGTGGCCGGTGCCATTGAGAAGATGATCGATTTTACAAATGAGGGCACCTCTTTTGTGTTCGGTAATCTTTTCGACGACACGGGTAAGAACTTCGTCTTCGTGCTTAACGTGTTGCCAGTGATCATCTTCCTGGGCGCAGTCCTCGGTGCCCTCTACTACCTGCGGGTAGTGCAGTACTTCGTCGAATATGTGGGCTCCGCACTGAAGTTCATTATGGGTACCTCGAAGGTGGAGTCCGTCTTCGCTTCCACGGTGATTTTCCTCGGGCAGTCGGAGGCTCCACTCGTCGTTAAGCCGTATATTCCGAAACTGACCAAGTCGGAGCTGTTCGCATGTATGTCGGGCGGTTTTGCGTCGGTGGCCGGATCGACCTTGATCGGGTACTCCCTGCTCGGTGCGCCGTTGGAATACCTGCTGGCGGCATCGGTAATGAACGCGCCGGGCTCGCTGCTGATTGCGAAAACTTTCTGGCCGGAGACAGAGGAATCTGATCTGGATGCGTCGGTGAAGGATGTCCGCGATACCGAGTCGAAGAACGTCATTGATGCGCTTGGATCGGGTGCGCTGGCCGGCGGTCGTATTGCTGTGGTTGTGGCATGTCTGTTGATTGCGTTCATCGCTGTGATTGCGATGCTGTCGGCGATGATCGGCGGCATTGGCGGCTGGTTCGGTCAGGATAACTGGTCTCTGGAAGGACTGTTCGGCCTAATCTTTGCGCCAATTGCATGGCTGATTGGTGTGCCGTGGGAGAACGCAGGGCTGGTCGGTAGCTTCATTGGTGAGAAGACGATTCTGAACGAGTTCGTCGGCTACACCTCGTTCTCTGAGCACGTCGACTCGCTGGATCCGAAGTCCATCATGCTGGCGACCTTCGCCCTGGCCGGCTTCGCTAACCTGTCGTCCATTGCGATTCAGATTGGTTCCTTCGGCGCGCTGTCGCCGGAGCGCCGCGGTGAGATTGCCAAGAACGGTCCACTGGCGCTAATCGCGGGTCTGTGCACCAACCTGCTCAACGCAGCAATCGTGGGTGTGATTGCGCTATAGCTCTTCCTCAGTTCGGAATTCGGCCGCCTGCTTTTCTAGATTCTGATGGATTTTCTGCTCGCCCTCGGCGGCAGCGGTAGCCCGAGGCGGAAGCTGGATGTATCGCTCTGAGGGCAGGCCAGCGCGCAGTTGGCGCATCCTCTCAACCTCGGCATCCAGCTTAAAGCCGAAGACCACGACCACATTAATGCTCCAGAGTGCGGTCATCAGCGCGATAACCGCACCCATGGCGCCATAGGGATTCGAAGCCGCAAAGTTGAATAAGTACAGCTGGAGCGCCTTGCCGATGATCAGCGAGCTAATAATTGCCAGTGCCGAACCTGTGCTGAGCCAGCGGAATTTGCGCATGCGCACGTTCGGCGTGAAGTAGTACAGCGAGCCAATCAGAATCATCGACATGACGATAATCACCGGCCAGCGCAGCCAACTCCAGACGGAGATGCAGAAGTCAATGACCTGTCGCGTGGTCGATTCAATACCCAATGGGCGGGCAACCGGTTCGACAATGGTGATAACTAGCTGGTCATTGACAATAATCGCAATAAGTAGCACCACAGTGCCGATTAACAGCTGCAGCGTAATGGCGACCATGAGCAGGTGGTAGCGAATCAGCGTGCGACCTTCGGAAACGCCGTAGATGGAGTTTGCCGTACGCGAAAAAGCGCGCGTGTAGGCCGAGGACGAAATCAGTGCAAAGACAATACCGATAGTCAGTGCGACAAGACCGCCCGTGGCGGAGCCGATAATCGTTGAAATGACATTGCGGATCGGTTCGGCATACTCAGCCGGAATGTAGCTGCGGATGAAATCCTCGGTCAGACGGTTGAGGTCTTCTGTATAGCCGGCCAGCATCAGCGTGGCAATTGAATAAATCGCAAGCAGTGCAGGCGCGAAGGTCAACACCGTGTAATAGGTCAACTTCGCGGCAGCGTCGAAACCGAGCTCCAAGAAAAACTCAATACCCGCACGCTTGAGAGCGTAGAGCGCTCCTTTCCACCCCACGGGTGGCAACTTCTTTGCGGACTGAGCAAAAGATGCGTCTGCCGACTCGTAGGCCTGGAGTGTGTGCCTGATTTGCTGTGCTGGTGACACCTAAACAATCGTCCTCTCCGACCGGACAGCGGCTGCAACATATATGCGGACATGTGCGCTCGCTTAAGTCTATCGGTCGAAGAGGACAAAGACGCTTCTCGGGCCCGGGTGTCAGTTCTTTGTACTGATGCGTTCCGGGACGGTTATTCCGTGGCAGGGGAAGGGGTGGAGCTATCAGGGGAGTCTGGCGAGCCCGGTGCAGCCGGTGCAGCCGGTGCAGCCGGTGAGTCCAGCGCAAGCAGGCGTTCAGCGGTGGCATCGTCGATGACCAGGTGAGTAGCCAAATTTGTTCGAAGGGCCACGTCGATGGCCGCGGCCTTGTGTGCGCCACCGGCCACAAGTACCCGAGTGGGGATCCGGCGCAGGTCAGAGAGGCTGATACCTACCGTGCGGGCATCGACCTCTGGCAGCGCAATGCCACCGTCAGCGCGATAGAAGCGTGAGCAGGCATCGCCCACTGCGCGCTCCACGAGCAAGTCTTTTTCGGTTGCCGACAGCTGTCCCAAGTTCAAGGCCAGCGAATCATGGTCGACGGCGCCGACGGTGAAAACTGCAATGTCCACCGTCCGGCCAAGAGCCAAAACGCTGGCAATGAACCGATCCTGTTCCACGATGCGCTTGGTCTCGACCGAATCGAAAATCACCGGCAGCGGCAGTGTGCGGGCATAGGCGTGGAAAGCGTGGCAGAAAGCGCCAATAGTGCGGATGTCGTTCGTGGACTTATCGGAGTGGCTCATTCCTCCCTTGAGCTGCACAATTTCCACGCCCGAGACATCCTTGGACTTCAGTTGCGTGGATACGGAGTACATGGTCTTACCCCACGAAACTCCGAGAAGGGTACCGTCGACCACCAGCTCGTCGAGAAGCTCGGCGCCCACGCGCCCCAACTCGCGGAGCAAGACTGCGTTGCCAGCGCGAGCCGGTTGCGCCAGCCGCACATCGTTCAACTTGTAGCGATCCCGCATCTGCGTAGCGGTCTCTGAGGCTTCCTCGCGCGGATCATGGATCTCAATGCGCACGTAACCGCGCTCACGGCCAAGGTTGAGCAGTTTAGAAACCGTTGGGCGGGAAACCCCGAGTTCGGTTGCAACCTGAGACTGTGTGAGCCCCTCGCCGTAATAGAGTTTGACGGCGGTGAGTGCCTGGATGTCGCGACTGTCCACAGCGGCCTCCTCCAACAAGAGCACTTAGCAAGCGCACTTGTAACAGGAACCTCGCTTGATTGTGGCCCTGCCCGACTTGATCATCGGGAAAGCGTGCGCCTCACCTGTGATTTTAGTTCCACGTTTGCAAAAACAAAAAGCGAGCTTTTGCATTTGTAGTAAATGGTGAGACGTTGGCTGTCCCCGGAGGCTGCGGAAGACCTCGGAGGGCCCCAGAAGACGTTGTAGGGTATCGCAGCGCAGGCTGGGGCCCGCAGAATTACCAGATATTCACGCGCTCATTCGGCTCACGCCACATGCCGTCGCCCGCTGAAGTGCCGAAGGCCTCATGGAACTCATCGATGTTGCTGGCAATGACGTTGCAGCGGAATTCCGCCGGCGAGTGCGGGTCGATGGCAAGCAGCTGGCGTGCAAACTCCGGACGAATCTTGGAACGCCAGACCAGTGCCCACTGCTTGAACAGGTCGCGGTAGGTCTCTGGGGTGTCCTCCAATCCGAGCTCCTCACCGCGGGCAGCGAGGAAACGTCGGAAAGCGACGACGGCAATACCAAGCCCGCCCAAGTCACCGATGTTCTCGCCCAGGGTGAAGCGACCATTGACGCCAGGCAGGTCAGAGCCCTCTTCTCCCTCCTCGGCCTGCTCGCGCAGGGCCTGCGGAACCAGGCCCTCGTACTGGTCCACCAGCGCGGCGGTCAGCTTCTCAAAAGCTGCGCGATCCTCATCGGTCCACCACTGGTGAAGGTTGCCGTGACCGTCATACTGCGAGCCCTGGTCATCAAAACCATGCCCAATCTCGTGACCAATAACCGCACCGATGCCACCGAAGTTCTCCGCCGGGGAAGCGTCTGGTGAGAAGAACGGCGACTGCAAAATCGCAGCCGGGAACGTGATGTCATTGACCACCGGATTGTAGAAGGCATTGACCGTCTGCGGAGTGCCATGCCACTCATCACGATTGGCCGGGGTGCCCAGCTTTGCCACCTCATAATCATGCGCAAAAGCGCTGGCAGCGCGAGCATTGTCCATCAGGGAATCCCCGAGCTCCATCGCCGAGTAATCACGCCAACGCTCCGGGTAACCAATCTTGGCCTTAAACAGCGACAGCTTCTCCAGTGCCCGCTGCTGCGTCGCCTTCGTCATCCACGGCAGCTCCGAAATGCGCTCCCGGTATGCCGCCAGCAGGTAGTCCACTAGTTCCAGGACCTGCTCTTTGTACTCCGGCGGGAAATGCTTTTCCACATACAGCTTGCCGACGTCGTGTCCAACCGCCCCGTCCGCAAAGGCAACACCACGCTTCCAGCGTGCACGCTGCTCGGTCGAACCCTGCAAGGTGCGGCCGTAGAAGTTAAAGCTCTCCGCAGAGAAGTCATCCGACAGGTAGGCGGCGCGCTGGTGGAGGACGCGCCACAGTGCCCACAGGCGCAGATCTGCCAGGTCAGTGTCCTGCCACAGCTTGCTCAAGTGCTCGAAGTACGACGGCATCATCACCACGATGGTGTCGATGGCAGTCTGGTTCGTCTCATTCACGCCGGTGGCCGCGAGCCACTCCGCGACCGGGAAGCCGGTGGGGAGGTCAGCAATGGCCGTCTTGTTATAGGTCTTCAGTGCATCGCGGGTATCGACCACATTCCAGTGACCAGCGGCAATTCGCTTTTCAAAAGCCACGATGCGCGCCGCCGCAGCGGCCGGGTTCACCAACTCGAATGCAGCAAGCGCGGTGGAGAGGTTCCCCGCGCCGTCGTCATGCGAGGAGAGGAGCTTCAACATAGCGGCAATATGCTGCTCATAGGCGACGAGGGTGTCGGCGTGACCAGGCTCGCGGTAGTAAGCCTCATCCGGGAGGCCGAGGCCCGACTGCAACAGATAAAGAGCATCCAGGTCCGAGCCGGAATCCTTCTCTACCCAGTACCCGAGCGCACCACCGACACCGAGGCGGTCGAGGCGGCCGAGCGCCAACGCCAGCTCATGCGCGTTCTCGGCGGAGGCGATCATTTCTAAATCCTGCGCGAGTGGGGCTGCGCCGGCGTTATTAATAGCGGCTTCGTCCATAAAAGAGTTGTACAAGCGAGCGACGCGGGAATTCGGATCCGCATCGGCGGCCGTGGTGATGAGCTCGCGGACGTTTTCCTCCGCCTCATCCCTCAGCTTGTAAAAGGCGCCATCGATGGGGCGGTCAGCCGGGATGACGTGATTGCTAATCCACTCGCCGTTGGTGGCCAAGTAGAGGTCATCCTGTGGGCGAGGAGTCGTTGAGAATTGGGACGTTGCGGACTGGGTCTCAGTATTAGTGCTATTCGTCATGCCGCCAGTCTAGGGGCAAGGGCGGATTGGGTCTGTGACTGGAGGGGTGAGATAAGTTTAGGCTTACGAATGGGGCTGAAGTGATTTAAGGGGTAAGGTGCAAACCATGAATTTTCTTCCACTCTCCGCGACCGCGGTGCTGAAGCGACGCCCGGGCCGCGCCACTTTGGCGGGTATCGTGGCCGTTGCGCCGCTGACCTTGGGCGTTATTGCACCGGCTGACGCGCAACCCCAGGATGCATCTGCACACTCCAACCCGTCCGCTGCTGATTCCAAGGGGTCGCTCGACTTTTTGACTGAATCACCGAGCATCACCGATGCGCCGCTTGCGTCGGATGTTCAGGAGTCGCAGGGCTCTGATGCCAACGGTTCGTCAACCGGTTCAGCCACCAGCGCATCGTCGAACTCGGCGCGCACCGGCTTCTACATGGGGCCGACTGGTGTGGACGTCTCCAAGTGGCAGCGCCCAGGTGGTGTCGCGCTGAAGTGGGACGAGGTCGCAGCCAGCGGCCAGAAGTTCGCTTTCATCAAGGCCACTGATGGTGTCGAAGGCGACCAGAAGTACTTCCTCGAGGACTCCATCGCCGCAGCTAAGGCCGGTCTGTACGTGGGCAGCTACCACAAGGCGCATCCGGATCGCTCCGCAACCGAGCAGGCCGATCAATATGTGGAAGCACTGCAGCAGCGCGATGAGCAAATCTCCACGGACAAGACATTGCCACCTGTGCTGGACATCGAGCTGGACAACGGCCTCAACCCGACCCAGCTGCAAAAGTGGACCAAGGACTTCCTCGAGCGCGTCGAGGAAAAGACCGGCGAAACCCCGATGATTTACACCTACCGTTGGTTCTGGCAGAACCCAATGGGTAACTCGACCGACTTCACCGACTACCCGTTGTGGCTCGCCGCCTACCAAGACAGCGCTCCGACCTCGCTGCCGGGCGGTTGGGAGAGCATGACCTTCTGGCAGCGTTCCTCCACCGGCCGCATCGATGGCATCCCGACCATCGTCGATGAGGATGTCTTCAACGGCACCGAAGCCGAGCTGCAGCAGCTGGCTGCTGCTCACTAGTGATGTGTTGTGGGGGGCTGGGAACAGGCTAAAACTTCGTCCGCCCCGCACGCCACGCAATCAACGCAGGCAGGAGTTTGTCGACGTCGTCGACGACGATAAGCGCATCGAGAAGCTCCGGCCGCACAAAGCCCGCATCCACAACATTGCGCAGTAGCACCAGCAGGGGCTCCCAGAAGCCCGAAGGTCCCAGCAACGCCACCGGCTTGGCATGAATCCCCAGGTGCTGCTGGGTCCACACCTCGAAGAACTCTTCCAGTGTGCCCGCACCGCCGGGGAGCGCAACAAAAGCATCGCCGAGCTCATACATGCGCGACTTTCGATCGGCCATAGTCGCAACAGTTTCCAGGTGAGTCAGCCGCGGATGGGCGATTTCCTTCTTGACCAGGACCTCGGGGATGACACCGGTGACACTGCCGCCGTCGTCAAGCGCTGCGTTAGCAACCGTGCCCATAAGACCAATCGCCGCGCCACCGTAGACGAGCTCCACTCGATTTTTCGCGAGTGTCTGGCCGAGGCGTTCGGCGGTGACGCGCCAGGCGGGATCGTTGCCGAAACCGGAGCCGCAGAAAACAGTCAGTGATGACAGTGCGCGCTGTGGCTGTTCACGGCCAGCGGCAAGCTGCGGCAGCTCTTCACGGAGCTTCGGCAGAGTGGTCTCGGCCAGCATAGGGGCGATTTTCCCGGTCGGCAGCCAGGGGTCGAGCCAGCGGACCTCTTCAATCTCGGCATGGGGCTGAACGTTCGCCAGTTCATCGGTGAACTCTCCGACATAGCGCACATGGTGGCCGACGACCTCGAAGCCCGCCTCGTTGGCGGCGGCTGCACGGGCGATATTCCACGGACGCAACAGCGAAAGGTCGATGTCCACGCCGAGTTCCTCGGAGACCTCGCGAGCGGCGGTGACCTCCGGGGCATCGACGGACTCACCCGGCTCGAACTTGCCGCCGGGCAGCATGAACGTATCCGTACCCCGCTTACGAACGCACAAAACCCGCCCCACCGGGTCAGTCACAACCATTGCGGCGACAACGATGGAACGGGTTTGTGCAGTCACGCGGGCTCCTTAGGTGAAGGAAGCGCCGAGGCTCTTTCGCCTAGGGATCCTTCACAATCATCTTCCCGGGCGAGTATAGACCCGAGCGAGTGATATCTTCATACTCAATTTCGGCGACATCCGGCTTGACCTTGTCCTTATTCGGACGCGGCGAGAGCTTCTCGACGGAACCCCAGTCGCGGCGCCAGTCGTTCTTGAGGTAAGTCGGTACAGACGTAGCCTCATTCACAGCGTCGGAGAATCCGAGCGGACCACCGCCATCGACCGACTGCCAGACATCTGCGCCGACGACCTTCAGACCACGGTCCGGAGTGATGCGGTACTCCGGAAGTTCCGCGACACCGGCGTAGTGGTCGAACGGACGCTGGCACGGGAACTGGAAGGCAACCGGCCAGTCCGGGATAGTCGCAGTTTCCGGTGAGATGACATCAGTCATCGACTGCAGTTCGGCCAGGCGAGGCGGGGTCAGCGCCAGCCACTGATCCTCGGAGACATCATTGTCCTCCGCGACCAGTCGCACAGCGGTGGCTCCCTCTGGGATCTCCTCGGTCAGGAAGCGCAGGTTACGCCAGGTCGGAGCAGGACCGATATCAATCGGCTCCGACTCGGAGAGGACCTCGAAGCCGCCCTCGTCGCCGCCCTTGCGACCGTACTGTGCCACCAGCTTGCGACCCGGCTGAGCCACACCGTTGATGTCGTGGTGGAAGATACGGCCGGCCGCCGATACGACGAGTAGCGGGTGGTCCTCGTCAATCTCAGGCAGCTGGAACCAGGAAGTTTCCAGGCTTGCCGGACGCTGAATGTCCTCGGAGTAGGAGCCAAGCACCGGCACCTTATCCGGATTCAAGCCAAATGGCAGCTCGACCTGCGAGCCGTTGACACCCTTGTCGGCGCGCTTACCGCCGTCGGTGCCCGACGCGGAACCGCCCTCAACTGTGGCTTCCGGATCAGAAGATTGATCATCAGTGTCGGCAGTACTTGCCTGGCTCTGGCTGGTGTCCACAGCTTCGGCCTTCATGTTTGACGGGACGCCGTTCGGGTCGAAGCCACGGCTCTTGCCGCCACCGCGCAGCGATTCCGCTAGCGGCTTGCCATCGACGGTATTTAGGAAGCCATCGTTCGGATCGGTTTCCATCAGCACATCGCTCGCTAGATTACATGTCTGACCAGTCAAGGAGCGGATATTACCCGCGGCGACAGAGTAGGCCGGGTACTGCGATACTGCGCCCTTGCCCAGCGAAGCCACCATGAACATCGTCACCAACAGTGTCGTCACCGCAATCGGGGACGATGCAACTGCATTGATGCGGCGCACGCGTGCCGACTTTTCCTGCGACTTCGACTTGGTACGGAACTCCTGGACGAAGTTCATTACTGCACCAGCCAGCAGCAGTAGCAAGGCCAGAGCCAATACTGCTGAACCCAGCTGGTGGCCGCGCAGCTGAATGGTCTTGTCGAACCACGGCACACCGTAGGACGACACATACCACCAGCCGTTAATACCCATCAGCGAGAAAGCGAGGATGAAGGTGAAACCACCGGCAAAGAACAGCTGGTTGCGCGGGTTACCTGCTACCCAATGGCTAATGGCCATGGCGGCAAGTGCTGCCAGGGAAGCCGCGATGCCCGCGTATACGCCGAAGTGGTGCGTCCACTTTGTCGGCGTGAAGGTCAGGAAGAACATGGTGCCGATGAACATGAACACCAGGCGTGCCGACGGACCGGCCAGAGCCCCCGGAACGGTGCGGTGACGAAGCAGCGCGGCAATCGTGATGCTCAAGCACGCCAGTGCAATCAGAACCGGGAAACGACGTGGGAAGGCGCCGTCGACCGACTGCAGCACCAGCCAGTAGTAGCGGACGTACTCGTTGTACCAAGGCTCCGACGGGCCGATGATGCTGCGGACGCGAATGGACTCGCGGACCGTGGCCAAAGTCTGGTCGCCGAAGACACCGACCAAGATGGCGGTGCCCGCGGCCAGGAATGGTGCAATCTGCATCAGTGGGGCCTGCCATCCACCACCGAGAGCCTTATGGCGCTCAACGACAATGCGCACCAGCATCGGGATGCCTGCGAGCAGGGCAGCAACTGCCATTAGGCCCGTTGGGCCCGAGCCTAGGGCCAGCGTGGCGATAACCACGGCAACTGCAGCCGGCAGTAGGCGTCGAGTCAGAATTGCGCGCTCGATGAAGACCCAGGTCAGCAAAGAACCCAGAGCAATGACCGGCTCCGGGCGCAGTCCGTTGTTGTACGGCAGCCAGAAGGCCAGCAGCACACCGGCAGCAGACCAGTAGGCCACCCGGCGCTGGGCAATCTGGTCGCCGAGGCGCGGGATAACCATGCGGGAGATAATGAACCACACCAGCAGTGCGGACAGCAGCGCAGGCAGGCGCATCCACAGAGATGAGGTGGACACCTTCACCATCAGCGACAGCAGGTCGTAGTAGGGGCTGCCGAACGGTGACTCAGGAGCGCCGAACCAACGGTAGTAGTTCGCCATGTAGCCCGACTCGTCGGAGACGCGCGCCATGGTGAAGATGTAACCGTCATCGGAAGTGTTGCCACCGATGAAGTGCCAAACAACCAAAATCGTGCCAACCAGGATGTCCAGCGGAGTCGGCTTCAACGCACCGCGCTTGAACAGCGGAGTGAAGGAGGAACCGTCGATACGGTCAATGCGAGCTAACGCGACCAGAGAAGCCAGCGTCAGAAGCAGACCCAAGTACATGACGATGTACTTCACCACTGTCGGGTGTGAGGTGTAGCGGGAGTCGATGTTCATGTGGACATCGAGTCCATCG
>OFLL01000236.1_pt1 | contig 15850 bp, 13 predicted proteins | sample 1540861 | NCBI WGS metagenome assembly OFLL01 (sample SAMEA4413039, study PRJEB24355) | metagenome | biome: human; feature: gut; material: faeces | place: United Kingdom | collected 2010 | reverse complement strand
AGAGTAGTAACTTCAAAATCAGTATTTATGTCTAAAGATAATTTCATTGTTGTTCACCTCAATAAAATTATCTCTAGTTTTTTAAAAATTGTACATGTTTAAACAATCAAAAGTGTACATTATTAAATTATCATTTCCAGTCAAGAAAGGTTCTTAGCGACGAACGAGAAATGTAAAGTATAATAAAAAGCAGTCATAAGATGATTTCAATCAGAAATCAATTTATGACTGCTTTTCTTACTATGTGCTAAATTAACAATGAATATAACATCTTATTTTCATTAATATAAATATTGGAAGGATCGAAATGATTTACACGTTGTTTGAGTTGTATTAAATCATCATCATCTTTAAGTTGAATACCAATAATGACAGTACCTGTATTTTGAGAAGATTTTTTTAAGTATTCAAATTTAGTAATATCGTCTTGAGGTCCTAATACGTCATTTACAAATTCTCTCAATGCACCTGGACGTTGAGGGAAATTTAAGATAAAGTAATGCTTCATTTCTTCGTATAGTAATGAACGTTCTTCAATTTCTTTCATTCGATTAATATCATTATTACCACCACTAATGACACAAACCACTGTTTTACCTTTAATATGATCTTTATAGTTTTCAAGCGCACTTACACTTAAAGCGCCAGCGGGTTCTGCTACTATTGCTTGTTTTGAATACATATCCAAAATTGTTGAACATACAGCACCTTCATCCACTTGTACGTAGTTATCTACATTTTTTTTGGCAATTTCAAAAGTAATATCGCCAACTCTGGCTACAGAAGCTCCATCGACAAATTTATCGATATTAGGTAATGTGATAACCTGATTATTTACGACAACAGATTCATACATACTACTAGCACCTGAAGGTTCAACTCCGATAATTTTTGTGTTGGGAGAATAGGATTTAAAATAGGTACTAATACCTGAAATTAAACCACCACCACCAATTGCGGCAAATAGATAATCAAAGTTAACATTGTCAGACTTTGCTTGTTCTAGCATTTCTTTAGCAAGCGTACCTTGTCCAGAAATTGTATGAACATTATTGAATGGATCTATAAAGTTCATTTGATGTTCACTTGTATAAGTTAAAGCTTCAGCTAAACAGTGATCAAATGTATCACCAGTGAGTACAACTTCAACGTTACTATTTCCAAAGAACTTTACTTGATTTACCTTTTGTAAAGGTGTAGTGACTGGCATAAAGATAACAGCGTTTAAATTAAGTTTTTTAGCTGTATAGGCAACACCTTGAGCATGATTACCTGCGCTCGCACATGTAATTCCTTTACTTTTAGCTTCATCTGATAAAACAGAAATAGCGTTGTAAGCACCTCTTAATTTAAAAGAACGTACCCATTGTAAATCTTCTCGTTTTAAATAAACTTTACAATCATACTTTTGAGATAAGTAATGGTCTAATTGTAAAGGTGTTTCTTTGACAATATCTTTAAGTCTTAAAAATGCTTCATCGATATCCTTCGTAGAAACTGTTGTTTTGACTGTCATAATATTCAACTCCCTTAAAGTGATTTTTCATATTTTTCTATTAATGATTCATATTGTAGGGTGATTGCAATGTCATCTAAGCCATTTACAAGTTTATTCTTCCAAGTTTCATCAATTTCAAAATGGAAACTCTTGTCTGGTGATGACACAGTTTGATTTGGTAAATCGACCTCAATTTCAACATATTTAGCAAGATGTTCACGTGCATTTTTTTCTAAAACAATTGGTAACATTGCATTTTTTGTACAATTCATATAAAAAATGTCACTGAAACTTCCTGCAATAATAATATGAAAGCCATAGTCCTTAAGTGCCCAAGCTGCATGTTCACGACTTGAACCACATCCAAAATTATCTCCAGTAATTAATATGGATGCACCTTTATATTGAGGCTTATTTGGATTGAAATCAGGATTATCTGAACCATCAGGTAAGTACCGCCATTCATCAAAAGCAAATGGACCAAAGCCACTTTTTGAAATACGCTTTAAGTGTACTTTAGGAATGATTTGATCTGTATCGATATTATCGTTGAAAAGAGGGACTATTTTACCTTTATATGTTGTAATAGGTTTGATTGCTGCCATTTAAACAACCACCTTTCTTACGTCCACAAATTTACCATGAATAGCTGCTGCTGCTGCCATAGCAGGGGATACTAAATGTGTTCTAGCACCTTTGCCTTGTCGTCCTTCGAAGTTTCGATTACATGTAGATGCACAATGTACACCCTCAGGTACTTGGTCAGGATTCATGCCTAAACACATTGAACATCCTGGTTCACGCCATTCAAATCCTGCATTTTTAAAGATAGTATCTAGACCTAATTTTTCAGCTTCTTTTTTTACTGTACGAGAACCTGGTACGACAATAGCTGTAATATTTGGGTGAACTTTATTTCCTTTAACAATATGACTAGCTTCAATCAAATCTGATAGTCTAGCATTTGTACATGAACCGAGGAAAACATACCCTAAGTCGATATCTTCAGCTTTTTGACCTGGTTCTAACCCCATATAATCATACGCACGTTGATCGTTGATATCATTGATTTCAGGGAATGGTTCACTGAAATTAACACCCATTTCAGGATTAGTTCCCCATGTCACTTGTGGTTCTAATGTTGAAACATCAAGTTCAATTACACGATCAAATATCGCGTCGTCATCAGAATATAGCTCACGCCACTTATCAACTGATTTAGCGAAGTTATCGGCAAATGGTCTCCCTTTAACATATTCAAATGTTATATCATCAGGTTGGATTATGCCGTATTTGGCACCACCTTCGATAGCCATGTTACAAATAGTCATTCGACCGTCCATTGAAAGGTTTTTAATTGTTTCGCCAGTAAATTCCAAAGCATAGCCTGTACCAAAGTCAACACCATACGTTTTAATTAAATGCAGAATAATGTCCTTAGCATAGACGCCTGTTGGTAAGGTACCATTAATATCGATTTTTAAGTTTTTGGGTTTTGTTTGCCATAGCGTTTGAGTTGCGAAAACATGTTCAACTTCACTTGTTCCAATTCCAAATGCAATAGCACCAAATGCTCCATGTGTTGCTGTGTGAGAGTCACCACAAACGATTGTTTTGCCGGGCTGTGTAAGTCCTGTCTCAGGTCCTACCATGTGAACAATACCTTGTTCATCAGAGCCCATATCAAAAATATGCACCCCAAAATCTATGGCGTTTTTTTGTAATGTTGTGATTTGTTTGTTTGCAATTTCATCTTTAATATTGAAAATATCAATAGTAGGAACATTGTGATCGAGTGTTGCAAATGTTAAATCTGGGCGTCTTAATTTTCTGTTTTGAAGCTAAGTCCTTCAAATGCTTGAGGAGAAGTAACTTCATGTATAAGGTGTAAATCAATGTATAATAGTTGCGGTTCGCCCAATTTCCCGTATAACACATGTCTGTTCCACACCTTGTCAAATAATGTTTGACCCATTTACATCTCCCCCTTAGTGATTCAATTTTTGAGATAGAATTTCGAAAATATCAGTAGTATTCAGTTTGCCCATGTTCAATCATGTTGTAAATATGTTGTTCTAATTCATCTGCAGCATCTGGTTGATTTAAGCTTTCACGTAAACACATCGCTAAAGATAGAATCATTCCAAATGGATTGGCAACGTTTTTACCTGCAATATCTGGTGCTGATCCATGAATAGGCTCATATAATCTTGGACCATCGTTACTAAAACTAGCAGAAGGTGATAAACCAAGTGAACCAGGAATCACTGAAGCTTCATCACTTAAAATATCGCCAAATAAGTTTTCACAAACTATGACGTCAAATTGTTTTGGATTTGTGATTAAATGCATGCTACAAGCATCAACAAGTAAGTGATTTACTGTTACTTCTGGATATAATTGACTCACTTCATTTACGACTTTGCGCCACAATTTACTAGAAGCTAATACATTTTCTTTATCAACTGATGTTAGTTTTCCTCGTCTTGAAGCAGCCAATTTAAATGCTACGTGAACAATGCGTTCTATTTCTTCTCTTGTATAAGTAAGAGAATCTAAGGCCTCGTGATTATTAAAATGTCTAGGTTCTCCAAAATAAATACCACTTGTCAATTCACGGACTATAACTAAATCTGTGCCTTCAACGCGATCTTCCTTTAAAGGTGATAAAGAACTAGCGCCTTTGACAACGATAGTGGGGCGTATATTTGCAAATAAATTTAATGATTTACGTAATTTTAATAATCCTTGTTCTGGTCGATTGTTAGGATCTGTCCATTTAGGTCCACCGATTGCACCCAGTAAAATAGCATCTGCTCTTTTACACGCATTTAAGGTTTTCTCAGTTAAAGGCTCGCCGAATGTATCAATAGAGGCACCACCAAATTCGTGGTGCTCTATTTGATAATTAAAGTTATATTTATTACTTATAATTTCAAGCAAGGATAGAGATCCGTTCAAAATTTCTGGACCGATTCCATCACCAGGTAGGGCAACAATGTTATAAGTCATAATTAATTACCTACCTTTTCAACATTTTCAGCTGCAAATTTAGCATGTGCTTCTACGTATGCTTTACAAGAGGCTTGTAAAATATCATGATCAATACCAAAGCCATTGACAGTCTTACCTTCAATCAATAAATTTACATGTACTTCTGCTTGGGCATCAGTACCTTCAGTGACAGAATTAATACGATAATCAATTAATTCTGTCTCTTTTTGGAAAATACGATCAACTGCATTGTAAATTGCTACGATTGAACCAGTACCAATACTTGAATCCTGGTAAATATGATCCTCTTTATCTTTAACAACAACAACAGCACTTTGAAGGCCGCTAGAGACATATTGTAGTTGCAGTGTTTCCAATTTATAAAGTGCTTGATGCTCATGCTCAGAACCTTGAATAATCGCATGAATATCTCTATCTGAAACAGATTTCTTTTTGTCCGCAATGGCCTTGAATTGTTTAAATAAATCTATTTGCGCTTCTTTATCAATGTCATAACCTAATGCTTTTAACTTCTCTGAGAAGGCGTGTTTACCAGATAATTTTCCTAATGGAAGTTCAGTCGTGCTTACACCAACAAGTTGAGGTGTCATAATTTCATATGTTTCACGATGTTTTAATACGCCATCTTGGTGAATATCTGATTCATGACTAAATGCATTTTGGCCAACAATTGCTTTATTTCTAGGCACTCGAATACCTGCATATCTTGAAATTAAATCCGATGTTTTTTTAGTTTCTTCGAGATTAAGGGCAGTTTGAGCACCATAATAATCATTTCGAACGTATAGTGCAAGCGCGACTTCTTCAAGTGCTGCATTACCTGCTCGTTCACCAATACCATTTACAGTGCCTTCAATTCGTCTTGCACCGCCTTCAATTGCAGCTAAACTATTTGAAACAGCCATTCCTAAATCGTCATGGCAATGAGCACTATAAATAATTTCATTTGAAGATGTTACAGATTCTGTTAAGGTTTTGAAAATATGTGCATATTCATCATGGTAACTGTAGCCGACTGTATCAGGAATATTAATAACTGTAGCTCCAGCGTCAACGGCAGTTTGTACACATTTCACTAAGAATGGTAATTCAGTACGCGTTGCATCTTCAGGTGAAAATTGAACAACGTCAAATAATTGTTTCGCGTATGTGACATGTTCTTTAATAGATGCTAAAACGTCTTCTTGAGACATTTTAAGTTTATGTTCAAGATGAATAGGTGATGTTGCTATAAAAACATGCACGACCGGCTTCGCTGCATCTTTTGTTGCTTCATATACAGCATCGATGTCAGATTTTTTACATCTAGCTAAACCACATACAGCCGTTGTTGTTAATGTTTGTGCAATTGCTTGAACAGATTTAAAGCTACCTGTACTTGAAGCAGGAAATCCAGCTTCAATAACATCTACACCCCATTTTTCTAATTGCAATGCAATACGCAAGCGTTCATCAAAAGTAAAATTCACTCCTGGTGTTTGTTCACCGTCTCTTAGTGTCGTATCAAAAATTTGAATATGACTACTCATATTTAACAACTCCTCATTGTAGGTCTATCTTATTTTTCAATGCTTTTAGATTTAATAAAAGGCATCATTTCGCGTAATTCACGACCAACTTTTTCAATTTGATGACCATGTTGTTCTTCGCGTAATTTATAAAATTCTTTGAATCCATTTTTATTGTCTTCGATAAAGCGATTACTGAAGTTACCATTTTGGATATCAGTTAATACAGCTTTCATATTTTCTTTAACATCTGGTGTGATAACACGTGGTCCTGAAACATAGTCACCAAATTCAGCAGTATTTGAAATTGAGTAACGTACATTTTCCATACCGCCTTCATACATCAAATCAACGATTAATTTCATTTCATGTAATACTTCAAAATAAGCTAATTCTGGTTGATAACCCGCTTCTACTAATGTTTCAAAGCCACTTTGAATTAATTTCGATACACCACCGCAAAGTACTGCTTGTTCACCAAATAAATCTGTCTCAGTTTCTTCTTTAAATGTTGTTTCAATAACACCTGCACGAGTTGCACCAATACCTTTTGCATAACTTAAAGCAATATTACGTGCTTGACCTGAAGCGTCTTGTTGAATACCAAATAGTGATGGTACAGCAGAACCTTCAACAAATGTACGTCTAACTAAATGACCCGGTCCTTTAGGAGCTACTAAAAATACATCAACATCAGCTGGTGGTTGAATAACACTAAAATGAATGTTAAAGCCATGAGCAAATGCAAGCGCATTATGTTTTTCTAAATTTGGTTCAATTTCGTTTTTGTATACATCACCTTGAATTTCATCAGGTAATAGCACCATAATTACATCAGCTTGCTTAACTGCTTCTGCAACAGGGAACACATCAAATCCATCTTCTTTAGCTTTGTCAAAAGAACGACCTGGGCGAATACCGATGACTACATCATATCCATTGTCTTTTAAGTTTTGTGCATGCGCGTGGCCTTGTGATCCATAACCTACTACTGCAATTTTTTTGCCTTGTAAAGCGTCCGTTTTTACATCTTGATCATAATAAACTGTTGTCATAATAAATTCCTCCAAATAATTAAATATTTTGTTTTTTTGAAAATTCTGAAATATAACTTTGTAATAGTGGCAGATGTTAACTAGCAGCCTATGATATATCTATAACTAATTAGCGCATCATTGCCTTTGTCTTAAAATTAAGCTTCGTTATCAACAAGGTCGTAGCATTCAACCGTTAAAACATTAATTTGTTGTTTTAATTTTTTAATTAATATATGAAGTGATGTATCATCTTGAATATCGACTTGAATTTCCATGTTAGAAATCCCAGGTTGTTCAGAATGTGTAACATGTAATGTATCGATATTATATTGTAGGCGAACAAAAGCACTTGTAATTCGATTTAGCGTGCTGACTTGATCCGCAACTTGTAATTTAAGAATTCTTGTCATTATAAGCCCTCCATTTCATGATTTGATTTGCCACTCGGAACCATTGGGTTTACAGCTTCAGTAGGGGAAATACGAACCTCAATTAAAGCTGGTCCTTGATAAGCAAACGCTGCATCTAATTGTTCTTCCAGTTGTTCTGGCTTATCGATTAAGAAACCTTTGACGCCATATGCTTCTGCCATTTTCATAAAATCAGGTTGACCATTAAATACTGAGTGTGAGAAGCGTTGATTAAAGAACTTATCTTGCCATTGTTTAACCATACCTAGTGTTCCATTATTGATTAGTACGATTTTGACATCTAAACCATATTCGGGTAATAGTGCCATTTCTTGGTTTGTCATTTGGAAACCACCGTCACCGACGAAACATACGACTGTTTTATCAGGATTAGCTAATTTGGCACCAATTGACGAAGGAATACCGAATCCCATTGTTCCTAAACCACCACTTGTAACCCATTGTCCGTGATTTTTAAATGGATAAAATTGAGCTGCCCACATTTGATGTTGTCCCACGTCTGTAGTAACAATTGCTTCACCATTTGTAATTTTGCCGATATATTCGATTGTTTGTTGTGGCTTACAAAATACTGGATCTTTTTCACCAAGTTTAAATGGGTGTTTCTGCTTATTATTTTGACAATGTTTAACCCAGTCACTGTGTGCTATAGTCTCAACATTTTTATCATTTAAACATTCTAAAAATCTTTTACAGTCTGCAATAATACCTAAATCTGCATGAATAACTTTATTGATTTCTGAAGGATCAATATCTACATGTACAATTTTGGCGTTAGGTGCAAAGGCATCAGGTTTGCTTGCTAATCTATCATCGAAGCGGCTACCTAAATTAATGAGTAAATCACACTCAGTTAATGCCATGTTACTAGCATAAGAACCATGCATACCTCCCATACCTAAAAATAGTGTATCCTCATAAGGTACAGCACCTAGACCTAGTAAAGTAGTAACTGTTGGGATTTGATGTTTATTAACAAACTGTGTTAATAATTGATTTGATTTTGATTGATTAATACCTGCGCCGGCTAATACGACAGGCTTTTTCGCTTCTTTTAAAAGTGAGATGAAAGTGTCAATGTCTTTATTTTCTGGTTCTGTAACAACTTCATAACCTGGAATATTGATTTCGTCGCATAAATCCACATTTGTAGCTAAAACACCCATATCTTTTGGAAAATCAATCACTACAGGACCTTTGCGTCCAGAATTCGCTACATGGAAAGCTTCGTGTACGATTTTAGGGATATCTTCAACACGTTTCACTTGATAATTTTGTTTTGTAATTGGTGAAGTCATAGATAGAATATCCGCTTCTTGGAATGCATCTTTACCAATGCCTGGTGTAGCAACTTGTCCGGTGAATACAACTAGAGGTAAAGAGTCGCAATGTGCATCCGTAATACCTGTCATTACATTTGTTGCACCTGGACCGCTTGTAACTACAACGACGCCAGTTTTACCAGATACACGTGCATAACCTTCTGCAGCATGAACAGCACCTTGTTCGTGTCTTGCTAAAATATGTTTGATTTTACCATCATAAAACGTGTCATATAAAGGTAGTACGGCACCACCAGGATAACCGAATAAATAATCCACATTTTCTTTAAGTAGAGCTTCTACTAGCACTTCTGATCCTGAACGCATATCATTTAAAGTTTTTTCATTTAGTTGTTCGGGTTCAAGTGATTCAGCCATTTTTAAAGGGTCAATATTTTGGTTTACTTCATGTTGAGTTTTAGACATTTTAACCATCTCCAATATAAAAATAAATTAAATTAAATTCTCAGGGACTTGCATGACGCCACCTGTATTTGCGCTAGTTACTAGGGCAGTATAACGAGCTAGATAACCTGTTTTTACTTTCGCTTTAAATGGTGTTAAAGATTCTCGGCGACGCGCTAGAACATCTTCAGGCTGGTTTACGTTTAATGTACGATTTGTTAAATCAATAGTAATCTCATCTCCATCTTCAATTAAGGCAATTGGTCCACCAGATGCAGCTTCAGGGGAAATATGACCAACTGCAATACCTCTTGTGGCACCGGAAAAACGCCCATCAGTAATTAATGCAACATCTTTACCTAAGCCGCGACCAACAATAGAGGAAGTAGGTGCTAACATTTCAGGCATACCTGGTCCACCTTTAGGTCCTTCATATCTAATGACAACGACGTGGCCTGCACGAACGGTACGATTGTCTATTGCTTCAACAGCTTCATCATGCGAATTGAAACAAATTGCTTTCCCAGTAAATGTTTTGATAGATGGATCAACGCCGCCAACTTTAATAACTGCGCCTTTAGGGGCGATATTACCAAATAAGATAGATAAACCGCCTTGTGCATCATATGGTGCATCAAGAGGGTGAATGACATCAAAGTTCTTAATTTCTTTGCCTTCGTTATTTTCACGTAACGTTTTGCCAGTAACTGTGATTCTATCTGGGTGTAACGTGCCATCTTTCTTCATCAATTCATTAATAATTGCTGGGACGCCACCAGCTTCATGCACATCATGCATTGAATACGATGAACTAGGTGCTATTTTTGATAAATATGGCGTGCGTTTGGCAATAGCATTAATGCGCTCTAAGTCATAATCAATACCAGCTTCATTGGCAATGGCTAACGTATGCAGTACTGTGTTTGTTGAACCACCCATAGCCATATCAAGTGCAAATGCATCATCAATTGCTTCGCGAGTAACGATATCACGTGGTTTTAAATCATTTTTAATATTTTCAACTAATTTAAAAGCTGCTTGGCGAATCATTTCGCGTCGTTGATCACTGACTGCAAGTGCAGTACCGTTGTATGGTAATGCTAGACCTAAAACTTCCATCAAACAGTTCATTGAATTTGCAGTAAACATCCCAGCACATGAACCACAAGTAGGGCAGGCATTTTGTTCCATATCTAAAAATTCTTCTTTAGAAATCGATCCTTCTTTAAATGCGCCGACTGCTTCAAACATTGATGAAAGTGTTAATGCTTTTCCATGTGCAGATAAGCCAGCTTTCATTGGTCCACCAGAGCAAAAGATAGCTGGTACGTTTGTCCTCATGGCTGCTAAAATCATACCGGGTGTAATCTTGTCACAATTAGGAATGTAAAATACGCCGTCAAACCAATGAGCGTTAATTACAGTTTCAGCTGCATCTGCAATAATTTCACGTGATGGTAGAGAATATCGCATTCCGATATGTCCCATAGCTATTCCATCATCAACACCAATTGTATTGAATTCAAATGGAATGGCACCGGCTTCTCTAATTGCTTCTTTAGCTATATCTGCAAGCTCTCTTAAATGAACATGTCCAGGAACAATATCAATATAAGAGTTACAAATAGCTACAAATGGTTTGTTCATATCAGTTGGACTTTTTAGCGCGCCCGTGGCATGTAAAAGACTTCTTGCTGGTGCTTGGTGATCTCCTTTTTTGATCATGTCGCTTCGCATAGTAAATTCCCCCGTAAATTTTAATGATTAATCATGTTTTATAGTAATAAAAATAAGTAATTGAAAGATAAAACATAAAAAAACGTCCCAATATTATTGGGACGTTTACAAGTCCCATTCAAACAGAAATAGGACTTAAAGCGTTTAGTAAATATTTACTAACGTTCGAGTCCTAAAGAGTATAATAAAATAATAATATTTGAAGTTGTCGGTTGATGTTCAGTATATTGATTAAGCATTTTATTATACTCCTTCCGTGAATGGTATATATCACTTTAATAGTTAGAATTGTCTAAAAATTTGATAAATTTAATTTACTATATCTGCTTTAGTATGTCAACAAATATTTTAAATTTTCTTACAATTAACTTTGAAGAGATAATCTGTTTCAAAGATAAGAAATTTAAGTTGAAATTTGTTACAATATAAAGGTTAAATATAAAGTTAGATACGATTGAACAATGGATAATCATTTTTATGAATGAAAAGCACAATATAGGAGAATCAACATTGATAAAGATAAATAATTTAGATGAAATGAATCAATTTGCTATGTTTTTAGTTGAGCAATTGAAAAGTGGTGATTTGATTTTACTTAACGGAGATTTAGGAGCAGGTAAAACAACGTTAACGCAATTTATAGGAAAAGCTCTTGGTGTAAGACGAACGATTAATTCCCCGACATTTAACATCATTAAATCATATAGGGGTAAAAATTTAAAATTGCATCATATGGATTGTTATCGCTTAGAAGATTCTGATGAAGATTTAGGGTTTGATGAATTTTTCGAAGATCAGGCAATTACTGTTATTGAATGGAGTCAATTTATAAAAGATTTACTTCCATCGACGCATTTATCTATTAATATTTCAACAATATCTGAAAATACAAGACAAATTGAGTTGTTCGCGCAAGGAGAACATTATGAACAAATTAAGGAGGCAATTATCCATGAATTCGCTGCTCATTGATACATCGAATCAACCATTATCAGTAGCATTGATGCAAAACGATGAAGTTTTAGCTGAAATAACTACGGATTCTAAACAAAATCATTCAGTGCAATTAATGCCTGCGATTAGTCAGCTATTTGAGCAGAGCAAAATAGCTAAACAGCAATTAGATGCGATTATTGTTGCTGAAGGTCCTGGTTCATATACTGGCTTACGTATCGGTGTTACTGTTGCTAAAACATTAGCGTATGCGTTAGATGTTAAATTATATGGTGTTTCATCATTAAAGGCATTGGCAGCAACAATCGATCATACTGATAAATTATTGGTTCCTGTGTTTGATGCAAGACGACAAGCAGTTTATACAGGCATATTCCAGTGGCAAAATGGTCAATTAGTGACTATTTTAGAAGATCAATATATGTCGATAGAGGCATTGCGAGCTTTTTTAGAAGATTTAAACCAACCATTTATTTATATTGGGAAAGATACTGTAAAATTACAAGATGAATTACAAGGTGATGTGATTGCGCAGCTACCAAATGCATCAGTCATGCATCAATTGATAGATAAACCTTCAGACGTACATACATTTACTCCTAAATACCATAAATTAGCTGAGGCGGAACGAAATTGGATCAACAGTCAAAAGAACAATTAAACATTAGAGAGATGACCAAAGAAGATGTGCCACAAGTCTTTGATATTGAGCGTCGGAGTTTCAATGATAGTTCTTGGACAATTGACGCATTTTATCATGAAATAGAACAAAATAACTTTGCGAAATATTTTGTCTTAGAATTTGAACAACAAATTATTGGTTATTTAGGTTTATGGATTGTTATCGATCAAGCTCAAATTACGACAGTTGCAATCGATGATAATTATAGAGGCTATGGTTTAGGTCAAATGCTTTTAAAATACGGAATAAACTATGCAAGTCACACTTGTGATGTGATGAGTTTAGAAGTAAGAGTTAATAATAAAGTGGCACAACATGTATATGAAAATTTAGGATTTCAATATGGTGGTAAACGTAAAAATTATTATGGTGAAGGTGAGGACGCAATGGTTATGTGGGTGAATTTAAATGACTAAAGATATATTAATACTAGCTGTTGAAACAAGTTGTGATGAAACAAGCGTTAGTGTTATAAAAAATGGCAGAGATATTTTATCAAATACAGTTTTAAGTCAGATTGAAAGTCATAAACGATTTGGCGGTGTCGTTCCCGAAGTGGCAAGTAGACATCACGTTGAAGGTATAACAACAACAATAAACGAGGCTCTAGTGGATGCCGATGTATCAATGGAAGATATTGATGCCATAGCGGTTACAGAAGGCCCTGGACTAATTGGTGCGTTACTAATAGGTGTTAATGCAGCCAAAGCATTGGCATTTGCTTACGATAAGCCACTTATTCCTGTTCATCATATTGCAGGACATATATATGCTAATCACATAGAAGAGCCATTAACATTCCCGCTAATTGCACTTATTGTTTCAGGTGGACATACTGAATTAGTTTATATGAAAGATCATTTATCATTTGAAGTCATTGGTGAAACACGAGATGACGCAGTAGGTGAAGCTTATGATAAAGTGGCACGAACAATTGGTTTAAATTATCCAGGTGGTCCACAAGTTGATCGGTTGGCTGCTGAAGGTGAAGATACTTATTCATTCCCTCGTGTTTGGTTGGATAAAGATAGTTATGATTTTAGTTTTAGTGGGTTGAAAAGTGCCGTAATCAATCAACTTCACAATCAACGACAAAAAAATATTCCAATCATTGAAGCTAACGTAGCAACGAGCTTTCAAAACAGTGTTGTAGAGGTGCTTACGTTTAAAGCTATTCAAGCTTGTAAAAAATATGGTGTTCAGCGATTAATTGTTGCTGGTGGCGTGGCGAGTAATAAAGGATTACGTCAATCTTTAGCGGATCAATGCAAAGTCAATGACATTCAATTAACTATCCCAAGTCCTAAATTATGCACAGATAATGCTGCAATGATAGGCGTTGCCGGCCACTATTTGTATCAGCAAGGTCGATTTGCTGATTTAGCATTAAATGGGCACAGCAATATAGATTTAGAAGAGTATTCTGCAGAATAAAATAAGCGTCAGTTATTAACATGATTACGATGAACATTATTGAAACTGTTCATAGTCTTCTGTCATGTGATAGCTGACGTTTTTATGTTTAAAGTTAAATGCTAAATTTTCGGGACATTATCTTTTGCTCGTTCATATATTTTTGTTGGAAATGAAGTGATTTTTAATAATTCGATGGCATTACGTGTATTTGCTTTGCCAGGCTTAATTTTGTAATCAAAATGTATGTTATTATTTTCTATTACCTCATTGAAATGATAATTTTCATAACGTTGTTTTAAGAGTTCAGCTAACTCAATATCATGTGTTGCTGCAATAACTCTAAAGTTAGATTTTTCATGTAAAAATGATAGTACTGATTCTGAAGCGGCAATTCGTTCAGTTGTGTTGGTACCTTTAAAAATTTCATCTATAAAGCAGTATATTTTTTGATTGTCTGGAATTTCAACAATACGCTTAATAGATTTTAATTCAGCCATAAAATAACTATCGCCTGATAACACATCATCGGCATTTGCCATTGACGTGAACACAATTCCAGGTTGATATACAAATTTGCTTGCGGTAACTGTTTGTATAGCCGATGCAAGAATAATGTTTATTGCTATGGATTTCATAAATGTTGATTTACCCGAAGCATTAGACCCAGTTAACAGTATATTTTGTGATAGTGAGAAATCATTGGCTACTGCATCTGCTATGAGTGGATGTGTTAACTCAGAGAATACTATGCCATCATTTGAATCATCAATTTGTGGTTCAGTATAGCATTCTAGCGTTCTACGATACATTGCTAATGCATAATGATTATCTAATTCAGCTATGTAATCGAAACAATTTTTTAGCTCATTCATATGTGTTGTATAGCTTTTTTGAATTGAATGGAATAAAACATAATCAAGCATGAAAATAAGTTTAACTAGTTTAATTACCATAGCTCCAATATCTTCATCATTAACTTCAGCTAAAACACTCGTTAAATGACGTGCTGTTCTAAATTGCTTAAAATTGACTTCGGGTTGTGGAGCATGTTTAATTTTTGAGATAGTATAGCCTTGTTTTAAAACATTGGATGCATAAAAGATAGACTTTAAGTCATCCTCATATGTACGCTTTAAAGTTGCAGATAAAATGATATTAAATAGGCAACTCATAAGAAATAATAAAATACCAACTTGTGAATTAATAAATATAACTGCAAATGAGATAACTGGTAAAAATGGGCATAGAAACAATATATTTTGACGTTTTACCGGTGTGATTTGGTCTGGAAATGTTGGATAAACAGTTTTACCAACCAAAGCTAAATGATATGTTACGTTTTTTCTAAATTCAGCATTATCATTAAATAAACTAAGTAATGATTTGTTCGTAATTGAAAGCATTCCACGTAAACAGGCATATAGCTTCATTTCACCAATAGCTGTTAAATTATAATTCATCTTATGAAAGATTGCATTCATATTTAAGTCGGACCAAGTTTTATCATCAACTAATGAATGTGATTCAAATTTTTCCTTGTAGAGCTTATACTCATAGTCGAAATGTGAGTTCGGTCTGATAAAAGCTTCTAATGGAGAAATCGTTTGCCATAATGTTTCCATAGATTTTAATAGACGTTGACGACTCATGTATCGTCCAACAATTCCTATTACAGATGTAAGTAGAATAATTGCTATAACAAATATTAAAAATGTTTGATTTGTGCTCATAAGTATCTCCTTATTTATTTTGAATAATATGTTTGATCTTGAGCTAACCACATCATTCGAATACTGTCATGAAGTAATTTCTCTATTCTACGACCAGAAAATACAGATTGAGTAT
>OFLL01000235.1_pt1 | contig 15953 bp, 16 predicted proteins | sample 1540861 | NCBI WGS metagenome assembly OFLL01 (sample SAMEA4413039, study PRJEB24355) | metagenome | biome: human; feature: gut; material: faeces | place: United Kingdom | collected 2010 | reverse complement strand
AGAGTAGTAACTTCAAAATCAGTATTTATGTCTAAAGATAATTTCATTGTTGTTCACCTCAATAAAATTATCTCTAGGTGTTTAAAAATTGTACATGTTTAAACAATCAAAAGTGTACATTATTAAATTATCATTTCCAGTAGGTAATCGTTTTAAAAATAATATAAGCATGACTAAAGCCACATCCAATATAGGACGTGGCTTTTAGTATCGTTCCAGATTTGTGGGGAGTTAGGGTTTACTTAATTAAAGGGGTCTGCCCTCAATTGCTCACCAACGAGGGCAAGTTACATCAATCACACTTCAATTGCCGCCGACTAGGGGTAGTAATCATTGGCAATAAGAACTAGTTAGTGACTAACGATTTACGTTCCATAGCAAAGTGATACAAACGCTCAGCATCAATGTAAGGCATAGAATCAATAGTTAGGTAACCATCTTTGATGTCACCAATTAATCCTTGATTTACACCAGTGTTCACGTAAATATCATAGCTACTTACGTCTGAGAAAATAAGCGCTTCAATCTCTTTTCTCATAATCATCACTCCAATGTTTATATATTATTTATATAAACTCTCTCGTCTCTCTCTATTTATTAACTTCTTACAAGTCTAATATTACATGAATTTCCAAATAAATAAAGGGATTTGTGATGTATTTCACAAATTTATCACTATTTTGGAAAATTAAGAAATATTTAATTATATAAAAGTTTAATAAGTAAGAAAATATGATAAAATGTAGATGTTCTTTAGACATTAAAAGCTTCTAACATGATACGGAATATGAGGTTCCTGTATCACATTAGAAGCTTTTTTGTTGTAGTGATTATATTGATAATGGCATGAATGAACACAAGCTGTCTTAGTTTCAGGAATCGGCTAGAATATTAAACTTCCGTTCTTTGAATATTTTTTTATTTCTTACTAATATCATCCAGTTCATTCTTCGCCTTTTTAACCCAATCTCCTTGAGCTACATTATCAAATTCACCTTTAAATTTTTTGAAATGGCTACCTATATTTCACAGCTCACTTTAGATATCGAACTTGTTTCTTCAGAGTTACTTGTTATATTACCAGGTTTTATTTGATATTCAGTTTGACTCATAACTTGTACCCTCACTTGGAGTATATTGTACAGAATCTGTAAAATAAATGTTTTCTTCTTTATTTTCTACAAAGGTAAATTCTAGATTTTTTGATCCTACAGATGAGCCTTTTAAATCACCATCACCTTTTATTAATAATTTCGGAGCTTTGTTGGTTGGAATATCATATCTTTTTCGAAGTTGCTTCACATTGTAGTCATCGTTTTTCAATTGATATTTTGCGGAATAACTTGGAACATTAGGATTATATGAAATGTCACCATCTTTATAATCATTAATATCTTTAAAGTCACCGTATTGTACAAAGAATTTAAAGTTTTCGATTTCTTTTCTTAACTTGTCATTCGGTAGTGGCTTCGTTGGTATGATTTTATTATGTTCCATTTTTACCGGATACCTTTTTTCATCATCCTTTGGCCTGCCGTTACTGTCATCTGTCATTTCACTTATAAAATAATACCCTTTTGTGGTTCTAGTATTGCGATTGATATAGAGCACCATTCCTCTCGTTTCCATATCCTTACCTTTTGGCTCGATTACCATTTCAGAATTAACTATCCAAGTACCTTTATCACCCTTTTTAAATTCTTGATCTCGAAAGCCTTCTTTATCGTAAAAATCATCGAGATTTTTGGTTGGATATAATTTTAATGTTTGATTAAATGTGTCTTTAATTTGGGCGTTTCGACCATTTGTTTTTGTCATAATGACATAACCTACAATCAATATAATGAGTAATACCAAGCATATACCGAGCGTTAATTTCTTTGAATGAATCATCATTTCTCCACCTTATATTTTTAATATTGACTCAGTTTTTAATATTTACAACTAAAGCGAAAAATTATTTTGAACACTTTATGAAATTTTTATTTCAAACTTCTATTAACTCTATTCAGTAGGTTTGAAATTAATACTATCAGAAAAATACACATTTTCTTCTTTATTTCTTATAAAGTTAAATTCTAGTTCTTTAGAACCTACGGATGAGCCTTTTAATCGCCATCACCTTCATACAGTTTGAAGTCATATTTACCAATTGTAAATGACGACTAGATGATATATAGTTCAAGAAACATCAAAATTCGTTAAAACATAATCAAATTTTATTATGTTCAAAACTTTATTTTCCAAAAAATAAAAAAGAAGTTAAACAAAGATTGGTTGCTTAACTTCCATTATTGAATTCATTAGTCCGATTTGACACAGATCCCGAAAAATAATGGCTAATAGCCACTTATAGTCGAAATTATGAACTATATAATTCATTTATTATTAAATGGATTATATACTTATTGTGTTTCTTAATACCTTTTTATACTTTAATATCTTGAATTTTTTCTAAATCATTACTAATATCTTTTAATTCGTCTGTGGCATTTTTCACCCAAGCCCCTTGTGCCGCATTTTTAAAATCATCTTCAAATTTTTTAAAATGACTTACCATTTGGTCAAGTAATATTTTCTCATCACTTTTCAGCTTATTTTGATGATCATGATGCATCCGAACATGTTCAGGCGCAATAACCTCACTAATCTGTTCTTTTTCCTTCATTTGTTCCAATACTGCTAAATCTGGTAAACCACTAAAATCAAGTCCCACGCTTATTCATCTCCTTCAATTCTGTCAGATTGTTTTAGATATTCTCTTCTTAACTCATCTTTATAATCTTCTAATTTCATTTCGTGATGTCGGATACGTTGATTCGTTTCTCTATCGAAAGATTCTATAATACGTGTCATCCTGATCATAGCGTCTTCACTATAATTCATTTTATGTTTGAGATATAAGAAATGATCATACATTTGTTCACATTTCTTGCGTGTTTGATGTCTTAATTCATCAATTTGATTGAATGCATCATTCAATTGTTTTCTTTCTTCATCATAGGCATTTTCAAGTTCATTAATATTTTTATACGTAGTAAACATTACATCATCCCATCAATCTGGCTCGCTAACATTTGGTCATTAGAAACAATTGCTTCGATACTCTGTTTAATTTTTGCGATATAGCCATTACAATTTTTATAAACATCATTTAATTTCTTTATCTTATCATCAATTTTTCTTTTGGGATCTGTTTCAAGTTTACTTTCATACGCGCCACCTTTTCTTAATTCATCTATAACCTCTTCAGAGGTTAATTTTTCACCAATTTCATTTCCAACTTCTTGCGTTTTTTTCCAGTTGTCTCCAAATTTATGTGCCATCGCGTGATACATTTTTTTCAAATGTTGGCTTTCTTCATTCACTAATTGATTTAAGCCTTCGGCAATGGTTAGTGCTGTTAAAGCTTCTAATAATTGTTGTTGGGAGGAAGAGAGTGATCCACCCGTTGTTTGAATCCAATTCGCTCTTAACGTCTCTACTTTATGTAATCTATGCCTCGTTTGTTTACGAACGGATTTTAATGATTTATTATTTTCGTCTTGATAGCCTTTAACTTTGTTTAATTCGGCTAAGATTATAGCCTGTGTTCCGCTTATTAAAAAACCACTCATTGAATGGCCTTCTCCATTTTTAAGTACTATTTTTTCCCCAGCAGTTTCATATAAATGATTGCGGACAACTGCATCTAATTCGTCTTCATCAGACACGAACCTTACAATGTGACCATCGTACTTTTCAATCAATTTTTTAAGTTCATCTTCATCGGCATAAAGACCACTCACATCTTTGATCGCTAATGGCGCTGGATTATACACAACGATATGTTTAATATCATTACTCATACCTAAAATCATCGCATCTCTACCGCCCAGCGAATGTCCGGTAATAATATCAATATCATAGTCTTTTTTGATATTTTTGATAAAGTCTTGGGTATTTTTATAATGTGGATCTTTATCTGTGACTATATGAAGGCCAATATTGACATCGGCCCCAAAATCCTTTAGCGTTTCACTTGCATCTTTGTTTACATTAGTACCTGTCATACCTAAAGTAACTTTGCCTGTGTCTTTATTTAAAAAGGCACTTGTAGTCGTACCTGTTTTTGGGTCTGTATAACTATCGACATATTTTAAATTTTTAGGGAAACTGTCCTTTTTTTGTAACTTTACAATTTGCCTCCTGATTTTTTCTACCCCCAAATTATTATTATTGGCATTTTCAATTTCATAGCCAATTTTTGACACTGCACTTGTTTCTTCAGAATGACTTGTTATATTACCTGAATTAATTTGATAATCTGATTTCATCATAATTCATCTCGCTCAGTCGGTTTATAATCAATATTATCAGAAAAGTAAATATTTTCTTTTTTATTTTCGACAAAAGTAAATTCTAACTCTTTAGACCCTACAGATGATCCTTTTAAATCACCATCGCCTTTTAATAACAGTTTCGGTGCTTGTTTCGTTGGTATGTCATATTTTTTTCTTAACTGTTGCACATTATAATCATCATTCCTCAATTGATATTCCGCTGAATAACTAGGCACATTAGGATTATATGAAATATCACCATTTTTATAATCATTAATATCTTTAAAATTGCCATATTGTACAAAAAATTTAAAGTTTTCAATTTCTTTTTTCAACTTGTCATCTTGTATTGGCTTCGTTGGGATAATTTGATTATGTTCCATTTTGACTGGATATTTTCTTTCTTTTTCATACGTTTTTCCTTTTGTTTCACTTACAAAAAAATAACCTGTTGTCCTTCTTGTATTTCTATTCATATATAGAATCATTCCTCTTGATTTTAAACTTTCTCCCTTTAATTGAATATTCATTTCAGAGCTGATTATCCAAGTACCTTTGTCTCCTTTGTCAAATTCTTGATCTCGAAAGCCTTCTTTATCGTAAAAATCATCGAGATTTTTGGTTGGATATAATTTTAATGTTTGATTAAATGTGTCTTTAATTTGGGCGTTTCGACCATTTGCTTTTGTCATAATGACATAACCTCCAATCAATATAATGAGTAATACCAAACATATACCGAGCGTTAATTTTTTTGAATGAATCATCATTTCTCCACCTTATATTTATAATTCTGACTCAGTTTTTAATATTTACAACTAAAACGAAAAATTGTTTTGAACAAATAAATTTAATTGTAATTATTTTGTATTTTAAATCTTCTTATCAGAATTATAAAACAATTAAATCAAAAGATAAAGTTTCTGTGATTTATTATTAATTTTAAGAGTTATCGTTATAATCTTTTACCTAGTGCTTTATGAAAATTTAATTCCAAACTTCTATTATCCCTATTCAGTTTGACTCACGATTTATCATCCTCGCTTGGAGTAAATTCAACCGAATCTGTAAAATAGATATTCTCTCTTTTATTTTGTACAAAGATAAATTCTAAGTCTTTAGAGCCTATGGATGAACCTTTTAAATCGCCATCACCTTTCAACAATAGTTCTGGTGCTTTTTTAGTCGGTATATCATATCTTTTTCTTAATTGTTGGACATTATAATCGTCATTACTTAATTGATATTTTGCCGAATAACTTGGTACGTTTGGATTGTATGAAATATCCCCATTTTTATAATCTTTAAAATCTTTAAAGTTGCCATATTGTACAAAAAACTTAAAGTCTTCAATTTCTTTTTTTAACTTCTCGTCTTTTATAGGTTTTGTTGGGATTATTTGATTATGTTCCATCTTGACAGGGTATTTTTTATCTTTATCATGTGTATATCCTTTTTTATCTTTAGTTATCTCACCTACTATAAAATATCCTTTCGTTGTTCTAGTGTTACGATTGATGTAAAGTACCATCTCTCTGGATTTTAAGGCTCCTCCTTTTAATTGGATGTTCATTCCAGAATTAATAATCCAAGTACCTTTGTCTCCTTTGCCAAATTCTTGATCTCGAAAGCCTTCCTTATCGTAAAAATCATCGAGATTTTTGGTTGGATATAATTTTAATGTTTGATTAAATGTGTCTTTAATTTGGGCGCTTCGACTATTTATTTTTGTCATAATGACATAACCTACAATCAATATAATGAGTAATACCAAACATATACCGAGCATTAATTTCTTTGAATGCATCATCATTTCTCCACCTTATATTTTTAATACTGACTCAGTTTTTAATATTTACAACTAAAGCGAAAAATTATTTTGAACACTTTATGGAATTTTATTCCAAACTTCTATTAACCCTATTCAGTAGGTTTGAAATTAATACTATCAGAAAAATACACATTTTCTTCTTTATTTCTTATAAAGTTAAATTCTAGTTCTTTAGAACCTACAGATGAGCCTTTTAAATCGCCAGATCCTCTCAATTTTAATTCCGGAGCCCTTTTGGTTGATATATCATATCGTTTTCTTAATTGTTGGACATTATAATCATCATTATTCAATTGATAGTTTGCGGAATAACTTGGTACGTTAGGATTGTATGAAATATCCCCATCTTTATAATCTTTAAAATCCCCATATTGTACAAAGAACTTAAAGTTTTCAATCTCTTTTTTTAACTTATCATCCCTTATGGGCTTCGTTGGAATAATTTGATTATGTTCCATCTTGACAGGGTATTTTTTATCTTTATTATGGACGTATCCTTTTTTGTCTTCTGTTGTCTCACTTATTAAAAAATATCCCTTAGCTGTTCTAGTGTTACGATTGATGTAAAGTACCATCTCTCTGGATTTTAAAGCTCCTCCTTTTAATTGGATGTTCATTCCAGAATTAATAATCCAAGTCCCTTTATCTCTTTTATCAAACTCTTGATCTCGAAAACCTTCCTTATCGTAAAAATCATCGAGATTCTTGGTTGGATATAAACTCAATGTTTTGTTGAAATTTTCTTTAATTTGTTTATCTTCTTTCACGTTACACGCGCTAATAAAAACAGCTAATAATACTAAATACAGCCAGAGCCTCAACCTTTTTGAATGAATCATCATTTCACACCCCCATTTTTATTTTTGATGCAAAGTTAAGTTCAAATTCCAATATTAATAATACTAGAGGGAATTTTATGATTAAATCCTCTTGGCTTTTAATTGTTAGTTGTATTTTTCACATATCAACATCACAAATTATTTAAAAAGCGCAAATATCTTTATAATTTTTATTGGCCTAACCAACTAATTAATTAAGATAAATTGCGCTTATATTTAAAATAATAACACTGAAACTCAATGTCTTTACTTATTAAAAGTGATGTTTAAATACATCTTTACTAACATTCATTTTTCGGTTTACATTAATTTGTTATATAGCGATATATATCATCTCTTACAGCTTTATCGAGTGCTAAATCCATAGTTACTACGTTTGAACCATTCGGCATTTTATCTTGCTTCTCTGAACCTTCTATATATCCAGCAGTTCCTAAATAATAAAAATATATACCATCATCATCTTTTTTCTGTACAAAAATATACATTTTAATTCCTTTTGCTCTATGGGACAAAATTTTCTGAACTTCTTTTGATTTTAGCGTTCTATTAGATTTAGTAAACCATTTTAATTCATCTTGACTTAAAAATTCATCTTCATATTTTGTGCTATCACTTATATCCTCATGCTTATCATAAGTGATAAATATTGGCATTTCTTGGCTTCTTATCATGTATCCCATGATTACAGACGAACCATTTTTATTCCAATTAAATATTTTGCTAAAATCTTCTCTTGAATATTTATTATATAAAATCAGTCCATTTTTACCTTTTTGGTATTTTTCATTGTTATACTTTGATAATTCAATAAGATCTTCTAAAAATATTTTAAATGTTTGATTACTTAGAGCATTAGTAAATGCATCGCTTAGTCTTATCATTCTTTCATTACATTCTATAATGGGACTTCCATAGATTTTTTCAATTCCTGCGTTGTAAAATGAAAAATCTAAAATTCTTAATGAAGTATCTATATCATCTTCTGTTATAACCTTAACTTCGTTCAACATTTTATTTTTTAATTCATCATATGTTAATTCATTTTTTAAAAGTTCTTCTAAAACTAAACTATCGATTCTTTTCAATCCAGGTGCTATTTGTCTTGAAAAGAAAACCAGATTTTTAGATTCATTTTCCGTCAATAAAGTATCTATTTTTTTATACCTTACTAAAAACTCGTAATAATTACTAAATTTAGAAAATATAACGCTTGGATCTATAGAATGTTGTTGTATAAAATCCATTAGTAACGGCATGTGTCCCAATCTATTTTCAACTTCTTCATAAGCTTTTAATATTAATTTATTTTGATTCAATGATACTGCATCCAATGAATTGTAAATCTGTTTTTTAGCAACTTCTTCAAAATTAATTGTAGATACTCCATTAATCGAATCGTTATTCGTTAAAAACTTCTTATAATTATCTTTATTTTGCGATTGATCTCCAGAAAGCGCAATCGGAATTAAATAATTGGTCTTATAATTACCAATAAAATCAATTACAGTAACATACTCTTTATTTGCACTTTTTCTTAATCCTCTACCAAGTTGCTGAATGAATATAATACTAGACTCTGTTGGTCTCAACATTACAACTTGATTGACTTCTGGAATATCAATACCTTCGTTAAAAAGATCTACAGTTATAATATAGTTAATCTTACCTTCTTTTAATTTTTCTATTACAATTTGGCGATAATTAACACTATCATCTCCTGTTAAAGCAACACTTTTAATCCCTTTTGAACTTAGTTTATCCGCTAAATCATAAGCTTCTTTTTTGCTACTCACAAAAATTAATCCTTGTAAAATTTCACCTGAATATCCATAGTAATCTGTCTTTTGAATAATATAATTAACTCTTTCATCAGAAGTTAAATATCTCAGTTTAGTTACATCATCTTCTTTAATACCTTGATGTACATAATCAGTCACACCAAAATAATGAAATGGACATAAAATATCACTTTCTAACGCTGCTTGTAACCTTATTTCATATGCAATATTATAATCAAACAGTTCAAATATACTTAATTCATCTGATCTTTCTGGTGTAGCAGTCATTCCCAGCATGAACTTAGGTTTGAAGTAATTAAATACTCGTTGATAAGTAGATGCAGCAGAACGATGTGCTTCATCAAAAACAATATAATCAAATTCATTTTCATCAAATTGCTTAAAATTATCATCTCTAGATAATGTTTGAATGGTTGCAAATAAATATTTGGCATCGACATCTCTATGTTTTCCTGTCAACAATCCAAAATCACTATCATTTTTTATAGGTAATACTTTTTTAAATTCTTCCTTAGCTCTATTTAAAATCCCCTCATTATGAACAATAAATAAAAATTTATTAGGGTTTACTTCTCTAACATCTAATGCACATAAAATCGTTTTACCTGTACCAGTTGCAGATATTATTAACGCCTTATCTTTGGCTTTATCCCTAATAGCTTTTAATGACCTTAATGCTTCTGCTTGCATTAAATTGGGTACAATTTCCACTGATTTTTTCACCTTATCAGCTAGCAGCATTTGAGTTTGTTCAACCTCCGCTAATTTTTCTAAGGAACGGTACTCAAATGATTCTTTATATGAATTAATCCATTGCTCAGTCAGTGGGATACTCTTTTGCCATAACAAGTCAAATTCATTTTTTACACTATCAACTAAATCGCCATTTTTCATAGTAGACAGTAAAACATTATGCTCATAATTAACCTTTAACGCATTAGATGTTAAATTAGAGCTTCCTATTACCATAGAACTATAATCCTTATGTTCAAAAATATATCCTTTGGCATGGAATCCAGCAATATCGGTTAATCTTACCTCTACATTTTTTAATTTAAGTAATTCTCCATACATTTTAGGACTATTAAACCCTAAGTAATTAGATGTTAATATTTTCCCTTTAACACCCTTATTGCTTAAATCTAATAGTTGAGCCTTTAAGCTGGCTAAACCGCTTTCTGTTATAAAAGCTACAGAAAAATAGAACGTTTCACATTTTTGAAGTTCATCTATAATTGTTGAAAGAACTTTTTCATTTTTATTATTTACTAAAAGCTTCGGTGTATAATTACCTTTATGAGAAATATCTTTGTCTATAAACCCTTTATGTAAAGATTGATTGAAATCATTTAGTAATCTACTCATATTATCCCTCGATCATAATTTTATTAACGGCTGGTATATCCGCTGGGGCCCAATTTAATTTATCAAGTTCGTTTATTGACAACCATTCAATACTCTTATGTTCAGTTAGAGTTGGTAACTCTTTGTTTAAAGTACATTTGTATGTTGTTAACCTAACAATTCCAAAATCATATTCATGTTCTGTAGTTATAACTTTGTCTCCAACAATTAGATCACATTTCATTTCTTCTCTAATTTCTCTAATCAAAGCGTCTTTTTCAGTTTCATTCTTTTCAACCTTACCTCCAGGAAATTCCCACATTAAAGGCAGACTCATTTCTTCACTTCTCTGTGCACAAAGAATTTTGTTATCAGAAAAAATAATAGCTCCTACTACATTGATTACTTTTTTCATAAGACTCACCCTTCAATTTAAAATCATCTTAATTGTTATTCTATCAAAAATTACAAAACTATATATAAATCAATATTAAAAATTAATATTTTACATTTTCCTGCATGATATATCACTCTTACATCTACTCCATGCATTTTCATACACATCTATTATATAATACTTGTGAAAAGTATTGTCTTGGGGCTGTGTTTTTTTACTTTTGGGGCGTATTTCTTTATAATTCAATACATAAATGTAAGGGCTTTAGTTTTCATGTTTTATTAAGTCTAACTGAGATTTTGAAAGGATGTTTAGCAACAATGGATAAAGAATTATGGATAGAAAGAGCTAATGATAGTTTAGTTAAACATTTTTATGAGCAGCAATCTGACATTGAACAGCGAGAAGGTTTTGAAAGTAAATTAACATTTGGTACTGCGGGTATACGCGGAAAATTCGGTCTTGGTGAAGGTCGACTTAATAAGTTTACTATTGAAAAATTGGCATTAGGTTTAGCGCGTTATTTAAATGCCCAAACAAACAGTCCAACAATAGTCATTCATTATGATATTAGACATCTTTCAACTGAATTCGCCCAAATTATTGCTAATGTATTAGCAAACCATCAAATAACAGTTTATTTACCTGATACATATAAAACGACACCGGAATTATCGTTCGCGGTGCGCAATCTTAATACTACTGCTGGCATTATGATTACAGCAAGTCATAATCCGAAAGACTATAACGGCATTAAAGTATATGGTTCTGATGGTGCGCAACTATCAACAGATGCATCTGAGCTTGCAAGTCGTTATATCGAAGAAGTTGGCGATCCATTACAGATTGACATACCTTCTTCAAAACAAAATACATCTTATATCAAGCCATTTCCGAAATCTGTAACTGATGGCTATATGAAACACATTCAAAATATGATTGGCTATATTCCTAAATCTGATTTACAAGTTGTGTTCACTAGTTTACATGGTACAAGTGTTCCGATTGTACCTGAGTTATTAAAATCTTTGAATTTCAATCAATTTAATCTTGTAGAAGCACAATGTAAACCTGATCCGAATTTTAGCTCAGTTCAAAGTGCTAATCCTGAAGATCATCGCGCTTTTGATAAAGCAGTCGAACTTGCAAATAAAAGTCATGCAAACTTATTAATATCAACTGATCCTGATGCGGATCGTCTTGGCATTGCTGAACGTGATGCACATGGTCATATCACGTATTTTAATGGCAACCAAATTGGTGCGCTGTTACTTAATTATCGTATTCAACAAACGTCTCAATTACGTCACCGCTTAATGATTCAATCTATTGTAAGTAGTGAGTTAACAAAGTCATTATCACGCTATAATAATGTTGAATACAAAGAGGTGCTGACGGGCTTTAAATTTATTGCTCAGGAAATAAGACAACTGGATGATCATCAAAATATGATTTTCGCATTTGAAGAGAGTTACGGTTTTCTATCAGAGCCTTTTGTACGTGATAAAGATGCCGTACAAATTGTGCCACTCATTATAAAATACGCTTCTGAGTTAAAATTATATGGCAAAACATTGAAAGATGAATTAGAACAGATTTATCAAACTGTTGGTAGACATGAGGATACATTATTCTCGCATACGCTAGAAGGATTTGAAGGGAAAAAGAAAATTAATGCAATAATGACCAAATTCCGTTCAAATCCACCGCAAGAGATTCAAGGACTGAAAGTGAAAGCAATTGAAGATTATTTAACTAGCGAGGTTTATCATTTGGATAAAGACACAACGTCGCAGATTAATTCTCCTAAATCAAATGTTATTCGTGTCTTATTTGACGAAGGATTTATCGCTTTACGTCCTTCTGGTACTGAACCTAAAATTAAATTATATGTGTCGTTAAAATGTCCGAATTTTGATGATGTAGCTCAAAAAATTAATGCGATGATTTTTAGCTAATTAAAAATTTTAAACATCGAAATATTACATTTCATTTTATACTTATCAGCCCTTTTGAAACTAGAATCCTTATGTTTTCGCGTTTTGAAGGGGCTAATTTGTAATAATTTTTCAAAAGTATATTAGAAAATTAATTTTCATGTATTTTTCATATTAAGCGGTAATAATATAATAATTAATACCGCGACCTATTTAATTGTTTTCGCGATGAAAAAGGTTTAGAATTACAAAAATAACTATTTTAAATTTAGTTACAAATATATTTTAGAAAGGATGTGAAATAATGAAAGGCTCTAAACAAATACTTTTGATTATGGGCATTATATCTCTTATTGTTTTATTTATTTTTACACTATTCATCATGGCACAATATGCAAAACATTATGAACAAAAATCCGACAGTTCCAACGCACATACTTTAAACTCATCATCAGCCATAATTGAGCAACATACTATGTCGAATTTAGCGTCTCTAGATTTATACGCTCCTGTTCGTAACATTACTTCTAGTCGTGATATTCATCCCATTTATTTCATGACAAAAGATTAAAACTTCCTTTTTCATAACCCCATTCATTCAACTAATAAATTAAAAATTGATAAAAACGTACTGTTTTTTAGAAACATACATATATAAGATACGCATTCATTACTAAAAGACAGTACATTATATTCTATCAGGAAGGTGCAACAATGACCGTCAACATCGTATTTAGTATCGTATTCTGCATAAGTATGGTTATATTAGGCATTTATGTCGCAATAACTAAAGATTTCACACTAATTTCTTATATAAATCAAACGACCATTGCAGATAAACACAAGAACCAAATTGCATATATATTTACGCTATGTATCAGTTTGAGTGCAGTATTTTTAATGTCTTCAATTCTATGCTTTGAATATGATTTTATTGCATTGTCATTCTTATTTTTAACGATAGCATTATTACTTATCGCATTATTCTACGTTTGCTTTTATAAAATCACAAAATATCCATAAATGTTTGCGATAGTGTGTTGGTTAGATTTATTGATGCGCTGTCATTAAGTAATTGTTTGCGAAAAAAATACAACCTTGTACGAATACAAAGTTGCATTAATATAGAATCATTTATGCTTTTTAATATCACAAATTAAATTGATTAAACTAGCTAAAATAGTCAAAATTGGAATCAAGATTACATATATATCATAACCTCTAGATATTAGTATACATAATATAATTAGCGACCCTATTATAATTGCTAAATTATAAGCCAAACTAATTTTATATTTCATTTCAATTCCCACCTTAATAGCATTGATTAAAATTCTATTATGTTTACATAGACTTCTTAAAAAACTTTAACCCCGATAAGCTAAGCATTGAAATAATTGCACCTCCTGATATAAATATATTACTTAAGCTTAGTAAAGGTATAATTAAACTTATCAGTCCTAAAGATAATGTATCCGCTGCGTAATTCGATGTAGATGAGATACTAAATACTTTCCCCATCAAATGATTTGGCGTTTTTATTTGAATGGCAACTGATCTTGTTAGTCCCTCTATAGATTGTCCAAGTCCCACTAATGTTGCACCTATATACAATATCGCCACACTTGGAAACACATTAATAATCGATAAACCAATTCCCCAAACTAAAACACCAATACTAAATTTAAAGATTAATCGTTTTTCTGACAGTAAACCCATAATCAATGACATTAATAAAGACGCTATACCTAAACATGATGTAGCTAGTCCATATACACCAACGCCCTCTTTTAATATATTGGAAATAAACAATGGTAATGCAACACGCCAAAGGCCAGTATTAATCAATATGCAGGCAAATTGAATGATTATAATAAATGGAATTTCTTTAGATTTTTTCAAGAATTCCCAAGTTTCAGAAAAATCTTCTTTTGAGTGTCTATCAATCATGTTGTTATTTGTATATTTTAAAAGTGCATTAAAAATAAATCCTAAAAATAGCAATATACTGCAAATAAAAAAGACGCCAACATTACCAACTAGTATTACAATGACACCAATTAAAGCAGGTAAAATAATATTTGAGCCTCTTTGCAAACTATCGATTAACGCATTACTTGTTGCTAAATGCTCCTCATCAATAATTTCAGGAAGAATTGCCCTAAACGCAGGATCCGTATAGCAGTTAATAATGGTGATAGCTGTAGATATGGTTAGAAGCGTCAGATAATTTAAATTTGATGTTATTGCAAGTAAAGGAATAATTATTATAATCAAACTTAGTATAAGATCAGATAGATAAAGTATTTTCTTTTTATTATGTTTATCAGAATATGCGCCACCGAAAATACCAAATATAATAAATGGTAGTGTTTGACTCATAACCATCATTGATAATTTTAAAGATGATTGGTTTGTCAATTCAACAGTAAACCAAATTATTTGTAACGAAAACAGCACAAAGCAACTCCGACGTAAGAAATTACCAATCAATAAATATGTAAAGTTTCTATTTTTCAAAACTTCTAAGTACAACATATTTATCACCTCTCATAAAAATAATTGAATGCATCCACCAGCTTTTTTAGACCTTCTTCTAAACTCTCTTTATCCAAAGCGCAATTAATTCTAATATAATTTAGTCAGTTAAATATCAATTATTTCGAAATTTACATACTACTTGAAACACCATACATAACCCCCAAAATGACTACTCAGAGGTTATATTCTACTAATTATGATTATATTAAATATGAAAATATTATCAAAAAATCAAATTTATAACAAAAATACACCCCTTAAAGTTAGGTCTTTCAATCCAACTTTTGGGGTGTATATCATTTTCATCATATTCTAGGTTGTTTTTAACAAACTAAATATAGTGAATGCAAATCAAGTATTATTTAAATAATGAATTATTTTAATTTTTTCTTCTACGTGCCAATAACATTAATCCAGCAATTCCAATTATACTACTAAAGATCAATCCTTTTTGTGTGCTTTCTGCACCTGTTTTTGGTAATTCTGCTCGTTTTTTCTCTTGATTAGCTACTGATTTTTTAGCAATTTTAGATTTTTTAACTTTATCATTTTTATCCATTGAATGAACTGGTTCATTTGGTTTTGCTCTGTCTTTCGATAATCCTGGATTGTCAGGATTTACTGGGCCACTTGGATGAGTTGGTCTGCTCGGCTTCTCTGGGTTTTCAGGTCCTTTTGGATCTTTTGGTTTCTCGCCACCAAACTCTACAATCTTATCTACTGGTTGTTTTGTGATCTCTTCTGTTGGTTGACCTTCGCCAACTTTTTCACCTGTTAATGGGTTCACTGTGATTGGTGTTGTGATTGTCTTACTTCCTGGTTGTCCCTCTTGTTTCACTCGCTCTTCACCAGGTTGTAATTTTGGATTAAACTCACGTTTTGTTTCAAACGGTATCTCTACTGTTTTTGTTTCTGGTGTACCCGTTTTTGGTCCGTGTTT
>OFLL01000228.1_pt1 | contig 16349 bp, 14 predicted proteins | sample 1540861 | NCBI WGS metagenome assembly OFLL01 (sample SAMEA4413039, study PRJEB24355) | metagenome | biome: human; feature: gut; material: faeces | place: United Kingdom | collected 2010 | reverse complement strand
CCACTACATCTTGCGGTGCTTGATCCACTCCGGACAGCTGCAGGGGAAGATCAACGCACTCTAAAAACGGAAGAGCCCGTTATCGAACGATGAGCTACCTCCAATCCATCTTTGTCGGAGAGGATATTGTTATTGGTCACACTGCAACCATCAACGAATTCAACACTTCCAATATTAACTCCTTCAAGCCCCGGCAATAAATACGTGTTTCCCGCCTGAATATTCCGCGAATCAGCCGGCACAATAACTGCAAAAAACTTATCGCCTACCGATCCATTAACATTTCTAGCAACAACACCATGCACATCTGCTATATGCGAGTTAACGATAAAATCCTTCTTCCCCACTAAGGAAGACTCCATCGCCCCTTTAAGTATCCGTGTCTCCATTTTCGCAAGATTCGACCCGGATACGGGCTCTGTTAAGCAAATTGAGGAAATTTTCTCTCCGCTACACAGCGGTGGTAACCATTCTTGTTTCTGCTCCTTGCTCGCATTTAAGAATACTGCTAATCCTAACTGAACGGACTGCACTAAAACGCCGATACTTGGATCACAGTGAGACGAAGCCTGGATTGAAAATAGACGTTCTACATGAGATGCACCCGCACCGCCAAAATCTACAGGAATAGAAAGCCCAGCCCACCCCATGCGTCCTACTATTCGACATACTTCTCTCGAAAATTCAATCGAGCTTTCTTTGCAGCTTATATTGCCGAATTCTTCGGTTGCTCGTTCAAGGAATATTTCATACGACTTCATTTTTCTCCAATCTGACTTCTCGACTACCCATCACCGCAACCACTACAGCTACGACCGCGAATGCAATACACACGATTCCGACTATCGCTCTACTTCCACCGCTTAGCCCCGCTGCGAGCGGGCCAACTGCCGTTCCCACGTAGCCCACGATGTAGTAGCTGGAAACAGTCGCAGCAAGATCTTTTCCACGTGCCGCTTCCGAAACCCGCAGCAGAGAGTACTTGAAAGAGAGTCCTTGGCCGACACCACAGATAACGGTTGCAATAACCAGCAAAACAGCAGTTGAGCTAAACAAGCTCAGTGTTACGCCACCCAGCCCGAGCGCGAGAATCACCAACCCCACCGGATACGAGACCCGCTGCGCCCTCCGCCCGAGCATCACCTGAGTCACTGCCGATACTCCGAGCATCAAGGCCGTAATCGACGCAATCTTTAGCTGCGTATCGAAGCCCATATCCTTCGCAGCCAGCGGAACTACGGACTGGAAGAGACCGTTGACTCCATACGCACAGCCAATCGCTAACGCTCCCGGAATGAAAACTCGAATCACATCCCGAGCCACACCAAACTGCGGCCGCCAGCTCACCGAATTTCTCTCGCAGCTACGCTCCCGCACGCGCGCGACACCAACCATCGACACCACGGTGAGCGCTGCGTAAATCCAATACGGCATTTGTAGTGGTGCCGATGAGAACCTGGCTACCACAGCCGAGTACAACGGACCTAAAGCTAATGCCCCAGAGACCGCCACCGTACTTGTGAGCGCGCCGATATGCGTGAGCAATTTCTCCTGCAACAAGGCAGTAAATGATCCCGTTGCGAGACCGACTGAGAATCCTGAAATCACTCGAGCGGCATATAGAACCATTTCATGTGAATCGACTAACCCCGCCGCCAGAAACATCAGGGTTGATGCCAATGACAGCGCCATACTGACTAGTGCGATCGGCTTTCGCCCCAGCGAGTCTGACAAATGTCCGTATGTGAGCGTGACCACTACACCCACCGCATAGCATGCAAAGACAACTACCGTTTTGTTGGCGCTCAAACCCCAATCATGCTGGTATAAGGCATATAGACCGGAGGGCATCGTACTTCCAATTACTACGATGACCAGCCCAAGCGCTAGCGCTGCTCCATCTCGAACATTAGCTTGAACTTCACCCGACATTTCCACCTCCGTCCATACTTTCTGTTCATGAAAAGTATGATTTCACAGAATGTGTTGTACGGCTAGAGGTTTGGTGAAATCAATCTAGCCTCACGTTTGAAACAGCACTAAAACTCCGTTTCAGTCCATTCTTCCGCGTACGGTAACTTGCTTCGAACACCGCAAAGTGATTCGCTAACACCATGAAACAGCGCACGTACTTCGAGCAGGCAGCCGCAATCGCCGCGGAATGCTCGTCTCCCGTGCGCCTGGCAATCCTGGAGTATCTCCTCAAAAATGGTCCGACTCGCGTGCGCAGCCTCGCCGAGTCCACCAACATCGCCGAATCGACGCTGTCCAACAATCTTCGACGCCTCCGCGAAGCCGAAATTGTCGATGTCGAGCGACAAGGGAAGAGCGCGACCTACTCCATCGCTAACCCCTCAATACGCCAGGTAATTGCCAATCTTTTCCAGGCTGCCGGCGCCGACACTGCCGCACCCATCCCAGAGCACCAACCAGCAGTTACCTTCGCCCGGTCTTGCTACGACCACCTAGCAGGATCCCTCGGAGTACAACTCACTCGGGCCCTTTTCGCCAAAGAAGCACTCATCACCGACGCCGGGGACGTCACCTTTGGCCCCAACGCCGAGAAATGCTTCGCCTACCTCGGCACTGGCCTATCCAGCCTCGACGCAAGCAGGAAGACAGCGTTCCTCTGCAAGGACTGGACACACGCCGACTCTCACCTGGCCGGATCGCTCGGCGCCGCGCTCCTGCGTGGCCTCATTTCAAAGGGTTGGTTGACCCCAATCCCCAATTCCCGCGGACTCGAACTCACGGCAGAAGGCAAAGTCGGCCTCGAAGACTTCATCGGCGCTCGCTTGGAGCCCTAGCCGGCAGGTAACATTCCCTCCCGTGACAAATAACGAAAACCTGCCCAAGTCTGGGCCGGGCAACGCCGAGGCTGCCGCTGTGAGCACCTCGCACGCGCCCGAGAACGCAACCAAGTCCGAATCCGCAGCAACCACGCCACGCCACATCCCGGTACCGAAATCGCTGTACCCGATGTTCACGGCCATTTTCATTGGCGTGCTGATTGTCTCCAACATCACCGCCACCAAGGGCGTGGAAATCTTCGGCCTGGCCACCGACGGTGCCTTCTTCCTCTTCCCCTTGAGCTACGTCATCGGCGACGTGCTTTCCGAGTGCTACGGCTACAAAGCCACCCGCCGCACCGTGTGGACCGGGTTTGCCATCCTCGCCGGCGCAATGCTCTGCTTCTTTGCCGCCATCAAGCTCCCGGCGGCACCGTGGTACGAAAACCAGGAAGCATTCGCCACCGTCCTTGGCACCGTCCCGCAGCTTGTCCTCGCAGGTCTGGCCGGTTATGTCGTCGGTCAGCTGCTCAACGCCTGGTCGCTCAACGCAATTAAGAAGCGCACTGGGGAAAAGGCTCTCTGGGCGCGCCTGATGGGCTCGACTGTGGTTGGTGAGTTCGTCGATACGCTCATCTTCTGCTCCATCGCCGCCACCGCCATCGGCATCGACACCTGGGGCACCTTCGTCAACTACGTCATCGTCGGCTTCATTTGGAAGACCGCCGTCGAGATCGTAGTCATGCCAATCACCTACGCCGTCATCGCGTGGGTCAAGCGCCGCGAAGGCTACTACGACACTCACGTTCCCGCTTAACGACGAAAAAAGTGCCGCGACCTCGCCTGAGATGCGAGTAGTCGCGGCACTTTTTGTTTTTCTACTTCACATCCCGTTTGGCATTGGCCCAATGAGCAACGCCAACAGCCACAACAATCCAGGCCACCAACACCACGATGTTGAACCACATCGGCTGCGTCATCCCGGCTTCAAAGCCAGTACGTGGATTCTCCGGGTTTGCCATCAGACCGCCCAGCTGCGTTGACAACTGCTGAATGCGCGCCCCCGGCGTGACCAGCCACAGTGGCCGGAAAATCGCATACGCGAGCGCCGCGAACTCCAGCATGCTTTCCACCACCAGGATCCACACCAGCGGGATGGCGACCGCGGCCACACGCGAGCGCGTCAACACTCCCAGCGACATCGCGATCAGCCCAAACACGACAAAGCCAAGCACTCCGGCGAGCATGTCCGTGGCAGCGTCACCGCCCTCGAACTCCACGCGCGGCGAAACTGTCACTGCCAACCAGGCAATAGCTACACCGATGACCCAACAGGCAGCAATCAACACAAGCGTCAGCGTCATCCGCGCGGCCAGCCACAAACTCCTTCGATCCTGCGTCAAGAACGCATGCGCATTCATCTGATCGTTGTACTCACCCGCCAGGGTGGAGCCGCCAAAGGCAATCACGATCATGTTGAAGATCACCGTCCCCAACAGCAGCAATTCCCAATCAGCTGTCGCACCAACGTCGGCCGCCATGCTGAAAGCCACCATCGGCCCAGCTATCGAGCCGACCAACAGCACCACATACACCCACGTACCGCGCAGGCTGGCTAGCTTCGTCCATTCCGACCGCAAAGCATTTCCAAAACTCATCTCAGTCACTCCCCTACTGCCCAATCGCCTGCGCGCGGTACTCCTGCGATTCCTGGGTCGCAGCCAGGAACTTTTCCTCTAGGTTGTCGCGCTTCGTGTTCAACCGCGTCACCAGCAGCCCCTCACGCAGGGCAGCGGCTGCGATGTCGCGGCGGAGTTGCTGCTCGCTGATGCCGTCGTAAAGCGGAATGCGCAATTGCTTATCGACGTCAACCCCACGCGCCACCGGCCCCAACGCCTGCAGCAGCCGAGCCGGATCATCGACCTCAACTTCGACGACCGTGCCGTCGGCGAGGAATTCGTCCATGGTGTACTCGCCGATCATGCGGCCGCGACCGATGACGACAATGCGGTCGGCGGTGAGCTGCATCTCGGAAAGGAGGTGCGACGACACGAGAACAGCGCAGCCCTGTGCTGCCAGGGCCTTGATGGTGTGGCGCATCCACGAGACGCCTTCCGGGTCCAAGCCGTTGACCGGCTCATCCAAGATCAGATGCTGCGGCTTGCCGAGCAGAGCCGCCGCCACTCCCAGACGCTGCTTCATACCCAGCGAATAGCCGCCGACCTTGTCCTTCGCCGCCTCGGTCATACCGACCTGCTCGAGGCACTCCTCCACACGGGTGTCGGGGATGCCGGCGCCGCGGGCGAGGGCCCGCAGATGAGCACGACCCGAACGAGCCTTGTTGTGCCACGTCGCATCCAGGATTGCGCCCGCGACGCTGGGCTTATTCTTCAGCGTGGAAAAGGGCTGGTTGCTGTAGGTGTTGCCCTGTGAATCCGTCCCGGTGAACAAGGCCTGGCCCGTGGTCGGGGCATCGAGGCCCAGCATGCAGCGCATGGTGGTGGACTTGCCGGAGCCGTTTGGGCCGAGAAAACCTGTCACTACACCGTCGGGAACGGTGAAGGACAGGTCATCGACGGCTAATTTCGAGCCGTACTTCTTGCTGAGTCGCTCAACCGTGATCATGCCCTCCATGATGCCGGTTGAGACTGCCTCGCGCAGTAGAGCTAGGTCTAGTTTTGAGGTCCCCGGGCCCAAGTTCCACTTGACGCCACGGGTGTCACCTCATGCCACCTCCATAGCTGGCACGAGGTGACATGGCTGTCGTGAAGTGCGAAAAGGTAGAAGCCTAGCCCCACCCCAGTCCTCAGCCGCTAATTCCCCACCGCACGACCACCGTTGGCGTAGTAGCGGCCCATAAACTCATCGCGATACTCGAAGAACCGGTCCTCCAGGATCGCCTCTCGGATGTTCTCCACCAGCTTGACCATGAAAAACAGGTTGTGAATCGTGCACAGCGTGCCGGCCAGATACTCCTTGGCCTTCAACAAATGATGCAGGTAGGCCCGGGAGTAATTCAGCGAAGTGTAGGAGGGCACCTCCGCGTCCACGGGGCGGAAGTCGTTCTTGAAGCGGGCATTGGTCAAGGTCATCCGGCCATCGAGCGTGTACACACCACCTCGGCGGGCAAGCCTGGTCGGAGCCACACAGTCAAAGGTGTCGGCACCAGCCTCGACAGCGGCGAAAATATCGTCCGGCTCGGAGATTCCCAGTAGGTGGCGGGCGCGGTCGTCGGGAAGCTCGTCATTGACCCAACCACAGATCAGGCCCAGATTCTGCTTCTCAATCGCCCCACCAATGCCATAGCCGTGGAAACCGAGCTGGCCCGCGTCCTCGAACTCGCGGGAGAGCTCGACTAGCCCACGAGCGGCCTTGCGGCGCAGGTCTTCGTACTGCGCACCCTGCACGACACCGAATAACTGCTGGATGGGCAACTGGCCGTCGTCAAGCGAATGGACGTGCCCGTCGACCTGACCGCGCGAAACTGTCAGCTCGTTGTGAGCCTCCAGGCAACGGCGCGCCCAGCGGTGCGTGCGCGCGACGGACGCCTCCTGGTAGCCGCGGGTGTTCATGAGCGTGGTGAGCTCGTCAAATGCCATCATGATGTCAGCGCCCAGCGCGTGCTGAATACGCATGGACACCTCCGGCGTGAAACGGTGCTCGGAGCCATCGATGTGCGAGCGGAAAGTCACGCCGTCCTCATCGACGAACGCGTTGCGCTCTTTGCCCTCGGCGACGATGTCGTCTTTCTGCATGCCAGTGACGTCCATCGCGAGGGTCTTTTTAAAGCCCGCGCCGAGGCTGAGCACCTGGAATCCACCGGAGTCGGTGAACGTCGGACCGTTCCAGTTGGAGAACTTAGCCAATCCGCCGGCTTGGTCGACGATTTCCTCGCCGGGCTGCAGGTACAGGTGGTACGCGTTCGACAGCATCGCCTGCGCGCCGGTGGATCGCACCTGCTCGGGCGTGAGTGTCTTCACGGTCGCCTTCGTGCCGACCGGAATGAACGCCGGCGTAGCAATATCGCCATGCGGGGTGTGGATGGTGCCAGCACGTCCGCGCGCGCCTTCGATTTGCTTTACGACGTCAAAGCCCGTCGTCCTCGACTGCGACATGAAGCTCCTTGGTTGTGGTCCAGTGCTAATGCATTGAGGTTACCTGGGTACTATTCGCAAGTTACTCAGCGCTGTCGTTTTCCTCGGGCTGAATAGCGTTTTCCGGGTCCCACACGGCGCGGCTACGACGTGGCGCTTCCTCTTCGAGTCCTTCGCGCTTCATCAGTTCCGCAACCGTAATCTTCTTTCGCTTACGAGCCGGGCTGTAGTACGGACGGACCTCGATATCCTTGGCATTTTCCGGGTTCGGCTGGGCGTCGGTTGGTTCAGCTGGCGCTGCCTGCATGAGCTGTTCGGTCGGCTCTGCCTGCTCCGGCTGCTCTGTCGGCTCCGGCTGTTCGGCCTGCTCCGGCTCAGCTGGTGCCGTCGGGGCGGACGGTTCGGCCTGCTCGGAGCGCTCAGGTTGTTCGGCCTGTTCAGTCTGCTCAGCCTGGTCAGCCTGCTCGACTTCCTCCAGCTTTGCCTTCTTCCGCTTCGGAATCCAGCGGTTACGCTTCTTGGTCGCGACAGCCACAGCAGTGCCGCCCGCTGTACCCCCTGTACCAGCTGCAGCGGCTGCCCCCTCTGCACCAGCACCGACTTCACCATCGGCACTGTCTGTTTCGTCCTCGTCAGCGTCCGTGTCGCCAAAGCCACGCCCAGCACCTTCGCTTTCGGGCAACAGGGACTCACCGCGAGCCATACGCTCGCGGCGGCCCTTCTCCACCAGCTCCTCGGAAATCTCTTCCAGGGCAGAACCTTCGACATCCACAGACGGCAACACCTTGTCCAGCCACTTCGGCATGTACCAAGTAGCGCGGCCAAGCAGGAACATAGATGCCGGGATGAACGTCATGCGAATAACGAAGGCGTCGAAAAGCACTGCGGCACCCAGCGCGAAGCCGAATACCTTAATAATCGCCAGGGGCTGCCCGGCGAAAGCTGCGAAGACGGAAATCATAATAATCGCAGCGGCAGTGACCACACGAGCGCCGAGAGTAAAGCCCTCAACGACCGATTCTTCGACCGCGTTGTACTTCGACTCTGGTGAGGATTCACCCTTGTTGTGGGTGTAGTGCTCGCGCATTCGAGAGACTAGGAAGACCTGATAGTCCATGGCCAGGCCGAATGTCACGCCGATGAGGAAGATCGGCACGAAGCTGACCAGCGGACCCGGCGTGCTAATCACACCCCAGAGGCCGTCTTGGAAAAATGTCACGGTGACACCGAATGCTGCAGCGACAGAGAGCAAGAAGCCCACACCGGCAGTTACCGGCACCATCAGGGAACGGAAAATCATCAGCAGCAGAATCACGGCGAGGCCCACGACAACACTCAGGTACAAAGGCATTGCGCCCTGGAGGCGGTCGGTGATGTCAATTTCAATAGGAACCAGGCCAGTGACACCGGTGAATAGGCCGGTGGTTTGCTCAATCTGCTTCTGCTGATCGCGCACCGCGTTCATCAGCTGCTTGGTCGCGGGATCGAGCGGACCCGACTTCGGGGTCATAATCATCTTGACCGCAGTGCCGTCGTGATTCATGCCAATCATCTGGATGTGCTCGACACCGATGTTGGACTTGAACTGGTCGACAGCGTAACTATAAGAAGCTTTGCGGGCAGCCTCGATGTCAGAGAGTTCCGGGTTGGTCTGCCTCAGGGACTCGATAAGTGGTTTGAGCACCGGTGCATCGGGCTTCACATCGTCCGACTTGGCAATAATGATGAGCTGAGAATTACGTCCCGCACCGAAGCCCTCTTCAATCATGGTGATGGCCTTGCGGTTCGTGCTGTCCTTAGCCGCAGTAGAGTCGGACGGCAGCGCCAGCTTCAAGTGCATGGCCGGGTAGGCCAATGCCAACAACAGGACGATACAGCCGACCAAGAACAACCCTGGGGCCTTGTGCACGAAAGTGACCCAACGTCGCCCCATCGTCATCTCACCGAAGAAGGAAGAGCGGCGTTCCTTGCGCGGATTACGCGAGGGGTTGCCAGCAACACCGGGCACGCGACCAGCGAAGACCCTGTCCCCCAGCAGAGACATAACTGCCGGCAGCAGGGTCAGAGAGACCAGCACTGTGAAGGCCACCGTGATTGCCGCCGAGATACCCATAAGGGACATGAACGGCACCTTGGCAACCGTCAGCGCTGCCAACGCGACAATCACGGTGAGGCCAGCGAAAACCACGGCGGAGCCCGCCGTACCGGTAGCCATGCCGATGGCATCTTCGTTGGTCATCCCTCGGGCTCTTTCGGCTCTGTAGCGAGAGAGGATGAACAGCGCGTAGTCAATACCGACTGCCAGTCCGAACATCACGGCCAGCACCGGGGTAATCGAGTTGACGTCAGTGAATGCGGTCATCAGCGTCACGCTGAAGACACCGATGATGATGCCCACTACCGCCGTCACAATGGGCAGGAACGAAGCCACCAAAGAACCGAAGGTGACAACCAGCACGATAAACGCCACGGTCACACCGATGATCTCTGAGGTCGGGGCTACTTCAATCGGGGGCTGCATGCCCGGGCCAGAGGCCTCGACCTTGATACCGGCGTCACGACCGGCCTGCATGGCGTCGAGAAGCGCCTGCATATTCTCCGGTTCGATGTCCTGCGGCATCTTGGCGTCGAAAACGAAGGTGGAAATGCCGTAGCGACCGTCCTCGGACACGGTACGCAGGGCATTGGCGTCGGCCTCGGCAACATCCTTGGGCAGGCCGGCAGCCATGCCCTGTTCCTTGACCATCGCCTGCATCTTCGGATTGAGGTCTACCGGGTTGTGGAGTTGCAAATCATCGGAGATTTGGCCGACATTGTCGCGAATGCCATTAATAACCTGGTCAACAGCTTCTTTATTTTGTGGGTCATCGAGCCTCTGCCCCTCGGGAGCCTCGAAGGCGACATAGACACGCTGCTCTCGAATTGGGTTCGGAACATCGGGGAACTTTTCCTCAATCACGTGAGAAGCCGTTGCCGACGGCATGCCGGGGATCGAGAACTGGTCGATGAACCCCTTCTGGAATGCGGCAACTGCACCGCCCAGCCCCGCCAAAATCAGCAACCACGCGATGATCACAGTCCATTTATGCAGGTAGGAGAACCTGCCGAGTTTGAACAAGGCCTTTGCCATGTCAAGTTTCCCTTACGTCTAATATTCGCCTGGACCGCCCCAACTGCCGCTTCCCCCGAGTTCGCGCTAACCAAGCACTCCCTCGGACTTCACCTGCAGTTCGAAGCCTCTTCGCTACTCCGATGCTAGCGACCACCCCGGATTGACCGACGTCAACTCTGGCGCTGGCGTAGTCACTGGGGGCGGGCACGACATAAAAACCGGAAATACTTTTGCTAAGAGTAGCGGACTTCCCGGATAAACGTGAACAATGGGGTGCGTGTTACTGATGTTATTTTTGTGATTTCGGCGCTCCAGGTCAGACGCCTCGCCATTTACCGCTTTACGACGGACACCTCCTGCACCCCCGCCACACCCAGGCAATCTGGGCCGATTAAATGCAAAACCCCCGGGGCTCCTACTTAAAGGAACCACCGGGGGTCTCATTGGCGGTGACGGAGGGATTTGAACCCTCGGTACGGGGTTACCGCACAAAGCATTTCGAGTGCTTCACCTTCGGCCGCTCGGACACGTCACCGCTAGAAAACGTTACAGGTAGCCCCTTTATCTACCAAATCCCCAGGTCAAAAGGCTCAGCTGTCCGCACAGTCGACACCGCCGGTCCTTCGCCAAGCCGTTCACACAGAACCACAACCCCCGCCACCCCAAATCACTCCATCTACTGCACTATCCACTTAAATCACCGCGCTATTCGGGGCAGCCAAAGCCGGCTGAGATATGAAGGAATAGTCTGTAGCTTGAAATCTAGAAACTGAATACACAAGTACAGCCTCACAGAAAGGGTTCTCCCTCATGATTCGTTCCGCCATCATCGGCTACGGCAACTTGGGCCGTAGCGTCGAAAAGGTTATCGCTGATCAGCCGGACATGGAGCTCGTCGGTGTCTTCTCCCGCCGCGATTCGCTGGACACGGAGGCCCGCGTACTCCCGGCGGCGGATGTCGAAAAGTACAAGGACGAGGTAGATGTCCTGTTCGTGTGCCTCGGCTCGGCCACCGATGTCCCGGAGCAGGCCCCTGAGCTGGCAAAGAGCTTTACGACGGTCGACACTTACGACAACCACCACGAGATTCCGAAGCACCGTGCGGCCATGGACGCCGCCGCGCGCGAAGGTGACAACATCGCGATGATTTCGACTGGTTGGGACCCGGGCCTGTTCTCCCTGAACCGCGTCCTGGGCGCTGCCATCCTGCCGGGAGCAGACCAGATGACCTTCTGGGGACCGGGCCTGTCACAGGGCCACTCCGACGCCGTGCGTCGCGTGCCGGGAGTGAAAAAGGGTGTCCAGTACACCAAGCCAAACCCGGAAGCCATCGAGGCCGTAAAGAAGGGCGAGGGTGCAGACCTGAAGGGTAACGAGTGCCACCTGCGCCACTGCTTCGTCGTCGCTGAGGAAACCGGCGACGCCGACGAGGATGCCAAGCTCAAGGAGCAGATTCGCGAAACTATCGTGACCATGCCGGATTACTTTGCCCCATACGAGACCATCGTGGACTTCATCTCTGAAGAGGAGTTCGACCGCGACCACCAGGGCATGCCGCACGGCGGCCAGGTCATTACCCGTGGCCAGGCCGGTACCTCCGGTCACGTCATCGAGTTCGGTCTCGAACTGGAGCGCAACCCCGACTTCACCGCTGCCGTCCAGGTTGCCTACGGTCGCGCTGCCTACCGCCTGAAGCAAGCTGGCGAGACTGGTGCCCGCACCGTCTTCGAGATTGCCCCGTACCTTCTGTCCGCCGAACCACTGGATGACCTGGTAGCTCAGAAGCTGTAGCCAGCCCCAACGCTGACAGCCGGCCAGCGAAACACAAAGAACCCCAACCATCTCCGCATATCAGAAGCGGAAATGGTTGGGGTTATCTCTTCCCGAGAGCTAAAAGCTTTACTTGTCGGTCAGCTTGCCCAGGGCCTCAGTAGCCTTGTCCTTCAGGTCCTCAGCACCCTGCTTGACCTTCGAAGCAGTCTGCTCGCCCTTGCCCTGGTTCTCCAGGTCCTCGTTGCCAACGGCGTCGCCAGCAGCTTCCTTAACCTTGCCGCCCAACTCGTCGGCCTTGTTCTGCAGCTCGCTCATAATGTAAGCCTCCTATGTAAACGACTTAATCTATTTCTATAGAGCCACCGTCTAGCAGCTCCACTGGTTTCGACAGTACGTGAAAATGAAGGTCCGGCACGGCCACAGCGGGAATTGTGACCTAACTGTGATTCCGTTCACTCATCCAACTGCCGTTGCCTTTCGAAGAATTCCCGCAGGTAAACAGAGCATTCGTCGGCAAGCACACCCCCGCGCACCTGTGGCGTGAATGCGTGGGCGGGATCGCGGATGACATCGGCGATAGAGCCGCACGCGCCGGTTTTGGGCGACCACGCGCCGAAGACCACACGCCCCACGCGCCCCATGACGCACGCGCCGGCACACATCACGCACGGCTCGAGCGTGACGACCAACGTGCACTGCTCCAGACGCCAGCCGTCACCGACGGCACGGGTGGCCTCGCGCAGTGCGATGACTTCGGCGTGGGCAAGCGGGTCACCATCCGCTTCCCGACGGTTCGAGCCCCGACCCACAACCCTGCCCTCGGCATCCACGACCACTGCTCCCACAGGTACATCCCCGGGTGCCGTGTGAGCAGCTTCAGCGATAGCCAGGCGCATCCACTCCTCGTCGAGAATGTCCTGTTCGCGGCGGGGAAGAGCACTTGGCCGACCAGCTGGTTGGCCGGCCGCAAGGTCGGTTGGTCGCTCGGTCAGATGACCTTTCTCAGAGTTAGTCGTCATAGGGGTCGTAGTCGTCGTCATCGCCGTCATAATCCAGGTCGGCGACATCGGCGAGCTCCTCGGCACACCCCAGTTCCTCGGCAATGGCCAAGATCTGCTCGGACGCCCACAGCGACTGATCGTCACAGATGGACTCCAGGGCTTCCTCCGAACAGCCCAGGTCAGCGAGGATATCCATATCTCCTTCGGCCCAGGCGTCGACATCGTCGAGCTCGTCCTCGTCGAGGTCGGGGATATCCAGATCCAGCTCGTCGAACACATCTGCCGCAATGTCGTCGGTGACGGCGGCGGTGGCGTCGGAAAGCACAACGCGCAGCGACCCAACGCCCTGGCGCACGAGAATAAAGTAATCGTCGTCGATATTGAGCATTCCGACAGCGGCGCGTTCCGAACGCAGATTGCGCAGCGCCTGTGCAGCGTCGGCGAGGGAATCGGTGGCGTCGTCCCCAAGATCGACGACGCGCCAACCGCGCTCCCCCATAGTTACGGCAACCGCGAAGGAGCGGTCGTCATCGGAGGTGTACCCTCCGGAAAAGGTCGTGCTCATAACCCACAACGCTAGTCGCTGTATGTCATGCTTGTCAGGTGAGCAATTTCGAGTCCCCCTCCCCTGCTTCGTCCTCCCTGTCAGCTGCACAACTACCCGCGGTATGCATCCTCGGTTTGGGCCTCATCGGTGGCTCCATGATGCGCGATCTGCGGGCCCATAACGTCGAATGCTTCGGTTGGAATCGCTCGTCTGCAACGGTCGAGGAAGCCACGAAGGAGGGATTCGATGCCAGCACGGATTTTCAGGCCACTCTCGAACGCGCTGAGGCCAGCGGCGCACTCATCGTGATCGGCACCCCCATGACGGTCGTCGGCGCGATGCTGGATGCCATCAACGAGCACGCCCCCAGCTGTGGCATCACGGATGTGGTCTCCGTGAAGGCCGCCGTCGCCGCCGAGGTCGCCGCGCGTGGCATGGAGGAACGCTTCGTCGGCGCGCACCCGATGGCGGGTTCTGCGCAGGCGGGCTGGTCCGCCACGCTCGAAGGGCTTTTCGACGGCGCCCCCTGGGTCATCACCTACGACCTGGCAGCTGCTACCGATGCTGCGGGCGAGCCCGTCCCGGAGCGCTGGATTGAAGTCTTTTCGCAGGTCGCCAACTTGGGAGCAGCTCTTGGCAGTCAACTCATTCCAGCGCTGAGCGATCACCACGATGCCAGCGTCGCCCGCATCTCCCACATGCCACACCTAGCGGCCTACGCAATTGCCGCCGCCGGTGAAGCCGGTGGCCCCCTGGCCATTTCGCTTGCAGCCGGCTCTTTCCGCGACTGCACCCGCGTCGCCGCCGCTGCTCCTGACATGGTCATGTCCTGGTGTGAGAACAACACCGAACCCGTGCTCACCGCGCTTGACGACGTCATCGAGCGCCTCACCGCCGCGCGCACCCAGTTGGCCACCGAGGGAACCGCTATGGACCTGGCCAAAACCGGTCAGATTGCCCGTGTCCGCTACGAGGCCCGCCCTGCTCACCGCCCGATTTTCCGACTGCGCGTCGGCGAGGGCGGCTGGATCAACCAGTTGAAGTTGGCCGAAAGCGTCGGCGGGCAGATAGATGTGTTCTAGTGTGGAACTATGTTTTCCCCCGAGCTGCACACCAGCCTCGCAGGCATCACTGTCGTCAACTTCGCCATTAACGTACCGGGACCACTGGCCGCTCAGCACTTGGGCCAGCTAGGCGCCCGGGTGATTAAGGTCGAACCACCCACAGGCGACCCGCTCGGTTCCTTCGGCCGCTCCTGGTATGAAGCTATGTCCGCAGGTCACGAGATTATCCAGGCGGATCTGAAGAGCGATGAGGGTCGCGCACAGCTGAGCTCGCTGATCGATGAGGCCGATGTGGTCATCACCTCGGTTCGCCCCTCCGCGCTGGAACGCATGGGGCTGGCGGGCCTCCACGAGCGCCCGAATGGGCCGGTACATATCGACATTGTCGGTGATACCGAAGCTCCAGAAACGCCTGACCATGACCTGACCTACCAGGCGGAGGCCGGAACCCTCACGCCTCCGGCCATGCCCCCGGTGCTGTTGGGCGACATTCTGGGCGCACACTTTGCGGTCACCGCTGCCCTTGCCGGGTTGATTAAGCGGGCAGGTGCTGGGGCGGACGTCGTAAAGCAGTCTGGACTGCACTGCCGCATCGGCCTGAAGCAGGCTGGTGAGACCGGTACCGCGCCGCTGAAGTACGGCATGACGGCGCCCGGCGGACTACTCGGTGGCGGCCTGTGGACGTACGGCCTCTACCCCAGCGCCGATGGCTACGCGGCCGTGGCAGCGCTGGAGCCGCACTTTGCCGCCGCCCTGACCGAGGCCACTGGCGCGAGCAACCGCGAGGAACTCGCAGCCTTCCTCAGCGAGCGCACCAATGCCGAAATAATGCAGTTTGCCAGCGAAAAAGCGCTACCGCTGGCTGCGGTGGAGTAAGCGGAAAGCTAAAGCCCCGCGCCTCGAGGCGCCGGGGGCCTGGAGCCTTACGCGGTCAACCCCGCGGCCTCCGCGGTGAGCTCTACCGAACGCAGTCGGTCAGGAACCTTCAACGACTGATGAGCCACGATTAGCTCATCCGCCGTCGAGTACTCACCGAACTGCGCAATCTGCTCACGCACCTGCGCCACCGTGCCGACTGCCGTATGACGGAACATATTCTGCACCTGGCGCCCCTGCGGAGTATCCATCAGAATCTCCGCCTCATCGTCAGTGAGATGATGCCCACCGCGGCTGAGGAAACGCCTGACCATGTTCCTGCGGGTAGCGAAGTACTGCTGCTGCGCATCCTCTTCGCTTTCCGACGCAATCACATTCATAGCCGCAAAAGCGTACGGCTTATCCAGCTGCTCAGAAGGCTGGAACTGCTCGCGGTAGACCGCGATGGCATCGCGAAGCGCGTCCGGCGCGAAGTGCGAAGCAAATGCGTACGGCAAGCCGAGCGCCGCCGCGAGCTGAGCACCAAAGAGCGAGGAGCCCAGGATGTACAGCGGCACATGGGTGCCGCGGCCCGGAATCGCGTTGATGCCCTTGATCAGCGACTCGTCGGAAAGGTAACCGCGCAGCTCCTGCACATCCTGCGGGAAGGAATCGGAAGAGCGCGGGTCACGACGCAGCGCACGCATAGTGGCCTGGTCAGTGCCCGGCGCGCGGCCAAGCCCCAGCTCGATGCGATCCGGGTACAGGTTCGCGAGCGTGCCGAACTGCTCCGCGACCGTCAGCGGTGCATGATTCGGCAGCATGACGCCGCCGGAGCCGAGGGTGATGCTCTCAGTTTTTGCAGCCACGGCTGCGATAAGAACGGCCGGCGACGAGGATGCGATGGAGTTCATATTGTGGTGCTCTGCGTACCAAATACGCTGATAACCGGCCTTTTCCGCTGTCTGCGCCAAATCGATGGAGCCCTGTAGGGCGTCGGCGTGGGACTGCCCCGAGGCTACGGTAGCAAGGTCAAGAATGGACTCAGTACGAATCATGGTTCCACAGTCTAGACCGTTAGGCAGATATTGCGAGTTTGAGATGTTTCGAATAC
>OFLL01000225.1_pt1 | contig 16525 bp, 15 predicted proteins | sample 1540861 | NCBI WGS metagenome assembly OFLL01 (sample SAMEA4413039, study PRJEB24355) | metagenome | biome: human; feature: gut; material: faeces | place: United Kingdom | collected 2010 | reverse complement strand
GTCGTGGTTGCTCCCCTTTGTTGTTGTGGGGTGGTGGCTGCGGCCCACTTTTGTTTTACCCACAAGTAAACAACATTAAACAAAATAAACAGCGCAAAATACTATTCTTTTTCCCATCCAATATTCTGTTGATTTTCAGTTAGCAAACGATCGATTAAATTCCCGGTTTCCTATTTCGATGAATTCTCGTGGGTTCTCTGTGGCAGACTGTCTCTATGACTAATCAGACACCTAACTCCGATGTGGTTAACCTGGCTTCTTCTGAGGGCGAGGCTCAAGACAACTTCACTCCCGTAACGACCGAAGAGGGTAAGCTGCAACAGCTTATTGAATGGCTCGAAGAACACGTCTCGGCCTATTCCTACTTGAGCGAGGTTGTCCCGTTGGGTGCCTCTGAAGAAGACATCAGGAAGGCTCGTGCGTCAGTCAATGACCGCGGTGCTCGTATGCCCGACGCTATTATTCACGGTTCGATGATGGTCTTGGGGGCGGCCGTCAACCATTCTTCGCCATACCTTGCGTATGCCGATGGCAAGGTTGAAGTAACGGATACGACGGTGGGGGATAGTCCTAGCGTTCCGGTTCGAGTTTTTGTTCCGCAGGATCCAACCGGATCTGTGGTAGTTGCCGCACACGGTGGCGCTTTCTGGATGGGTGACGGCAGTCTGCGTGAGAATTCCTTCGGCCCAAATATGGCGGCCCTGGCAGCCCGATCCGGCGCAATTGTTGTGGATGTGGACTACCGGCTCGCACCAGAGCACAAGGTGTCTGAGGCCGTCAATGACATCGCGCGGGTAGTCACATCTGTCGCAGATGATTCGTTGCAGCTTCAGAAATTGGGTGCAATGCCCATCAGAGATCAGAACCCGATAGTTCTCTACGGTGTCTCTTCAGGCGGGCACAACGTTGTTTCCGCGGTAAACCAGATTAGTCAGGACACGCCGGTTGCTTTGTTGCTCGTTGCTCCGGCCCTAGACTTGCGTGGTGCGCCTGCGGTGTGGTTGCAGGCATTCTTCGGCACCTCTGACGATTCGGCAAAGGAAGTGTCACCGGGATTGCATGAGCCGTCGCGAAGCATGCGTGTCCACGTTCAAGCGGCCTCCCGCGATACTGTCGTTCGTCCAGCTACCGAGTACCTGAAGAAGGTCGAGGAGTCGGGCGGAGAGGCCTCTCAGGCGGAATTCTTGGCAACTCACCAGATTGCGGTTCCAAAGGTTCAGCGAGAGCAGATTACGGACGCGGCGCGGTTCATTTTAGAGGCCACTCACACGGAACGTGAGCTGCCAGAGGACCCGGCAGGTGAATACGATAAGGAAGCGATTGACCGGCAGAATGAAGAGTCCTGGGGCAAGAGCTAGCCAACCCGTTTCAGTTCCCAATGGCGCTCTCGCTGTGCATGTGAGCGCTGCGGAGGGGGCGCCGGTAGGGAAACCGGGGGCGGAGCTAGAACAGCTCAGTGCCAGAAGGCCGGGGGCGAACAGGCCCCGACTAGTTCAGCGGCAGGAGGTTGCGCTTCGTTGCGTGGACCTCTTCCACCCGGTCGATGTTGCGTTCGAGGACATTCCAATCGTTGACCGGAATATTGCGCTGGGCTTGGGCAATGACTGACTTGTCAGGAGTGGACCACGCGAGGGGCACTGGGGTGATTTCATCGTAGAACTCGGTGCGGCTCTTATGCGTGCCGGCCACAGCAACAGCTGGCACCTTCGCGCCCACGCGGCGGGGAACCCCGGAAATCGTGGTGACAGTACGTGTAGCCAGGGCCGGGACGGGCTCTCCATCGGAGGGGTTTTTACGCATGTCCACCAAGGTCATCAGCACCATGGTTCGCTCATCCACACGCGCAATCATGGCCGGAACCAGCGGGGATTCGTCGTAAAGCTCTTGCGGATCCTTGATTGCGCGTCGCACCTGGAAGGTAACGCCGACGTAGAGAGTCGCGAGGGCGAAAAGCACAACCGCGCTGCCGATAACAAACGGCGTGCGGTCGAAAACTACTAGAACCAGCACAGCGCCGACGAGCAGCAGAGCAGAGAAAATGCCGGAGGAGATGAGCAGTCGGCGGGCATCGCGGTAGTACTCGTTGTTGGCGTTGGTGTGCTCGCGGTTGACGGGGAAGTGAAAGTTCATGGCAGTCCTTTAGTTATCCATTTTTCTAGGATTCCGAGCTAGCGGTGGAATCGCCGGGCAGGGTTGGGCCGAGGTACTCATCTGCGTCGATGATTCGGTAGGCGTAGCCCTGTTCCGCCAGGAAACGCTGGCGATGAGCTGCATATTCAGTATCGAGCGTATCGCGAGTCACCACCGAGTAAAAGACGGCGCCACCACCATCGGACTTCGGGCGGAGGAGACGCCCCAGACGCTGTGCCTCCTCCTGTCGGGAACCGAAGGTGCCGGAAATTTGCACAGCGACAGAGGCTTCGGGAAGGTCGATGGAGAAGTTCGCAACCTTGGAGACCACCAGCGTGTTGATCTCGCCGCGCCGGAACTTCCCAAAGAGCTCCTCGCGTTTGGCGTTGGACGTCTTTCCTTCGATGACATCGACGCCCAGTTCCTCGCCAATCTCTTCGAGCTGATCCAGGTAGGCACCAATCACCAGAGCGGGTTCGCCCTCGTGTCGGGCGAGGATCTGCTTGACGACGGGAATCTTCGTCGGCGTCGTTGCGGCCAGGCGGTACCTGTCGGAGGCTTCAGCTGTGGCGTAGAGCATGCGCTCGGACTCGGTCGGGGTCACGCGGACCTCAACGCAGTCAGCCGGTGCGATCCAGCCCTGGGCTTCGATGTCTTTCCATGGGGCGTCGTAGCGCTTCGGGCCAATCAGGCTGAAGACGTCGCCCTCGCGCCCATCTTCGCGCACCAGGGTGGCGGTGAGCCCCAGTCGACGGCGCGACTGCAGATCCGCGCTCATTCGGAACACAGGAGCGGGCAGGAGGTGGACCTCGTCGTAGATGATGAGGCCCCAGTCGCGGGAATCGAATAGCTCGAGTGCGCGGTATTCCCCCTTGGTCTTGCGCGTGACCACTTGGTAGGTCGCAATGGTGACGGGGCGAATTTCCTTCTTTTCGCCGGAGTACTCGCCGATTTCGTCCTCGGTTAGCGAGGTGCGTCGCAGCAGTTCGTCGCGCCACTGCCTACCGGCAACCGTGTTGGTGACCAGGATCAAAGTGGTGCGCTGCGCGTCTACCATGGCCGCCGCGCCGACGATTGTTTTGCCTGCGCCACAGGGCAGCACCACAACGCCGGAGCCGCCTTCACGGAAGGAATCAGCCGCCATGCGTTGGTAGTCGCGCAGTTCCCAGGTGTCGTCACCTCCGGTGCCCTGATCCTGCCAAGCGATGGCGTGTGCCTCACCGTCAATGTAGCCGGCGGTGTCATTGGCAGGCCAGCCGACCTTCAGCAGCTCCTGTTTGATTCGGCCTCGCTCGGAGGGGTGCACGGTCCAGGTGTCGGCATCGATTTGCTCACCGAGCATCGGGCGAATCTTTTTGTGCTTGGTCACCTCGGCCAGTACCGCAGGGTCGTGTGAGACCAGAATAAGGCCGTGAGCTGGATGCTTGGTCAGGCTCAGGCGACCGTAGCGGTCCATGGTCTCCGCGACGTCGATAAGCAGGGGCTGTGGGACGGGGAACTTGGAGAAGCGCTCGAGGACGTCGACCACCTGCTCCGCGTCGTGACCGGCGGCGCGGGCATTCCACAGCGCCAGCGGGGTGATGCGGTAGGTGTGCACATGTTCAGGAGCACGTTCGAGCTCCGCGAACGGTGCCAGCGCTGCGCGTGCCGCATCCGCCTCCGGATTATCGACCTCCAGCAGCACCGTCTTATCCGATTGGACGATCAGAGGACCCGTACCGAAACCCATTATCTCCTCGCCTCGCAGACATTCGAGCAAAAATAAGCTAAAGGTCAATTCTGCCACGATTACGCAGAAGATGCGGCACGGGCTCGAATCATCCCGAACCGCCACATTCGCTTTTGCATCGCTTTACGACGGTCCCCGCGCCCGCCGCCTAGTCGACAGGATGTACTTCGGTAATGCGATGCAGCAGGAAGCGCAGCACTTGGCTGGTGGCCGGGTCGATAGCATCGACCTGCCCACCGGAGACGGTGACTGGGCGCACGCGCTTGCGGCCGGGTTTGCCGTTGCGGTCAACGTAGCTTAGATACAGGTCGTCACCGTGGCGAGCCGCGCGCTGCAGAAGCTTGAATGCCTCGGTGCCGGAGGCGTAGTCGCTCGTGCCACCGGTGCTAGCGCTGGAACCGGCAGCCGTTCCCGTACCTGTCCCCGAATCCGCAGCCGAGCCAGAGACCCCAGCAGTGCTGCCACTGGCTGTAGCGCCACTGGAACTACCGGCGTGCTCGGCAGCACGGTTGCCATCGGCAATAACCGTCAACGCCTGGCTGATGCGTTCCGGTTCGGGCATCGTTGTACGCGCGGTGGGCACCGGAGCTGGCGCCTCAATGCGACAGGGAGCGCGACCGAGATCCAGTACCAAACCCTCTGCATCTTCGGCGATGATGGAAAAGCCCCCATTTCTAGCGGTCTCAATCACTTGGGCAAGCGGGGCCTGGCTAATCAGCACCGTTTCGGCAATCTTCCGTAACGCCAGGCTTTGTCCAGCCTGGTGGCTTTGGAAAGAGGCCAGCAGGGCCGGATCGTCACAGCGGATAAACGAAGCTGCGGGGCCACCGCGGAGACGACCGTGGCGGCGGGCGACGTCGTCAAGCAGATAGGTAATGGACTGCGGCACCTCGCCGACGGCGTAGCGCGAGAGAAATTCGGAGATATCGGCGGCGTTGATGCCGGCGTCGAGGGCATCGCGAAGGCTGTCTTCGGTCACGCGGTAGACGCTGGCGAGGCCGGGAGATTCCAGCTGCGCAATCGAACTGAGCATGCGTTCCATCTCCGGGGATGCGGGGCCCGGCACGACGATGGTGTTGTCCGCCTGGACCATCAGGTACGAGGCGTTCGGCGGCAAGAGGTTGTTACAGGCAGCACGCAGATTGTCGAAGGCCTCGGCGGTACCGGATTCGATGAGCGCGACCATGGCTTTGCCAACCTCGCTAAGGCCGACGGAAATCGTTTCCACACCAGGGTCGCGCACGACGATGCCGAGAGCGACCAGTTCGTCGACCACGCCACTGAGAGTCTCGTCCGTGCACCTCGCGTTGGTGATCGGGTAGTAGTAGGCGGCGCATTCACGCAGGTCGGTCAGAGCAACGACGTTGTTGTCGCTTGCCGACGACGCCACCTGCGCACAGCAGGCCAGCACCATTTCCCGGATTGACGGTACCCCGGAGAGCCGAGTTTGAGGTGAGAGCAGAGCAATGCGCTTGCCTTCCTCATTGAGCTGGTCGACCCGCCAGGGCGCTGCGTCGCTAGTGCGAGTGCCGACTGTCAAGCTCACCCACCGGTCAACCAGATCGGCGTCGAGGAAGCCGTCGGCTGCCAGCGTGGGTGCGAAATAGTCACCACCGGTGTCGTGCAGTGGCAGCGGATGCGGAGTGCCGACATGAACCAGGCCCGCTGCACCGAGGTTAGCCACGCCGCGAGCCAGCTCCGAGATGTCGACACCGAGCTCCTCGATGAGATTGCGGGTTTCCCGCACTCCGATGACACCGTTTTTCAAGGTCGGTGCGGGGTTGGTTCCCAGTAGGTCCAGGAGGTCAGTCGCCTGTCGCAAAGTTTCCCAGGCGGTGGCGGCAGCACGGTCGTTACCGCTGGCAATTACATGGGTAGCGGGGGTTTCGGGGCGCAGGGGGACATCGTCGTCGGCAAGCCCGACTCCACGCATAAGCGCGCGAACGGTGGCGGGTAGACGGACGGTGCCCTCGTCGATGCGTTCGAGCAGGCCGGCGTTGATGAGCGCTGGGACCGGCAGCGAGGGGTCGGCATCCGGATGAGCGTCCTTTGTGACGCCGAGACCTCCGGAGTTGGCGAGGGTGTCCAGGAGACGCTGCTGCCTGTCTGTGACCTTGGTGAGTGCCGTGCGTAGCTGGCTGCGGCTGGGGCCATCGGGATTGGGCAGAAGATACCAGCCGGGTGGCAACGAGGTGGCGACCTCATCGCTGAGACAGAAGTAGTCCTGCCAGGGCAGAGGCTTCTTGCGGGTGGACTTGCCGGTGAAAGTGCCGCGTGGGCCGGCGCCGTTTCCCCAGATGAGTCCGTATGCGCGCAGGGTATCGAGGCCTGTCCGAATATGTGCGGCCGTGGGCCGTTGATTGGCGGGAACCTCTGCTCGAGAGAGTAAGTCGAGAATGTAGTCGATGAGGGCGTCCGCAGTGACGGGTTCGGCGTCGGCACCGAGGTCAGCGGCAGCCTCAATGCAGGCGAGCTCCAGTGCGGGCAGTTTGGTCAGCGCGCGGGAGACAGAAGCGCGGAGCTGGAGCCTTGCCGCTAGCACCTGGGAAGACTTCGGCGGCGGCGACAGCGCATCGGGGCGATTGCTGAGGATAGTGCCCACAAATTGGTCTGGTTGACCTGCCAGCCAGTCGGAAAAGAGTGCAAAGGGGGTGGTGCTAGTCATGACAATCCCCACTTTAGTGAGGTTTAAGGAGGGGAGAAGGTGACTGGGGAGAAAATTTTTGGGATAATCTCAGCATGGCTAACGTTGCAAAGAAATCCTATGTCGATCCCGGCTGGCCGAAGGACCTCGAGCCTGGTCAGCACGCTGTTACTGAATTGATTGCTCACCACGCTGGTGCAGATTCGCCTTTCGGCGACATTGAGTTTCCGGTTGATCCGGAGACTTTGGGTTACGTGCACCCGACCACGGTGATTAACAAGTAATCTTTTATATTTTTAGCAGAGCTAGATCTGCAGGAGGCCCGCAGCCGTGACTGCTAGTTCAGTCGTGGCTGCGGGCTTCAAATATGAAACTGTGCGAGTTTATGACACTTTCAAGCCATTTTTCGGGCCATTTTTTGTCATAAACGCAGTCACTAACTCGCGTTGGCACGCGGTCGCCAGCCATAAACGCAGGCAGTAACTCACGCAGGCAGTAACTTACATTGGGCCGGTACCGCCAACCTGTTGAAGACAAATAGTAGCCCCGAAGGTGAATCACCCTCGGGGCTACTGTGATGAGCTGGCTAGCTCGAAAGCCTTAAATCAGACCCTGCAGCTTCGACAGGTCGAACGGAATGGCTGCGACCAGTTCCTGCGGAAGCTCAATCTGACCGGTCAGTGCACGGAACTCAGCGATGAGTGCCTGGGCGTCGGACAGGCTGTCGACGTTGGAGAGGCGGTCAGCGAACTGCTGGATCAGGTCGGTCTTGGAGTCGGAAGCAGCAGCTGCCGGAGCGGCCTGTGCGCGAACAGGAGCGACGCCCTGGCTCGGGTGCGGACGATCGGTCGGGCCGGAAGAGAGACCCAGGCTTGCGGAGCAAGCCGGCCATGCGCCCCAACCCTGCTGAGCCAGAACCTTCTCAGCAACGTAAATCTGCTGCTCGCGGGAAGCCTGATCAGCGGTCGAAGCGAACTCGTTACCACCGAAAGCGTTCCAGGTGCTTGCGGAGAACTGCAGGCCACCGTAGTAGCCGTTTCCGGTGTTGATGTGCCAGTTGCCACCGGACTCACACTGTGCCAGGCGGTCCCAGTCGGAGTCTGGAGCTGCAGAAGCGGTCGGTGCGAAGATAGCGGCACCGGCGCCGAGGATTGCGCCGGTCAGTGCAACCTTTGCCGAAGTGGAAGCGAAGGTGTTGGTCTTAGCTGCGTGGCGAGCCATATGAAAATTTCCTTTTCGTCGATTTTCTTTGTGGCGCCAGTGGGGCTAATGCAACCCCATCTCACTCTTATGGAAAGTTCTTCACGTTGTTGGTAGCGGGCCGATGTCATCGCACTGGAGTGAGATGAAGGCGATCTATGCGACTTCGTCCGTTAAACGTGTCGATTGCACACCGTAGCGGTTGGTAACGAAATAGTCACGCGAACCGCCGGATTCTTAATTTTGAGCGCAGGTTGGAAATATGGATAAAAGTAGGTGAAACTGCAGGTAGGAGATGTGACTGTTAGTGGTGATGTGTAAGTTAAAACATCATAATGTGATAAAGCTCACGTTATCGTCTTGTTATTTTTCCTGTTTTGGCGCGTCTCCGGCACTTGAAAAAGAGGCCATAAGAGATAGCCAAGAAGAACCAACGCTGGCAGTTCGTTGCAGTCTCTGTGCGTCAATCCGCGAGGGTGCTCGCTTCCCACAAATCCATCTTCCCTTTATGTCCCCATCTATGGGTATAATTGAGTTCTTTAGGTAATCGGAGGTGACGTGCACATGCACGCCGCTACCGCTGCCGCCACTTCGCACTAGTAAGCAGTAATAAATAATGTGTTCCCGGTTGGAGTGCGTCCCGTTTTGGTCGCACCTTAATTAAAGGAACACCATTAAGACAGCGCCCGGCCCGGCATATCCTCGCGGTCCTGTCTGGCCAAGCTCGCCTCAATCGAGCCTCTAACTCTGGCCGTTTGTGCGTGCGAGGACGGTGGCGAGTGCGGAAGAATTGCATCTCCGATCCGAAGACCCCGAAGGGCAGTCACCGCTGCCCAAGGGGAACGAGGTTGAGTGCCCCCAGTCGTAGGGCACGGGAAGGTTAGGTGGAAAGTGCCCATCGGTAAGGTCAGGTGGTACGACAAGGATCGCGGTTTTGGCTTCGTGTCGAATCCGGACGGTGAAGATGTCTACATCGGCAAGAACGTGCTGCCGAAAGGCGTGGAAGAGCTTGTAACTGGTCAGCGCCTGGAGTACGACTACGCTGACGGCCGCCCAGGCCCACAGGCCCTCCGGATCAAGGTGCTCGACGAGGGACCGCGCAGTGCCCGTCACCGCCGTGGCGGGGCAGGTGGGGGCGCAGGTGCCCGTCGTCAAGCGAAGAAGTACAGCCCCAGCGATCTCAACGGCATGATTTCGGACATGATTTCCATGCTGGAGTCGACGGTGCAGCGTGACCTGCGCGCCGGGCGTTACCCGGAGCGTAAGGACGGCCACCAGATGGCTGAAGTCCTGCGTGCGGTCGCGCGCGAGCTGGACTCGTAAGTCGTTAGAAGACGTGAAAACGCCCGCTCATGAAAGTGGAAAACCTCAGTGAGCGGGCGTTTTGCTGTGCTTTACGACGGTTCGTTGACGATCGACCAAGTAATACCGTAGGTGGTCTCTTCGCCCTCGGAGTTCTTTCCGATGAGCGCGGTGGAAACCTCCACGACCCCGAGTGGGGTGCGTTTGCCGGCAACAGCTGCGGAGCCAGCGATGGTCTCGGTCGTGGCTTCGCCCGGATCCTTGCGAGAGGTGGAGTTGACCGCATCGTCGGAGAAGAAGCGCTGCAGAGTCCAGGAGTTAGAGCCAACAGTGGAGCCGACGTTAACCTCAGCCGTCTCCTGCTCGCCCAGGGAGATCTTGGCGGCGTTGGCCTCAGTCGTGGTGCAGGCATTCTTCTCAAAGAGGTCGCAGACGCGGTAGGGAAGAACCTCTGTGGTTTCGCCGTCCTGGTTGACCTCGATGGACAGCGCGTGTGGGTCGTCGATTGCCTGGTTGGTCCACTTATTGACAGCAAGGACGATGCCGGTGACGACAAGACCCACCACGACAATAGCGCCGACAACCACGAACGCCTTACTATTCTGTTGCCAGCGGCGCCTACTCGATCCCATCAACTCTCACTTCCCGACATTCGTAACGGAATTGAAGCTACGTTCAGTCACACTAGCCGTTCTCGGGCCAGATACTGCTATTCACTCACGGTAACACGGTAGGCTGTGGGCCATTTCTTCCCTGTAAGCAGGAACTGACGGGTTCCATTGGGCGAGGTAGACGAAGAATCCGGCATCAGCGCAATGCCGTTGAGCACATCAACACTCTGTTGCTCTGCCGGAGAGAGCTGCGCGTACAGGTCGCGGAAGAGTTCGGTGGCATCGACGATGCCTGTGACCTTTCCGTCTTCTGGGTTGATGCGGTAGATGAATGGACTCTGCCAGACGTTGGCCCAAATCTCGCGGTGCGATTGCGGGGTGTTCGTTCCGTGTGAATCGCTCGAGCCCTCCGGATCTACGTCGGTGTCGACAGCGACGCACTCGAGTTCGTTGAGCCACGTTGTCTCCGTGCCTGCCGCAGTGACGGGCAGTTGACGCAGGGGCGAGAGGTCATCAGGGGAGCGGAAAGTGAGGGTGCCACTGCCATCGGAGGTCACGATGGTGTCATCGAAGGAGCACGCGCCCCAGCCCTCGGTGTCGAAGGGAACCTCGCGACGCTGCTTGAGAGTAGCCGCGTCACGTTCTATGGCGCGTCCTTCCTTCCACGTCAGCTGCCACACAGTATCTCCATGGCGGGTGATGCCCTCGCCGAAGAGGTCAGGCTGCAAATCTTCCACGTTGGTCGGCTCGGCCGCAGAGTTGTCGAGCCACTGCGGCAATCGGTAAATCTGGGACTCACCGTAGAGGCCGGTGCCCATCAACAAAGAACCATCGGGTTCGAACTCAAGTCCCTGGACAAAAGGCGCAGCGACATTCTTCTCCGTGGGAAGTGGCGGAGCCAAGACAGGATGGGACTGCTCGATGGTCAGTTTCAGTGTCGGAACGTCACCGAGCCCCGGCACCTTATCGGCACCGACCAGCTCGGAGGGATTAACCGATGCCGAAGTCGATCTCGGGGCGGTGCCGGAGTTCGAGTCCGCACTAGCTCCACTAGAAGGGGCCTCGCCTGAGGGATTGCCACCTGAACCAGTTTCAGCCGCACAACCGGCCAACAGGGCGGCGGTTGCTACTGAGAGGATGGCAGCTCGGGCCGTCGTAAAGCGTGATGCGTGAAAAGAGCGGGCGGGTTTTGCATCGCCCGACGGGAATCTGTCCATAGCTTCACTCTAGGATAGGAAACGTGACTGAAAATCGACGACGTTCCCGAAACAGCCGCCGACGGGGGAAGGTGATGAATCACCAGGCGGTCGACACCGCCCGTACCGCGATTGAAGAGCTCGGGGAGGGGCCTGCCGGCGCGCACACCGGTGTAAGTGTCGTAGGCGAGGGCGTTGCGGTGCATCGTTTTGCGGCTGACCTGCCCGGATATAGGGGCTGGGAGTGGCATGTGGTGGTCGCGTGCGCGCCAGGCACTCAACAGGCGACGGTCAGTGAAGTGGCTCTTGTCCCTGGCGAAACCGCGCTGCAGGCGCCCGAATGGGTTCCTTACGAGGAGCGGTTGCGCCCCGGTGACCTCGGTCCGCGCGATCTGTTGCCGGCTGCAGTGGGAGATGAGCGACTCGACGGCGATGACTTGCAGACCCGCACGTTGTCGGCGCATGGTGTGGAAGATACCGATCAGCGCTGGGTAGAGGGCGATACCGGCCCCGAGAGTGACTTTGCTCGGGAAGCATTGCACCGTTGCCGAACCTGCGCCTTTATGGTCCCGCTGACCGGGCCGCTCGGTAAGAACTGGGGAGTGTGTGTCAACGAATGGACATTCGATGCCACGGCCGTAAGCTTTGACCACGGCTGCGGTGCTCACTCAGCTATCCCGGAAGTAACGGGGCAGGGCGCACCGGTGGCGGAACCCTACCAGGATTCGCACCTGTAGCTTCCCGCCTAGGCAAACGCGATGACGAAGACGGTGCAGCTTCGACGCCACCGTGGCCCCAGAGACTGCACCGTTACGGCTTTCGGCACAAAAATTCCGCTTTGACACGGATCAACACGTGACACGGATAGTAAAGAGACTCTAGAGAGGCATAAAAAATGGACAAAGGTACGTCCACCTCTGCAATATCCTCAGATGAGGCGAAGGACTCCAAGCCTGCACGGTCGGGGAGCCATCTTTCAGCAGTGGACCGCTATTTTCACATCACGGAGCGCGGTTCGACGACCGTAACCGAGATTCGCGGTGGCGTAGTGACCTTCTTCGCGATGGCCTACATCATTCTGCTCAACCCGCTGATCCTCGGCAATATCGAGGATGTCAACGGCAATAGCCTGGGGATACCGCAGGTCGCCGCTGTCACCGCGCTCGCCGCGGGCGTCATGACCATTACTTTTGGTCTCTTTGCCAAGTACCCCTTCGGCATTGCGACGGGCCTGGGCATCAACACCCTGGTTGCCGTGACATTCGTTGCTAACGAGGGGCTGGCCTGGGAAGAAGCGATGGGCCTGGTCGTGCTGGACGGCGTGATTATCGTGCTGCTGGCGCTGACCGGATTCCGAACAGCTGTCTTCCACGCGATTCCGTCCGATATGAAGGCCGCGATGAGTGTGGGCATCGGCCTATTCATCGCCATGATTGGTCTGGTCGACGGTGGCCTGGTTCGCCGTATTCCCGATGCCGCGGGCACGACTGTTCCGGTGCAGCTCGGCATCAATGGCCAGATTGCCTCGTGGCCGACCGCCGTGTTCGTCCTCGGGCTGATTATCTGCGGCATCATGGTTGTCCGCAATATTCCAGGCGGCCTGTTTATCGGCATCGTGCTGAATACCATCATTGCGCTCGCAGTCGAGGCCTTGACGGATGCGGGCCCCTCCTTCGCTGATGGCAAGCCAGTGCCGACCGGTTGGAATCTCGCGGTGCCGACTCTGCCGGACCGTGTAGGTGGTATGCCGGACTTGTCCCTCGTTGGCGCTGTGGATTTTTTCGGCTCCTTTGCCCGCGTCGGTGCCCTCAGCGCCACCATGCTGCTGTTCACTTTGGTCCTGGCTAACTTCTTCGATGCCATGGGCACGATGACTGGTCTGGGCAAGCAGGCCGCACTTGTCGATGAAGACGGTGTGCTGCCGGACATGAAGCGCGCACTGGTTGTCGAAGGCACCGGTGCCATCGTCGGCGGTGCAGTCAGCTCCTCGTCGAACACTGTCTTTGTGGACTCCGCAGCGGGCATCGCCGATGGTGCACGCACTGGCCTTGCCAACATTGTCACCGGCATCCTCTTTCTAGCGGCGATGTTCTTCACCCCGCTTTATGAAATCGTGCCCATCGAGGCTGCCGCGCCTGTGCTGGTCATCGTCGGTGCCATGATGATTGGGCAGATCACCGAGATTGATTTCACCCGTTTTGACATCGCACTGCCGGCATTTTTGACTATTGTCACCATGCCATTTACCTACTCGATTGCAAATGGTATCGGCATCGGTTTCATCACCTTTGCTGCGATGGCTATCTTCTCGGGTCGTGCCAAGTCCGTGCACCCGCTGATGTGGATTGTCTCCGGCCTGTTCGTCATCTACTTCGCTGCCGATCCGTTCACCGCTCTGCTGGGCGGCTAAAGAGTTTCCATGAGTACCACCACATCCCTCGAACGCTTTGCGCCCATCGTCGTCGACGATCCCGCCGACAGCCGTCTCGATGACATCCGCAACCTCAACAAGTCCGATTCCCGCCCCGATTTGCCCGGTGGGAAGGGCCTGGTCATCGCCGAAGGCACGCTCATTGTGCCGCGGTTAGTGCGCTCACGCTTTCCGCTCCGCGCAGTCTTTGGTACTCGCCAGAAGCTCGCATTGCTTGCCGACGGACTGACCGCGAGCGAGGCCGATATTGCGGAAGCTGTGCCCTGGTTTGAACTCGACCGCGAGGTTCTGGCCGCAGCGGCCGGATTTGATCTTCACCGTGGCCTGCTGGCCACCGCTGACCGCGCGCCGGAGCTTTCGGTGGACCAAGTTCTGAGTGGAGCAACCACCTTGGCTGTGATGGAGGGTGTTGGGGACCACGAGAACATCGGGGCTCTGTTCCGTAACGCGGCGGGCATGGGCGTGGATGGGGTTGTCTTCGGCGCGGCCTGCGCCGATCCGCTGTATCGCCGCAGCGTGCGTGTTTCCATGGGGCATGTGCTGACAGTCCCATTTGCGACTCTGCCCGGTACTACGACCACCTGGCAGCGAAGCCTGGACCAGCTCAAAGAGCAGGGCTTCCGCGTGGTGTCGATGACCCCTGCGGGCACGGTGGACCTGTGGGATGCCATGGACACGGACAAGGTCGCGATTCTCGTTGGTGCTGAGGGGCAGGGACTTACCGAGCACGCGATGGCAGCCACCGATGTGCGTGCCCGCATTCCCATGTCACCGGGAACTGACAGCCTGAATGTGGCTACCTCCGCAGCGATTGCGTTCTACGAGCGACTACGCGTTCAGTCGCAGCGCGCAGGGCAGTAGAAACTATTTCCCGAACTTGCCTCGCGCCCGCTGCCAGGTGCGGCCAGCGAAGTTCTTGGCCTTAGCACCAAAGCGACTGAGCTCCTCCAGAAAGTCTCGGTTCGGCTCTGCGTTGTGAACTTCGTAGTCGTCGTAGGCGCGGTCAAGCTCTGCGCCAGACTCGGAGGAACCCGGCTCACTCATTAGCCCGCGCGGACTACGAGATGTCGAATACGAAGTTCCGGGAGCCGCACGACGGCCATCGACCGCAAAACCACTAACAGGGATATCTGTAGCGGGCGAATGCGGGTCGAATCCAAGCCAGTCGGTGATGACGGCGTCGGCAAGCTCTGTCGGAATGAACGGCAAACCGACCCCTTCGCGTGGACGTGAAGCCGTACCTTCGGAAGCGTCGGGTATTGGGCGGTGCTTGCCCGCCCAGAAGCTGCCCTCTGCGGGGCAGGGAAGACCGATGTCTTCCAGTGTGCGGTAGCGAGTAGCGGAGAAAGCGCGCTTGAGCTCACCATCGTGCCAATGCGCAAAGGCACCGAAGCCCGTGGATTTATTCGACACACTCGCGTAGACGTCCGTGGCGGCAATCTCCTGGCGCAGACGAGGCGACAGCTTGGACAGCTGCGAGACATCGTCGAGAACCGTCTGCAGTACGGCAACGCCTTCAAAGCCGCCGATGTAGTATTCGCCGTCACCGGTTTCCGCCGAGCGGTTGAGCGGGAAATCACCAATCGGTGTTACCGGCAGCGTCGAATCATAGAGAGCTAGGAAACGACGCCCGAAACCGCGGTCATGCTGAACACCTGTCTCCAGGGTTGCAGCAGGGTCATTGGTGCTGATAAACCAAATCGTGACTACACCGCGGCGAATCGCGGAGAATTCGAAATCAGAAGCGTTGCCACTGGTCATGGAGCTCATTGTCGAGGAAAACTCCTACTTCTTCGGGCCGTTCGGACGTACGCCGAGAAGCACATCCTCCCACGACGGCATGACAGTCTTCTTCTTGCGCTTCGGCTGCTCCGCGTCCGGGTGCTGCAAGAACTCCGCCTCGTCAACATCGTCGTCGGCGTCGCTTTGCGACGGAACGTCCTGCTCCCCGTGGCCTCGCTGCGGCTCCGCCGAAGACTGCCATGCGGCTGGCATCTCAGAGGTATCCGCGGTATCAGCAGCTCGATTGGCCTGCGGAGCCAAGTCTCGGTTGCGGCGGGCAAAGTCGGGGTCAATCAGCTCTGCTGCCAGCTCATTGCGAGCAATGGTGAGCGCGGAAAGTCCCTCCGCCTGGTAACTCCACTCGGCCACGTTGGTGGTGTGGCCGACATTCCAAGTAACCGTCACAATCCACTGTCCGCTCGGGTCGCGGTAGGCATCCCACGAGGCATCGGCGAGTTCCTGACCACGGGCGGCGAAAGCGGTGGCGAGAATCTCCCACAAGGACAACTTGGCCGGGCCATCAATGCGACGTGGCTTTGACTGCTTGCCGAGCTCCGCAATACGTGCGCGCTCCGCAAGCACCGGGTAGGCGAAGGACTCAATCTTGCGCGGCTGCATGCCGCTGTACTCAATGAGCTCCTCGACCGTCTGGCCGCTGCGAATGCGATCCTGAATCTCGCGCGGCGACAAAACGACACGAGGCTCTTCCAGAACTGGCTTCGGCGCCGTTGGAGTCTTTTTCGGTGCCCCGCCTGACGCACCGGAGTTGTCAGCCACCTCGCTGCCTTCGGCCGAGCCGCCGCTTGCAGTGGTGGCGTCCGCTGTGCTGCCACCAGTGGAACTTTCGTCGGTGGAACCGCTCTCTGCGGTAGCACTCTCCCCAGAGCTACCGCTGGCAGTGGCGGTGGTGGTGCTTGATCCGTCGGCAAGCGATGCGGAATCAGCTGCAGCAGGGGAACCGGTGGCATCGGCGAGCTCGAAGTGCTCGACCAGGAAAGTGCGCAGGTTCTCGTCGAGAGGCAGCGTGAAGCGAAGTCCCTCCTGCCGTTCCTGCTCGGTGATATCAGCGGGAACGAGAATCAGTGAATCGGTCACATCGCCGTCCAGAACTGGCTTCAGCTCCCTCATGCGAGAACCTCCTTGTTGGTCGACGTCATAAGTAATGCTCACTAATCATGGTAAACGACAAAACTCCCGCGTCACGGACAATTGGGGCAATGCCCTTGCGCGTGGCGCGGGAGTTAAGCGGCTGAGGCCGGTAAAAGGCGGCTGCTTTGCGACTAATTTGGCGTTACTTTGCAGTGGCCATGCCGCTACTTGGCAGCTGCCATGCTGCTAGCTGCTCTGCTATTACTTGGCAGCGTAGCCGTTGTCCAGAACCCAGTCGATAGCGCCAGTCAGACGACGGATGTCCTCCGGGTCGATGGCCGGGAACATACCGATGCGTAGCTGGTTGCGGCCCAGCTTGCGGTACGGCTCGATATCGAGGATGCCGTTGGC
>OFLL01000220.1_pt1 | contig 17441 bp, 16 predicted proteins | sample 1540861 | NCBI WGS metagenome assembly OFLL01 (sample SAMEA4413039, study PRJEB24355) | metagenome | biome: human; feature: gut; material: faeces | place: United Kingdom | collected 2010 | reverse complement strand
GAAGCAGACGCAGACTCCGTGGCCTGCTCGGATGGTGCGGAACTGGTTTCGCTCATGCGCGTCAGATTACGCAACCTCCCGCGCCGGGCGCTAATTAGTGGCCGCTAATTAGCTGGGCCCCAACTCAGCCCCAGCCCAACCAAGCCCGACCGAGCCCGCACCGAGCAGGGCCCAACCACGCCCGCCCGAGCCCGACCGAGCCCAACAGCCAGCACAAATCAACAGCCACCTACTCCCAGTTCGCCGCCGCCACGACGGCCGGGTCCACGTCGAGCCCGGTCCAGGCCACGTGGATTTCCTCCAGCGCTTCCTCCTGCTCCACACCGATCGCCTTGGCGCGGTAGAGCTCCAGCAGTGCCAGGAACCGCCCGACGACCTCCATGGACACGCGGCACTCCGATGTCAGCTGCGTAAAAGTCAGCCAGGTCCCCTCGCCTGCTAGCCGCAGCGAGTCCAGAATCTTGCCCGCCTGCTCCGGCACGGACACGGGCACGCCGTGGATGTGCCCGACACCGACTTCCTCCGGGGGCTTCGGCCGCATAACGACGGCCGCAAACTCGGCAAACTCCCCGAGCGTCATGCCCAGGCGCACGGGCGGCAGCAGCTCCTCAAACTGCTTGTCCGGCCCCACGGCCCGCGGATAGCGCCGCGGCGCAGCCTTCTGCCACTCCTCGAATTGGTCGGCCACCTTGCCATACGCCTGGTACTGCAGCAGTCGGGCGAACAGCAGGTCGCGCGCTTCTAGCAGTTCGAGGTCTTCTTCGCTGTCGACGTCGCCACGCGGCAGAAGTCGTGCGGTTTTGAGGTCGAGCAGCGTCGCTGCCACGACGAGGAATTCGGTGATTTCGTCGAGGTCACTGACTGCGTCGAGGCTGCGCGTGTATGCGATGAACTCGTCTGTGACCGCCGCCAGCGCGACTTCGGTGACGTCCATCTTTTTGCTGCTGATCAGCTGCAGTAGCAGGTCGAAGGGGCCGCTGAAGTTCGCGAGCGCGACGCGGAAGCCGGTGATTTCTTCCTGCACGCCCTCGCTTGACGACGGTTCGGGAGTGTAACTATCCGGGGAAGTCACCTATTATTTGCGGCCTTTGCGTTCGATGACCTCGCGGGCCAGGTTGCGGTACTGTGCCGCAGCTGGGGTGCTTGGCGCCCAGGTAGTGATGGGCTCGCCGGCAACGGAGGTTTCCGGGAAGCGGACGGTTCGGGTGATGACCGTGTCGAAGACCTTGTCACCGAAGACCTCGATGAGGCGTTCCATGACTTCCTTGGCGTGGCGCGTGCGGCGGTCGAACATGGTGACCAGAATGCCGGAGACTTCCAGGTTGAAGTTCAGGCGGTCGCGAACCTTGGCCACCGTGTCGGTGAGCAGTGCCAGGCCGCGCAGCGAGAAGTACTCCGCCACCATCGGGATGATGACGCCCTCGGCGATGGTCAGCGCATTGACGGTCAGCAGGCCTAGCGACGGCTGGCAGTCAATGATGATGAAGTCGTAGTCATTCATCACGGGGCGCAGCGCGCGTCCGAGGGCCTGTTCGCGGCCGACTTCGTTGACAAGCTGAATCTCTGCAGCCGACAGGTCGATGTTGGCAGGGACGAGGTCCAGGCCGGAGACCGAGGTGTGGTGGATGGCGTCGCGGACATCGGTGGTGTCGTCGACGATGAGGTTGTAGACCGTCAGGTCGAGTTCCTCATGTGGGACGCCAAGCCCGGCGGATAGTGCGCCTTGCGGGTCCAAGTCAACGAGTAGGACTTTACGGCCGAACTCCGCCAGCGCTGCGCCCAGGTTGATGGTCGAGGTGGTCTTACCCACGCCGCCCTTCTGGTTACACATTGCCAGGATGACCGCGGGACCGTGACTGGTCAGGGGTGCGGGTTCCGGCAGCTCACGTGCCGGACGACCGGTGAGACCGAGTTCTACTCGATCGGCCTCAAACAACCCTTCTTCAGCCACAGTCAATCCCTCTTCCTTGAAGATTTCTCATCAATTCTACTGCGCCACGTAATACCGCCATATATTACCGCCGCGTAGTAGCGCTACATACTACCGCCGCATATTACCGCGAGTATTCAGCCCGTGGGTGAGCCCCCGCCCAGACTCGTCGCATATTCTCTGCGGTAATCATGGTGTAAATCTGGGTTGTCGTCACGGAGGCGTGTCCGAGCAGCTCTTGGACCACGCGCACATCGGCACCGCCTTCAATGAGGTGCGTGCCGAAACTGTGGCGCAGGGTGTGCGGGGAAATTTTCACGCTCAGCCCGGCGCGCTCACCCAACTCCGCCAGCGTATTTCCGGCCGACTGTCGCGACAGCCTGCGTCCCAGCGAGTTGATAAACAGCGCCGGCCCGGAGTTCGCCCGCACCCAGCTCGGCCGCCCGCGCGTGAGCCACGCATCGAGCGCAGCCATGGCCGGCGAGCCCACTGGCACGATGCGCTCCTTTCCGCCCTTGCCGCGCAGTAACACGAGGTTGGTTTCGCGATCCACGTCATCGATATCCAGGCCGGTGACTTCTGAAACTCGCGCACCTGTCGTGTACAAAAACTCCACCAGTGCGCGGTTGCGCAGGTCGGTCACGTCTGCGGTGTCGTCGGCGGGGATGGACTCGATTAGGCGGGTGACCTCGTCAATGCTGAGTGCCTTTGGATACCGCGAGGGCTGCTTCGGCGGCGCCACTCGCTTGGCGACATCCGCCTCCAACGCCCCCTCGCCCACCGCGAACCTGTGGAAGCTCCGCACGGCCGACAGCGACCGCGTCACCGAGGTCGGGGCCAACGCTGGCCTACCCGCCGACTTATCTCCCCGCGCCAGATACGCCAGGAACTCTGTTACGTCCTGCTCGGTGACCTGCGCCAATTCCGTGCGCCCGATCTCCCGCAGGTAGGTGCGGTACTTCTCCAAGTCGCGCTTATAACTGGCGAGCGTATTCGCCGACAGGCCCTTTTCCACCGCGAGGTAGGTGACGAAGGCGTCGACAAGCGGATCAATTGAACTCATCGGATGCGTTTCAGGTCCGCTCCGGCGCCGAGCTGCTCCGTCCGGCGTTTCGCCAGCGCCGTCGGCCGAATGTCGAACGGCTCCGCGACCGAGCGCGGCGTCGCACCCCTCAGCAGCACCTCCGCCGCCAGCAGAATGCCGGACAGTGCGATGCCGTTGAGGATCTCTCCGCGCAGCGCCATCGCCACCGCTTCCTCGACGTCAATCCACGACGCAGTCATGTCCGCTTCCTCATCGTGGGCTTCCGGCTTATCGACGGCACGGAGACCCCGGGCCAGATAAATCCGAACCGCTTCCTCTGCGAAGCCGGGCGAGCTAAACATATCGGTAAGCAGGGACCAGGACACGGCCTCCAGTCCGGCTTCCTCCACCAGCTCACGCTTGGCGGCCTCCAGTGGGTCTTCGTCTGCGACATCGAGGAGCCCGGCCGGCAGCTCCACCAGACGCTCCCCTGCCGCCTGCCGCCACTGATTCAGCAGGTAGAGGCGGTTATCCTCATCTGCGGCAACGACTGCAACAGCGCCGAAATGCTCCACAATCTCACGGGCGGACACATTCCCACCCGGCATTCGCACCTGGTCGCGGCGGACCGCGAGAATAGGTGCCTCGAGAACAATCTCGGAATCAACAACGTCAAATTGGTGCGCCATGAGTTTCACTCTAATAGGTAGGCCGGATTCACCCTCGCGGAGCCAAGGCTAGTTGCGCTTGAGGGCTGCGGCGATGAGGCCGTCGAAAAGCGGATGAGCGTTGGTGGGGCGCGACTTCAGCTCCGGGTGCGCCTGCGTGGCCACGAGGTATGGGTGCACGTCTGTGGGGTACTCGACGAATTCGACGAGCTTGCCGTCCGGCGAGGTGCCCGAGATGACCAGGCCTGCTTCTTCGAGCTGGGCACGGTATGCGTTGTTGACCTCGTAGCGGTGGCGGTGACGCTCGGTGACCTCGGTGCTGCCGTAGAGACGCGCGACGACGGAGTCTTCAGCGAGCTTCGCCGGGTAGGAACCCAGGCGCATGGATCCGCCCAGGTCAGCCTCGCCAGAGACGGCCTGGAGCTGCTCCTCCATCGTGGCAATGACCGGCTCGGCCGCGTTTTCGTCGAACTCGGTCGAGGACGCGCCTTCGACACCCGCGGTGCGTGCCGCCTCGATGACAACACACTGCATACCCAGGCAGATTCCCAAAAGTGGCATGCCGGTTTCCTTGGCGTAGCGGATGGTCGCGATTTTGCCTTCAATCCCACGCCCGCCGAAGCCACCGGGGATGACAATCGCGTCAACGCCGGCCATGTTTTCTTTCAGCCCCTCGGGGGTTTCGCAGTCGTCGGAGGCGACCCAGCGGATGTTCGCCTTCACGCGGTGGGCGAAACCGGCTGCGCGCACGGCTTCTGCGACGGACAGGTAGGCGTCCGGCAGGTCGATGTACTTGCCGACGAGCGCCACCGTGACCTCGCCCTTCGGGTTGTGGACGCGCTCAAGCAGGTCTCCCCACACGGCCCAATCCATGTCGCGGAATGGCAGGTTCAGGCGGCGGATGATGAAAGTGTCCAGGTGCTCGTCGTAGAGAACCTTCGGGATGTCGTAGATGCTCGGCGCATCCGGGCAGGACACCACGCCCTCGCGGTCGATGTCGCACATCAGCGCAATCTTGTTTTTGAGGGAGTCGGGGACGTCGCGGTCGCATCGCAAAACGACGGCATCGGGAACCAGGCCAATCGAGCGAAGTTCGGCCACCGAGTGCTGGGTGGGCTTGGTCTTCAGTTCCTTGGAGGGGCCGAGGTACGGAACCAGTGACACGTGCAGGTAGAAGACGTTTTCGCGGCCGACGTCGTGACGCACTTGCCGCGCAGCTTCCAGGAAGGGCTGCGATTCAATATCGCCGACGGTGCCGCCAATTTCGGTGATGACCACGTCGGGTTTTTCGCCGTTTGCGTCCGCGTTGCCCATGGCGACGATGCGGGATTTAATCTCGTCGGTGATGTGCGGGATGACCTGGACGGTCTGGCCGAGGAATTCGCCGCGGCGCTCCTTGGCGATGACAGAGGAATAGACCTTGCCGGTGGTGACGTTGCCGCCGGCGGAGAGGTTGCGGTCGAGGAAACGCTCGTAATGCCCCAGGTCCAGATCGGTTTCCGCGCCGTCTTCGGTGACGAAGACCTCGCCGTGCTGGAAGGGGTTCATGGTGCCCGGATCCACATTGAGGTAGGGATCGAGCTTTTGCATAGTCACTTTCAGACCACGCGAGGTAAGCAGGCGGCCGAGCGAAGCCGCGGTTAAGCCTTTGCCGAGGGAGGAGGCAACGCCTCCTGTAACGATGATGTATTTCGTAACCACGGGACTTCAGAATATCGCCTGCGCGGGTATGAGCGCAAGCTATTTTTCACAATGGCGGAGATTACTTACGCAACTAGGTAAGACTCTCAAAAATCATGGTCGCCTGGATACGGTCCCCGCCCATCAGTCCCTTACTGCCCGAAGAGGCAGTAGTAATCGTGTGCAACCGGAACCCCTGCGAAGCCTTGTCGTTGATTACCCTCTCAAGCTCTGTCAGATTAGCCGAGCCGGTACCGATGAACTTTTCCTTCAGAACCACCTGAAGAACTTCATAATGAGGCATTTTCCGCCCTCCGTTAAAGTAATTTTCAATATTGCAAGCAAAACAATACTCGGGCGGATGCATAAACGCGACCACGTCGTTACCCTCGGGGCTATGACTGACCTAACGAATAAGAACATTGCAGTTTTGGCCACTAACGGATTCGAGGACTCCGAGCTGACGAGCCCGGCGGAAGCCGTGAAGGATGCCGGTGCGACCGTGCACGTTATCTCCACCGAAGATGGCTCCATTGAGGGCAAGAATGGCACGAAGGTGGATGTCGATAAGCTGACCAGCAGCGTTTCTGCTGATGATTATGATGCCCTGATTCTGCCTGGCGGCACCGTAAATGCAGACCAGATTCGCATCGATAAGGATGCCGTAGCCCTGGTAAAGGCATTCGCCGCAGCCGACAAGCCAATCGGCGTGATTTGCCACGGCGGTTGGATTCTCACCGATGCGGATGTGCTTAAGGGCCGCACTATTACCTCCTACATCAGCGTCAAGACTGACCTTATTAACGCTGGTGCCAACTGGGTCGATGAGGAAGTTGTCGTTGACGGCAACCTGATTTCCTCCCGCACCCCAGCTGACCTCGAGGCTTTCAACAAGGCTCTCGTGGAGAACTTCTAAGCCACTCGGCTTTTAGCATCACCAAAGGACGGCTGTTGCCATGAGTTCATATTGGGATAACCCAAAGTCGCTGTGGGATCAGATTCCACAGCACAATGAGGAAGATGTTTCCGAGCAGCAGCCTTCCACGCCGGAACAGCCTGCCGCGCCTGAGCAACCTTCCGCGCCGGAGCAGCCTCCCGCGGCCGCACAGCTTCCGCCACAGCAAGGGCGCCACCGGGGATTGCTCGCGCACAACATCATCGTTATCCAGCAGATTCGAAACTTCATGGCGGATGATTTCGACATACTGGATACCGAAGGCCACTGCATCGGAAAGATCGAAACTACGGGCAGCACGCTGAGCCGAATGTTTATGGGCTCTCGTCGTCTGACAGTGTCCGAGCCGGACGGCACTCCGGTATTCGTTATCACCGACCCGACCGATTTCACCCTTGATCGTTACGAGGTCTACTACCCCGACCCGCAGGCGACAGGCTCAGAGGGCAAGCATCAGGTCGGAGCAGGGTCCCCGCGCCTTTTGGCAACTATTCAGCAGAAGTTTGCGTTCTTTCAGCGGAAGCTGGAGATTTCCATCCCCGGTTTTGCTGACTGCCGTGTCGACGGAGACCTCTGGCACTACGACGCCACTTTTATGATCAACGACATCAAAGTTGCACAGATATCACGCAAGTGGTCGGGGTTTGCGAATCTCCTATCCGGCAATGAGCGCTATGTTTTGCAGCTCAAGGATGATTTGCCGCCAGAGCTACGCGCGGCCATTATTGGCGCCGCTATTGCCCTGGATTTGATGGCGAAAAAGGCGCGATCCGACTAGCTATTATCGCTGTCGAATCGCGCCCTCTATCAAGAGCTACTGCTCACGAATATCGCTACCGTGATTCTGCAGCCTGGGCAATGCGTCCGTCTATTTCAGTGATGCCATCAGAGACGGCATTGACGTGTTCTGGGCGAACATTGGCATTGTCGTTGATGCCGCCTTCAAAAACGGCGGTTACCGGCACGCACGGAACCTCAACATTACGTCCGAGCGCATTCGCTACCAGCGCGATTGCTCGCGGCGAGAAGGTCAGACCAATATGGCCCGACAGATCCGCAGAGCAACCATCCTGTAGGAGGATGTTGTTGGAAGTCGGTGCGTTCCACTGGCTTGCAGCCATTGGCGTGACGGCTTCATCAACCTGAGTCGAGATTGCAACGTAGTTGACGCCCGGCTGCTCCAGGCCACCTTCATTCATCTTGGCCATGAACTGGCTGTGCTGCAGCAGATCCACCAGGCTCGGACTGACAATGAAACCCGCAGCCTTGTCACCGGCGTTGTCGAACTGGTTGAGCTGCTCCAAACCATAGGAAGCGCCCAGCAGAGTTGTGCCATGCAGCACGCCCGCCAGGGACACGACGGTACCAATTCCCCGGCCCTGCTCTTGCTTGGCGTAGGCGGCAGCCAAGGTGCCACCTGCAGAGTGGCCAACAATGTCAACTTCGGTCGCTCCGGTTTCCGCCTTGAGGGTTTCAATCTTCGCAGTCAGCTCAGCCAAAGCGGTATCCAACGGGGTCATGTTGCGCATGGTTGGAATAGAGCCCAGCACTGAAAACTCGTCAGGACCCAGCTTGCCGACGTTAAATGCGTACAGACACTTCCCCATTGCCTTTAGCTCCGGTGCCATGCGGGCATAGGTCTGGTACGAGTTCGAGTTCATACCGTGGATCATGACCACCGGATTCTCACCAGGAGCAGGAACACACTGCACATTTGTGCCCTCTGGGCTGATGTTCTCCGTCATCCCCTGATTGACCATGACTGTGGGGAAATCATTTGCCTTTGGCCCCCAGTCACCCATTTCGGTCCAGGACAGGACCTGATCATTACCAGGTACCGAAGCCGGTGCGGCAGCCGCGTTGGGAGCCGCCGCCAGAGCGACACCAGCTGCAGCCAACAGTGCCGTGGCTGACCGTGCCAGCTTTGCGAATGCTCGATGAGTGCCCATGATTACTCCTTGCCTAGAGCAGTGAATAGTAAAACGCTTCCAATAAGAACTACGAAAAATAGACAAAGAGTCAGGGATTAGCAGCCAAAATCAGCGGCACATCCCTGAAGGGGAACTAATTAAAGCTTCGAAAAAGGGTTAACAAAACGTGAACTAAATATAACTATAATCCCATTTACTTAACGGTCTCGTAGGTTTTTAAAGTGATGTTAGTCACAGGGCAAAACAGAAGCCCGCCCCGGCCCATCCCCGCGCACGCAGCGCCGACAGTGGCTGCAAAATATCTCGAGACCTGCAGGGTCAGGAACCTGCACGAGTATCAGCTCGAAGGCTAACTCAGGTACACCCGGCAGCAATAATTTTCGTTGAATAACGAATTAATCGTAGAATTGTGCATCCTAAAAAAACTTTTACTTCCCTTGGAGGATTCCGTGGAAGCTGCAGAAATCACTGGTTGGACTTTTGTCGAAGAGATCCCAATTCCTAAGGATGCACAGGAGCTGATGGTTCAAGGCGAACAGCCCTACGTGGCGTTCAAGACTTTCCGAGACTCTGCAATCTTTACCAATAAGCGTTTGATCGTCCGAGACGCGCAGGGGTTGACCGGCAAGAAGGTAGAGATGTACACGCTTCCGTACAGCTCCATCAACATGTGGTCCACAGAAAATGCAGGCACTCTGGATTTGAACGCTGAAATCGAACTGTGGACGCGAGCGGGAAAGATCAAAATTAAAATTGGGCGCGGCCTTGATGTCCGCGCGATTGACCGGCTGATTGGTAACTGCGTGCTGGCGTAAAGACAGCGACATCGGAATCTCACCGGCCTAGAGATATTTCACATGCACAAACGACACATTTTCGCCCTTGCACTCACTATTCCTGCGCTGTGCCTTTCCGCTTGCTCCAACGGAGAACCGGAGAAGGCACCGGAGCCGACGACGGTTACCAAAACTGTCACCAGCCCAGAACGCAGCACAGAGTCGACGACGCAATCCACCACCAAGACCCCTGCCCCGTCGACTACCACAACCCGAACGACGGAAACTTCCAAACCCACTGGCTACACCGACGCGCCCAATGGCGAGCCAACGGCTATAAACAAGACGATTTCACATTGCGCGAAATCCTCGCAGGGCCTCTACGAGCAAGGCACCACCTGGTTTACCGACGGCACGTCCGGATGGACACAGTATTGCGCCAACAATTTCTATGATGGCCCTTCCACAAACACGGCCCCGGAACCTCAGACCAACGAGCCGTCCCCGTGGGTTCAAGGCCAAATCAACTGGGCTGATTGCCTTAACTCTGGCCATTCTGAAGACGAGTGTCGCGCGATGTTGAATTAAGAAGCCTCTGCCGCCTTCTACGAGAAGCATTCGTAGAGGCAGCTGCGCCAATTCAACTAACAGCTACCGCTACTGCACCTCAAAACCCCTACCGCACGCCCTCCCCAGCCTGCAGCGAGATTGGTGACGCATTGCCCCGTGCCGTCGTCACCGAGAAGTTCGCCTTACTCGCCAGGTAGCGGTCATCGGAGGCCTCAATCGGCACTCCGTCCAGCGTGAATGCACGGCGCCGGACTCGCAGCAAAGGCGCACCCACCTGGATCTTCAGCAGTGCAGCATCCTCTTCATTGGCCGGAACCGCGTCACTTATGCGCGTCGCAACAGCGCCCAACTCTCCAACCGCTCCAGGACCAGCGCAGCAACTTCACCAATTTTCTCGGCATAGCCAGTACGCTGGTTCAGCTGAGTTCCCCGCACGCCATCGGTTGCTTGCAGGTCTGCCATCGGCGAATGACTGTCCTGGGCGGTCGCCGGCATGGAGTACATGTGCGGCACATGCCCAATCAGGTACTGGTCACACGAATGCCCGAGGCTATCGCCGATTCGCTTTGCTTCGTCGTCAAACTTGCCGCGGAATCGTTCAAACGCTCCGACCAGCTGCTCTTTACCGTTCGAGCGCCGCTTCACGTATTCCAGCGTTGTGTAGCCAAGGTACTGAAGCCCACGCCCGTCATGCCCGAGCAACCGAAGCTTACGAGTTTTCTTCGAAATATCTGACGAGTAGTTCCTCCACTGAGCAAGATTGCCCTCAGAAATTTCGCTGTATTCAGTGACCCAGTCGTTGAACCACTTGGCGAGGTTTCCAAAGGCGTGAAAGCTAAACAGGTCGGTTGACGTCGGAGTGACGAAGGCGTCGCAGCCCAGAAGTACGGTGCGATTGAAAGGGCCTAACGACGGTCCCACGTCGTAGAAGATGTAGTCGTACCGATCCTCATCCTCCATAGCCACAGCCAACTGCCCGGCCCAGTGGATTCGCCGAAAATCACCAGTTTTCTTGGCTGCGATGACTGCCATGCGTCACTCATGACATCTTCAATGTTGGAAAGAGCCGGGTGCCCTGGCAGGACATCGACGCCAAACCGCTCCGAACGCACCGGCCGGATGTCGGGCTCGATATCGGTCTCGCCCTCCCGTAGCGGGATAAACAGCGAATAGACGGTATTAGCCAGCGAATCTCGCTCGGCCTGTTCATCATTCTTGCTGCTCAGGTAGATTCTCTCGTGCTGCTCTTCAGTCAGCATGAGTTGTGTGGCATTACACTGCGGATCGCAATCCACATAGAGCACTTGTTTACCTTGACGAGCGAAATAATGGGCGACATTGGTGGAAAGAGTGGTCTTCCCCACCCCACCCTTGTTGTTGAAGAAACTGAGTGTCCGCATCGGGCTTCCTATTTACGTAAAAACGGTCTCCCGATTGTATAAGACCTGAAGCCCACTCAAGTAACCTAACAACGACAGGTCACACCTGATTATACGAGTGTTCCACCTTAGACCCATGCCCCCTTACCTTTGCACGTCAAAACTCTCAATCACGACATCATCAGCACCGTCTTCGCCCTTGAGGTACACACCCCATTCAACGACGCGAGACATGCTCCGCACTGCTTCGTGCGGCGAATTGAAGGCAAGTGCCAGACCAACCTCGCCCCTATCCCAACGCGGCGGCGTATAAGTACCGTTTTCTTTACTCTCTCGAATCCAATCTCGATTGCGATCATCAAACGCAGTAATCAGTACTGCACCACGGTTCAGTGCCCTGTCCGGGGACAGATCAAATGGTTCCGGTTGGTCGAATTCTTCGAACGGCGCGCGCAAGTAATTTGAGTAATCGTTCAGATCGTTAATTCGGGGCCTCAACACAGAATGTCCACTAGCGATACTCTGCATGATGTAGGTGTACTTACGGTCAGTACCAGTTATGTCGTGCCGGTTTTCACGACGACTACGTGCTACGAGAGGAACTGGGAATGGAATTCCAGGAACCTCAACGGTATCGGCATTTTTCGACAACAGCGGCAGCAAAACCGCAACTTCTCTGAAGTCCGATTCATCTACACTTGCATGCATACCGTCGCCCATCAGCCCACGTAAATACTTAATGTGCGGATTGACAATGTTCTCCTTGTATTTGGAGCCCTCATACCACTTCATCGTGTCAAGAAGTTTCACAAATTTATCGGCTGGCATAGTACCCGCATAGAATTTCCTGTTGCCAGCAGCAGCAAACAGATTTCCTGAACGGATACCTTCAAGTCGGAAGTAGGCCATTTTCACGATTTCAGGGCGTAGTGCCTTCATCAGCGGAATGCCCACATTAATGAAGTTCTCCGCCAGAACATCACGATCCTTCGAGTCCGGGATGGAGTTAAGTTCCACTACATTTGGAGCAGCTGCGCTCGATCGAATGAAAGCGTTGAACATCTTGTTCGCACTTGTGGGCTTCAGGTCGGGCAATGACTGACGTACTAGTGGGGCGATGCGACTCGGCGTAAGCCGGTTTTCTGAGTCGAGCGGCTCTTTCACATACACCTTGATGTTGTCCCGGAAGACTTCTTCATCGTGCATTGCTGCTTCGAAAAGCTCAACCAGATCCCGTGGAGCATATAGTCGAACAAGGTCCTGATACCCCTTTCGGAATCCGAACCAGCGACCAGTCTGCATCAATGTATCTGCGCTTCCCGCACGACGACGGAAGTATGAAATAGTTAGACCTTCAACGGTATAACCACGGGAGAGCTGAGCTCCACCGACGAGGATTTTCCACACGGGGCCGGCTTCAAAGTTCGGGCTTTCTTTCCCCTTAGTATCGACCTGTAGGATTGGACTACCCGCAGCTTGTACACCGGTCATCATCTCCGCATACGCCTCATTAATGTAAGGCCGAAGTTCTGCATAGCTACCCGGAATTGCATACCCCTCGTTGTAACGATTGACCTGCATTACCGGTAACAAGTCCCTCTCAAAAAGCCTCTTCATCGAGGCATTAGAGCGGCCCAGGTTGTATGCCCGCTTCTTCCAAATTTCCTCGAGAACCTGTTTTCCATCGGTATGAATATCAGTCCCGACTCCTTCGTGAACAAGCATCGTGTGGTGCTTAAAGGTCAAACCCTTATGCTTCTTCTCTCGGAATTTCTTAATTGCTCCTGTTAGGACAAACATGTCCAGGGCTTCTTCAAGTTCCTTCGCTCTCTCTTCTTCAAAGCAGGCTTCTTCCGAAAAAGACTCACGAGCAGCGAGATCGCGGATAAAGGCTTTACTTTGAGAGGTTTCGAGAGTGGCTTCTTCAGGGTCGTCTGCGAAATCCATCCGGTCGTGGAACCATTTTGCGCCTCGGTATGCCGGTGGTTCGTTCAGCATCAGAACATAGTGACGCGGGTAGAGGTCGACGGGATCAGACGGGTCGACAAATACATTGGCGAATGGTGTCGCAGTATATCCAACGTACTGTGACCGAGGACAATTACTCAACAGCTCAGTAATTTGCGCGTTAACTGCAGTACGCTCTCGCTCTTCTTCAGCAGTGCGCTTCTTCGGGTTTTTGGTGTTAATCGAGGCCTGGTCGGACTCATCATCAATGACGAGAACTGGAAGATGCAATAAATCATCGTTCAACCGCGCTGCTCTACGCAGGTCCGAATTGAGATTTCGGAGGACCGATGCATTCTTCTTCACCACAGCAATTAGACACGGCATATTGTCAAGATTGTCCGGGTGGTGGACCGGTTTAGACTTATCTGGACGTTCGATTTCAATAGCGCTCGTGCCAGTGCGCCGATAATCACGCACAGAGGTGGTGACCCGCTTTATGCGCGGAAATCCTTTTTGGCCATAGGCCGGACCATGGCTGACAAAGGCACTGCCCTTCTCTTCCCACTCGCGATCCCACTCTTCATCACCGTTGAAGTATGTCTCGTCCTTGCGTTCCTTCGCAGTTAGATCATCCTCGTCCAAGCCGCTGAGAACAGATTCTCGACCACAGAGTTCCTTATCAAGACGCCTTTGGGTCTGTTCACGGAGATTGTCCATGGTGCCGGCGAGAATGATAATAAACCGGTAACCTGCATCAATTGCCTTAGCGGCAACCGCGGTGAAGTTTGCAGTTTTGCCACTCTGCACATATCCCACCACTAGACCACGCGAAGACAAGTAGTGCGGCTGCTTTGGATCCTCGATACGCCGCAATACTTCGGTGGCCTGCGTACCAACGGTGTCAATCGACGCAGCGTCCCAACCATTTCGACTCAGCACTCGAACGTAGTCATCCCAGTAGTTGGAGTGCTCCTGTTGCCGCTGAGGAGTGTACCACTCTTTGAAGTTTTCTTCGATAATCACTGTCGGATCCGGCTGATGGAGGCGCTCACGAATCAGCTGAGCAAAATCGCTCAAGTCGAGCTGGTCAATCACCCATTCAATTCGCTCATCACTTTTAGCTGTTGTATGAGTCGAAGGTTTCAGAACGTCTTCATCGGCATTAATCGCAGCGACGATAAAAGTCATAAGCGGCTGTATTTCTTCATCCGTTGCTTCGCTGATGAAGTTGCGAATCGAAGTCGAATCGACAACCAGCCCTTCCATAAGCACCAAACGCTGCTGCAAGCCCGCATAGAGAACTAGATTCGAGGCGTTAAGCACCTTTGCAATTGATTCTTTAATCTGACTAAAGTCCATGAGTCCTCCGTGGGCTCGACAATACTGCTTCTTCGCTATAAAGGGTTGTTCTGTTCCCGTTGCTCTTCAGCTGCCGTGGCGAGAATCTTCGACCACAACTCAATATTTGCCCGACTCTTCGCCGTACGCTTAGACGAAGCTGCCTCATTGAAAAGCAAATACACTAATGTTTTTACCAGTGGCGCATCGGTGAAAGTGCTGTTTCCAGCATTTAGCATTTCTCGGTAAAAGCTGTTCAGGTAAACCGTTGACTCAGTAGAGTCAACCGATACAAACTCGCCGACTTCTAAGTCTGCCCATTGCACGTTGACAGGAGCTCCGCTTTTCAGCGGAGCATAATCCTCAATCGCTGCCTTGACTGCCGGTGCCAATCCCCGACCTCCTTCGGCAATTGGTGTGGCCTTACCGGAGTGCCGATTTGATAGGCGCAAGACTTCAGCGGCATCCGTACAAACATCCTCAAAGGTGTCGCCAGATCCGTCATCTGCCCGCAGAGATTCCACAAATCGGTGGAAGCCTTCCTCTAGGCGAACTGCTCCTTTTTGTGGACTAACGACGATATATCGTTCGACAACTCGTGGGTCATCGATAACTAGCCGCAGCAGCTTAAGCTCTTTTCGGGCTTCCCTAAAACCGCTCCATCCGCCCTGAGTAATTAGGCGATTGGCCATGTAGACATAAAACCCCTGATGCCCGAGCTCGTCTCTTCCTTCTAGTAAGAACTGATCTGTCTTAGATTTATTTGTCCAAATGTGAGCTGTTACGCCAGGCGCGCCTTTTTGCCCACCGACTGTGAGAGTCCTCGGGTAGGCCTGGTTGCCTGACTTGCGATACCCGCAGGGGTCTACCGCTTTTATTTCAGGATTCGGCACCGGCTCATCACCATCGTAGATGGTGAACATCTTGATTGTGACTCGGTTTGACTTTAAGTATCGGTGATAACGGATACCAAGATGTTGGCGAATCTTCTCAATAGTCGATGAAAGAAAGGCTAATCCCTCAGCCTCGTCAGGCCCCTGATACACCGTAGATAAATCGTTCCACACAATGGTTGTACCGTGCTTAAGCCCAACAAGCCGATCTCGAAGATTCCAAATTTTGGTCAAGGATTGCTGACGAAGCACGCCGGCTGCGAAGGTCTGCTTCTTCAGCTGGATGCCGCTAGCAAATTGTCCTTTCACGCGAGAAGCAACAGTCACTAAATCGGCATTGGCATACGACCCTTCCTTTAGTCCCAACCCATAGATGCCAATGTTTTTCTGAGCCTTAGTTTCGTGGCCACCTAGACGAAGGACGCGCTTCATTTTGGCAAAGTCCATGCCCACGCCGTCATCATGAACGGCTATCTGAACGAGCCGGAATCCATCGACATGGAACACGATGCGAATATTCTTCGCTTCAGCATCAATTGAGTTGTCCACCAATTCGTCAAGGCCGGTGCGAATGTCGTGATTAGCGCCCAACGCATGCTGAATCTGCTCCGACGGATCAAGCTGTATTGTCGCCTCAATGTCCGTGTTAACTCCTCGCCCCGCCATTTACTTGTGTGACCTCTACTCTCACGCAACCAACCCATCCACAATCCGCACAGTCTCCATAGCGACCCGCACCACGCGTCCAATGAGGTCCACGATGTAACGCGGATTCCCTACCTCGTCAGCCCAATCGTTCGGATCATTAACAATGCCGGATGCCTTATCCTTCTTGACCTGGTAACGATCAATCAACCATGCGACAGCCGAGCGTGAGCCCAACATGTACTCGTCCGCTTCCGCCGGAATGTTCGAAATGGTCACATGCTTGTTGTAGATCAGCTTCGTCACGTCATTGACGTTCTTTCCCGTCTCCGGGTCCTTGCACTTTGCCCACTTCATCTTGAGCACACGCCAAGTCTCTCGGTCGGACTCATCGCCCTTAACCTGGATGTCTAATGGCCACGGCTCCACGGACTCGTAGCCCACGTGCAGGTCCATCAGCTTCTTGCCCGCAGCAGTAAACTTGTCAAATTCCGCACGTGACGACGGCGTCTCAATATGCGGCAGCATTTTCTTCAAGTCAGCCGCATACTTCGTGCGGTAGGCAGGGTCATGCAACTTGCCGTATACAAAGTGGAAAATGTCATCGCCGTTAATGTCCGCCCCCAGCGCATCACAAAAAATCTTTTTAATCTCGTCGGTGATGTTGTCCACGCGCACATAGCCGTCAACAATCTCACCAATCTCGCCGTAAACACTGGCTTCGCCTTGCTTAACGACGCCTCCCTCACCGAACAGCCCACCGTCGTCGACTTCGACGGCGGCCCAGGTGAAGCGGGGGAAGTACTGAGACGTAGCAATAACATGCAGATCTGGAAGTAGGTCAGTAGCAAGCACTGCCGACTCAACTGATTCACCCGCACCTACCGCGACGAATCCGATATTTCGGTGTTGAGCGGTTGGGAACATAGTTGGGAGTCGATATGTGTCGTTGCTAAGCTGACGATCCTCGTCGAAGTAACAAAACTGTCCCATAAACGGCCTGTAAATTGACCGCCTGTATTTTGATTTATCAATACGGATAGTTTTGCCCTGAAGGACTTGCCGACGGTTTACACGATCCCACGAGAATTTAGAAGGGTCGAGTTCCCCCTTTAGCTCTTCAAAGGAGAGTTTCTGGCGCGATACCGTCATTTTCTGAGCCATTTCCACTACAGAATTGTAGTAGTTAGCAGTTTGCTTCGTATTATTCAACAGCTTAATCTCAGAATAGTTATAGCACCATGCATCCCGAGATGTTTTCAGTCCTGCAGAGTAGTGTTCAAAAAACCTGATTACCTCGTCTTTTTTCTCGCCTATAACCGGCCAAGTGTCGAATTCCTCAGATCGCTGATTCAGCCAGTCACCATGCTTATTTGGCGTGATTGATTTCCAATCGATTTGATCAATACTCGACTTTTCGACAATCTCAAGCTTCTCTACCACCGTGAGATAGTCACCAATGTCTTTGTAGTGCAGGTCAAAACCATGCTTCGAAGGGTCCTTCACACCAATCGTGATCGCCACGGTATTGCGAGACCCTGAACCAAAAACTTTTCCGCCTTCTTTGCGTGACTGTTCGCCAGCGGTTCGCTGGTTACCACGAAGATTAAACACATAGAGGTCAGTAAAATCCTCAGCCATCGACAGACGCACACCGTCGCCGGTATTGCCGTCAATCCATCCGCCGTTGGAGACGAAAGCG
>OFLL01000219.1_pt1 | contig 17480 bp, 22 predicted proteins | sample 1540861 | NCBI WGS metagenome assembly OFLL01 (sample SAMEA4413039, study PRJEB24355) | metagenome | biome: human; feature: gut; material: faeces | place: United Kingdom | collected 2010 | reverse complement strand
AAACAATATAAACAATATAAACCATAATATTAATCATACACGTACTAGTGGAGATGGTGCGCCTTTTAAACGTCAACAAAATATTATTAATTCTAATTCAGGTCATAGAAATCAAAATAATATAAATCAATTTATATGGAACAAAAATGGCTTTTTTAAATCTCAAAATAATACCGAACATAGAATGAATAGTAGCGATAATACCAATTCATTAATTAGCAGATTCAGACAATTAGCCACGGGTGCTTATAAGTACAATCCGTTTTTGATTAATCAAGTAAAAAATTTGAATCAATTAGATGGAAAGGTGACAGATAGTGACATTTATAGCTTGTTTAGAAAGCAATCATTTAGAGGAAATGAATATTTAAATTCATTACAAAAAGGGACAAGCTATTTCAGATTTCAATATTTTAATCCACTTAATTCTAGTAAATACTATGAAAATTTAGATGATCAGGTTTTAGCTTTAATTACAGGAGAAATCGGCTCAATGCCAGAACTTAAAAAACCTACGGATAAAGAAGATAAAAATCATAGCGCCTTCAAAAACCATAGTGCAGATGAGATAACAACAAATAATGATGGACACTCCAAAGATTATGATAAGAAAAAGAAAATACATCGAAGTCTTTTATCGTTAAGTATTGCAATAATTGGAATTTTTCTAGGAGTCACTGGACTATATATCTTTAGAAGAAAAAAGTAATAAAATAAGCATCTCGCCATGTATGATAATTAATTTATACATGATGAGATGCTTTTATTTTAAAATATAAGATGGAATATAAATGTTGCTTGTTCTTGCAATTTTTTAATAGAATCTCCACCCACAACTTGAGTTAATACAACCGAACCATTCATAAGCATGTGTATGCCTATAGGTACAGCAATTCGTTTTGTGTAAACATAAGCAAGTGAGAAAATGACTCCCATTCCAAAATATACCGGTATAAATTTGAAGTCATTATGTGCTAAAGCGAATATTAGAGAACTTACTATAGAAGCAATGATAAAGCTTACCACACGTGATCCCTTTATAAAGTTATACAATTCTCCGAAGATAACTTTACGAAAAACGTATTCCTCTAAAATGGGACCTACTATGGATATTAAAACGATAAATATCGGCATTTGCTTAGCAATAGCCATTAACCTTTCAGTGTTTGGACTTCTTTGCGGACTGCCATTGATGGCAAATAAAATTATACTGATGATGACTTGGTAAATCATCACAATACAAAATCCTAATAGAACCCAGGCGAAAATATATCTTTTAGGTTCCTTATGTCCTTGTTCTAATTGAGTAGGATTTTTAATGGTTGCTTGCATGAAAATGATTAACAATGCAGCGATGATAAAGATAGATACTTGCATGATAATCATTGTTTGGGCAGTTTGCATTTTAGACATATCTCCAAGTAAATGGTTACCTAAAACCAACCCAGGTAGTATTTGAGCTAAACCGTAGAATAGAACGGTTAATAGGGATACCCATAACCTTTTCATAATTTCCCTCCATCTATATATGTATATTATATATTTTATCGTAAATAAAGGTTAAGTACAAAATTAATAATCCTTTTGGCTTGATATATTGACCAATTTTGATTAATATTAAAATCAGATTAGCACTCTATATATCAAAGTGCTAAATCACATGTAAATGAAGGAGGAACAATCATGCTTAAACCATTAGGAAATCGTGTGATTATTGAGAAGAAAGAGCAAGAACAAACAACTAAAAGTGGCATCGTTTTAACAGATAGCGCTAAAGAAAAATCAAATGAAGGTGTGATCATTGCAGTTGGACAAGGTCGTTTATTAGACAATGGCACACAAGTTGCTCCTCAAGTCAGTGAAGGTGACACAATCGTCTTCCAACAATATGCAGGTACTGAAGTAAAACGTGGCGACAAAACATATTTAATTTTAAATGAAGAAGATATATTAGCTATTATAGAATAAAGAGCGAATTTTAAATATTAATTAAATGATTTAATAAGTGGAGGTTGTTTAGACTATGGCAAAAGATCTTAAATTCTCTGAAGATGCGCGTCAAGCAATGTTACGTGGTGTTGATAAATTAGCAAACGCTGTAAAGGTTACAATTGGACCTAAAGGGCGAAATGTGGTTCTAGATAAGGATTACACAACACCTTTAATTACCAACGATGGTGTAACAATTGCTAAGGAAATAGAGTTAGAAGATCCATATGAGAATATGGGTGCAAAATTAGTGCAGGAAGTTGCGAATAAAACAAATGAAATCGCTGGGGACGGTACAACTACAGCAACAGTTTTAGCACAATCAATGATTCAGGAAGGTCTTAAGAATGTTACAAGTGGTGCAAATCCTGTAGGCTTAAGACAAGGTATTGACAAAGCAGTGCAAGTGGCTATAGAAGCGCTTCATGAGATTTCTCAAAAGGTTGAAAATAAGAACGAGATAGCGCAAGTTGGAGCTATTTCAGCAGCAGATGAAGAAATCGGTCGCTACATTTCTGAAGCAATGGATAAAGTAGGTAACGATGGCGTTATCACTATTGAAGAATCAAATGGGTTTAATACAGAATTAGAAGTAGTTGAAGGAATGCAATTTGATCGCGGTTATCAATCACCATATATGGTAACTGACTCAGATAAAATGATAGCTGAATTAGAACGTCCATATATATTAGTAACGGATAAGAAAATTTCATCATTCCAAGATATTCTTCCATTATTAGAACAAGTTGTGCAGGCTAGTCGACCAATTTTAATTGTTGCGGATGAAGTAGAAGGCGATGCACTTACTAATATTGTTTTAAACCGTATGCGTGGAACATTTACTGCTGTAGCAGTTAAAGCCCCAGGATTTGGTGATCGACGTAAAGCAATGTTAGAAGACCTAGCAATATTAACTGGTGCTCAAGTCATTACTGATGATTTAGGTTTAGAACTTAAAGATGCATCTCTTGATATGCTAGGTACTGCTAATAAAGTTGAAGTGACTAAAGATCATACAACAGTCGTAGATGGTAATGGTGATGAAAATAATATTGATGCTCGTGTAGGTCAAATTAAAGCACAAATTGAAGAAACTGATTCAGAGTTTGATAAAGAAAAATTACAGGAACGTTTGGCAAAACTAGCTGGCGGCGTAGCTGTTATCAAAGTAGGGGCTGCAAGTGAAACAGAGCTTAAAGAACGTAAATTAAGAATTGAAGACGCATTAAATTCAACACGTGCGGCGGTGGAAGAAGGTATCGTTGCTGGTGGTGGTACTGCGTTAGTCAATATATATCAAAAAGTAAGTGAAATTAAAGCAGAAGGTGATGTTGAAACGGGTGTTAATATCGTATTAAAAGCATTACAAGCACCTGTTAGACAAATTGCTGAAAATGCAGGATTAGAGGGTTCAATTATTGTTGAACGTTTAAAACATGCTGAAGCGGGCGTTGGTTTCAATGCAGCAACAAATGAATGGGTTAATATGTTAGAAGAAGGTATAGTAGATCCAACTAAAGTAACTCGTTCAGCGTTACAACATGCAGCAAGTGTAGCTGCTATGTTCTTAACAACTGAAGCAGTCGTTGCTAGTATTCCAGAGCCAGAAAATAATGAACAACCTGGAATGGGTGGCATGCCAGGTATGATGTAAAAACGCCTATAAACGTTGATTTAAAGGCGCTTGGCTATTCTTTATGACATAATAGTGACATAAAAATTCTAAAATAATTCTTTGCTGACGTTTTCCATGAGTTTACTAAACTTTTGGGAAGCGTCTTTTTTATATGAGTTAGTAATCTTAGCATAGATGTTCATTGTGGTATTTATATCTTTGTGACGTAAGCGTTCTTGTATTTCTTTGATATGTACACCTGCTTCAATCAGTAACGCACAATGTGTATGACGGAATGAGTGTGTACTTATATGTTTATTAGTAATATCAGTCTTTTTCATAATTGCTTGAATCCATGTAGACAGTTTTTTAATCACAAGTGGATAACCATTCACATCAGTAAACACAAAATTATTATCTACATATAATTCATTTTTCCAAGTGTCCTGGACATTTACCTTATAATCTTTGAGTAATTGTATCACATGAGGATCTACTGAGATTTTACCGATTGAGCTTTCAGTTTTTGGAGTAAGTATCTGATAATGCTTTTTATTATTATTCGGATTGTAATAAGTCTTGGTAATACTAATTGTATTGTTCTCAAAGTCTATATCAGACCATTTTAATGCTAACAACTCGCCTGCACGCATGCCAGTGTATGCCAATGTGGTAAATACTTCAAAGCTATTCTGTGGTGAATGGTGATTTTTAGCAACCTCCAGGAATTGAAATAATTCATCTTTTTCAAGAAACTTTTTATGTATCTCACTATCCTCTAACTCTTCCACGCTTATTTTCTTTTTAGGTCGTTTAATACCTTCAATAGGTAGTACCCTAATCAATTTCATATCATAAGCATATTTAAATATCATATTAGTAGATGCCACAATACTATCAACATAATTCTTACTATACTGTATGCTCATATCGTCCACAAAACGTTGATAATCATGTTTCTTGATAGTTTGTATTGGTTTAGTATTAAAGTGCTCTATGGCATGCTGTATGGCTTTCTCACGTGCTCTTACACTACTTACTTTTACATCGTTAGCATATTGTTTAATCCAATCTTCAGCTACTTGTTTGAATGTGCTAGAAGAAGGAGGGATATATTCACCATTTCTTAATTGGCGTTCAATCATCTCAGCTTGATGTTTAGCGTCTGATTTACGTTTAAAGCCAGTCTTAGAGATATATTCATATTTTCCTGTTTCTGCATTTTTTCCTAGTGATATACGATAACGCCAGTTGTTTTTAGATATTTGATCGTAACTTGCCATTTAATCACCTATTTAATATTTAAGTATCGTTTTAGGAAGTCGTCAAACTCATTGGTAATATCATCGTATGCTTCTTTGCTGCCACTCATTTTGTGTTGACGCAACATTTGAAGAAGGACAGAAATAAACAATAAACTATCTTCTTCAGTTTTTTCTAACTCATAAAAATTATAAATATTATTAAAGTAGTGAACATCTAAATAAGATAAATCTTTGTTTAATAAACTGAACAAATTTTCTTTAACGATTGTTTCATTTTTACTTGTAGACTTAGATATTTGGTTAGATAAATTGAACATTTGTTCTTTTAATTCATTATCTGTTAAATCACTAAGCATTTTATTACCACTTATTAAATAACTCGTTGTAACATCAAGTTTTTTTGCAATTTTTTCTACCGTTTTAATACCTAAATTTTTTCTGTTATTTTCTAAATCACTTAAATAAGATTGAGAAATCTCTAAAGATGCAGCTAAATCACTTTGAGATAACTTTTTTTCTTTTCGTATTTTTTTAATGTTATCGCCGATATTCATATTTCATCACCTCAAAACTAATGATAACAGATTACTTCTCTAAATGATAAAAAAATTTTGTTAAAATTACTTGCGTTTTTGTTAATCATAATTTAATATATAGTTATATCGCCGATAATATATTCTTTAAAAAATTAAAATAATATTTTTTTGAGAATTAATATCGCCTATAACATATATTTAAGGGGTGAGAATGAATGACTGTATTAATTAATTCGAATGCATTAAAAAAAGCAATGTTTTTAAAAGGGCTTAATTTATCTGACTTAGCAATTAAAACAAAAGTAAGTACAACGTATTTAAGTCAAATTATTAATGGCAAAAAAATACCAAGTCCTAAGTTAGCAAAAAAAATTGCTAACGTTTTAGATTTAAATATCGAAGATTTATTTGAATTTGAAGAACAGGAGGCATAACCAATGATTAAACAAATTTTCAATGATAAAGAAATTCGGTTTATTGAAAAAGACGATGAGTATTGGGCTATAGCAAGTGATGTGGCAAAGGTATTGGGTTTTAGAGATGCATTCAATGCTACAAAATATTTACCAGAACATGTGAGAGGTACTCTCAAAGGTAGTACCACATCAGATAAAAAGAAATCAAGAAAATTCCAAGATTACACAGTTATTAACGAAAAAGGTATTTACCGACTTGTGATGCGTTCGAACAAACCTGAAGCTGTAGATTTCCAAGATTGGATTTGTGACCTGCTAATTGAGTTACGCCAATCAACAGGGCTTAAAGGATACGAAGCCTTTCGCATGCTAGACAAAGAAAAACAAAAAGAAGCAATGGATAATTTGAAAAATGGTATTGAAGTTATTTCTAAAAAAGACTATTGCAAAGCTCAAGCAATTAGTAATAAAGCAGTTTCAAATGTGCTCGGTTTTCCTAAGATGATTAAAAAGCAAGATATGACACAGGAAATGCTGGAGTTAAGACAGCAGGTGTTAAATGACACAGTAGAATTTATGGTGTTTGTTGATAAATATAATCTTCCTTTATCTGTGAAAAAGCACATTTACGACAAATACAATGACAAGCAACAAATGGCATAAGGAGGCTTAACCAATGTTCAACATTAATATTGATGAAGAAGAAGCACGTGAATTATTAGAACAGGCGATTAATCAACGTGTAGATGAATTGGCAAGAGAAAAGTTCTTTATGACATATAAAGAATTAGCTGAATACCTAAATTTAAGTAAACCTACGATTGAGGAGCTACTTATTAATAACGGTATGAAATATTACATGGTAGGCAGCACATACCGATTCAAGAAATCTGATGTTGATGAATTTATGGAGAAAATCACATCACACATGGATATTCATAACAATGATTTAAAACAGATTAATGTTAAGAAATTGATGGAGGTTCAAAATGGTTAAATTCACATTACAACTATTATTAATCAGTTTAATGACTTTATTAGCTAGTTCATTTATAGCGTTTCATGTAGGTTTAGCAATTTATTTATTAGGCAGCACAATCGCATTATTAAATTATGAAAACGTGGAGGCGTAGAAGATGGAACAAGTACAAAAAGAAGTTATTGATGAAATTTATAACACTTTACAAAAAACAATTGAAGATAAATCAACTGAGTATAAACACAAAATAAAAGATGACAACACTGAATGGACTGAAACAGTAAATCGTGAAAAGAATTTAGAGGCATTTATTAAATGGACTTTGCAACAAATAGAAAATAATTTTGATGGAGTGAAATAAGATGAATATTGATATTTTCGAAGCATATGCAGAAGCAATGGAATCGAATTGCGAACTTTATAGATTTATGGGTGAATTTGATAGAATCGCAGAGTTTACAGGCTATTTAATCGAAAAAGCTAAAGCATATAGAGAAGAAGGAGATATTAAAGGTGCTGAAGCTATCGAGCAAATTGTGTTAGATGATCTAGGAAGTGAATTTTATAGTGTGAAAGATAAGTTTGAAGAAGAGAGAAAAACCTGGAAACAGAAAGTTAAGAAATTAAAAGATGTATGTACTTTTTATGGTATGCCTGTACCTTCATTGAAAAATGAAAAAGTAATAAATTTCTATAAATAGGAGTGAAACAATGGCTGCTAAATTAGATGTGAATAAACAAAATATCATGCATGCTATCAACTGGATTATTAAAAATGAAGAAGAAATTATATTTGAAAGTCCAAGTCAATTAAGTTTCTTCAGTCGTGAAGATTTGGAGAAAATAGACTATTGTAAGCGTACTTTAGAAAGTTTAATTGAAGCTAAAGAAATTTATAATAAGCAAAAAATTAGTTAAGGAGTTAAATAATGAATTGGGAAACTAAAAGTTTGATTGAAGATGTAGACAATATTAAAAGAAAAATCGATGATGCAGTGACAACATTCGGCTGGTTTGATGAGGATTATTTCAAATATGATAGAAACCATACATTAACCAATGATCAAATTAAAATGCATGGTCTGAAATATCATGAACAACATCGCTACATCACACAACGTATCGACTTGTTGAGTATATATTTAAAAGAACTAGATACAGTATTAGAAGAAATAGAAAATGCGTCATCTTCCACCGACCAAAGTAAAGATAACGCGTAGCATAATATACAACTAATAAACAAGCATGGAATGGTTTAATAACCACATTTTTATTTTACCATTTCGTGCTTTGTTTTAGAAGTATTTGGGAGGAATTAAATGGCAATTAAAGAAAAAGACAAAATAATTGAAGTAAATACGCTAGAAATACCCGAAGAATTAAAAGAATTGCCACAATGGGTATTATGGCGTGCTGAATGGAATAATAAGCGACAACAATATGAAAAAGTGCCTTATAGCTTTAGTGGGTATCGTGCAAGCTCAACAAATAAAGATACTTGGACAATATTCGATGCAATTCATAACTTGTATGAAGAAAATAATCTATATGACGGTATAGGCTGTATGTTAAGTGATAATGATAAGTACATCGTGCTTGATATAGATAATGCTATTGATGAGAACGGTCAAATCAATTCAGATTTAGCATTAGAAATGACAGAACTCACCTACTGTGAAATGTCGCCTAGTGGTACTGGATTACATTGCTTTTTTAAAGGAGAATTACCTGAACAACGTAAGAAAAAGCGTTCTGATTTGGATATAGAATTGTATGATAATGCTAGGTTTATGACAGTTACAGGTGAATCAATTGGGCAATCTGAAATTTGTGAAGAACAAGAAATATTAAATAATTTAATAGAACGATTCTTCAAAGAAGAACAAAATTTTGAAACTATTTTAAGTTATGATCCTAATCATAAAAGCGAGCTATCAGATGAAGAAGTTATAAATCTTATGCTGAAATCTAAACAAAAGGATAAGATTAGCGACTTATTGGAAGGTAACTTTGAAAAACATTTTGCTAGTCCTAGTGAAGCAGTACAAAGCTTATTACATTATTTAGCATTTTACACTAATAAAGATAAGCAGCAAATGGAAAATATATTCTTAAACTATAATAATCTTACTGACAAATGGGACAGTAAGCGAGGAAATACAACGTGGGGACAATTAGAGCTTGATAAGGCTATAAATAATCAGAATGAAGTGTATAAGAAACTGAATTATGAAATTAAGTTTGGTGAAAAAGAATCTAAAAAAATAAAAAAAGGTTCTTGGTGGATTTATCCTGATAATGATAGAAATAGAAAACCTGCATTTGCACATACAATCATGGCTGCTTACGTTATGCAAGAACACCATATAGTCAGATATCCTGATGCAGACGGTGAAATATATATTTATAACCCTAAAAATGGTATTTATGAAATGGATAAAACAGGTCGTAGATTACGCCATATCATTAGAGGTTTAGAGTTTTTAAAAGACAATTCTGTGAAAGAAGTTAGAAACTATATTATTGATGTATGTAACGTTAAAACTGAAATTAATAATGATTATGTGGCAACTAAGAATGGGCTAGTACATTACAAGACTAAAGTGTTTAAAGAGTTTACACCTGATATATTCCTTACTAGCAAAATACCAACATCATATAATCCTAATGCTTACAATGAATTTGTAGATGATACACTCAGAAAAGTATCGTGCGAACATGAATCTACACTGGCAAATATATACGAAATGTTTGCTCAAGTTTTATATCCTGAAATACTCATAGATCAAATTATATATCTATTAGGTACTGTGGCAGATAACGGAAAATCAACCATATTACACATGATAAAAGCTACATTTGATAGTGGAGGTCAGATTTCATCAGTTAGTCCACAGAGATTAGCAAATAATAATTTTGCTGGTTCAAGTATGTATGGAAAAATGGCAAATATCGTTGATGATTTACCTAATATTGAAATTGTAGATACTGGAAATATTAAGTCAACAGTCACAGGTGGTTATCTTGAAATTGAAGAAAAGGGAAAAGGAAGCCATTCTGTTCGTATGCAAACGCCATTTATCATTGCTAGCAATCATTATCCTAAATTTAAAGAAAGTGGTAAACAAATAAATAAACGTTTGCACATTATACCATTTGAATACAGTTTTAAAGATGATGAACGTTTAACAGTATCAGAAAGTACCGAAATTATTTATAGCGAAAGTGCTAAAGAATATATATTAAAACTAGCGATTGATACCTTATCTTATATGTTAAATCGTAATGGTGTGTATATCACACCTAACGATAGATCTGATAGAAGTATTGAGATGTTTACACAAAACAATAATCCATTGAGTGAGTACCTAGAATATAGAGATATAGATTATTTTTTAAATACACCTGGAACGATTGTATATAAAGATTATAAAATTTGGTGTAGTAATAACTTTGTAAGAAATCCAATTGATAAATCTGATTTTATCACAATTATTGAATCTCACTATGATGTAGTTTGGAAACACTCTATTAGATTTAACGTTAAAAATAAGAAAGTAGTTAGAGCAGGATTTAAGAAAAAATAAATGTAGCTTTTAGCTACAAAAAACTACAAGTAAGCTACAACTTCGAACGCAGTCATATCAAGGGTTGTATCTTTATTTGTAGCAGTAGCTTTATATATAAAAGATTGTATATATTTAATATATAAATATATCTATAAAAATATATGCGTGGGTATAGAGAAATGTAGCTACGCTTCGAAATGACTTAAAACCATTGATATAACAGTCTTTATCCATGTAGCTAATTGTGATTGAAAAAGCTACAAAGCTACAAAATTATAAAAATTTTATTTCATAATCGTGACATACACAATAAATATAAGAATGGAGTATATATTATGAATGATATAAGTAAACCTGAACATTTTGAATAATTAAATGAAGTTAAGAAAAATGCGCTGCCAGAATTCTGCTACTCAATGAATAAAATTAAAACTTTTAATACTAGACGCACATCATATGGATTGAAACACGTATTTGAAAGAAGGTACAGAAAAGTATTATCTGGCACTTTTGAAAGTAGCTATGTGACAAACGGGCAGTTTAAAGGCGCAATGTTAAAAGCTGGATTCGATGTTAAAGATAAAACTTAATTGAATTGGCATTTTAATGTCAGTGAAAAAAGTATAAAAGAGTTAGATAAAAGATAACTATAAAATTACCACAATTGGCTTCATAGAGCTTTTTATGGTATAATTTAGATGATAAATTAAGACCAGGTGATAATTTTTATTGTAGACAATATAAGAGCGATAAAGGTTTGGGAGTATAACACAAATTCAAACAATAAGTGTTAGTTACATTGCCGTGATGTGATAAGAAGTATTAATATTAAAAAATGAAAAAAGAGGTTACGAAGTATGAGTAAAACAGTAAAAGAAAATTCAATCAGTATTTTTGATAAACAAATTTATGGTAAAAGGTTACGTGCTAAAGAGGTTCAAAAACAATATGATCAGCTAGTAGATCGTATTAAAAAAATGAATGCTAAGATCATGCACTATCAACATCAAGATGAATTTGCCGAAGCTACAAAATTAAAGCGTCAACAAGCTGATTTAGAACAAGAGTTATTGGAAGTAGATGAACAACTTAAAACATCAGATTACAGTATCACAGATGATGAATTTACATCATTCTACGACGCGTATGGTAGTGAAATGAAAGACATCAAAAAGACACATGAACAGTATCGAAAAGAGATGAAAGACAAACTTCAAGAAGTTGCAGCCACTTATCGAAAAATGATTGAGAATAAGAATGAAGGTGGCAGACGTATATCACGATTACGCTATGTTAAACAAGAGCAGCAGCACCCTAGTAACATTCACAATCGATACAAAGGACAAATACTAGCTAATGAAGTAGAAATCGGTGGTAAAACAACTCCTAGAGATTATTCATGGCTGCTCGAAGATATGTTAAGAGAGGAGTCGTTAGAGGACTTCCAGAAATATCACTTCGGCAAAGAGAAATGGTAAGGAGATAATACAATGATTACAGCCATTAGATACAAAGGGAACAGAGCAAAGGTAACTGAAAATGGTGAAGATTTAATGATATTAGCTAGTTCAAGTAATGTATGTGTAGAATTAGCTGATGTAGATAATAAGTTAAACATAGTGAGTGACTTTGAAGAAGGAGAAATCGAGCCGAAAGCAGTTAAAAAGATTAAGTTTAATAAAAACAGTTGTGTCATGATGAATGGCAATTTGAACTTTATTATTGCTTCAAGCCAGAGAAATAATAGAGAATTTATAATTAAGAAAAACCATACATTTATTCATGCTTGGAAGAGTGGGGATCATGCAAAAGATAAAGCATTTGAACAAATCAAGAATAATAAAGTAGATAGTGTTGACGTGTATGTAAAAAATGCAGAAGGTAAAGATAATAGGGTAAGTCACATAGGTGAAATTTTAGCTGTTTCTATCAATTTAAATAGCGCTTAAAATAGCATGGTTGAGCCTTTTATGTTATAATAAATATATTAAGGATAATAAATATCTTTAATAACGAGCGCTCTTTGTTAAAGTCTAAAATAGCCATGAGTTTCTCCTTCATTTGTTCAATTGAATTTCTATGTCTAAGGCATGTTTACAAGGTCATCACTTTAATATATGTGATGGCCTTTCTTTTATAAGTGGTCTCGTGTATGAGTGAGCCAATAGTTTACTTAATAGGAAGTATAGGTAAACCAAAAACATTATGAAGTAATTAATATGTGTCAGATTATATTAATCTCATAGTATAGATAAATCAACACTATACAACTAAACAACGTGTAGGTGAGTTATAGGATAGGCAGACAAAGTAGGATTAACTATCATACAGTACAAGCAAACAGAGGTTATAGATAAGTACCCTCACATAAGTTACAGGGCTATAATTGTGTGACTGTATAAAAGTGTACGCTGCAGCTAGTATAAAGGGCATAGGTATTATTCCATAGTATTAAGGTAATAGCTTGATATAGTGTTTAGGCAATACACTAAAATATATATGGGTAATCCAATATGTGTTAGAGATATTAATTATATTGAAGTGGAAGAAACAATTATGTTTGTGTTAAACATCGAAAGCATTTAGAAGAAATAAAGTAGAAGCAACAATTATCTTTTTATGTTAGAAGATAAAAGAGTTAAGAAGATAATTCGTTAATTGAACAAAGCAAAGTTGAACTTTAATTAAAGATATTAGAATGATAAAGAGAATGAAAATTATAAAAGTAAATGAGAAGTCAGAAAGTGAAATAGAATTTTGAAATGAGAAATGAAAATAAAAAAATTAAAATTGTTTTGTAATTTCGATTTGTATTTTGATTTTAAATAAAGAAAAGTTATTTAGAACAAGAAAGAAGAAATTATAAATAAAAGAGAAAGAAGAAATTATAAATAAAAGAGAAAGAAGAATGATGATAGAAATGTTGAGAGAACAAACATAACATAGAACAGTTTAAGATGCTGTTTTAGGCTTGTTATAAGGAAGATAAGAACAAATAGGATTAAATATATAGAGAACTGATTAAAAGCTAATGACAGGCTTATATGAAGCAATTAGAGGACATGATAATTAGTGAAGATAAATGTATATGTATATCGATAGATAATGGCGAGGGACTGGGGTAAAAGACTGGATATGGATAATTTAGAGGTAGTGTGTTTTAGCTGCCATAATAAAATTCACAAAAATTAATTTTCAGGAAATAATTCTTTATAAAATTAACGGGGCGTTCTAAAACCCCCGTGGATCTAAGGTTCGAGTTAAACGAGCCGCACTTATCTTCGACTGAAATTCTAAATGAAATCTTAAATATTCGTAAAGACTTTTCACTTTACATTAAATGACTTAGAAAGGAGAAATGAAAATGCCACCAAGAAAATTATTATCTCAACAAAAAGGTAATTTAACAGTCGAACAACAAGAAAATAAGAAAGCAACGGAAGAAGCAATGAAACAGCTTACTCCTTTAAACGCAGAACCTCCAGAGTGGTTAGATGATAGAGCAAAACAAGAATGGTTTAGAATATATCCATTACTAAAAGAATTACCAATTGCTAGTTTAGATTTAGCAATGGTGTCCGCATATTGCCAAGCTTATTCAGATTATATTCAAGCTACTGAACGTATGAAACAAGAAAGCGCAGTAATTGTTACTGAAAGAGGCACTAAATTAAACCAAAACCACGCTATTAAACGCGATGCACTGGCACAATTGAATAGTATTTCATCTAAATTAGGTTTAACAGTAGAATCCAGACTAAAGATATTAGATCCTAAGAATGAGACGCCTAAGAAACAATCTGTTTATGACCAATTCGGAATTTCAGATAACGACTAAACAAAAGTACAAAACCAATCAGAAAATAAAAGAGATAAAGTTTAAAGGAGTGCAGAACTGTTGCTGAAGAAAAATAAAGATATTTTCAGTTATGAAGCAGAAGAAAGAATTTCAGAATATGAGTTGTTGGTTAAATACAATCCTCAATTTATAAACAGAAAATGCCAAGCACTCGAAGAACAAATAAATGCTATGTATCATCTGAACATCTCACATATGACTTGTGATGAAGCAACGGGGGTAGTTTTCACCAGTTATCCATTAGATAAGTTAGTTATATGGATTGTTGAGAAAAAAGAAAAGTTAGAACGTTATAAAAATCAATCATTGGAACGTATGAATTTACTTAAAAGTATTGTCAGCACTTATCCATATCATGAGCAACAAGAGATAATGCACTACATGCGTACAAATGGCGTTTATAAGCCTTATAGGAACATTGAGAAGTTATGTGAAGATTTATATAAAGCCACGTATAAAGCTCGTCTAATCCGTCAGAGAGACCATTTGAAAGAACAAAGAAAGTATTTTGATGAAGAAGTAGAAAAAGTAAGAACTACATTACAAACGCAAAGAGAGGAGTTAGTTATATGAGAGCTTTAAAGAGTTTCGATTATAAACTACTGAGTAGATATATGGAAAACTATCAAACATTAGTTGATGAGTACAAAACACAAGCTAGTCAAATGACTGAACAGAGATATAATAGAGTTAAAAGTATCGTAAAAGGGATTACTGAAGTATATAACAATGCGACACTACAAGAGCAGCAATTAATTAAGATACTATGGTGGGATAAGCAACCTTATGACATTATCGCAGATGTTTTAGGGGTAACAGAGTACACAATTAAGCATGCTAGAGAAGTAATATTACGTCGTGTTGCTGAAAGAAGTACATATCTATGATATATGACAAAAAAAGCGTTAGAGCCTTCATAATGAACTATGAACCACCGGAAGAAGAACCTCCAATGCACGAAGAGAATATAAATAATTTCTTTTCACTAGATCAACCTACAACATCGATAGAAACGAGCGATAATTTTGAAGAACATATATTTTTTAATGAATTATCGTCAGTAATTGAAAGCATTGGTACAGATAAAGAGTTCTTTGTTTTTGACTTACTCGCTTATGGTTGGTCGTATGAGAAGATAGGCGAAATGCTCATGGTAACAAGTGGACGTGTTCGACAAATATTTAGTCGATTAATAGATAAGCTACCCTAAGAGATGGCTTTTTCTATGTAGATATATATTTAAATAAAATTAGTTAGTGACCGTTTACGTGCTAGGGATATGTTAGGGAAATATCACAAGTTATTTATTGATAAGAAAGAGTTATCTACGGATACATCGATATTTATTAATATAGATGAGTGGCCGGAAGATGAGGAAGAAGAGAAACGGAAAGCATTAGATGAACTACATGAGCAACCCCCTAACAGAACAATGATTACTGATGATGTGCCTGAAAAAGATTGAAGAAGGTTTATAAAAAGAGTACTTACAATTTGAGTAGCAGCTAATTTGATTAAACTTTTTTGTGACCAAAATTATTGATTAAAAGAGTTTAAAAATATTTAAGTTAATCATTTTTGATTACGTTAAGGTATTACTCATTAATATCTAACAGTATAAAAGTACTTAGTCTTTTTTGGATATGTACTTTTATTTAATGTTAAATTATGCAAATTTTCATAGGTTTCAAATACTTACTAAAATGAACTATATCAACAAAACGTGAGCTATTAAATCAAACAATCGACAAGTTTGGTTGGTGATTTTAAAGATTTTATAGTCACAAAGTCAATAAAGTAATTGAAATAAAATGATTAAATGATAAATACGTTATTAAAATATTATTTATAATGTGTTAAATTTAATAATGAAAATTATTTATATATAATATAATAAAAATTATTAAAAAGGGGATTACATGAATATTAGAATTTTAACTGAAAAAGATGTGAATGAATTTAAGCAATTGAGACTTAAAGGGTTAAAAGTTGAACCAAACGCTTTTGGTTCTACATATGAAAATGAGAGTAATTTTAATTTAGAAATATTTAAATCACGTTTAAAGTCATCTGATTTTAGATTTATTGTAGGTGGCTTTTGTGAGGGCAAACTTGTATGTATTGCTAGTTTTACTAGAGAAAGTGGGCAAAAAACTAAGCATAAAAGTTTTTTGTCGGGAGTGTATTGTGAAAAAGAATATAGAGGTACAGGCATAGCTAAAGATGTAGTGGGATTTATATTGCAAAAGGCAAGAAACTTAGAAGGACTTGAAATAATTAATTTAAAGGTCGTTTCAGAAAATTTAAGAGCAAAAAATTTTTATAAGGCATATGGTTTTAAAAAATATGGTACTGAATTGAAATCATTGTTTGATGGAACTAAATATTATAATCAAGATTTAATGTACTTAGAACTTAATTAAGGCTCTTTCTTGAAAAAGTTATGAATAAAAATATTGTTAGGAAATCACTTTGTAGATCTTTGTTATATTTGTATTTTGAAATATATTTTATATTGCAGAAAGAAAGTGAAATAATATTTTAACCGAAATTGAAAATGCATATTTTAAAGAAAATAATGTAAATAAAGAGGTAGAATTATTTATTAATGAATTATTCGATGAGGTTATTAATACGAGTGATTTTAGTTTAGTTGATAGATCTCATGAAGATAAAGTTTGGCAAAATACACATGTTTACTTTTTATTATTAAAATCGCGTTTTAAATCAATAACAGTTTATACTTTGATATTGCAGTTAAGTGACTATTAACTTTGTTAAAACTGTAAAATATAGGATGAAAATTTATTGAAATTCAAGCTATCCTATAGACTTTTAAATTAGAAAGGTTAATAATTATTATATAAAGATGATTATTCTCCTCCGGAAAATCATCTTTATAAACCAATCATTTCACGTCTGTCATTCATGCATAGCTAAATGTTTAAAATGACCCTATCAAATCAAATTATTAGAGGTGAAAGCAATGAGCGACTTCGTACAATTCGCTGAAAAAGTAATTAATTTTTTACGTAGCATCTTAGTCAATGGTGAACCAAACAATTAATGAAAAATGACCACTCCTTAATTGGAGTGGTTTTTAAGTATAAAACATTTACTCTTAGATCATTTGACTTTCGCAACTATTTTAATAAATAGTGAACAATTTTAAAACACAGTACAAATCACTAGACAATTCTTGTATACAGATTAACAATTAGTTTGTAAGAGTTGTTCACCTCTTATTATATT
>OFLL01000214.1_pt1 | contig 17891 bp, 16 predicted proteins | sample 1540861 | NCBI WGS metagenome assembly OFLL01 (sample SAMEA4413039, study PRJEB24355) | metagenome | biome: human; feature: gut; material: faeces | place: United Kingdom | collected 2010 | reverse complement strand
TTCATGGGGATGTCCTCATGTGGCTTATGAAGACATTACTAACATCGGGGTGTACTAATCAACTGGGAGCAGGTCAAGTGCATCAGCACAGCATTCAATATATGAAGGTGGAATTTGTCGGATATAAATCTGAAGGGTCCCGCAAACGGTGGTGGCGCAGCAACCAGCAGCGGTATTTTATTTCAGCAACAGTTGGGGGCTCACTCTGCTGCTCAGATCCTTTCAGATAGCAGACTGGATGCACGTTTAGGGCTGGGCAACGCTTCTTCTTTTTGGTTACACTTTGAAACGGAAGCGCCCGTTGACAATATACTGGTAGCAACATCCGAGTTTAGTCTCCAAGATTCCCGGTGCGGTTCAGCTATCTTAGTGAACCGCCAACAACCAATATTGGCGGCTGTAAAAACAAACAATCATACGATGAAATGAATTAAATATGCTTATTTAAGGAAGACTGTGATGATTCGGAAAATCATTTCGAACTTCGTCCATGAGAGCCTCAAGATGAATGCCTTCTCCACCACCGCCTTGCCGTAGTAAGCGTAAAGCCGCAAACCACTGAGCACGGCCTGTACCGTTAAGTTTTAACCGTGAAATATCTCCCCCAGCTCTCTGCCATATGTCTTGATCACTTGGGCCAGCTGGATATAAGTCAGCCAGAATCTCTTCAAGTCTTCGATCCCTTCCAGCATGTTTTGGCTTCTCCGCCGAGCCAACCATTTTTTGGACACCACCACATTTGAGTGCTACAGGAAAGTTATTTTCCAAATTGCTTTTGAAAACAGGGTGTTGTTCTCCACCGAATCTTTTGGCATCAGTTGGTATTCGACTTTCAAGATAAGTAAAAATATCGAATACACGGATGAAATTGTCATCAAATGGCCCAGCCGCACCCTTTAATGCATCCAGGAAATGTTTAGTGAAAAGACTATTTTTATCTCCGGGCAAAATCAGTGACGTCTCCGTATCCCTTGATGACGCAAGCAACACCTTACCGCGCCCTTGAGAGAGGCGTTCTAGTGACTTATTTGAAAAACCCATTTGGTATTCATTGCACTGCAATAAATTTTTAATACCTGCAACACCAGCAGAATGGCAAGCATCAATTACAAATAACAATCTCTCAGATTTAATTAAAGAGAGTAAATATGACAACTCCTCCTCACCCAAAAAACCTCCGTCACTGGAAGAAAAATCCACAGGAACCAATGAGCAATCCGGCTCAGAATCACCTCCTAAATTAGCGCCATGACCTGAAAAATAAATAAATACTGTATCATTTCCTCCTGCTTTTTTTGTCAATTCAGACAGTGCATTACGAATATTCAGAAGAGTGGCGTCAGAGTTAATTAGTCTTATCACATTAGAGGCGTTATAACCACAATGGTTTTCAGACATAAGTACTCCAGCTACATCCAATGCATCCTGAGTTACAGTGTAAGGAAGCGCATTATTTCCTTCATATTCAGAAATAGCAATAATAAGTGCATAAGCTTCTGGAAATGATTTACATAAATTCATTTTTTAGCCTTAAAAATATCTCTAATAACTGCAATTTTTTCGTTATTCGGGAAGTCTATGATTACTTCACTTAGTAAGTCATCAACATTTGGTTTAGCCCCCATTTTTAATTTTTCTATCGCACGCCTCCAACGCTCATAACCAGAACCAGACGACCATATATCCCATGATTTTCCACCAGACCGTGACCATATATCACTTTCATCCGGACCAGAAGGGTATAGTTCAATTAAAATCGAGATCAAAAACTTCCACTTCTCTTCAGGTGTACAGCCACATACTCGCAACCTGTCCCAGAGTGGTAAGATTGATTTGCAATGTTCTAAAATGAGGAGAGCATTGCCTGAAAATGTCTTGTTTTTTTCTAAGACAAATTTAGCCACCATTCCCCAGTTTTTATTTTTGATAATTTCCCCAATGGCTTTTGAATTATGGTTTTGTTGACTAGGTTGCTGAATAAACCACGCTTCCAGCCATTTTTTGAACTCAGATTCAGTGAAGAGATTTACCCGAGAGAAAATGCTAATCACACCCTCACAATAAGTCATAGAGTCTCTAATCATTTCATCAATCAGGCCATCCAAATGGTACACCGCATGTTCAAGAAAATTGTCGATCTTGACAAAATTCAGATTAAGGGCTCTTCTGTACCATCCCTTGGCAGTTGCATTCAAATAATTAAATCTAGAAGCATCATCAAAAACACTCCATACTTGATTAACATTTTGGTAATCACATAAATCAGAAATCGGGGATGTGGAGAGCAAATTTAAAAGCACATCATAATCATGAGAATCTGCTATTAACGCTTTATCCAGCAATGAAAAAAATATCTCTTTCGTTCGTAGTGGCGCACTCCAAAGCTCTGGGTTCTGCTTTAAAGCTCTTGTCCAAATCAGTATGCTTGTATTTGATATAATAGAAACTGATTCAAGTATGACAGGATTAATTACAGCCCGATTTACTACAATATCTATTACACGAGCATCATTTACGTATAAACAACAAGACAATAATTGGCTTTGATCCACATTGGTTGCTATCGCATTCAATCCCTTCACGTATCCAACATTAGTATCAATTTCCAATTGTCTTTTAAATGCTTCATTCGCTGGAAAATACAAAGCCAAAACTGTGCCATGTAATATAAGTAATTTTTTATCCGAGAACACATTGATTAAATGCTCAACTATTGGCTCTGATAAATCTTTAGGAACGCTTCCTGCAATCAAACACTCAATATCTTCACTGATTTCCAATCTATCGATAAGTCGACTTAATACATTTACATCAATTTTACTCCATCGCCAAATAGCCACAAATACCGATGGATTAAATGATGATATTGCTCCCAAAATCCCTGCATTAACAGAATTTATCCAATCAGCAACAGCATTATTGTCAAATAAGGAAACCTGTATTATTTTAATAAAATGCACATCATCAACTTCTAAATACTTACAATGCCATAGCTGATAAGAAATTACATCCCAAATAACATTCAGGTCTCCAAACCCAACCCCTGTCAAATTTCTAAGCTTTAACACATCAGCTATATCAGACTCAGTAATGAGTTCAGCACACTGCGTCAACAAAATATTCTTTGCCTGCCTGCCTTTTGTGTCACTGGGAGAAAGAACCTCTATAAATCTAATTAAAGAAATACAATCATTGAATATCAATGGAACACTTTGATATTTTGATTTAGCCTCAGCAAGCAACCCAACCATTGAAGGTTCTTTTATTTCAACTCCAAAGATCTCACAAAAACTTTCAAATTCAGAGTAACCTTCATTGAATGCTTTTATTGCTGAGGATAGAGAATTCTGGCCCGAAAATTCTTTTATAACTTTATGATTACTCCATCTTGATAGCAATGATGCGGGAATACAAACCAAGCGGGGAACCGTAGTCTCAATACAATCTTTTGGGCTCACACTCAACCTAAAAGAGAAATTTTCACGCATGCATGGCCACAATTTAAACCATATCTGACAGACTAGATTTTCAAAACCATCAAGACCTACATGGATTAGTGGTCCCTCTTTTCTGTCAACTAATAATTCAACAACATTGTCACCCAACCCATTTTGTAGTTCAACTGGCACTTCATAAAATTCACTTACATTACATAATTCAATGAATAAATCATTATTACCAGGTGCAATAGGAAGTAACTCTATTATGTTATATAAGTTATCAAATTTTGATACGTCATTTATATCAATTGCTACAGTATAAACAACCATCATTCCTGAGCGTGATGCACTTATATCAATGAAACTTCTAGCAAAAATATATTTATTTTCAAAAGGGAAACCTGAAATGTACGGAGAAAAATCCACGCCAGCGGGTACCACATCAGGAAGATCTAACCATTGGGATATTTTTCTAAAAAACTCAGGATTTGAACTACAGCTCCGAAGGCCGTGTCCTTGCCCAACCTGCCCAAATATGGCTTTTTCAATCTTCATGCAAATTCTCTCAAGCAATCAGAAACTTAATGGGAATTGTAATGTCTGGATTATAGGTACCATCAGGACACACGACATATCCAAAACTTTCCGGTCCAGTCTCTACATACGCTTGATCTTTATTTATTTTATCCAGATCTTTTCCAAGAGAAGATAGCCCCATAATTAATGGTCCTTCCCAATGTGAATGTATAAAATCATATAACATAGGGAGTGATTGATTTAAAAGATCTGGAGGGGTTATACTTGTATTCAACTCATCCCAGCAACTAAGCAGAAAACAAATCCTGGGCATCTTGCTTGAGCCTGATATCTTACGCAGATAAATTAGTATCTGTAGAAGTTCAATCAAACGAGCTTGATCCGAAATTTCTTTCTTTTCAACCATTTGGGTCTCTGGGTTTTGGTCATTATTTATTGGGCGGGAGAGGATATCATCTTGCAAACGATATAAATTAGTTCTTAGCATAAATAACCAACATGTGTTACCGGTCGCGCGTTGAATCCATTCCTTAGGTATATTTCTAAATGTAGATATATTGGATACTTGCTCACCGCCATAATCAGGCCAAATCAATTGGCCTTTGAAGCCATCAGAATCCTTTATTGGCCATATACTTTCAACGTAACTTGTAGCTGGTGTATGTTTTGCGGCAAGCCCTTCATTTAATTTATCCATCGCTTCAGAAAAAGGTTCTAAGTTTTTAGCTGCACCATCCATCTGCAACTGCGCATTTTTTTTCTGAAGCTTCATAAGAAGCTGAGCACCATAATGAGTCTTCCCAACACCAGACTCACCTATAATCAATACCGAGCTATCATTGTACTTCATATTCTCACCCTTGTTTGAACATGAAAAATGGATCTGTTGTATTTTGAGTTATTGGTGGCAAAATACCTGTCATAAACGCTTGCTTTACTATCCAATTAAATAATATTGAAATCGTTTCCTCTGGATTAGATTGAAGATCCTTATTTATCAGAACCTGAACTTTAAACTCTTCAGCTATAGGAAGAGCGGAGATAATACCTTCCCTCACAAGGTTTTCCATAGATTCATCTTCAGAGATATCGCCTTTGGTCCAGACTAACGCTACAGGTCTTTGTCTATGCTCTCCGGCAAGCCTCTGAGTTAGTCGCATTAATTCAGATCTAGCCAAGCCTTTGCTATCTCCAGATAAAGCTTCCCTATCCACTATCAAAAGGAAAATATCAGCATTTTCAGATAGCCAACGGGCTCCGTCGGCATCAGGGGAGTCCGAGTTCAAAGCCCATTTCCCAAACCATTCGCCTGGAGCATCAGCAAATAAATAATCCTGGAGAAGGTTAGATTCAATATCCTGAAAAGCAAGATGCAATAATCCTGGAGAGCGGCGTGAGCCACTTGGTGTGTGTGCAGGAAAACACGGTGGAAGACCAGGTTCCCATCTCAGTGTTGTCGAAACAGCTTCCCAACCATTCAAGGAATACGATCCTGCAAAACGTTGGTTTGTTTTACTGGCTAATCCCCTTGAAACTAGTAAATAAATTGCAGCCAGGAGTGATGTCTTTCCTGCGTTTGCAGCACCGAGAACACCAATTATTTTAGGCTTTGAGCAACCACTAACAAATCCTACATCAGTTAATCCCATGGCTAAACCGGTCCAGGGAAGATGAAGCTCATTGAGAGTTTTTTGGTCTGATTCATGATAATCATCATCGCCTGAAACCCAATTTTTACAGTGACATAACTCTGTTTCTCCCATGGAGCAGGCCACATCTGGAGCATAGCAATCGGGTAGAGTACATCTAGTCATCGGAATTTTCCTCAATGGCTACTGCTCTGATGGCTTGTAATTCCCTAAATATCCAAGAAGCCCATTCGGAAAGAGTTAGTTTTGATTTTGCAGCTAGTCCAGTTAATCCATAAAATTCGCGGTCATTTTTATAAACTGAATCCGAATGAAGGAGTGCAATCAAAAGTCCGCGCCCCTCAGCTTTTGGCAATGTTTGATTGATATACCCACATAATGTTTCTGCAAAATCAGTTTCCTTGACCTCTTTAATAAGTTGGGCTATACCAAACTGTTTATTTTTTTCAGATTCAGTAAGTGAGATAACTGTTTCATATAGAAAAGCGGAGACACTGGCTGGTGAGCTAGTAGGGACTTTTATAAACAAATCGTATGCCATTATTGCAGCAGCAATGCTGACAGGCATTTTACGGTAACTACATGAAGCACTTAATGAGTAAAGTGATTCCTTCCACCATAACAAACTACTTCGGCGCTGTAACCCTGCAGTTGCACAACTCACTGCATTCAAAGTTGAATCAATATGTGTTGCTACAGCTTTTGATAAATCCTTTAGTGGCTTCGAAAGATCAACAGGTTCAATTTGTGCTTCAGCCAAGGCTGCATCCACGGTATCAGCTATAGCTGTTGCCATGAGTGGAGTAAATTGATTTACCCAAGTCTGGTTAGAATTCGGCAATAGTGAGTTTCCATTAGTTGCCTGACCTTGCGCATTTGCGGGGCCACTTGCTTTCTGGATTCCAATTTCCAAACTTTCTCTATCGACTGCAACTTTAGTTGAAACAATTTCTATTGTTTGTCCGTGGTTATATACAAACGGCTTTACTTTGATTGTTTCAGGTGTAGCCCATTCTTCTTCCGCCTTAGCATTTAAGCTATGTTCAATCCTTCCGACCAACCCCCCCCACATCTCGGTCTCATTCCCGATCTCCATTTTTGGTAGCATGTTTCTAACAATAGACACAAATGCAATTGCTACATACTGGTCTTTATCTGACTTGTCTGCCAATGCCTGGAGTAATATGGCCCGTACCACTTGAACTGGCGTACCGGAAAAAGTATTAAAATACGTCGTCCAATTTGATTCCAAAACAGCAATGACCTCTTTCACAACTGGGTCGTCTGCGGGAGACTGGGGGTCAAGCGCAATCAACGTGTAAGCAAGGGCTTTAGAAGGTGTCTCATCTAATAATTCAACCACTGAAGCAGTGGTTTTGATGAGTTTGTCTAATTTCTCATCACTACCATTTAGGTCGATGAGACCCTTTTTTAAAAATTGCATAATAATTTCTGTAGCCACTATGGAATTCCCGTAAGTATTATGTGAATACATTCAATAACTTAGTATTTTCGGAGTTATCCGAAAGCCATGCTGTTAGCATATCTAAAACAACACCTTTTTTTAAGGGATTTGTGTGCGTGAACACTCATAACTTGATCAATTTGATCTCCTCCCTGAAAACAGTGCCATCCTAAACTAAAGTATCCGGTCTTTCTTTCATCTCACTGAGAGGCATATCAACCATGAAAAAGACCCGTTATACCGAAGAACAGATAGCATTCGCCCTTAAACAGGCCGAAACAGGCACTCGGGTGGAGGAAGTGTGCAGAAAGATGGGTATTTCTGAAGCCACTTTTTATAACTGGAAGAAAAAATTTGGCGGTATGGGCGTAACAGAACTGCGCCGTTTGCGGCAGCTTGAGGACGAAAACCAACGGCTTAAGCGTCTGGTGGCGGACCTCAGTCTGGATAAGGAAATGCTCCAGGATGTCATTCGAAAAAAGTTCTGAGGCCCATTCAGAAGCGTGAAGCGGTGACTTACCTGCTGGACGCCTATCGTATCGGGCTGCGTCGTGGTTGCCGTTTAATGATGCAGAGTCGCACGGTATACCTCTATCGCAGTTGTCGTGATGACAGGGCCCTGACTCACCGGATAAGAGAAATTGCGGAGACACGGATCCGCTATGGTTGCCCGCGCATTCATATTCTTTTGCGCAGGGAAGGCTGGTTAGTCAACCACAAGAAAACCCACCGAATTTACTGTCAGGAAGGACTGAATCTGCGAGCAAAACGCCCACTCAGGCATGTTACAGCCAGGCACCGACACGCCCGTCCAGAAGTGACCGCATTAGATCAGTGCTGGAGCATGGATTTTGTTGCTGATAATCTGTTCAACGGGCGTCGGATACGTGCCCTAACTGTTGTGGATAATTTTAGTCGTGAATGCCTGGCGATCGAAGTTGGTCAGGGGCTGCGTGGAGAGGATGTGGTGGCTGTTATGGAGCGCCTGAAACAAATGCAGCACCGTATACCACACCGGTTGCAGACGGATAATGGCAGCGAATTTATCTCTAAAGCGCTTGACCGATGGGCATACGAAAATAAGGTGACAATGGACTTCTCACAGCCCGGCAGACCGACAGATAATGCTCTGGTCGAGTCATTCAACGGGAGCCTGCGCGATGAGTGTTTGAATGTGCACTGGTTCCTGTCACTGGAAGATGCTCAGGAGAAGATCGAGCACTGGCGGCAGGAATATAACCAGTACCGGCCACATTCCTCATTAAATAACCAGACTCCGGAAGAATTTGTCCGAAGCCTGCAAACAGACCCGGATCTCTGATTTATCCTGGCAACAATATTGGGAAGGGATCAGAAGCCGGTTATTCCTGATTATGAATGGATCACATACGGGGTCAGGGTCAATATGTAGATGAACACTCAAAGCAGATTTACGTAAATCACCGCTTGGTGGTCATTCTGGTGGTCTTGACAAGGACGCAATTAGTCTTTAGCTTATTTATTAGCCACTTGTTGGCAAAGGCGATCCCAGTCAGAGGAGCCATATTAAAGACGCCCGCTTAAGGAAACTTAAGCGGGCGTTTTGCTTTCAGGCATTCTGATAGTGTGAATTACATAAGCTGTAGGTCTAATAAGCGCTGCGCCATCAGATAATCATACGGAACTTACGCCGGACATTTATCAGTCGCATCCTCGCATCAGCTCAGAATGGCCTCCAGTCTGGCCAGCACTTCATTCACAACAGCGTCGGGTATAGTTCCAGTCGCTTACTGCTCCGGGCTCCCATGGCTAGTGAAAATGCCCTTTTACAAACAACAAAAGCAGCAACTTCTTGCCACGATAATATTCCAGCCTTCCCTCGTTGTGAGCAGAAAGCATAAGGCAAAGCCGTCTGAAACCCTCTGCGAGAAGGCGCTAAACTACCTTCTCCCCATTCTTTCCTTAGCCTCTTCATAGTTCGGCATTGAAGCCGCTGCGCCTGCGCGTTCGACGCATATGGACGCATAGGCGGAGGCAAACTGCGCGGCCTCTGAAAGGGTGAGGCCAGCAGCAAGCTGTGAGGCCAGTGCACCGTTGAAGGCGTCACCTGCGCCGGTGGTATCGACCGGCGCCGCCGGGCAGGCGGCGATCAATTGCGTTTCCCCCTTCACCGAAAGCAGCGAACCCCGAGTGCCGAGGGTAATTATCAGCGCCTGAATTCCTTTGGCATGCAGCACATGAGCAGCACGCTGGGCGGAGGGAATGTCATGGACTTCAATACCACTTAGCAGCGTGCATTCGGTGGCGTTTGGCGTAAGCAAATCTACCTGTTTCAGTAAACGATCGGAAACCGGCTGGTACGGTGCAGGATTGAGAATGATGTAGGTTCCGTTGTCTTTCGCAATAGCGATCAGTTTTTCGATTGCCGGCAGGTTATTTTCCAACTGGGTCAGCAGGATATCTGCTGCCGCCACCGCAGGACGGCACTGTTCGACTTCTTCGTCGGTAACCGTCAGGTTCGCGCCGGGATCTACCGCAATCATGTTTTCAGCCTCGGCCCCGGCGACATAAATCAACGCATTGCCAGTAGGGCATTCACTGGTGGAAAACAATGTGACGGCATCAAAACCAGCGCTCTCGAGGTGCCGGCGGGCAAACATGCCGAAATCATCGCGGCCGACTTTGCCGATGTAATGCACTCGCGCACCAGCTCGCAGGGCAGCTACGGCCTGGTTCGCTCCTTTGCCGCCCGCCCCCATCATGCTGTTGCGGGCAATCAGGGATTCTCCCGGTTGGGGGAAACGAGCCATGCCTGCGACAATATCGAGGTTGAAAGAACCAAATACGCACACCTTGCCTTTGTTCATGCCTCTCTCCTGAAGGAAAATGTTCCGCCGGCCAAGGCTGGCTGCGGCGGAAAAATGCGCTGTGCGGCTAAACACGCGCCACGACACCCGGTCTCGTCGGTGACGGCGCTGAAATGGATTGTCAGGCTGGCAGCCGGAAACGGACTGCGTAAATGGCTGCGTAACTGCTGTTCAAGTTCGGCCAGCGGGAAGTTCTCCATCGCCAGCACGCCGCCGCCCAACACTAAATACTCGGGATCAAGAATGTTCATTTCGCTGGCCACGGTGCGCGCCAGTCGTGCTACAAATTCGATTAAATCGACGTGCCCGGCATGATGTACAAACAGTTCGGCGAACGGCGTCTGTGGCGCGTGTTGCCGCGCCCAGCCGGTCAGCCAGTTACCCGAAGTCACCGTCTCGACGCAGCCGGCTTTACCGCACGGACAGAGCAGCGGATTTCCCGCCAGAGGAATGTGCCCGATCTCGCCCGCACCGCCGTGCGCGCCGTGGTAAAAATCGCCGTTGATCCACAAACTGTTGCCCATCCCGGTGCCAAGATAAAGCCCGACGGCGATATCCGGCAGCGCACTCTGCTGCGTTAAATCCCACCACATCAGATGGTTAACGTCTTTATCCATCGCTACCGGTAGATGCAAACGTGCTGAAAGCAGTGCCGCCACCGGCTGGTTATCCAGCGCGGAGATAAACGGCAGCGACAATACGATCTGGCGGTCACGCGAAAGTATACCCGGCATTCCGAGCATCACCTGCGACACCTGATGATGCGGATCTTGCTCCTGCAAATATGCCGTGATCAGGTTTTTCAGCCCCTGTAACGGATCAGACTGTCCCGCCCAACTTTGTGTCGGGGTTTTGTGATAACCGCGAAAATTGCGCTGGCTGTCCATCAGCATTAAACGGGTATTGGTGCCCCCAACATCGACTCCAAGAAAGTGCGGCATACGACTCTCCTGCCCTCAGGCTGCGTGACGCGCCTGACGCATCTGATCAAGCATTTTGTCCCAGGCAACATCCAGATCGCTGTCCAGCGTGAACAGGCCGGAACTGCCGACGATCAGTACTTCCGCGCCAGCACCCATCAGATCCTGATAGGTACGCAGGTTGCAGGAGCCGTCGATTTCGATCAGATAACGGTAGCCTTTTTGCTGTTTGAGGTCTCGCAGCTGAGCGATTTTCCCAAGCATTTCAGGAATGAACGGCTGACCGGCATAGCCCGGGTCCACGGTCATCACGGTAATTTTATCCAGCAGATGAATATAGTGCTGGATGTACTCCACCGGCGTCGCAGGGTTGAGCACTACGCCGACTTTTTTCCCCAGCGAGCGGATCTGATTAATGATGCGAAACGCGTCGCGGTTAATGGTTTCGGCGTGAGGGCAGATAAAATCAGCACCGGCTTTGGCAATCGGCTCGATAAAGTCCGCCGGATTTTCCACCATCATATGCACGTCCAGAACAAGCGGTGTGTACGGACGGATCTGCTCGATAAAGAACGGCGACAGCGTAATATTTTTAACGTAATGGCCGTCCATGATGTCGATGTGCAGCATGTCCGCGCGGCGATTCAACACTTCGAGTTGCTGTTTAATGTCGATCAGGCTCATGCACATCAGCGACGGAGAAATTTTGTATTCCATGATGTTTTCCTAAGTCAGAAGCAATTTTCAAATTAAGATTGAGCCGCACGCGCTTTGGCGGCGCTCATTCTCCCCGCCCTTTTTTGCAGATAACGGCTGCGGAAGAATTTCACCGCCAGTACCACAATCAATACCGCACCCCACATCGCCAGGCTGAAATGCGGGCTGACGTTCATCAGGTTCAGGCCGGTGGAAATCACTTGAAGGACAATCAGTGAGAGCACCACGCCTGCCACTTTACCGAAACCACCGTTCGGATCGGTACCGCCGAGAATGATGGCAAGAACCGTCAGCAGCAGATACGAATCACCGTAACCCATGCGTGCCGAGTTGAAGCGCGCCATCATAATCAGCCCGGCAATCACGCATAGCATGCTGGAAATCACGTAGATGGCGATCAGTACGCGGTGCGTATTGACACCGCTGAAATGAGTAGCGTTGATGTTGCTGCCGCTCATGTAGACGTATTTACCGAGACGGGTGCGCTCTAAAAACACCGCAACCAGGACCGCAGTCAGCAAGAAGATAATCAGCGGGACGGGCACACCGAGCAGGGTTTCCGCACCGATAAAGCGCACGATATCCGGCATACCGCTGATAGCCGCGCCGCGTGAAAGGTAAATGCCGACTCCGTTCACCATGGTCATGGTTGCCAGAGTCACCAGAATCGGATGCGCGCCGACATACGCCACCAGCGCACCGGTCAGCATGCCAATTACCAGCGCCAGGATCATTGCGCCGACCAGCGCCAGTGTCAGCCAGACCGCTTGCATCATCATTCCGGCATCAGGTGGCAGACAGGTGAGAAACACCCACGCCATCAGCAGACTGGTCAGGTTAGCGGTAGCGATAATGCACAAGTTCAGTCCGCCGCTGAGAATGGGAATAAACATCGCCAGCGTAAGCAAACCCAACTCCGGCAACTGGAAGGCCACGCTCATAAAGGTAGAATCATTGAAGAAACGCCCCGGCATCGCCAGGCTGAAGCCGGTAATCACCACCAGCAATAACAGCGATAATCCGAACGTGGTGTTGTCAATTTTCAACCGCTGCCGATTATCTGTTTTGGCTTTAAAACTGATATTTTTACTTTTCTCGAACATAGCGGTTTTCCTCAGGCGAAGCCGACTTCGGTTTCTTTGCGTTTCTTATAATGGGTGACGGTAATGGCTACGACGATCACCGCACCGATGACGATGTTCATGAAGTAACTGGAAACGCCGATCAGGTTGAGGCCGTTTTTCATCACGCCAATCAGGAACACGCCCATCAGTGTGCCGACCACGCTGCCTTTGCCGCCGTTGAGACTGGCACCGCCGAGCACCGCCGCCGCCAGCACATCAAGCTCGCCACCGACCAGCGCATTCGGCACCACTTCACCGACGCGATACACCTGCACCAGCCCGCCAATCGCCGCCATCGCGCCGAGATATCCGTAGGCAAACAGATGCAGCAGCCCGACGCGGATACCGATACGTCGCGCGGATTCCTGATCACCTCCGACGGCAAACAGCTGGCGTCCGAGATGGGTTTTGTTGAGCAGGACCCAGCTCAGTCCGGCGACCGCCAGCATGACCACCACTGGCAAACCAATCTGGTAATGCTGCTCGCCGACGCTGAACGGCAGCACGCGAATCGGCGTCGTCAGCCAGTCCGGCAGGTCGTATAAACTGGTGCCGTTGGTCAGCCACATCAGCATGCCAAACAGCAGTGATTGCATACTGATGGTGACGATGATCGACACGATGCGCAGGCAGTAGATCAGAATCGCGTTGATCATCCCTAGCACCGTGCCGATGGCGACCGCCAATAAAATGCTGCCGGTCGGGCTGCTCAGGCCGTAGTGGATCGCCAGCGTAGCGATGAGGTACTGCACGACAGAAGCCACAGCGGCGAACGAAATATCGATGCCGCCGGTGACCAGCACCATAAACAGGCCGAGGGCGAAGATGCCGCTGACCGCGTAGCTTTCGGTCAGATCCAGCAAGTTCTGCAAGGTCAGAAACTGGTTGGTGAGTAAGGAAAACGTGACGATCACCACTAGCAATACCCAGGCTAAATAGCCTTCGTTGCTGGACGGGCGTAACCGGCTGAGCTTAAGCATTGACCGCCTCCGCAAGTTGTTGCTGGGTGATCGCGCCCGGCAGATATTCGCCGACCACCGTGCCGTCACTGAAATGCAGCACGCGATCGCAGTTGAAATAGACTTCCGGCACTTCGTCGGAAATCAGCAGGATGGAAATCCCCTCTTCTGCCATCTGTTGGATCAGCTGATAAATACTGGCTTTCGCACCGACATCGACGCCAACCGTCGGCGAATCGAGGATCAGGATTTTCGGCTGCGTTAGTACCCATTTCGCGAGCACGATCTTTTGCTGATTGCCACCGGAAAGCGTGGAAATCGCCTGGTCCGGATTGGCGACTTTGACGCCGAGTTTTTCGATCCACTGATGGATGATTTTGTTTTTGCGGTATTCGTCGATCAGGTGAAAACGGTTACGCAACTGATCCATGATCGCCAGCACAGTGTTGTCACCGACCGACTGTTGCTGAACCAGACCAAGCGTCAGGCGATCTTCCGAGACGTAACCGACGCCGGATTTGATCGCGTCTTCGTGGCTGCGAAAGCGCACCGGTTTACTGTCGAGGTAGATTTTTCCGCTGTCCGGTTTGGTCATGCCAAACAGGCTGAGCGCCAGTTCAGTACGACCGCTACCGAGCAATCCGCAGAGACCCAGCACTTCTCCGGCGTGCAGTTTAAAACTGACGTCGTGATACTGGCCCGCGCGGGTGAGTTTGTCGGTTTCCAGCATGATGCGTTCGTCATTCATGTTGGCGGCTTTCAAGCGATAATCGAGTTTCAGCCCGGTCATCAGTTCGGTCAGGTATTCGCTGCTGACTTCAGACGCCGGGAACGTGCCGACTTTTTTGCCGTCGCGTATAACCGTCACGCTGTCGGAAATCTCCAGCACCTCATCGAGGCGATGGCTGACGAACACCACGCTGATGCCTTTGCTTTTCAGATAGTGCACGGTGCGCAGCAGCTGATTCACTTCGGTGCGGGTCAGCGAGGCGGTCGGCTCATCCATAATCACTAAGCGCGCATCGGCCACCAACGCCCGGCAAATCGCCACCTGCTGACGCTGGGCAATCGGCAACGCCGAGACGTTGCTGTCGAGATCCAGCGTGTAATTCAGTTCAGTCAGAATGCGCTGCGCGGTTTCCCGCAGACGTGACGGGCGGTACCAGCCCATCAAGCCCTGTAAGTTGTGGTCGAAGGCGATGTTCTCGAACACGCTGAGGTTCGGGAACAGCGACAGGTCCTGATAAATCACCTGCACACCAAACTGCCGTGCCTGATCCGGTGACAGCTTGCCGAAACTCTGGCTGCCCTGCGACGGCGAGCTGAGCGTGATCTGGCAACCGTTGTCCGGCTGATAAACCCCCGAGATCACTTTGATCAACGTACTTTTCCCGCAGCCGTTGGTGCCCGCCAGGCAGTGAACTTCGCCCTGCATCAGCCGCAGGGAAATGTCGTTAAGCGCACGCTGTCCACCAAAGGTCACCGACAGGTTTTGCACATCAATCAGCGGCGCGTTATCTGTTTGAACGATCTCGGAGATTGCCATGATTACAGCCCCATTTTGACCAGTTTCGGCAGGTTGGCTTTATCCAGACTTTCGGTTTCGTTGCCCAGAATAGTGCGGGTTGCTTCATCCACTTTCACTTTGCCCATACCTTCAATGGTCATGCCGTCGGTAATTTTCTCACCTTTCTCCAGTTTCTCGGCGATACGCACGAAGACTTCTCCAGCCACCATCGGATTCCAAATAAAACCCCCTTTGATCGCCCCGGCTTTGACCAGACTTGCGCCCTGACCCGGACTGAACGGCCCGAAGACGCAGACGTCGTCAGTTTTGCCACGGTTAAGCACTGCGCGGCCAGCGCCAATCGGCCCCTGAGAACCGATCGCCAGAATACCTTTCAGGTTAGCGTCTTTGGACATCAGGTCGTTGGTGGTGCGGATGCTGTCATCGAGTGACTCACCCACGCCAAATTTATCGCCGACCAGATGCATATCCGGGTAGTGCTCTTTCTGATAATTGATGGCGGCATCGGCCCATTTTTGATGCAGCGGAACGGTCAAACTGCCGACGTACACCGCGTAATCGCCCTTCTCTTTCATGCACTGCGCCAGCGCGACCATATGATTGATACCGTGCTGGGTGGCATCGACCATTTCGAAATCCCAGTCGGCATATTTTTGATCCGGCGATTCATGCACGATGACTTTTATCCCTGCATCGTGGGCACGTTTCAGTACTGGCTCCAGCACGCGGGCGTCGTTAGGTACCACGCCGATCACATCCACTTTTTGCGCGATCAGATCTTCAATCGCACGCACCTGCAACGCCGGATCCGCGCTGGTCGGCCCGACCTGCCACGCGTCGATCCCCCGTTTGGCCGCTTCACTTTTGATACCGGCTTCCATCGCGTTGAACCAGGCGTTACCGCCGACTTTCACCACCACGCCCATGCGGATTTTGTCGACGGCATGTGCCGACAGGGACAACATGGCTGTCGCGAACAGGCAGGCAAGAACGGATTTCTTGATCATGTTTACTCTCCTGGGAGGTCAGTTATGTGCCGCAGCTAACGGGCCGTTGCGGCTGTTTTTAGTTTTTTTCTGTAGGGGTGATGGCGAAACTTCAATAACGTTAACGTTGCTCCAGGCCAGTTCCTGGCGGAATTCTTCATCTTTCAGATGGTCTGTTATAAGTGTGTCGATTTCCCGGTAGTGGCAGATCCGCGCAAAAGAGCGGCGGCCGAATTTGCTGGAGTCAGCCAACAAAATTTTGTGCTCGGAGGAAAGCAGCATTTGCTGTTTCAGCCGTGCGTGATGTTCGTTGCTTTCACGGATACCACCTTCGTGACAGATGCCATGACAGGAGAAAAACAGTTTGTTGATAACGAACTCTTTCAGCATTTGCTCGGCCAGCACGCCAACGAAATCTTCATATTTCGCCGAGTATTCGCCGCCAAGTCCGATGACGCGTACATTGGCCTTCACTGCCAACGTCTGAATGATGTGCACCGAGTTGGTCAGCACCACCAACTGAATGTCGGGCAACTGGCGGGCCAGAAACCAACTGCTGGAACTGCTGTCGAGCAGCAGGCAATCACCGGTATTAATGAGCTGCAATGCCCGTTTGGCGATGCGAGTTTTGCTGTCCGGCGACTGATTACTGCGATCGCGAAACGATTCCCCCTGTTCAATCTGCGACGGTACATACGTTTTTTCTGCCGTCGAATGTTCCATAAACACCGCACCGCCATGGCTGCGTAATAGCACGCCGCGCTTTTCCAGCAGCGCCAAATCCCGCCGCGCCGTTTCCAGCGAGATACGGCATAACTGCGCCACTTCCTGCACCAGGATGCGTCCGCGCTGGCTGAGAATTTCGGTGATATAACGATGTCGCTCTATTGGCAGCATGTGGTGATTCCTCTTTCCCGATGTCAAATAGGATACGCAGCCGGACGTTCACGGAATGCGCAATGCCTCAAAGGCGGCCCTGTGTATTTTTTGCCACCCTCGCCCCGTGATAGTTGTCACGAAAAGGTGAGAAAAGATGAAATGTTAAAGTTTGGAGCTGTGGCGAGAACTGCATTAAATCGTCATTTGCCTTGCAACAGGACAGTGACAGCTTTGCAAACGGTCACAATTCCTCGCGGCCTGCGATGACCACGAATGACCGTTTATGAGGATTTGACCGTTTGGCGATAAAAAAGACGCCGGATGGCGTCTTCAGAAGTCGGCGTACTGCTCGATAACGGATATCACGCCTCGAGTTTCAGTGGTTCAATAACACTCTACAGATAATCCCCTCAGGGCTGATGGTGATTGCCCGTCAGAGTTGCACAACCGACGGCAGCTGCTGCCATTAACATCAGAATAAATATTCTTATCATGAGTAAGTCCATTGGCCTGTGCCCTGAGGATGGATGCACTATGAAGTTAGTTGTGGCAGCTTTTGGGGCTGAGCTGCCGGAGGCAGTTATAGCGAACAGCAGACCTTATATTTTGAGCAGCATTCCAGCCGGTCTAGCGCAACAGCACTTTGCCTATCAGATAGGTTGTTGCCTGTCCGCCGATGTAAACGCGATCGCCCACTAGTTGGCAGCGTAAATCCCCGCCACGCTCTAATCCCTGGTGCGCCAACATCTGCGTTTTATTCAGTCTTTCAGCCCAGTAAGGAATGAGCATGCTATGCGCCGAACCTGTAACAGGGTCTTCCGCTACGGCTTCGCCAGGGCAG
>OFLL01000209.1_pt1 | contig 18433 bp, 18 predicted proteins | sample 1540861 | NCBI WGS metagenome assembly OFLL01 (sample SAMEA4413039, study PRJEB24355) | metagenome | biome: human; feature: gut; material: faeces | place: United Kingdom | collected 2010 | reverse complement strand
CCCCCCCCCCCCCCCCCCCCCCCACCCCCCCCACCAACATCCCCCCAAAACCCCCCTCGCCCTGCGCCCCCCCCCCCACCCCCTCCCCCCGCGCCTCCACCACCCCCCCCACCCCGCCGCCCTCCCGCCCGGCGCGCGCCCAGGCGGCACGGGCCGGGGGCGGGGTTGGTGACGGGCAAACGGCCATCGATAAGTGGCCGGTGCTCGATGACGTCCTCAATAAAGAGTGACGACGTGGCCAAACCCGCCGCGTTCGGCTCCGGCTGCAGCTCGGTAGTAGGCAGGGCCGCCGCCGCGAACAAGCCGGCAGCCATGCCAACGCCGGTGTCCAACGCGCTGGCGACGGTCACCTTCATCTCCAGCTCCTCGGCCAACCGAAGCAAGCGGCGTGGCCCACCAAGTGGCGCGACCTTCATTACGCCCACGTCAGCCGCCTGTTCGCGCGCAACCAAGTACGGATCCTCCGCCTTGCGGATTGACTCATCGGCCGCAACCGGGCAAAAGTCCCCCACAGCGTCGCGGACCTGCCGCAGCTCGGTGACAGTCGCAACGGGCTGTTCCATATACTCCAGCGGGCCCAACTCATGAGCAGCGCGGATGGCCTGCTCCACCGACCAGCCACGATTCGCATCCACCCGCACCACAGGTTCATAGCCATAGGCTTCGGCCACCGCGGTGCGGACGGCGGCTACGCGCTCGATGTCGTCGTTAAGCGATTGGCCGCTCTCTGCGACCTTGACCTTAAACGTGCGACACCCGGGGTAACGCCCCACGACCTCCGGCACCTGCTCGGGTGTGATGGCGGGGATGGTGGCGTTGACCTCGACAAACTCGCGCTTCGAGGTGGGCAGGCCAACGTATGCGCATTCGATGGCCGAGCGCAACCACGCGGCGGCCTCGGGTGCCTCGTACTCCAGGAAGGGAGCGAACTCTCCCCAGGTGGCGGGGCCGTCGATGAGGAGCGCCTCGCGAGTGGTGACGCCACGGAATTTCACTGCCATGGGCAGAGCCACGACGTGGGCGCGGTCGAGAATGTCATCGATTGGCGGAAGCTGGATGTTGGGCGCAGCGGACACAGACATACCCCTCATGCTAGAGACCTTTATGCTGGAAGCCATGACTGATACCGCGAAGTACTCGACCGATAACCCCTTCCGCCCTGAGCAGTGGAAGACGGTTGATGGTTTTGAGGATTTGACCGACATCACCTACCACCGCCACGTCGGCGAGGGCCGCGAGAACGGCATTGTGCGTATTGCGTTTGATCGCCCGGAGGTTCGTAACGCATTCCGCCCGCATACCGTCGATGAGCTCTACCGCGCGCTCGACCACGCGCGTCGCACTCCGGATGTCGGCGTTGTGCTGCTGACCGGTAACGGCCCGAGCACCAAGGACGGTGGCTGGGCATTCTGTTCGGGCGGCGACCAGCGCATTCGTGGTCGTTCCGGTTACCAGTACGCAACGTCTCACGAGCATGACGACGCCACCGCGGACGCATCCACCATCGATACCGCGCGAGCCAAGGTCGAGGGAGGTCGCCTGCACATCCTGGAGGTGCAGCGCCTAATTCGCACTATGCCGAAGGTTGTCATTGCCGTGGTCAACGGTTGGGCCGCAGGTGGCGGACACTCCCTGCACGTGGTGTGTGACCTGACGCTCGCATCGCGCCAGGAGGCCCGCTTTAAGCAGACCGACGCTGACGTGGGATCTTTCGACGCCGGCTATGGCTCGGCCTACCTGGCAAAGCAGGTTGGTCAGAAGTTTGCCCGCGAGATTTTCTTCCTCGGCCGCTCCTACGACGCTGAGACCATGCACCGCATGGGCGCCGTGAACGAGGTCGCCGACCACGCTGAGTTGGAAGATGTCGCGGTCGAGTGGGGTCGCATGATCAACGGTAAGTCCCCGACGGCGCAGCGCATGCTGAAGTTCGCCTTCAACCTAACCGACGACGGCCTGATGGGCCAGCAGGTCTTCGCGGGCGAGGCTACTCGCCTGGCCTACATGACCGACGAAGCCGTCGAGGGCAAGGAAGCGTTCTTGGAGAAGCGTGCCCCGAACTGGGAAGAATTCCCGTTCTATTACTAGGCGCGGGGGCTGAGCCCCCCAGCCCTACTGCACCCCAGCCCTACTGAACCTTCGTAACCTCAAACCGCTGCTCCGGGTTGACGTAGGCCTCCTGCGCACGAACGAGCTCCAGCTCGCCAGAGCCGGACTCGTGCGTGACCTTCAGCAGTTCAAAGATGCTGGCCGCTGTGTTGCCCAGTGCGACCGAAAGGTCACCGTCAATACCGCGACCACGCAGCAGGTTACCCGCGAACAGCGCGGCCGTGACATCACCGGAACCGTTGCGCTTCAGCGGCAGGTACGGTGTCGCCACCAGCCATGCGCCCGAACCGTTGACGGCGAGCATCTCAATCTCGCCCTCCTTGCGCTCCGGACGCAGCACGCTGGTGACCAGCACGGCCTCCGGGCCCATCTCACGAGCAGCATGGGCTGCCGCAATGGTGGACTCCAGGTCGCTGACCTCGCGGCCTGTCAGGTATCCCAGCTCAAACTGGTTCGGCGTAATCACGTCTGCCACCGGCACGACCTTGTCGCGCAGCAGCGGCGGAATGTCATCCGAGACGTGGCAGCCACTCTTGGCATTTCCCATCACCGGGTCACACGAGTAAATGGCCTTCGGGTTGCGCTCCTTGGCCAGCGCCACGGCCTCGATGATGACATCCGCAATATCGCTACCGCCCTGGTAGCCAGAGATAATCGCATCGACGTCGTCAAGCTTGCCCAGCTCATCGATACCCTTGATAACCTCGCGCACATCCGTGGCCGGAATCATTGGGCCACGCCACTGGCCGTAGCCGGTGTGGTTGGAAAAATCGACGGTGTGGACCGGCCACACTTCAAAACCTGCGCGCTGCAGCGGAAAGACGGCAGCGGAGTTACCCACATGGCCATAGCTCACATGCGACTGAATGGACAGAATCGAGGGCACGCGGTTGAACTCCGCGACGGCTTCAGCTGCCTTTTCGGTAGGGGCCTGATTTTCGTTCATTCCTCTATATTGCAACGGATGCACGAAAATCCCATATCCCCTAGTAGGCGCTGGGGCGACGTCGGCTGGCTTTGAGCTCGGAGCGCCGCTGCTTCTGCGCTTTACGACGCGCAATCGAGGCTCGACTCGGCCGAGTCCGCCGGCGCCTCGGAGGCGGTGGCTGCACGGCTTCCCGAATGAGATCCGCCAGGCGACGCCGGGCTTCCGCGCGGTTGCGCACTTGGGAGCGCTGCGTGGTGACCGACACGGTGAGTGTGGTGCCGTCGAGTCGGTGGCTGAGGTTCTGGAGAGCGCGGCGGCGGTGGACGTCGGAAAGCACGCTGAGCTCGGCAATATCGACCGATAGCTGCACCTTGGAGTCCGTGGTGTTAACGCCCTGACCGCCCGGCCCTCCGGAGCGTGCGAAGCGTTCAGTGAGTTCCGCCGCGGGGATGACGAGGCCCTTTGGGATGCCGGGACCTGGTGGGATGTTCAGGGGTTTCATGATGGCCAGTGTAGAGGGCGCGTTTGTAATCAGGGCGCGTTTCCTCTAATCCGCAGTTAAACAACAAATACTCACCTAAGCTGGCAAATAACATTTATCCACTTATAAAAACAGCAAGAAAAGGCAGGATTGAGACACCATGGCCACTTCTGATTCCCCGTCCATTTTCATCTCCGGCGGCGCGCAGGGCATTGGCCGCGCGGTGGCCGAGAAGTTCCTGGCTGCAGGCTGGACCGTCGGCGTCTACGACATCAATGAGGATGCCCTGGCGAAGCTCAAGGCTGAGCGCCCGGAGGTAATCGTCGGCAAGCTGGACGTGACGGACTTTAAGCAGTGGGAGGACGCGCTTGCGGACTTCACCTCCCACACCGGCGGCAAGCTGACGGTGCTGGACAATAACGCGGGCATCATCGGCGATGGCGATATCACTGACCAGTCACCGGAGATTATCCGCGCGCAGGTGGACATCAACTGCACCGGCCTGACGCTGGGTGCGAAGGCGGCGCACCCGTACCTGAAGCGCACCAAGGGGTCTCACCTGGTCAACATGGGTTCGGCTTCGGGTATCTACGGTCAGCCGCACATCGCGCCGTACTCTGCGTCGAAGTTCTACGTCTCGGGTCTGACGCAGGCTCTGGATTTGGAATGGCGCAAGGACAAGATCCGCGTCGTTGCCATCATGCCGCTGTGGGCGAAGACCAAGCTGGCGGACGTTTCCGCTGGTTCGACCCGTCGTCTTGGCGTGCGCATCACGCCGGATCAGGTCGCTGATGCCGTGTGGAAGGCAACGCATCCGCAGAACTTCATTGAGCGCCAGCGCCACTTCTACTCGGTGTCGGCAGCGGACTTTATCCTGCGCTACCTGGGCAAGATTGGTCCGCAGTTCCTGTCCCGCCCGGTTAACGCAATCATCGCGGGTTAAGAGGCAAACTAGACCTATGCTCTTTGATCAGCTCCCGCGCGACGATGCCCGCATCACGCCGGGAGTTGTTCATCTTCCGGGGTGGCTTCCATTGGAGCGGCAGGCGGGCATCATCACGCAACTCCGTGACATCGCCCGCGACCTTGCCGGAACTCCCCTGGCCATGACTCGCCCACAGCTCAAAAGTGGCCAGATGCAGGTCTTCATGCTCCATCTCGGCCGCATGTGGGCCACAAATCCGTACCGCTACGTCACACACGTAGGCGGCGTTCGCGTCCCGCCTATGCCTGACAATCTGCTACAGCTCGCCACCGAAGCACTCGGCGCTGCCGCGCTTTACGACGAATCCCTCAGCCAGTGGCCCGCCACTTTTCGGCCCGACATGGCGCTGGTCAACTACTACCCACCCGGGCCACCATGGGGATGCACCAGGATCGCAACGAAAACTCCCCTGCGCCAATTGTGTCGCTCTCTATCGGCGATGAGGCTCTGTTCCGCATTGGCGGAACTGAAAACCGCAACAAGCCCTGGGATGACGTGACTCTCGCCAGCGGGGATGTGATCGTGTTTGGTGGCCCCAAGCGGCTTGCGTTTCATGGTGTGCCCAAAACTCGTCCGGGCACTTTGCCGGAGGGGTGCGAGCTTAAAGAGGGGCGCATCAACATCACGTTTCGGCAAGTGGAAAACTCACACTAAACCGCGCAAGCCACCGACCGCTAGCCTAGACACATGCAGCGCACCGCTTCCTCCATGCACGCACAGGCTGCCACCACGCAGACTCCTGACCCACTCGACTGGCCCAGCCGGGTGCGTTTCTTTGTCGGCTCGTTCCCAGCTGCCGATCTCGCTATTGCGGCTGCTTTCCTGCTGTGCTGCTGGTTGAGCATGACGCCGCTATTTACTTATGGCCCGAGCTTCACTTATGTCACCAATGTGGTTCTGTCCGCGATGATTGCCGGCGCCGCAGCGTTTCGTCGTAAAGCAGTGCGTGCATCGTTTGTGATTACGTACAGTGCCCTAGCGGGTCTCGCCTTGCTGGTGTGGCTATCCCCGGTGAACCTTGGGGTAGACCCTATTATTGTTGCCGCCCCACTATCACTATGGTCTGTGACCAGGTGGGAACAGAATCGCACCTGGGGCATAGTTGGGCTCTTTTTAGGGTTGATTGGCAGTTTCCTCAACCCAGCGGTTCCAGCCTTCGGTTTTACTCCGGAACGGCTGTTGGTCTTCGGTCTGCCCGCGGTGCTCATCACGGCGAGCGCGTACGCAGTGCCGCTGTGGCTGCGCATCAACGCCGAGGAACATGCCGCGGAGTTGGAGAACGTCGTGGCGCTCAACAAGCTGGAGTTGTCCAGGGAGCTTCACGACGTCGTGGGGCACGGACTCACCTCTATTAAGGTTCAGGCCCAAACAGCGCTGTACCTGGCGGAGATGGATGACTCACGAGCGGAAAGCGCTGCTGAAAAGACCACGCTGGAAGGTATTGCCGAGACCGCAGAACAATCGTTGCGAGATGTGCATGCGTTTGTCGATGCACTACGTGAAGGCGGCGAGATTAGCGCTGATCCGAATGAGATTCCACGTCTGGTTGCGGCTACCTGTCCGCCGGGTCGCGATGTTTCGGTGACTCTGCCGGAGTCTTATGAGGCGCTGGCGGATTGGCCACTCGCGAAGCGACTGACTCTGGTGCGGGCAGTGACCGAGTTGGCCGCGAATATGGCCAAGCACTCATCGGGCGCTGGTCAGTTCACGTTGACGATTGAATCGCCTACTGAGTCGCCTATTGCCCCATCTGCCGACGCTGATGACAGCCCGGCGCGGGTTCATTTGGTGACCGCAAACCGGGCTGAGAGCGAAACTTCGGACCTCAGGAAGCGAGCTGGTGCTGGCCTGATTGGTCTGGATGAACGCGTAGCGCAGCTCGGTGGCGAGATGACTTATGGTGAAAGCGACGGCATGTTCCGCGTCAGTATCCGCCTGTAAGCGGTTCAACCGAAGCAGGGCTGGCTGTCGAAACTGTCAAGAAAGACGAGCAATGGATGTAATTCGAGTATTAGTGGCTGAAGATCAGGCTCTGATTCGGCAGTCTTTCGCGCAGCTTATTGATGCCCACCCGCAGATGAAAGTCATTGGTGCCGTAGGCGACGGCGCCGAGGCTGTGCGTCTTGTCTCCGGTGCGGATGTGGTCGTCATGGACATTCGTATGCCAGTGATGGACGGTATCGAGGCCACGCGGCAAATCGTGCGAGGGGCATCGTCCGGAGGCGCGACCCACGCATCCGCTCCGAAAGTTCTGGTACTGACCACCTTCCGCGAAGAATCCCTCGTGCTCGGCGCTTTAGAAGCTGGGGCCGCAGGCTTTTTGCTCAAAGACTCCAATCCCCGTGAGCTGCTTTCGGCCATCATGCGTATCCACCGCGGTGAAGGAGTCATCGATCCGAAGGTGACGCCAATGGTGTTGCGACACGTTTCACCGCGCACGGCCCACTTCGAGCAGTCAGCAAGCGCTTCCTCGACACATGACGCTGGCTCAGATCCCACCGACGCAGGAACCCAGTTCACACCCCGCGAACAGGAGATTTTGGACCTCGTCTGCCAGGGGCTTTCCAATGATGAGATCGCTCGCAGATTGGTGGTCGCCACGACGACCGTGAAAACCCATGTGAAAGCGCTACTAACAAAAACGGGCTCACGCAGTCGCGTGGATCTTGTCATTTGGGCTGCGAAAAACGGGCTGCTGTAGCTTCTCCTCACTGGTTCCGTCATCCTCGCTATCGCCTCTCCTCCCTGGGGAGGATATTTCCGCCATCTCATCCTCAGGGAGGGCGCGAATCGTGCCAAGCACTCCTATTACTTAAGGCATGAACGCACCAACTCCTACCTCAGACCCTTCCGCAGATGCCGCCGCTTCCCTCCTTCAGCTGCGCGGCATCACTGTCTCCTACGGCAAGAACGAACCTGTCCTAAACGGCCTCGATATGAGCGTCCGTGCCGGCGAGGTCTACGGACTATTGGGACTCAACGGCGCAGGTAAGTCCACGCTGATGAGCACTGTGCTTGGGCTAATTCCCTACTCCGGTGAAATCAGTATTGCGGGACGCCCGTGGTCCGTTGCCGACCTAGACCGCATCGGCGCCTCCATCAATGGCCCGGCGTTCTACCCACAACTCTCGGCCACCGACAACCTCAAAGTGCACGCACATTTGACCGGCACGGACAAGCACCGTATCGCCGAGGTCCTGGACATGGTCGGGCTTCATGCTGGTAACAAGCGCGCGCGTGCTTTCTCCACCGGCATGAAGGTTCGTCTCTCCCTGGCAATGGCTCTGCTTACCGACCCCGATATTGTGCTTCTCGACGAGCCCACCAACGGCCTCGATCCGGAAGCTATCGTGGGCCTGCGCACCTTGTTGCGAAATCTCGCCGCTAGTGGCAAGGCCGTCGTGGTGTCCTCCCATCAACTCGGAGAGGTCGAAAAGAGCGTTGACCACCTTGGCGTCCTTGCTGGGGGCCGGCTGGTCTACGAAGGCCCGCTGACTGACTTTGCGGCTGCTGGTCAATCCCTCGAGCAGGCTTTCTTTGCCGCAGTAGGTGTTGCCCGATGAGCGCTCAACCGCACACACGCACTCTTAACACGCGCGCTGTTCCTACGCGCCACTACTTCCGCGCCGAACTACTGCGGGCGAAGTGGTCGCTCACCATGTTCCTGCCCATCATCATGGTGGCAATCGCTCTGGTCAGCATGGTTTTTTCTAGAGGTGTCGATGCCACCGCCATGGCGAGTGCCCACATCTACTCACTTATCCTGCTTCCTCCCCTGGCTGCTATTACGTCCGTCATTGGCCAAAACCGTGAAGAAAAGCTCCGCCAAGGTGGCCTAATCTGGCGCAATATCTCGAGCACTCGAGTGCTCCTGGCACGCGCAGCCACTGTTATCGCCTCCACGGCCCTCGGCCACGCACTTATGGCCACTCTCCTTGCCCGGAGCGTGAGCACCGCATTGCAATTTACGATCTTCAACACGTTGTCATTCTTCGTGTTCTGGGCATTCGGCCTTGCCCTATGGCGCCTTGTGCCACGCGCAGCTCTCTTCCTTGCGCCGCTGACTGCCATCGCTTGGGCCATCGCAGGAACACTGGATGCCATGAGCCCAAACTGGCAAGTTCTCCCGTGGACCTGGGCAATCCGCCCAACGTTACCTATTCACGGTGTGCAGGCTAATTCCATCACGGCTCCGGCAGACAGCGAAATCTGGGACATTGCCATCCTGCCGCCCGCGCTGCTGCATTTACTCCTCGGACTAGGCTTCTTTGCCATCGCATTGGCTGCGCACGGAAAATCTCTCAGCTTGCCGACGGGCCGGGAACGCAGCACTTCGTCGTTAAGCCATGGCATGAGCGCGACCCTGCCCTGGCGCACCTGGTGGAGCCTCGCAGCACTGATGCTTGCCGGGCTTGCGGTCGTGCGTGTGGTGTGGAACCCGGAGTATGCGCTGGGATTGCTGAGTTTCGTCTGCGTGCCGACGGCCACAACCGTGGTCGCTATCATGACGTGGACCTCGCAAGCTGATGCCTGGCCAGCGCTGATGTATCGACGCTCGCGGGGGAGCATCACGCTTCGCCTGTTTGCCTTGGATATGGCGTTTCTCGTACCGGTGCTCGTGGTTGCGGTGATTATCAGCGGCGCAGGCGGCGAGACCAATGGCCAGACCGGCATTAACCCCTGGCCGTACCAGGCGGTCATCGCGCCTCTTGTGACCGCGATGATTGTGGCCGTGACCGGATTGATTGCGCGTCGGAGTGTGGCAGCGGCGATTTTTGCCTCGGTCGCGCTCGGCGGTTGGGCGGTGATGGTTGGCGGTGATGTCCTCAGTGCCTCACCGCTGTGGTGGACCTCAGAATGGGGATGGACCTGGGTGGTCCGTGATTACCCCGAGCGGTGGCCGCTGATGGTTCTCGTATCCGCCATTGTGACCGGGGCATTCGTGGCCTGGGCGCGGGCAACGTCGCTGAAAGCCATCCGATTCCTGAGCTGACGGCGACGCTGACTGCAGCCACGCGCCAGCCCACCTACTCCTCGATAGCCTCGCGAACCTCTTCGACGCTGAGGTTGGAGTCTTCAATTTCCTCGCGAGCTTCCTTCTTCCGACCACGGCGAACAAGGCGGAAGATGCGCTTACGGCGGGAAGTCTCTTCGCTGATACGCTCACGACCGCGCAGCCAGGCAATCAGCATGACGGTAATGAGCAGCAACCCGATGTAGCCCAGGATTGGGTACACCCAACCGATTAGGTTCTGGAAGCCCATGAAGCTCAAGGCGAAACCGAGCAGAACCAGGCCGACGTAGACAATCTTGAACTTTTCCGGGTGCTTAGCGGTGACGCGACGGCCCAGCGCGTAAAACATGCCAAGCGCTGTGTTGAAAATCATGCCGAGGATAACCACGGCCATTGCCTGACCAAGCCACGGGTGCAGGCGGTTGATGACGGTGAGCATCGGCACGGCATCAGTGGCGACGGTACCAACGGTGTGGAACAGCGTGATGGTGGTAATCAGCAGCATTGCGGAGTACACCAAACCGCCGACAAAGCCACCGGCTCCTGCAGCGCGAGGGTTGAACAGGCTGCCGCCAATAACAATCGCCATGGAGACCGCAACCATCAGGTTAAAGCCGACGTAGTTCACCGCGGCGACAACCCAGTTCGGCAGAGTGGTCGGGACTTCCGCAACGGCAGCTGCCTGCTCCGCGGCTGGGGTGGCATCGGTGAACGCCAGCGTATAAATACTGGCCAGTAGGATAAAGCCAACGATAAACGGCGTGATGGAACCGATCACAGTGGTCACGCGATCGACGTCGAGGAAACCGGCTGCGATGGTCACTAGCACCATCATCACGGCACCAATCCAAACGGGGATGTCCCACTGCTGCTCCATGTTGGCACCGGCACCGGCGAACATAACGAACCCCGTGGCGAAGAGCGTGATAATCACGCCGATGTCCAGTACTCGCGAAAAGATGGGATGCGATACGCGTCGGAATACTTCACCGTGCTCGCTGGCCTGGAAATAGCTTCCCAGCTGCAAAATGATCATCGCCATCAGGCTCATGATCACCGCTGAGAGAACGGCACCCCAGACACCATCGATGCCAAAGGCGACGAAGTATTGCATGATTTCCTGACCCGTCGCAAAGCCCGCGCCGACGACTACGCCGACGAAAGCAAATGCAACGCGCAGTACTTGCTTCACCACAAGGGTTCACTCCTATTCAACTATCTGATTGATATAACCACCTTACTTTTCTCAGTGCGTTTTACTAATCGCGATTAAGCGTTCTACGAAATTTCGCCTTTAAATCCCGCAGGCCACGCCGGTCGAATGCACCGGGCAGTAGCCGTTCGGATTCTTAAACAAGTACTGCTGGTGCTCGTCCTCGGCTCGGTAGTACTCCCCTGCCGGAGTCTCCGACAGTGGCTTAATCTCGGTGGTGATGGGGCCCAGGCCAGCATCGGCAAGCTTCGACGCGTACGCATCGGCGATTTCCTGCGCCCGGCGCGCCTGCTCGGGCGTCGTCGTGTAAATCGCGGAACGGTATTGCGTGCCAACATCATTACCCTGACGGTAGCCCTGCGTGGGGTCATGGGCCTCGAAAGCCTTCGCGACCAACTGATCAAAACTGATCTGCTCCGGGTCGTAGACGACCTCCACAATCTCGGTGTGGTTGGTCCGCCCAGTGCAGGACTCACGGTAAGTGGGATTTGGCGTCACGCCACCGGCGAACCCGACCGACGTACTGAGCACGCCCGGGGTTTCCCAAAACAGCTTCTCAGCACCCCAGTAGCAGCCGATACCGATGTAGACAACCTCCTGGCCATCCTCCCATGGGCCGGTAATAGGCGTGCCGAGCACCGCATGCGGCTTCGGATTCTCCAGCACCGGGTGCGAGCCGCCCTTGAGCGCCTCACCTTCCGGCACAAGCTCCGCCGACCTACCAAAGAACCAACCCATCTTCGACACCTTTCTCTCTGCGACTTCCTACGGTCTGCGCAACGCGTCCGAGGCGACGATTGTTCCGCCCCTGTCACCACCGCCACACTCACGTTTCACACGCCTCGTCACCAGAATCTACGGCACAACACAGGCTATGGTTTGGGTTGTGCGTACGCTCAGCCTGCTTTCCGTCAATCCCCACGACCCGACCGCAATCCTGCCCGATCTCCGCGCCGCGCTGGACGGCGAGGTCTCTTTGCTTCCCGTTCCGCTTCACGACGGCACGCGCGCCTCAATCTTGCGGAACTCGCAACGCGCAGGTGAGCCAATTGATGAATCCATCGCACTTGTTGTCGGCACCTCCGGTTCCACCGGCACACCGAAGGGTGCACAACTGACGGTGGATAACTTGGTCTCCTCTGCTACCGCTACACATCAGTGGCTCGGTGGTGAAGGACAGTGGCTGCTGGCGATGCCGGCCTACCATATCGCTGGCCTGCAGGTTCTCATTCGTTCGCTGCTCGCGGGCACGGCCCCGGTCTGCGTGGATGTGACAGACGGTTTTGATGTAGCCGCATTCGCCGACGGCGCCGAGGCCCTCACTGGTGCCGGTGCCGGTGCCGGCGACCGCGCCTACACTTCGCTGGCTCCCATGCAGCTGGCGAAGGCCATGGAAGAACCCTTTGGCGTGGCAGCCCTGCGTCTCTTCGACGCCATCCTCGTCGGCGGCGCGGCCTTGAACCCACAGGTGGCAGCACGCGCGGAAGAGCTCGGCATTAACGTCGTGACCACCTATGGTTCTTCCGAGACGGCCGGCGGCTGTGTCTATGACGGCCAGCCCATCGAAGGTGCACAGGTCGCCATCGAAAATGGTCGCGTCTGGCTCGGCGGGCCGATGATTGCACACGGTTACCGCAATGCGCCCGGTCACGAGGCCTTTTCCAAACCTGGTTGGTTCGCCACCTCCGATGCGGGCGAGATCCGCGGCGGTCGGCTCATCATTACGGGACGCTTGGACACCATCATCGACTCCGGCGGGCTGAAACTGCACCCCGAAGTCCTCGAGCGTGAACTGCTCGCCATCGACGGCGTTACGGGAGCCTGCGTGGTCGGCGTCCCACACCCACGGCTCGGCCACGCCATTGTCGCAGCGTATGAAGGAACCGCTGAGCTCGGCGATGTCATGGACGGCCTCGGCGATTCTGAAGACACCGGGCGCATCAATCACTGGATGATTCCGAAGGATCTGCGTCGCGTGGAGGCCCTGCCACTGATTGGGCCGGGCAAGGTCGACCGGAAGAAAGTCGCGGCGCTCTTTTAGCCTTCTGCCTTCCAACCTTTAAGCCACTCGAACCCGCATTAGTTCAAGGCATTTGGTGTCACGTCCTATTATTAATTCATGTCTGAAGCACCAAAGAGTCCTGCAACGGCGTCGTTAAGCGATTGGCTGGAAGGCGCGCGCCCCCATACCTGGGCGAATGCGTTTGCGCCGGTCATAGCCGGTGTCGGAGCGGCATCGGCACACGCGCCGATTATTTGGGGGCGTGCGGTGCTCGCGCTGATTGTCGCGTGGGCGCTGATTGTGGGCGTGAACTTCGCCAACGATTACTCCGACGGCATCCGCGGCACTGACGATGACCGCTCGGGTCCTCTGCGCCTGACTGGTTCTGGGCTGGTGGAGCCGAAGGTCGTGAAGTACGCGGCGTTCGGTGCCTTTGGCGTCGCGGGTCTTGCCGGTGTGGTGCTGTCTCTGATGAGCGCGTGGTGGCTCATTCTGGTCGGCGCGCTGTGCATTGCGGCGGCGTGGTTCTACACCGGCGGCAAGAATCCCTACGGATACCGCGGCCTTGGCGAGGTCTCGGTCTTCGTCTTCTTCGGTCTCGTCGCGGTGCTCGGTACGGAGTTCACCCAGACCGGCTCCCTGTCCTGGGTCGGTCTGGCCTGCGCAATCGGTATCGGTTCGGTGTCCTCTGCCGTAAACCTGGCGAACAACTTGCGCGATATTCCCACCGACGCTGCCACCGGCAAGATCACCCTGGCAGTTCGCCTGGGCGACTTCCGCACTCGCATCGTCTGGCAGATTCTCTCCATCATGCCTGCCCTGGCCAGTATCTTTATCGCTTTCTGGCGCCCATGGGCGTTGGTGGGTCTGCTCATCGTGCCGCTGTGGGTGAAGGCTTCCGAGCCAATCCGCATGCATAAGAAGGGCAAGGAGCTCATCCCGGTACTGGGGCTTACCGGCAAGATGATGCTTGCCTGGTCCGTCATCACGGCACTCGCACTCGCACTCAGCTAAGGGGTACCGATGGACTTCCGCGCACTGACGCACAAGACGCTTGACGACGTCCAGAAGGCCGCAACCCGAGTAGGTGACACAGCAGCCAAGGCTCCAGCTTTCGTCCGCAGCGCTGCTCTGCGTTTGACCAGTTCGGGGCGTCGGCGACTGGCACTGGAGCACGGCGCGCTGCATTCACAGACCCGTGAACCGGGCCTGACGGATCTTACGGCCACCGGTGTAGTACATATCAAGACCACACCGGTCACAGCCGACATTGCGGCCAAGGATGACGAGCGAAAGGCCAGTGACAAACCAGATGCTGTCACCACCGATATTCCGGTGCACTGGTACGAGGTTGAGCCTGAGAGTCCCCCTAGTGCTCCCGCCAACGACCCCGTGACCATCGTCTTTATCCACGGCTTCACCCTGGCTGGCGAGTCCTGGTACCGGCAGTTCAACGCGCTGCGGAAGTCACACCCGGAAGCACGCCTGCTCACCATGGATCTACGCGGCCACGGCCAGACCGGCGCGGTTCCGGCTTCACTCTGCACGGTCGAAGGTGCCGCGGCCGATGCGCTGGCCGTGATTGCGGAGCGCGCCGCGACCGGAAAACTCATCGTGGTTGGGCATTCACTGGGCGGTTTGATCGCACTGCACATGGTGCGCGCTGCCGAGGAAAGTATTCGCCGTCGGATCGCAGGCGTAGTGCTGATTTCCACGTCTATCGACAAGCTTGCCGCCCAGGGGGTACCGCAGATTCTCGCGTCCCCGGTGGCGGATGCGGCGCGCAATGCGATTGAGTCCTCGCCGAAGGAGATCCGCAAGTTCCGCGAGGCAATCGCGTCACTGATGGCGCCGTCGTTGGCAGTTGCGGTGTTCGCCCGGCGCACGGACTACGAGATCATCGAGTTCCACGCGGCCATGATTAATGAAACACCGCTGGAAACTTTCGTGGGATACCTCGACGACCTGCAGGACCATGACGAGTTCGCGGCCGGACCTCACTTAGAGGGTCTGCCGGGAGCGGTACTGGTGGGCACGAAGGACGATGTCACTCCCCGCAAGCAAGCAGACCTAATTATGGAAAAGTGGCCGGACACCGAGCTAGTTGAAGTCGACGGGGCCGGCCACATGTTGCCGCTGGAGGCTCCGGATGCGGTGAACCGGGCAATCGAGCGGGTGTTAGAGAAAGTTCAGAAAAGAAGCTAGAGCGGCAACGATAGCTGACTAGTGCCCTAGTTTTCCTCGCGGTCCTTAATCTGCTGCGCAATGTATTCCTTATGCGCGCGGCGGTTCTCCGACCACACGGCAACCGACTCATTGGCCTGAACGCGCAGCTTCGGGAACACAAACACCGACAGTGGCATCGCAATAATTAGTGCAAACACAGCCGTAATTGCGGCCGGAATCCGCACGCCAACAAGGTAGATAATCACGAGCAGGATGAAGAACAGCACCAGGAACAGCAGCAGACGCGCAAGGCCGTACCAGAACAGTCCCTTCATGGCATTGCCGCGACCAGCATTCTTGGTCACCGGAGCTACTGGCGTCTGAGCGTCAGAAGCCAACTTGTCCTGCTCTGCTGGATTGGTCATTACACCCTCACCTCTACGTATTACGCCTGTGCTGCGCCCGACGTTGTTAGCGCCCCATGGCCGTTCGTGTCCAACGTTCCTTTGTACCCTAACGAACTCTGTACGCCGTACCGCCTTGCGTTGCGATACCCCTCGTGGGCACTACGGGACTCGTTGCGTATTCTAGTCGGTAAATCCAGGAGGTTAGCTATTACATGGGTCGGCTCATTCTGCTGCTGTTCATCATCCTTGTCGTAGTCATGCTGTGGAAGGCATTTGGCCCTGGCAGTCGTGGCAACGGCATGCGTCGTATTTCTGCTCCGCAACCGGAGCCCCGCCCGCTTGCTCCCGACGATGATCCGGAGTTCCTCTGGAAGCTCAAGAAGGCCGAATTCGATCGCCGCAAGCGTGAGCAGGAGCTACAGGAACGGCGCGAACGCGAGACTCGTGACCGGGATAACCAGGGAGATAAACCAAATAGGCCCGATAGCCCAGACAATCCCGGCGAAACCGACTAAACGTCTTTGCCTCGCAGCAACAACTGCTGCAGGTACTCCCCGTAGCCGCTGGCGCTGAGTGCGTCGGCACGCGCGCTAAGCGCTGCATCGTCGATGAATCCCATGCGCCACGCCACCTCTTCCGGCGAACCAATCTTTAAACCCTGGCGCTGCTCAATCGTGCGCACGAAATCGCCCGCTGCCATCAGATTGTCCACCGTGCCCGTATCCAGCCAGGCTGTCCCACGCGGCAGCACCTCTACCCGTAGTTTTCCGCGCTCCAAGTAGGCGCGGTTAACATCCGTGATTTCCAATTCGCCGCGTGACGACGGTTGCAGCGAGCGAGCTATTTCAACAACATCGGCGTCATAAAAGTACAAACCCGGCACCGCGAAGTGGCTGCGTGGTTTCTTCGGCTTCTCCTGAATCGCCACGGCCTTGCCGCTTTGGTCGAAGTCCACGACTCCGTAGGCGGTGGGATCTGCGACCCAGTAGGCGAAGATTGCTCCGCCATCGACGTCATGGAAGCGGCGCAGCTGTGTGCCCAGGCCGGCGCCGTAGAAGATGTTGTCGCCGAGGATGAGCGCAACGGAGTCATCGCCGATGTGGTCAGCACCGATGATGAATGCTTCCGCGAGACCACGGGGCTCGTCTTGGGTGGCAAAGATGAGGTTGAGACCCCACTGCGAGCCGTCGCCAAGTAGGCGCTCAAACTGCGGGGCATCATGTGGCGTGGTGATGACGAGGATGTCCCTGATTCCCGCGAGCATCAGCGTGCTCAGCGGGTAGTAGATCATGGGCTTGTCATAGACGGGAACCAGCTGCTTGCTGACACCAAGCGTGATTGGAAACAGCCGAGAGCCCGTGCCACCTGCGAGGATGATGCCCTTCATAGTGCTCGCGCCTTTCTGCCTTACTGCCCGGCCGCTTCGTTGGCGATTGCCCACTCGTCGCGAGCCATGTTTTCGAGGTCCTTGCAGTCAAACTCACTGGGGAGCTTATTGCCCTGCGCCTCGAACTGCTCAATCGTCAGGGCCTTCTGATCGCGCTCGGAGAGAATCATGTCCGCTTCGGTGAGACCACCCTTGGCCAGCAACGCGGCCAAGTCGATTCCCAGCGTCGGGTCCTGGATGCTAACAGCGCGTTCAGCCTCCGGATTGTAGCCGGTGGAAGTGAGGTAGGTGAGCACGGAGTCGTCGGCAAGCGAGACGAAACCATGTCCGATGCCGTTGGGCAGATAGACCACTCGGCGGGTCTTGCTGTCGAGCTCGAAGACCTCAACCTTGCCGAAGGTATCCGAGCCGCGACGCAGGTCAACCGCAATGTCGAGGATATGGCCCGCGGGACAGGTGACCAGCTTCGCCTGGCCGGGATGACCATCTGGCGCGGTGCTGACGTCGGCGAAGTGAAGGCCACGGACAACGCCCGCCGCGGAGACACTCATGTTGGCCTGCTCCGGAAAGAACGGGTAGCCCGTGGCCTCGGCGAATGCGTCGAGGCGATACCACTCGTGGAAACTACCGCGGCTGTCGCCGTGGATGACCGGCTCGAAGGTGAAAACGCCGTCGATGGAAGTGGGCTGGAATGTGCTCTCAGGGCTCATGGATAACAAGTGTAGACGCGAGGGACGGGTTCGGGCTGGTGGTGGGTTGGGTGTGAGCTGAGTAGTCGCCGAGCCGAAATTAGCGCTTAACGGCATTCATGCGGGAGTTGTTGCCCTAAGGTCTCGATTTGTGTGCCCTTTTAAGTGAATCCACACTTCTTGACCTGGGAGTTTCTAATCTGAAGCCCACACAAAACGAGACCTTAGGGAAAATGGCCCGAATTTGAGGCTTATTTGTTAATCCTGAATACGAAAACAACGTTTAACGCCATTCACAAGGGGTGTTTTGACGCAGACTCGCATGTTTGGTGGGCTTCAGATTAGAAACTCCCAGGTCAGATTCACCCAAAAGCCCGAAAATGCCACCAAACATGCGAGTCTGGGTATTTTGGGCCTGTTTTGAGCCCTTTACCTGGTGCGCATGGGAACTATATTGCAGGCGTGGCTGAAGTGACGCATGGGGCGTACCAAGTAACCGGGGTGCACCAAGTAACCGGGGTGCTGGCTAGGCAGAGCCCAACCAACCCAAACCAACCCACCCAACCCAAACCAGCCCAATCAGAACTACAACTCCTGCTCGCGCTCAGCGTAGCCAGCCTCAGCGGCATCATAGGCCGCAGCCCACCAGGACTCGTTGGCGCGATACCAGTCGATGGTCTCGGCGAGGCCTGCGGAAAAGTCTTGGTAGCGCGGCTGCCAGCCAAGGCTGCGGATGGATGCAGGATTAATCGCATAACGACGGTCATGCCCCGGACGGTCAGTGACATGAACGAAATTGGATCGCTCACGCCCGAATCCCTCCAGGATGTCTCCGACCACGTCGAGGTTGGAACGCTCACCATCGGCACCGATGAGGTAGGTCTCCCCCACCTCGCCGAAATCCAGGATTGTCCAGACCGCATCGTTGTGGTCATCGACGTGAATCCAGTCCCGAATATTCTCGCCGGTGCCGTACACGCGAGGGCTACGACCGCGCAGCAGACCACAAATCTGCCGAGGAATCAGTTTCTCCGGATGCTGCCGCGGGCCGTAAT
>OFLL01000201.1_pt1 | contig 19885 bp, 19 predicted proteins | sample 1540861 | NCBI WGS metagenome assembly OFLL01 (sample SAMEA4413039, study PRJEB24355) | metagenome | biome: human; feature: gut; material: faeces | place: United Kingdom | collected 2010 | reverse complement strand
CTTTGAGACCACGGTACTTCCGGTCAATCTTCGCAATCGGGCGTCCCTTGCTGGTCAGTGCGTAATTTTTACCGCGGAAGCCGCCGTCAACATCGACGTCGGAAAGCCCTTTGACGGACAAAGTTAGCCGTGATTTTAGGCTGAATCGTTTGGTCTTGGCTGTGGCGATCTTAGCGCCGTTGGGTGTGAGAACCTTGTATGTGTCGCCGAAAACGTTCGCGGGGTCGGTGATGGTGAGGAGCTTGTCGCCCTCTTTGCCATCCTCGTCCATATCGAAGATGTCGTACTTGACACCGATGCCCAACATGCGTCGACCCAGTGATCCTGCTTGGGTAATTTGGGCAATCTGGGTGCCGTTGTCATCGAAAATAGAGTATTCACTGCGCATAACGTTGCGTGTTTCTTGAACTAGCAGTGTGTCGGTCGTAAGCAGTCGAGGTTTCTGTGTGTTCACGAATTAGCTCCAAACTCGATGACAGTTATTTAGAACTCTACGACCATCTTGCCGGTATTGCCTCCGCTAAACAGTTCGAGGAATGCAGCTGGCATGTTCTCGATACCGTGGCGAGTGGTGACATCGTAGGCGACCTTACCGCTGACGACCTGCGGAGCCATTCGCTCCTGGAATTCATCTGCCAGGTGCAGGTACTTGCCCAAGACGAAGCCGCGCAGAGTAATGCACTTGCCAATCGCCAGAGCCAAGTTACGTGGTCCGGTCGGAGTTCCAGTGTTGTTGTACTGGGAGATTGCGCCACACATAGCAACGCGGCCAAAGGTGCGCATCGCGCCGATGGCTGCCTCGAGATGGTCGCCACCGACGTTGTCGAAGTAGAAGTCAATGCCCTCTGGAGCGGCCTTTGCCAGCTGTTCTGCAACCGGGCCGTCGTTGTAGTTGAAGGCGGCATCAAAGCCGAGTTCGAGTAGACGCTCAACCTTCTCGTCCGAGCCGGCGGAGCCAATGACACGGGCTGCGCCCATCTGCTTGGCGAACTGACCAGCAGCCGAGCCGACCGCACCAGCAGCGCCAGAGATAAAGACGACGTCGCCTTCCTTCATCTCTCCGACAGCAGTCAGGCCAACGTAAGCAGTAAGTCCAGTAAGACCAAGGATGCCCAGGTGGGCAGCAGCCGGTGCAACGTTGAGGTCAACCGGTGTTGCCTCGGAATCGGCAATAACAGCATTGGTCTGCCAGCCATAAGAGTGGCGGACAGCGTCGCCAACCTGGAACTTATCCGACTTGGACGCAAGGACAGTGCCCACAGCGCCGCCAGTCATTGGCTGGTCAAGCTGAAAAGGAGGAACGTACGACTTGGTGTCGTTCATCCGGCCACGCATGTAGGGATCGACGGTAGCGACCGAGTTGGCTACCAAAATGTCGCCGTCGTTAAGCTCTGGCAAATCGACGGTCTCGAGGCGGAAATTCTCGTCAGTCGGCAGGCCGGTCGGTCGGGAAGCTAGAACCCACTGCTGAGTGGTGGTGGGCAGTTCGGTTGTGGACGATGCATCAGTGGAAGTCACTGTTTTTCTCCTGTTGCGTATTCCTGGATCTATTGTCGGATTGTTGTTGCGTGGCCTCTATATCGTGATAAATATCCGAGCCACGTAGGCTGCCACTGTACCGTCGCTTGAGTGCTCCGGGCTATGTCCAAACATGTTTTTATAACTTAAAGCGATTGGAAAAACGCAGGTTACGCCGCTTGTACCCAGGAATCGAGGCGCTCAATTAGAATGTCCAAGTCGTCCAACAGAGGCATGTCGGGCAGTCGTTCGGCGATTACGTTGCGGACATTCGTGTACCACCACAATTGCTGGCTCGGAGTTGAACGAAAGCGTCGCCACAGGGAGTGGCCTTCGCGGTCTAAATCCTCCAGAGTTTGGCTGAGATTGTGGAACCTATCCGCGGCGGCCACGATGATTGACTCCGCGCTGCCACGAGAAAGTTGCTCCAGGTAGGCATCGGCACGCTCCTGCCAGGAGGGCAAGGAAGAATTCTTGGTGACGCCCTCGACGATCGTGGCCACGCGAGGTCCGAACTCATCTTCCATCTCGGCACGTGAGTAGTTTTCCGGCACGTCTTCCAAAATGTCGTGGAAGAGGGCTGCCAACAGCACGTCTTCGTCGTTAGTCACGCTCGCCGCAATCAACATCACCGCCATTGGATGGCTGATATAGGGAACGCCAGATCCCTTTCGGTAGTGCCCATCGTGCGCGCGGGAAGCAGTTGCGATGCCGCGTATGAGCCTGCCACTGGGGCGTGTCGAAGCAAAGGTGTCAGCGTTTTCCATGGGTATCCCGACCTTTCGTTGATGCATGAAAAATAGCAGCGTCTAAGCTTGAACATCATGAACGTCGCAGAAGTAGATCCGCTCATCGAGTCGATGTACCGGTGGTCCGATGTCAGTGGTGTCCTGCTCATGGGCATCATCGGTGGCACCATCGCCCGGCAACGAGGCTACGACATCATCGGGTTCTTCTTTATCGCGCTGTTCTCCGCACTGGGTGGCGGCATGATTCGCGATGTTCTGATTAACCAGGGCACCGTCGCCGCAATGAGTCAGCCGGAGTACCTAATCCTGGCATTCACCGGTGCACTTATCGCGCGATTTTTCTATTTCAAAGGTAAGACCTGGGAATACGTTCAGGTTCACGGTGACGCTGTGGTTTCGGGTCTTTGGGCCGCTACGGGAACGGTCAAAGGTGTCACGTATGGCTTGCCCATTCTGCCGTGCATCATGATGGGCGTTTTCACAGCCACTGGCGGTTCCATGATTCGTGACATTGTTACCGGGCGGGTACCCGCTGTTTTCGGCGGCAATCAGCCCACGGTCATCCCCGCCGTGGCTTGCGCAATTATTGTCATCGGAGGCCACCATCTGGGTTTTATGGCCGTGTCCATGGTCGTCGGTCCCGTCGTCAGCATTCTGCTGTCGCTGCTGGGGTACTGGGGCAATTGGCGCGTATCGGCACGCTCTGAGTGGGCACCATTGAACGACACCGCGTCGCAGATTGCGGTCCTCGCGCGTCGCGCAGAGGGCAAGAGCCGTGAGGTCGGTCGACGCTTCGAGCCCGCGCGCCTGCGCAGTTGGCGCCACCGCCAGATGGAAAAGGCGCTGCAGCGTCGCATTCAGGCTGAGGTCGATAGGGGAGTATCGCGTTCCGACGCAGAGGCCAACGCGGAGGAATTCCTGGAGGAGTTCAATGCGGACTTCCCAGCGGATCTGGAAGTTCCGTCGGCACAACAGGAGACAGAGCAAGACGAAAGCGATGAATCCAATTTCGGTGTGGACCTATCCGGCGATTCCTATGACGATTACGGGGAAGATACTGCGCTGCGGCAGCGGGAATACCGGGAGATGTTGGATCAAATTCTTGCTGACGATGAGGCGACCGATTTGCTCGTCGCAAAGCTAATGAAGAAATACGACCAGCGGGATTAGAGGAGCGGTAGAGACATGGCATCGACGAGTACTGCGAGCAGGCATTTTGGGCACATTATTAAGGAACACACCCTTGAGGTTCCCTGGGATCCTTTTACCGGGGCTGCGGATGCTGCGACATTTGAGCTCTTCGCAAGGGAGATCTATACGCCAGGAAATGAGGACGCGCCGGCAATTGTCTATTTGCACGGAGGTCCAGGCTTCCCGGCACCGCGTCCGGTGGGAACTAGCGGAGTAATTGGTGAGGCGCTGAAGGAATTCCGCGTGATTCTTTTGGATCAACGTGGCACGGGGCGCTCGCATCGAATTGATGCGGCCAATATTGCGGATATTCCGGGCGCGCGGCTTGCGCAATTGCGTCAGGAATACATTGTCGAAGATGCGGAAGCATTGCGAAAGCATTTGGGCATTGCGAGATGGTCACTGTATGGGCAGTCCTTTGGTGGTTTTTGCATTACTTCATATCTCAGCCGCTATCCGGAATCCGTGGAGCACGCTTACCTCACGGGTGGTTTGCCCGTTCTGGATCGTGGCGCTGACGACCTTTATCGCACGACATATGCGAAGCTGCGCACCCGCCACGAGCGCTTTTATCGCGAATACCCGTGGGTGGAGAATCGCATTCGAGAAATCTGCGCGCACCTGGAGCAATCTGCAGAAACTCTCCCCACCGGTGAGCGTCTGAGTTCTCGCCGATTCCGAACCATCGGAATTGAATTGGGCCGCGGAGATGGATTCCACAATCTGGCGTATTTGTTGGAAGAGCCATTCCACATTCGCAATGGTGAAAAGCAATTGCGCATTGATTTCCTAGCCGATGTCGGATCCCGCGTGAGTTTCGCCGAGGGGCCGCTATACGCCGCGATTCACGAATCCATTTATGGCGGTGTCGGGGAGCAGCCCACAACTAATTGGGCAGCGCACCGCATTCGCGAGGAGATTCCAGGTTTCGAAGAAAATGCCAATCCCGCAGGTGACGAGCTGTTTTACCTCACCGGCGAGCACATTTTCCCCTGGCAATTCGACGAAGACCCTGCGCTCATTCCGTTCAAGGAAAAGGCCGAAGAATTGGCGCAGCACACCTGGGAAAACTCGCCGTATGATTCCGCGCGCTTGCTTGCCGACGCTCCGACCTCGGCAGCCGCGGTTTATCTTGACGACATTTTCGTACCGTTCGATTACTCGATGGGGACAGCCAACTGCTACCGAGATCTGCGACCACATGTGACCAATGCATTCCAGCATGACGGTATTCGCCACGATGGCGCGGCAATCTTTGCGCGGCTCCGCGAGCTCGTCGAGGATCACTAGGCGAGTATCCGAGCGCTGAGTCTTAGCGCGGTGAGCTCGACCGAGCCTAGACCTGTGCGCGCGCAAGTCGAGCAAAGGCGCCGTCGGCGCGCAAGAGGTTGTCATAAGTGCCGCGCTCGATGAGTTGGCCGTTTTCGATGACCAGGATGTCATCGGCCTCGGTCAGAGTCTGAAGCCGGTGTGCAATGAAGATGCAGGTCGCGCCACATGCGCGGGCATTGTCGACGATACGAGCCTGCGTCAGTGGATCCTGGTGGCTGGTGGCTTCGTCGAAAATGGCAATCTTTCCGGCGAGGTTGGCACCGGGGCCGTTGGGCACGGAACCGTCGGCAAGTACCGCGCGTAAGTAGGTGCGAGCCAGCGCCAGACGTTGACGCTGACCACCGCTAAGCCGCTGCGCGCGGCGGCCAATGGGCCTATCCAGCGGTAGCTCAGCAGGGTTGATGGCAGCGAGTTCGAGTGCCCAGTGCATCAGCGATTCGGGAACCTCGCAGCCATCAGGTGCGCCGAGACACAAGTTCTCAGCGACAGTGGCCTCCATGAGAAAAGGATTCTGATCTGCGACAACAACAGCTCGGCAGACATTGTTTGAGCCGAGGTCACGGGCATTGTGACCATTGATGATGACCTCTCCCGCATCCGGATCGACATGCCGTTGGATTAGCCGGGAAAGCGTGGACTTGCCCGAACCGGTGGGGCCGACCACACCGATGAACTGGCCTGTGGCAATGCGCAGATTGATCTTGGTCAGAGCACGGTTATCGGCGCCAGGGTAGTGATAGCTGACATCGCTCAGTTCGAGGGCAGGGACAGGGTCGACGGAGTTGGCCCGGGCGCCCTGCGCATGTCGCGGTTCAAACTGATTCGGCATCTCCAGCTGCTCCGGCTGCCGCGGTTCTTCCACAGTCGGTGGCTGCGCGGCCAGCTCCCTAATCCGAGTGACTGCATTGAGCCCTGCTGGCAGAGAAGATGCCAGGCGCTCGATCGAATCCATCGATGCAGCTGTTCCCGCCACCAGGGACGTCGCCACCAAAACTGCGGGCAGCATGCGGTAATCGGCTGAAAGCGCCGGGATACCAGCACAAAAGACAGCGATGCTGCCGCCCCAAATCCGAAGCCCAGTCGCACCAGAGCGCAGTCCAGCCCGCTTGCCGCCTGCACGCATCTTCTGGGTGAGCTGCTCGTCGAGCTCGCGCAGTCCCCGCAGCCGCTGCTCGGCTGCGCCGTAGATGAGGATTTCCTCCCGAAGTCGCAGTGTATCGGCGATATACTGCGCAATCTCCGTGCGTGTGGAGTTCGTTGCGGAGGCCTCCGTCGTCGCCTTCTTAGAGCCTGCGAGCGCAATCACAAAGCCAACCGCAAAGGTCAGTGCCAGAGCAATCGTAGGCAGTGCTCCGGCCGTTAATGCCGCCGTCACGACCGCCAGCAGAGGAATTAATACGGCCGTCACCGCGGGCGCAATTGTGTGCGCAAAGAAGACTTCCACGCGGCCAACATCACGAATCGCAATCGTGTGGATTCTGGCAGTACCCAGCCCATCGGTTATCGCGGGCGCCTGCGGGATAAGGCGCTCGACGATCCACAGTCGCAGCTCGCCGAGCAGCTGAAATGCCGCCAAATGTCCGAGGTACTGCTCGACATACCGCAGAATCGCTTTCAGCAGCGCCAGCCCCGCAATCACGCCAATGACCGCCCAGGTCCACGTCATGCCCTTGCTTTGCGACGAGCCGGTTGCGTCCCACTTCAACAGCGCAATTGTGGCAATTGCCCAGGCAGGCACGGCCAGCATTAATGCACCCAGTATGTGCCCAACCACGCGTGCGAGGATAGATGCGCTGAGCGCCCCGCGAGCCTGTGCGGAAAAGCGCAGCAACCAGATGATGTTGTTCATGTCAGCTCTCCTCGGTCAGCGCCCGTGCGTAATACTCATTGCTTGTGCTCAATTCGTCGGGTTTGCCCGCAGCCACAATCCGGCCTTCAGCGACGACAATGACCAGGTCAACGTCCGATAGTGCCTCCATTCGGTGAGCGACCATGATGCTCGTGCGACCTTCAGCGAGGCGGGTCAAGGACTCCTTGATGAGACCTTCCGTCCGGCGATCGATGTCCGCTGTCGGCTCGTCGAGAAGCACAATCGGAGCAGTACCGAGCAGACCACGCGCAATGGCCAGGCGGCGTCGTTGCCCGCCCGAGAGCCAATTGCCCTGATCGCCGACTTCCGAATCGAGACCACCAGGGCGCTGTTCGATTTCGGTGAGTAAGTGCACGTCGCGAAGTGCTTTTCGCATATCGACGGCCGTTGCGTCCGGGCATGCGATGCGAAGATTGTCCGCGACGGTGGTGCCGAAAATGGCTGGTTGCTGGGAGATGAGTAGCGAATTGGCGAGCAACTCCGGGGTTGAAAGAGCGTGGCCGTCGAGGGAGACTTCCCCGGAATGTGGCTGCAGGCCTGCGAGTACACGCAGGAGTGTGCTTTTTCCGGAACCGCTGGGGCCAACGATGCCGACTCTGCTGCCGGCTGGAATTGTCAGGTTGATATCGGAGAGAATGCGCTTTTCGCCGATGTCAACGCTGACATCGCGGAGGGAAATCTCCGGTGCGTGCTGTGCGTGCGGTGCCTGCGGCGCGGAGGCATCGGTGGAATGCGCTGTTGCGGCTGTGGACGCTTCAGCTGGAGGTTCACCGAACATCTCCACAATTCCATTTCGATGGGTGCGTCCACCGAGTCCGATGTAGAAGGTCCGACCGACACGATTAACGGGCTCGTAGAGCAGAACGGATAGAAAAACACCTGCGAGAGCAGTGCCTACGCTGATTGCGCCGGCCTGTAAACGCAGCAGGACAAGGCCGATTGCTGTAGTCGACATTGCAATTCCAAAAACAGCATCGTTGACAATAATCATCAGCTGATTGCGGGCGAGCAGGGCGGTAAGCTCAGCCATCGCGGTGCGAGTTTGGCTGGCAAAACGCGTCATGACCCGGTCAATTGCTCCAAGAACTTTGAATGTGCCCAGCCCTTCGAGCATTTCCAAATACGCATGTGTGGCCTTCGCTTGCTTTCGGCGATACGTCGCATTGGATTTCCGCAGGATTTTTCCAGCCCCAATAATGATCAACGGCGTGGAAATGAAAAATAGTGCCAGCCACAAGGCGGTTTTCGTATCCACCCACAAAGCCCAGACCACCAAAATAATCAGTGGAGCACTAAACGAGGCCAACGTGGGAGCGAGAAATGTCGCTCGGTAATTCGCGGTCTGTTCGACGCTTGCGGTCGCTGCATCGAAGAGTAGGCCCTCGCCAGTGTTAGAGGCGCTTCGGTGTGCGTGACCGGATTTCCCGCCACCGTGCCCTTTTCCATCTGCGTGCTTCGTGACCTGTTCAGGAGCAGAAAACTCCGGCTTCAGCACACTGCCAACCACATGCGAGCGCCACAGCTTTTCCTGCTCCCCAGCTAGCCGTGGTGGTAGTGCCTCGGTGACATAAGCACAGAGGCTTCCTAGAATGACCGCCACAATTGTAGCGGCCAGGGATTCATGAAGCCCCCAATCCCCAAACCAATTGCCGCCACTGGTGAATGTCATACCGCCGTGCAAACTGCTGAGAGCATCGAGCGCGTGTCCAAGAGACACGGCACTGAGAGCGAAGGAAAAGCTACGCCCCCAGCTGGATAACAAAACCCAGTGCATTCCGCGGGGAGGCGAAGTCAGTGCTTCATGAATCCACATAGCGACGTGAAAACCTATTTTCTATTTAGCCAGCGCGTCAGCGATCTCACGCAGTCCATCGGGCATGTGCATTCCGGCGGTGCCAGAGGTCGTCTTCGCATCGATCAGTTGCACTCGATCATTCTTGACCGCAGCGACGTCGGCAAGCGCCGGATTATCCAGCAACTCCTGGAATGGAGCCTTGCCCTGTCCGTGGAAATCCTGAATCAAAATGACATCCGGATTGAGCTGCACAATTGTCTCCGGATCAGCGGGAACGGCACCCGGGCGCTTGCCCTTTGGCGAAATCGGCTCGCCACCGGCCAGCTCAACGAGATTCGTCGTCGCCGACTGCATTCCCATAATCATCTTCTGACCACCGCGGGCAAACAGGACCAGCGTTTTTGGCTTAGTTGTGGAATCAATTCCCGAGAGAATCTCTTCGGTTTCCGATTCAATCTTGGCAACCATTTCGGCCGCTTTGTCCTCAGCTCCCAGCAACTTGCCGAGCGTGGTCACCGATTCTGCCAGCGCCTTCGGCGAAGCGAAATCACTGCTGGAAAACGCAGCGGTCGGAACATCGCTGGCGCCCAGCAGCTTGCTTGCCGACTGCTCCTGATCATGGCGGCTAGTCATCAACACCATGTCCGGCTCATAGGACAGAATCTGCTCCGGATCCGGCTTCGTGGAGTTGGCAATTGCATTAGGCACCTTACGCGCCAGCTCAACCTGATTACCAGAGGTCTCATCGAGCGCGTTCTTCGTCACCGCGACGACACGCTCTGGCCCAACCAGTTCCAGCGCCAGATCTGCAACCTCGGTCGACAGTGCAACGATGCGCTTCGGCTGACTCTGCACCGTAACGTCATGGTCGCCGACTGTCACAGTCCGCGGCCACTGCGCCTGCTGGTTTGTCGAAGTTTCGCTTGACGACGGCTGCTGCGACGCCTCCTCCGAAGAGGAACAGGCGACGACCGCAGCGAGTGGGAGCGCTGCAATCAACGGCAGAGCGAAGGCCTTTTTAGAGTTTCGCTTCAAGGCAGAGATAGGAGAAGTTGGTGAAAACACGAAAGTACTTCCTTGAATGTTGAGTTTTGATTGTCGGGAAAGTTTTCAGTTGCGTTATCGCTAGCTGGAATCAGTCAGTCTGAATCAGTTAGCCGCAATCAGTCAGCCGGGCGAGCCCGAGCCAACGCCGTCACTCGCACCGAACCGGTGTGCGGATCGGTATCGACAGCGCTGGAGATGCGATAAATCGCATCTATTCGGGGAGGTGTTAGCACCGCTTCGGCGGAACCAGTGACTTCCAATCCGCCGTTGTGAATCACACTGAGCCGGTGGCAGCTGCGGGCAGCGAGGTTGAGGTCATGAAGGACGACTCCGATACCGTGGCCTTCGTCGGCAAGCTCGCCGACGAGCTCGAGGATTTCCAGCTGAAACCCGATGTCCAAGGCTGCAGTGGGTTCGTCGAAAAGCATGACCTTGGCCTGTTGTGCCAATAGCTTTGCGATGAACACCAATTGCCGCTGCCCGCCGGACAGAGCCGTGATAGGGCGGTCGGCGAGTGCGGTGACACCAACGCGGTCTAGCGCGTAGGCGACGATGTCGTGGTCCGTGGAGTTTAGTGAGCTGCGGAAACGGTCACGCCGACGGTGGTGCGCGTACCTGCCGAGTGCCACGACAGTTCGAACGTCAATAGCAGCATCGGCCGGTGTGTGCTGTGGCAGGTACGCCAATCGAGTGGCGCGTTCGTGGGCACGAAGCTTCGTCAGCGGCGTGCCGAGGAGCTCAACCTGCCCCAAACTCGGTGTCACAATGCCAGCCATAGCACGGAGCAAGGAGGATTTTCCGGTGCCGTTGGAGCCGATGATGCCGTGGACTTCGCCAGGTCGAATAGCAAGGTTCACGCCACTTACGACGGTCCGATTGCGGTAACCGACACTGAGGTCGGTAGCCCGCAGCAGCGCGGTGCTGTCGGTGTCTGGCTTAGTGACGTGGTCAGTGAGATTTTGCGTCTGCTGACTCATGACTGGCGACCACCTTGCCGAAGAATCAACGCGAGTAGCGCAGGTGCGCCAAGGAACGCGGTGACTGTGCCAGTTTGCAGAGCAACTGGGGAAAAGAGACTGCGGGCGACGAGGTCGGCGAGAATGAGAAACACTGCGCCGAGGCACATAGAAATGGGCAGCAGGCTGCGGTGATCGGGGCCGATGGCAAGGCGAATCAGGTGCGGGACGACCAATCCGACAAAGGAAATAACGCCAGTGACAGCGACGCCCGCTGCCGTGACTAAAGCAGCCAGGGCGAGTAGCAGTTGCCGGATCCAGACTGTGCGCATACCAGTGGCAGCGGCCTGTTCTTCGCCGAGGAGGAGCAGGTTGAGTTCGGGAATGAGCATCATCAAGATAACCGTGCCGACGGTAATGGGGCCGACTGCCAGCGCAATGTCCTGCCAATTGGCAGCAGTTAAATCGCCGTTGAGCCAGAACATGGCCTGTTGTGCGTCATCACTGTGTGGTGCGTTTGCGATGGTGGCGGCGATGACTGCGCCGAGGAATGCGTTGAGTGCAATACCGACGAGCAACAGGGTGGCTCCGCTGCCGCCATTGAGACCGGCGACGATCTGGACAAATATGACAGCCAGCAACGCGCCTATGAACGCGCCTGCCGAGAGAACCCACGGCGCTTTCGCGGCCACGCCAGTGACGATGAGAATAACGGCTACCACTGCTGCACCGGAGGAGACACCGGTAACACCGGGTTCCGCCAGTGGATTGCGAAAGACTGCCTGCATGGTTGCGCCTGCGACAGCGAGCGAGGCGCCGACCAGTCCCGCAAGGAGGACGCGCGGTAGTCGAATGCTCCAGACAAGTGATTGCGTGGCAGGGGATATCTCTGGCAGAAGGTGGTTGAGAGCTGGGAGGTCGTCGGAAAGCGTATTGATGAGCGGAGTGAGCAGTGCGACGATGCCGTTGCTGAAACCGGTTCCCGCGGGGCCGATGGAGATCGCCAAGAGGATTGTGGCGGGGACGGCCAGGAAAAACAGAAAGCCGAAGAGCCGGGATCGAAGTTTTTGGTTTCGAGGACGCGGAAGAGAAGCTCTATCGACAATAGTTTTCACTTGGCTAATGATGGACAATGTGAAAATAATTGTCAATAAAGGCGCGTCAGCGGTCCTGTGGGATCTCCTAAGGACAACAAAACCCCGCACCAGCTCCCCTGTGAAAGTGGGGTGCTAATGCGGGGTGAAAAGCTCTGTAGCTTACTTCTCGTCGCCCAGGCGCTCGTCTGCCATGTCGCGAGCCTTCTTGATCTGGTCGGCCTTGTCCTCGCCGAGCTTCTCCTTGCCTAGCTGCTCAGCCTTGTCCAGAACCTTATCGGTGTTCTCTTCGTTGCTCAGTGCTTCCTTGGCCTTGTCCATAAGTCCCATGGTGAAGTCTCCTTCCATTCGTAATGTCTACTCGCGTTTTTTCGTTTGTGACATAGAGTGTACCGATGAATTGGTGACCTTGCGACCGTATTGGCCCCACGGAGTGAAGTTGATATTCGACTAGCAACACCGTGACTGACAGTTATTGAGCTGTTTTGGTGCGGGCTTCATCTGCCTTGTGCATGACATCGCGCTCGTACTTGCCGACGAAAATCATGAGGACAAACGCTATAGCGACAACGCCAATGAGGGTCGCGAATGTAACATTCCAGCCTGCGAAGTCGATCAAGAGGCCGACACCAGTGGAGGCGAGTGTTGCGCCGAGAAGGTATCCAAACAATCCAGTGAAACCAGCTGCGGTTCCCGCAACATACTTAGGCGAGAGGTCGATGGCCTGCAGTCCGATAAGCATGATTGGACCGTAAATGAGTGCGCCGATCAGGGAGATGAGCACGTAGAACATCCACAATGGTGCCGTGGCGGGTAGCTGCCAATATGCGAAAATGGTGATGCCGGTGCCAACCAGGAAGAGCATGCCGGCGCCTGAGCGCCAACCCTTGAAGACCTTGTCGGAGACCCATCCGCACAGCAGGGTGCCAACAATTGCTGCGCCCTCGTAGAGCATGAATCCGATGATTCCGCCCGTGACGTTGGTCTTGTGCAATTCGTTTGTCAAGTAAATCGGAATCCAGTTAAGAACTCCGTAACGGAGTGCGTAGACGAATACATTGGCAAGTGCCAGCATGACGATAACCGGATTGGTAAGAACATGGTTCTTGACGATTGTGAACCAGGGTTCTTGTGCCTCGTCATTAGTTCCTTCGACTTTGTCCGGGTCGTTACGGTATTCCTCGACCGGAGGCAGGCCCATGGATTGCGGGTTATCTCGAATCAGCAGGAATGCGATGGCGGCAATCGCGAGCGCGACAATTGCCGGTAGCCAGAATGCGGGAGTCCAGTCGGCGTCGGAAGTGGCGAACGAATGCAAGCCCCAGGCTGCCAGAGCACCGCCGACGGCGGCGCCGACATTGTGGGCAGTGTTCCAGATCGACATCAAAGTGCCGCGCTCGGATGTCGAGAACCAGTGGACGACAACTCGTCCAGAGGGAGGCCAGCCCATGCCTTGGAACCAACCATTGATGAACATGACTGTCGCGAATATTGCAACAGAGGCGCTGATGGCTGGGACGAACGCAACAAAGAGGTTTACGACCGCGGACAGTGCTAGGCCAAGTGGGAGGAAGTACCTGGCATTGGCTCTGTCGGAGAGCATGGCCATGAAGAATTTGGATAGGCCGTAGGAGAACAGAACTGCATTGGCTACGATGCCGATTCCGGCTGCGCCAAGTAGGTCGTGCTTTTCCAGTACGGCGGACACCAGGGGGATGTTATTTCTGATGAGGTAGAAGCCCGCGTAGCCGATGAAGATGCCCATGAAGACGTTGAATCGCCAGGTCCGGTAGGTCGGGGCAATTTTTTCCTCGGGGAGGGGAGCTGCTGGGCCGGGTGCGCTGAGCCAGCCGAGCCTCTGACTGCTCATAATGACAGTCCTTTCGCTGAAGGCCGCCGTTGCCTCTAATGCAACCTGTGTGGATGCTTAGGGCAGCAGGCGGAGAGCTTTATCGTTTCAGCGTTGAGTTTACAGAGACTTCAGTCTCTATTAATGGGGCGTTAACCTCCCGGCCTTGGGGGTCTTTGAGGGGGGTTGGCGTAAAAGCAATTAATGCTTGTCACTGCCTAGAGAATGTCATTAATTGCCTCGGTGGGGCGCGCTATCCTTACCCCCTTATTGGTGACGACAAACGGGCGCTCAATCAGGCGTGGGTGTGTGACCATTGCGTCCAGCAGTTCCTCGTCGCTGGAGTCCTTAGAGAGTCCCAGTTCCTTGAACTCTGCTTCCTTGGTGCGCACGGCATCGATGACGTTCAGGCCGGCCGTCTCGATTAGCGAGCGCAGCTCGGTCTTGGTTGGAGGAGTGTCTAGGTACTTGATGATCTCCGGCTCGATTCCGGCCTCGCGTAGTACGGCGAGAGCTTGGCGGGACTTTGAGCAGCGGGGGTTGTGGTAAATCTTCGCTTCCATGTCTCCATCATGGCTGATGTTGTGGTGTGACGGTTGACGGAGCGGCGTAACTATATGTGGTGAGACCTTGTTCATTATTTATCTTGAAGGGCCGTAAAGCCAACAACACTTAAGTTCAATAGGTTGAAAATAGTTGTCGTTAGGTTTACTCTCGCACGTGATAGATGAACGGCGAAGTGCGCCCCAACCGCCCCTAAGGTGACCAGATTTACTGAAGCGGCCGGTCAGCGTAGCCGTCGTAAAGCAATAACAAACAATCAAGAGCGGACACCAACATGACAATTTCCGGAAAGCTTTCGCGATCAGCTAAGTCCATGTGTGCGGGCCTTTCAATCTTGCTAGCGGGCGCTGGCCTTGCAGCGTGTGGCGATGGCAGTGAGGGAGCCAGCGGCGAGAACCCAATCAACGTCGTGGCTTCCACGACACAGATCTGTGATTACGTGAAGCAGCTGGACATCGATGAAGTTGATTTGACCTGTCTGTTGGCGCCGAATGCAACAGCACATGAGCTGGAAATGACCCATGAGCAGCTGACCAAGACTGGTAACGCCGATCTCTTGTTCGTCAACGGAGTCGATTTGGAGCACTTCCTGGACCAGGCGATTGAGTCCTCGGGTTTTTCCGGAACGATGGCAGTAACCAGTGGCGTTCTCACTGCAGGTGACGTAGATGCCATGAAGGCAGCCAAGGACACGGACAAAACCAAGCCGCTGCCACCAGAGAAGGCGAAGAATGGTAACTACACCATCGACCGAGGGGTGGAAAAGATTGATGTCGCCCCATGGCCTTTCCCGCCGGAAGAACCCGGTGAGGAGGCGGAATTCCGCTTCGATCCGCATGTATGGACCTCGCCGAAGAACGCCAAGGTTCAGGTTGCCAATATCGGCTACGCACTGGAACAGGTCGCTGAGGAACGTGGCGACAATGAGCTGAAGTCCACCATCGCCGACCACGTTGCGGCCTACCAGGACAAGCTGAATCAGCTGGATGAGTGGGCAAATAAGTCCATCGCCACCGTGTCGGACCCTGTGCTGTTTACCAGCCACGATGCCTTTGGATACTTCTCCCACGAGTTCAATATCAACTTCATCGGTGCAGCGCTGTCTGATTTCAACGAGCAGCAGGATGCCACGGCCGCGCATATCGCCGAGGCGGCAAAGACCGTGAAGGACTCGGGTGCAACTGCGCTGTTTGCGGAGAACTCGAACAACTCGAAATCAATTGAGGCGATCGCTAAGGCCGCAGGTGTCAAGGCCATCGTTGGTGAGGACGCACTCTACGGCGACTCCCTTGGTCCGGCTGGCAGTGATGGCGAAACCTACATCGGTTCCATCATCCACAACGTCACTCAGGTTGTGACGGCATGGGACGGAACTGTCGCGCCGCTGCCAGAGGGCATCAAGTGAGCCGTAACCGCTTAGCTAACCCCATGTCTGCCGAACCCATAGTCACGCTCCGCGATGCCTCATTCGGCTACACGGCGGTACCCATCGTCAATCACATCACCGCCAATGTCGCACCGGGTACCGGGCTTGCACTCATCGGCGCCAATGGCTCTGGAAAAACGACTGTGCTGCGCGGAATCCTGGGTGGGACTCGTATTCTCGCTGGTGAGATGCACAACAACGCGAAGATTGTGTCCTACGTCCCGCAGTCGGCAGACCTCGATCGCACTTTTCCGGTCACGGCTTTCGATGTCGTCGCCATGGGGGTGCTGCACGAACTGCACCCCTTCCAACCGCTTGGACACCGCAAAGAACGCATCCACGCAGCGCTAGCCAAAGTCGGGCTTGCCGACCGCACCAGTGAACGTTTCGGCAACCTCTCCGGTGGTCAGCAGCAACGCGTTCTGTTGGCGCGTGCCATCGTCGCACGTCCGCAACTCGTGCTTCTCGACGAGCCGTTTAACGGCCTCGACGCTGAAAATCGGGCGATGCTGCTGAATCTCCTCAACGAACTGAAGGAAAATGGCACGGCAATTATCGCGGCCACCCATGATCTCGTGCTTGCCGAGGAAACCTGCGAAAACACATTAATCGTGGCGGAGCAGCCAGCTTTTGGTGCGACCTCGAAGTTGGTGCCAGCCTATGTGGACTGAGCTTGCGAATGAGCTTGGGGTAGCGCCTTTCATGTTTAGGCCACTAGTGCTGCTGATTGCCCTCGGGGCGGTCTCTGGCCTGGTCGGTGTCATCGTGAACCTGCGTAGCCTCGAGTTCAATGCCGAGGCCATGGTGCATTCTATTTTTCCCGGAATTGTGGCCGGTGCCGTATTCGGCGGCATCGACATGATTATCCCGGTGGCTGCAGCATTTGCGGTGGTAGTGGCAGTAGCACTGACCTTAGTATCGCGCTCGCACATGTCGGAAGCCGGAGTTGCAGTTGTACTGACCAGCTTCTTTTCCATCGGTGTGATTCTCTCGCTGAAGAAAGGTGACCAGTCAGGACAGCTGGAAGCGCTCATGTTCGGGCGACTGCTGGAAGTCACTGACTCCCGTCTCACCAGCGCCCTGATTGTCTGTGCCATCGCCTTGGTTCTTATCGCAGTGACCTGGCGCCAGCAGGTGTTTGTTGCCTTTGATCGCTTCGGTGCCAAAGCCGCAGGCGTCAATGTGTGGGGCGCCGACCTCACCATTAACGCGGCGATTGCTGCGGTCGTGGTGTCGTCGGCAAGCGCAGTGGGCGTGCTGCTGGTAGTCGGATATCTGGTCGTGCCGGGAGCGGCGGCGAGACTGCTGACTCGCCGAGTTCATGTGATGGTGCCGATCGCGATTGCAGTGGGCTGCCTCAGCGGAATCGTTGGTTTGGCACTGGTGCCTTTGGGGCCGGTGTCGCCTCAGGCAGTCGTCGCGCTGACCTCGGTGGGACTGTATTTCATGGCACTGGGGCTGCGCGTCGTGCTGGGAGGCGACCGTGTCTAGCATCCTGATTTTGCCAATTATCGAACTGATACTGGTAGGAGCCCTGGCTGGAGTAGTTGGGGTGCTCGCGGTGCTGGGAAAACAAGTGTTCTTCGCAGAAGCGATTACACATGCGACTTTTCCCGGCGCGGTTGTGGGCGTTGTTATTGCGGCAGCGCTCGGCCTGAGCCACTCGTGGATTTCGGTGTTCCTCTTTATCGGAGCATTTCTGATGTGTATTCCGATTGGGGCGCTGTTCGGTCTGTCAAAGGTGGGAACGACGTCCTCGGCGGCGGGAATTGTGCTGACATTTGGGTTCGCACTGGGCTACTTCCTGAACAAGTGGTTCGCCCCGTTGCCGGTGAAGGTAGAGAGTTTCCTGGTCGGCAGCGTACTCAACGTGAACAAGATTGATATTGCGCTGTCCGGTGGCCTCTTGCTGCTGGTGGCGTTGGTGCTGGTGGCTCGGTGGCGGCAGCTGATTTACTTCACCTTCGACCCGGAGTCTTTCGGAGTCGCGCATTCGAGGAGAAAAGCACAGCTGGTCATCAGCGGGCTCATCGTTCTGACTCTGGTGGCGCTGATTCCGGCTGTCGGCACGATTCTATCCATCGCGCTGCTAGCTGCCCCGGCAGCTGCGCTCGTTGGGGTAGTGAACGATACCCGTTTGCTATTCGTGTTGGCGCCATTGATGGGTATCGCGATTGGCCTGGTGGGGCTATTCATTGCGGTGGCGGCGAATCTGTCAGTTGGTGGCTGCATTGGTGTATGCGCCGGCTGTTTCTATGTCCCCCTCAAGATTGCGTCAACACGCAATAGCGCTAGAGTTTGAAGAATGCACGTGGAGGATTTACCAGCAAAGACCCAGGACTACCTCAAGGTCATTTGGGATTTGCACGAGCGCACCGGTGAAAAAGTGGCACTTGGCGACGTCGCTGAGCGGATGGGCGAAAAGAAGCCCACCGCCAGCGAGGCTGTAAAGAAGCTAGCTGCACGTGGCCTTGTCAACCACGAGCCGTATCGGGGCATTAGCCTGTCGGACCGTGGGCGAGACATTGCGCTAATCATGGTGCGTCGCCACCGGTTGATTGAAAGCTTCTTGGTCTCGACTCTGGGATACACCTGGGATGAGGTTCACGAGGAAGCCGAAAAGCTTGAACATGCGGTCTCGGATGATTTCATTAGTCGCATTGATGCAATGCTGGGATTCCCTGAGCGCGATCCGCATGGCGATCCAATTCCCAGCGCAAGCGGTACCATCGCCAGCGCAGTGCGCACCGACCTGACGGATATCGAAGCCGGCGCGATGGTGGTAGTCGATCGCATTAATGACTCCGACCCTGAACTACTGCGCTATTTGGCGACATCAGGGGTAGGACCGGGGACTGTGCTCCGAGCCGAAGCCGCACCATATGCAGGCATGCATGTCTTTGCCATCCTCGATGAGGTGGACGATACCGAGCCAAAGAAAATTCATGTGGCAGACTCGGCACTATGGGCAATCAAGGCGACTCCAACAACGAACTGACGAGGGCCGCAGCGCGCTCTTACTATAAGGTGTCGCGGAATCTCACTGGGCCAACTAAAGTGCCACCCGCACCGTCAGTTTCGTTCGACAGCGTGAAGAGTGCTCGTCGACAGGCATATGCCAGTGTCGAGAGCGTTGATGTGCCACTCAATGCCATCGCTATCTCGCCTGCTGAGCAGCAGGAACACATGGCTAATCTCGAACGCCGCTTGAATGCCTCGACCAAAGATATGCGGGCACTGCTGGACTACGAAGAGCAGCGCATTGCGGTCACTAGCACCGTCAAAGAGGCAATCGTCTATACGTTGCTGGCAATACTCCTTTTGGCAGCAGCCATCGGACTTGGCTACGCCAGCCACCTGGGGGCCGATGCGATTTTGAATGCTGCGGCGGAGGTGACGCCGCGATGAGTAAACGCTCAGGCTCCGACAACGGGTGCGCGACGGTCATTGTCGTATTTTTCTTCTTCGGCCTGATTGTTCAGCTCTTCGGTGTCACGCTGTGGATTCTGCAATATGCATTGCCAGTTGCGGGCTTGGTGCTTGCGATTCTCATTGCATACCAGGCGTGGGTCGGTGTGCGCCGCAGCGCTGAGGCGCACGAGCTCGCCGAGCGTAATCACGCTGAGCTACAGCAGATTGCCATGGACACCGAGTACCAGCTCACCGCAATCCTCTCTGCCTGGGACAACGTGAACACCACAATGGGGGTCGGCACCATCTACAAAGATGTATTTGCCTCCGGAGAGGCTACGCCGGAGCTCATCGAACTACGCGGTGAGCTCTCTCGAGCTCGAAAGCTAAACAACCGACTGCGCGAGCAGCGCGAAACTATGACTAACCGGGAGCTGGTGGAAGCCATCTCTGATGCCGACGAGCTCTGGTGCTCGCTGACGAAGACGTATCAGAACGCTCGTCGCGAGCTGTAGTAACGCACTTGAATTAGTCGACGGTCATCACAACCTTGCCGTCAGCGTGTCCGTCTTCCAATACCCGGTGGACCTCCGCGACCTCGGTGAGATTTTTAGTCAGGCCGATAGGAAGCGAAATCTCACCGGCAACCACGCGGTCGGCCAGGTCTGCATAAATAGTCGTGTCATTCGAAATAGCCGGGATGTGTGCCTCAATGCCGCGTTCCTTCGCCGGTGTTAAATCGGCCAGCGAAGGCAGCGCCACAATCCGACCATCCGATGCCAACACATCCAGCGAGGGGAGGAAAGTATCGAAATACACGCCGTCAAGGACAACGTCCACGCCCTCGGGGAACTGCTGGCGCACAGCCTTGAATACATCTTCCGCTGTGTAATCAATGTGCTGCGCGCCAAAGCCCACTAGTTTTTCATGATGGCGTGACGACGCACTGGCCAACACAGTTGCGCCACGGGCGACCGCCAGCTGCGTCATCAGCTGGCCAACACCGCCACCGGCACCATGAATTAGTACGGTGTCACCGCTTTTTACCTTTGCAAGCTGCTCGACAGCCACGGTCGCCGTGAT
>OFLL01000198.1_pt1 | contig 20599 bp, 17 predicted proteins | sample 1540861 | NCBI WGS metagenome assembly OFLL01 (sample SAMEA4413039, study PRJEB24355) | metagenome | biome: human; feature: gut; material: faeces | place: United Kingdom | collected 2010 | reverse complement strand
TTTGGTGAGAATCGCAGGAGCACTTTTCTACGAATGGGACAACGTTCTCTTCGTTCACCTTGTGCTACTCATCATCTACTCTGTCACTTCGTGCCAATCGTAGTGATTCGTAGCAAAAAAACAACGACTTATCCTAAGTGTTTAGGAGTGGTCGTTGTTTTTATGCAAAACAAAAACCACATAGATGGGTCCTCTATGTGGTCGTTTTTTCTTCTTGAATATAACCAGCATAGATACACTTTTTAGAATAAGTCTTCTAAAGTTGTATCTATGAAAGAATCATACATACAACTATCTACGCCAGTTTTGCCATGATTGGTGCATTTCTTTTACGTTAGATAATTGTGTCATGTATTTTCCCTCCTAGTTATGTTGTTAAAGGTAGTCTACACTATATTGATTTTGTTCGTCAAGAAAAAGTTTTTATTTTCTTGCATTTCTTTTACTTCTAAAAAACGAGCCACTCTTATGAGAGGCTCGTTTTTCTTTATTTCAGCATATTTACCACTTAATTGTTTCGGTTTCTTTCAATTTTCACGGGAACTTTAACTGCTTGTTTTTGCGATTGAATCAGCCATAAACTTACTAAAATCGTCATTGAAATTACTAATGCCATCGAAAATCCCCTCTTTCTAATTCCTTAAAACTTTCTACAATCTAAGTTTAACATAGCTAGCTATTATTCACCAGTTTCTGGTACTGTATCAGTGCTTTCTGTCGTCGTTTCAGTAGATTGAGCAACTCCAGTCGTGCTGGTCGTCGTCTGTGTTTCAGCGGTCTTTGCTGCTTCTTTTTCAGCTTCTTGGGCCGCCTTTTGTTGGTCTTTCAAAACGCCAGCCATCGGTAATCGATTTAATTCTGGTATTAATTGTGTTTTTAAATCCATAGATTTTTCGACAACCGTCCGTGTCTTTTCTTTGCCGTTTTCAAAGAAAACAAGCGTAATCTCATCGCCGCTAACATTGTATTGCTCTTGTGCTTTGCCAGCATTATAAATTAACGGATAGATATACAGCGAACGATGAAATTCATTCATTTTATCTGAATTAAACAGCTTCACCATTTGATCGTATTGCTTGCCAGACGGTTTAGCAAACATGACTGACATGGCTCCTGTTTCTTGGATTTTCTTGTCTGCTGTTTTGTAATCTAAGACACTGACTTTCTCTGATTTGATGGGTCCTGCGACTAACGATTCAACTTGAGCAGCTCGAATATTTTTTTGCATCGTTGGAATAAAAATGATTGAGCCAATTATTAATACTAATGCTACAATAGCGGTAATCATTAACAGTTTTCTTTGTCTTAATTCATAAAGTGCCTCTTTTAGTTCTTCCATAAAATTATTCAACTTCTAATCGCTCCTCGCTTTTAGTTCTTATCTATTATACTAATCATTTTCTTTCTTGCCTACCCTTGCGCTTTAATTACTAAAAAAACCAGCAAACTTCCCCAGCTTTCTAAGGAAAACCCAACTCCTTTTTAACAAGCTTCTTTCTTAAATTCAAAAACTCCGCTATAATAAAGCTATTAGTCGGAAAGAAACGAGGGATTTATTATGTCATTTGATGGCGTATTTACTCATAGCATGGTTCATGAGTTGACAGAAACACTCGTAAGTGGCCGGATTTCAAAAATCCATCAGCCTTATGAAAACGAAGTCGTTTTAGTCATTCGTGCGAAAGGTAAAAACCATAAATTATTATTATCAGCACATCCTAGTTATGCGCGCATACAACTATCTACAATTACCTATAGCAATCCGGAAACACCTCCTAATTTTGTGATGATGTTACGAAAATTTCTGGACGGTGCCATTTTAGAAACGATTCAACAAATAGAAAATGATCGCGTGATTCACTTCACCTTTTCAAAAAGAGATGAACTAGGCGACTTACAAAATATTGTTTTGATTGTTGAATTAATGGGACGTCACAGTACAATCGTTTTAGTTAACCAATCTTCTGGAAAAATCTTAGATGCAATAAAACACATTGGAATGAGCCAAAATAGTTATCGTTCGTTGCTTCCTGGAGCAACTTATATTGAACCGCCAAAACCAATGGGACTTAATCCGCTCACGGCCTCAAAAGAAGAAGTCTTTGCGCTTCTTTCTACAGCTCCTGAATTAAACGGACGCTATTTACAACAACATTTCCAAGGTCTAGGCAAAGATACAGCAGACGAATTAAGTACCCGTTTACTTGCACAACCAAATGAAAAAATGGCCATCTGGACGGAATTTTGGTCCTCAGTCACTGAAGCTGTTGTACCGACATTAACCGTCACTGAAAAAAAGGAATATTTTACGCCCATTCCTTATCAATCATTAGTTGGTGAACAAACAACGTATGCGACACTCAGTGAATTACTAGATGCCTTTTATTCTGGTAAAGCAGAGAAAGACCGTGTCAAACAACAAGGCGGCGAACTAATTCGCAAAATTGAAAATGAACTAAAAAGAAATCAAAAGAAACTTAAAAAATTACAACAAACCTTAGCCGATACAGAAAACGCTGAAAATTACCGTCGCGACGGAGAACTATTAACAACCTTCATGGCACAAGTCCCAAAAGGAGCCACCGAGGTGGAATTACCAAATTATTATGAAGAAAATGCACCGTTGCGTATCTCGCTAAATCCTGCACTTTCACCTAATCAAAATGCACAAAAATATTTTCAAAAATACCAAAAATTGAAAAATGCTGTCCGAGTTGTTAAGACACAAATTCAGCAAACACAACAAGAAATTTCTTATTTAGAGTCAGTTGTGGCACAACTTGAAATTGCGACACCAATGGACATTGAAGTGATTCGTGAAGAACTGATTGAGCAAGGCTATTTAAAACGTAAAAAAAATAAAAAACAAAAACAGCCGAAAAAAAGCCAACCCGATCTTTTTTATGCCACAGATGGCACACCTATTCTCGTTGGAAAAAACAATTTGCAAAATGATCAATTGACTTTACGAACCGCTAAAAAAACTGATTATTGGCTCCATGCCAAAGATATTCCTGGATCTCATGTAATTATTCGTGACGCACATCCTAGCGAAGAAACCCTTACTGAAGCCGCACTTCTAGCAGCTTATTTTTCAAAATATCGACTTTCTTCACAAGTTCCTGTTGACTATGTCCAAGTAAAACATGTGCATAAACCCAATGGAGCAAAACCAGGTTATGTGATTTATGAAAACCAACGAACGTTATATGTGACGCCAACAGAAGAATCGATCAAAAAAATCCAGCAAAATAAGGCTTCTGCTTCCTAATTATATTAAACTAAAAAACAACGTACTGCCGATTGATCGTACGTTGTTTTTTTGCATTGGTAAAAACATTTATCAAGTGATAAATAACACAAGTAAGCTCAATTAGTTTACAAACTAGCTATTTCTCTCTATACTGACTGTTGGAGGTGAAATTCATGGTCTTTTTACACATTATTTTTGGGATGTTTGCCTTTATTGGCGCTTTAGGTTTAGGTGTCGCCTTCCGCGATAGCTTTACAGAACTTTCAACACCAAAGAAAGCAGCGATTATTTTATCTTACGTAGGTGCGATTGGTTCAACAGTCCTAGGGTTCACATCAGCAACAAAAAATCCATTTGTTTTAGCTGCAACAGTTGTCTTAGTTGTCGCCTTTTCTATTGCTCTTTTCAAAAAAAGCAGTAAAGAAACAAGCAAATAACAAAACCTTTGAAGAGCGGCATAGCGACAAGCTACCCTCTTCCTTTTACATACTATTTAAAGGAGTGAGGCAAATGTCTCTGACTATTTCTGAAGAAGTAAAACAACGTTTAGCCCCTTTCTTAACTGAAACGAACACCTTCTTGTTGGTAGCAAATGACGGCTCTAATCCTTATTCTTCCGCAGAAGGTTGTTGTATGATTGGCGATCGTTTCATTATCGTTCCTGTTGATCAAGCAGAAGCGCCTTATACCGAAACAATTGCTAATGATTCTTTTCACGTCTATACTTCAACGTATGACCAAATGTTTTTAACAGGGCATTTACAGCTAGTGATTCATCCGAATGCGGGAACCATTACTTTAAAAAATGAAAGTGGCATATTAGATAGTAATGTGGACATTTATCAACACTAAAAAAGCAAACAAAACGTTTACGCGTTTTGTTTGCTTTTTTAGTGTTGAAAGGCTTGAAAGGTAGTAATGATTACGTACATCATCCCCGATGCAATAATCGGACCAGCTGCAATTCCTTTTAAAAAAACGACGCCAAGAATCGTTCCAAAAACTAAGGCCACCGTAATCTCAGGCGATTGATTAATTAAACCTACTCCTTTTGAGGATAAAACAGCCACCAGAATTCCACAAAGTATCCCCAGCCATCCCATCGGTGTTTTGAATGATTGGATTAAATCCTTTAAGCCAATTTGTCCTGTAGCAATCGGGACTAAAATAGTAATTGAAATAATTGTGACGCCTAAATTAATGCCTTTATCTGACAACCACGACATGATTTTCGCACTATTTGGTAAAGCTTTTAAAGCAAGCACAACAACTGACGCAATTAATAAACTTTGATTTTTTGCGACAAACGCAATCAAGGCAATCAGTAGTAAAAAAAGCCAACTTTCCACTGGTTGTCCTCCTTTCTGATTTGGTTCTTTCGTTAACCAAACTTTCTTGTCTTTCCTATTTTAGCAAAGAACCTCTTTAATTACCATTCAGCTTCAGTAATTATTGTCTTTTTCACCCGAATCTTGCTTAGAAAAAACGAGTTAAAAATTAATTTTTTCTCATAACAAGCCTTTTTCTCTTTGAAAAATTATTTTATGAAGTATACTAATATTAACTATAAAGTAGTTTACTTGCATTTATACTGGATATTCGATATCCTATTTAAGGCTCTTCAATTGAGCGAGCATCACAAAAGACATTTTAGTAGCAATTCTTGGGGAAGTAGTGCTACTAAGATGTCTTTCCTTTTTTTATTTTTACTAACAATATACGTTTCTTATATTAAAATTCACAACTCTTTATAAATAAAAGCGCCTGCCCCACAGTTGTCTGGACTGTAGGGCAGGCGCTTTTCAAGTCATTTAAGCACGCTTTAGTTTTCTTTCAAACGATAAACACTTGGACTTGGGTTAAGAAAACCTGCTTCTAAAATTTCGATGTTAGTTAATGCTTGCTCTTCAGTTACTAGTTGCGGTGCACCATTTTTCAACGTTTCATAGACGGCATCATAATAACGACCGTAATCACCTACAGGCGTTTTAATTTGTTTTTTAATCCAGTCGCCATTGCCATTACGGTAGGTCACTTCTCCATAATACATTGGTGAATCTTCTCCAAAGCCTGGTGCATCCGGCATGATTCCGGCTTTTAAATCATTTTCTTGTTGATCTTCGCCATATTTGATGAACGAGCCATTGCTGCCATGAACAATAAAACGTGGATACGGACTAGCGACAGAATGATTCGTTTTAACTTTTACTTTTAATTTTGAACCATAATGTAAATCAACGTCAAAATAATTATCGACTGCCTCGCTCACTTCATTATTACGAATATCATAAGTGACTTGATCTGGAAGCCCGAAAAGAGCAATCATGCGATCCATTAAATGAATGCCTAGTCCGTAAAACGAACCATTTTCTTTAGGTCCTTGTTCCGTGATACTTCCTGGTCGATAATAATCAATATGCGTTTCCACTTCATTGATTTCTCCTAAAAAGCCTTGCTCTACTACTTGCTTCATCGCTAGGTAATCGCCGTCGAAACGTCGATTTTGATAAGGCATCACTACTACCCCTTTTTCTTGCCCTAATGCAAATAATTCCTCTGCGTGTTCTAACGTATCACAAAATGGTTTTTCCACAATCACTGATTTACCAGCTAAAATGGCTTGTTTGGCTAAATCATAATGTGTATGCGCAGGCGTACAGATTGTGATCAATTCAATTTCTGGATCCGTCAATAATTCATTAAGGTCAGTGGTAAAATTTACGCCTTTTTCTTTAAAGGGCGCTGCTGCTTTTTCATTAACATGTAAATCGAAAATCGTTTTCACTTCTAGTGTTTCTCGAATCATTACGTAAGGTAAATGGTAGCGGTTGGCACTTTTACCAAATCCAATAAACCCCATTTTTACTGTCATATTTTCCACACTCTTTTCTTATAATTAGATAAGTCCATTTGTTTCAATGACTTTTTGATACCAATAATAACTGTCTTTCGGGATTCTTTCTAAGGAACCTTTTTGTGTTTCATCTTGATCCACATAGACAAAACCATAACGCTTTTGATAGCCGTTGAGCCACGACAGTAAATCGGTGTAACTCCATGTACAATAACCAATAACTGAAACGCCATCCGTAATCGCCTCTTGAATCGCTTGGATATGGCTTCGCAAATAATCAATGCGATACGTATCGTGAATTTGTTTATCTTCTGTTAAGGTATCATATTCGCCTAACCCATTTTCAGTAATTAAAATAGGCACTTGATAGCGACTAGCTAATCGTCGTAAGGCAATTCTCAAACCTTGCGGGTCAATGGCCCAATCCCAGTTCGTTCGTTCAACATATGGATTATTTACTTTTTTAAATAAACCCGGTACCCCAGATTCCGTTTCAGAACCCTTTTCACCCGTTGTATTCATCTTCCCTATTCCAACACCATCTAATGGATTAGCAGCAACCGTATCCGTCCGATAATAATTAATACCTAGAAAATCAGGCTTGGCTGAACGTAGTAACGCTAAATCGCCCTCTTTTATCGTTGGGGCCACACCTTGCTCCTGTAAGTAATTTAATGCGGCAATTGGGTATTCTCCCCAAAGATAGACATCTAACCAAAAATGCGACAGCAAATCTTCTGCATTTTCAGCCGCTAAAACATTGGCAGGATGCGCATCAACGGCATAAACAGGCGTATAAGCAAAGCTAGGGCCAATTTTGCCAGGTATTTCTAATTCATGAAACGCATTAATCACTGCTGCATTGGCTAAATTAGCAATATGATTGGCCTCATACATCCGTTTATTGTCTGTTACGCCGGGAGGATGCACGGCTAATTGATAACCTAACGAAGTAAACACATTTTGTTCGTTTAAACTAATCCAATAGCGAACTTTGCCACGGAAAGCGTCAAATAAAATTTTCGCATAGGCCACAAAATCAGCAATAATTTTTCTTGATTCCCAGCCACCATATTCTTTTTGCAAAACAGCTGGCAAATCCCAATGATATAAAGTTACCATTGGTTCAATTCCTGCCGCTAATAACTCATCAATTAAATCTGAATAAAATTTCAGTCCCGCTTGATTTACTTGACCACGTCCTTCAGGTAAAATTCGTGTCCATGCAATCGAGAAACGATATGCTTTTAAACCTTGTTGTTTCATTAAAGCCACATCTTCTTTGAAACGATGATAATGATCGACGGCTAAATCACCAGTTGTCTCTTTGAACGTTTTTCCTGGTAGCCGAACAAATTCATCCCAAACAGATGCGCCTTTGCCGTCTTCATTCCAAGCACCTTCTACTTGATAAGCTGCCGAAGCAGAGCCCCATAAAAAATCTTGCGGAAATGCTTTTAGTTGGTGATGTTCCATTGTCATACCTCCCTCTTTTCTGTGCTGCCCTTTTATTGTAAAAGGTTTTCACAAAAAGTACCAATCAGATCAATAAGTTCTTCTGTTTACTTTTAAAACTATATAGTTTTAAAAAGAATAAGTCAACTACTTTTATTTAAGTACTTGATTATTAAGTGGTTACGTTAAAAATAAATATATAGTTTTAACATGTTAAATTCATGGTATAATGAGAGAAATACTGGTGATAAAGGAGGACTCTGATGCGGACAAATACACGTTATAAAGAAATTTATGCAGCTATAAAACAGGATATTGAAGCAGGTGTTTATTCAATTAATCAAAAGTTACCCCAAGGTCGTCTTCTTGCAGAAAAATATCAGGTCAGCGAACTAACCATTACAAAAGCCTTACATTTGCTTGTACAAGAAGGTTACGTTGTCAGACGACGTGGCTCGGGCAGCTTTGTTCAAGACTTTCAAAATCGAACCATTACTAAATTTTCTCCGTTAACCGGCACTTACTCAACCTACGATGGAAAAGTTGAATCCGTGGTTTTAGGCTTTGCAACAGAAGTACCTGAGCCTTGGGTGACTGAAAAATTAAGTATTACAGAAGAAGAGTTAGTCTACAAAATTATTCGTTTACGGATTATCGAAGATGTGCCCTCAATTATTGAATACACTTGGATGCCCGTTGCTTTAATTCCGAACTTGACAATGAAAGAATTGAAAGTCTCCATTTATCAATATATTTCGGAACAATTGCATCAAAAAATTCAAAGTGCGCGGGTCAGCATTTCTGGGATCCGTCCTTCTGCGTTGGAAAAAAAATATTTAAACTTAACCGATAATGATTTTCTGATGCGTGCAGAACAAATTGCTTACCTAGGCAATGGGCATATTTTTGAATACTCAATTGCGAATCATATTCCTAGTGAATTCACTTTTGAAACTGTCTTAATTGCAGAAAAATAGGAAACTTTTATGTTGCCATTTCTCATTTCTAACAAAACGATCTCTTTACTTTGAGCCAATACTTTTTGTTAGAAATGTTTTTCTGCTAGTTAAAAATATTTTTCAAATTATATTTCCAAACATGAATTTTGATAAAAGTATTGCTATTTACTAGAAGTACGATTAAAATATTGCTTGTAGCACTCTTTTTAATACAGATACAAGCAATTTATTTTTTACATAGTCAATCAACCAAAGCGAGGACTTTATATGAGGAAACCCTACATTTTAATGAGCTTACTCGTTCTAAGTACCTTATTAAGTGCTTGTTCAACTGTAAGTGGCAGCCCAGCAAGTCAAAGTGCGCCCGCACCTGATGAAGTGTTGGCGACAAGTATTGGGACGTATGAAAATCGAACATTGTTGGTTCCAGATGGGCGTTTAGCCTTAACTGCCTTGCATAAAGGAAAAGATTATCAAGGCAAACCAATGTTTTATGTCCTGTTTGAATTAACCAATACAACCGAAAAAACACAAAATATTCAGCTAATGATTCAAAGTTTTATGGAAGTTAGTCAAACTGTCCACGGAAAAGCCCAAAATTTACAATATGCAGTCTTAACAGATTCACCTTTCCAAGACAAATTAGATCGTTTAGCAGATGAAATCAATCCTGGTGAAACAATCCAAGGCGCTTACCCGTATGAATTTATTAATGAGAACAAGCCGGTCCATTTTAAATTTAGAGATCGCCTTCTCAGTCTGGATGAACCCATTGCATCAGAAGAAATTACCATTACAGAAAAAAGTTTGGTCCGCTAGCTTACCTAGCATTGGACCAAACTTTTTATTTATTATTCAGATGGAAAAGATTCTCCTTCTATAAAACGTGTGTAAATGTGTTCGCTCTCAGCAGCTTCTCCCCGCATTAAATGAATAATTTTCTCTGCAGCCACCATGCCCCATCGATGTTTAGAATAGGCAATTGTTGCTAATCGCGGTTGCACAAACGCACCTAGTTCAGAATTATCAAAACCAATCATCCGAATATCTTTCCCCATTTGGTAATTTGTTTCTGCAACATATTTATAGACACCGATCGCCATTTCATCATTAAAAGCAAAAACATCGACTGGTTCTGTCTGTGGTTGACTCAAAATTTTTTTAGCAGCCGCATAGCCAGAAGGTTCGGTAAAATCGCCTTGGATAATTTCATAAGGTATCCCAAAACGAGTTAATTCTCGTGTACTAACAGCCAATCGTTCTTGGCTATCATAACCTTTTTCTGGTCCAGAAAGCAGAAGAACTTTTTTTGAACCCACATTGACAAATTGCTCAATTGCCTGCGTGGCACCGCCACGATTATCCAAGAGAACTTGCCGGATATTCCTATGTTCAGTGGTTCGATCAAGGACAACGATCGAATGGCCACGTTCAGCAAACTTTTCAATTTCTTTTGTTGGAAATGTCCAATCTAAAATAATTGCCCCATCCACCATTTTTTCAGGAATGAAAAGATGTGACTTTTTACCGCTACAGACAATCATCTCATAATCAAACAGTGCTAAGCCTTTCTTAATTCCCTCCAACAATTCACCATAAAAACTACCGCCATAATCGGCCAAATAGACACCAATAATATTGGTTTGACGACGTTTTAATGTGCGAGCGGCCATGTTAGGAACATAGTTTAGCTCTTCAGCAATTGCTTGGATGCGCGTTCGTGTTTCTTCAGTTACCTTTGAACTACCATTCAATGCGTAAGAAACGGTCGAGATTGATACGCCTGCTTTTTTTGCAATATCTTTAATTCCTACCATGGACTACTCTCCTTTCTAATGGTAAATTTCAATAACACTTGCTTCATTTAATAATGAAAGCACCTCGTCTTTTTGAACTTCCATTCCCCCTTCTCGATAAGGGTTTTCTTCAAACTTAAACGGAACCTCTTGACCATCGATAACTATTTTCGCTGACTGATTTGGATAAAATTTATATGTGACAGGTTTATCAAACAATTGGTAAGTTAGTGTTAAACCAGACAATTTTTCTGGTAACATGGGATCAAAAACTACACTTTGGGCCTTTTGCCGAATCCCTAAAACAGCTGTAATTAATTGATTTAAATAAATTCCCGGCCCGCTTGAATAAATTCGCCAACCACCTTTTACCCCAATACTTCCATCTTTTAGTTTACCAAAATTTTCTTGTGATTCATACCTTGTTTTAAAATCGCCATCGGAACTACTAAAATAGGCATTGGCTTGACGTAAGTCTGCATTGTGAACCACTTCTTTTAATTGAACTGGATTGATTTGCATTAATGCTTGCCAGGTTTTGTCTCGCTGACCAATTTTCGCCATCGCTTCTGTATAGCGAATGTGCGCATGAACATACTGTAAACCAATTTCGCGACCAAAATTAGCCGCCTGTTCTGCTCGTTTAAAATTAGTGCTCACACCGCCTCGATAGTTCGCTGGTTTGTTCATTAAACGCACGCCATCAGGAAACGTTAATTCTTTTTCAATAATTTCTAAATGATGACTTACTTGTTCCGGTGTTAATAATTCAGCTAACATACTACGAGTCATTGGCAATAACCGATATTGAATCCCTGTTTTTTGGTCATTTGGGTGAATCATTTGTTCAAAAGTTTCTGGCGTTTCCATATAAATAAACCCTGGAATCGTTTCATCCGCCAACATATATTTTTGAAAATCGTTCTTTATTCCTGCGACTAAAATTGCTAAGTGCTGACTATAAGTAGCATCGATTTCCGTAATTAAAGCCGCAAATTTTTTCAATACTTGATACGTTAAGGCAACGGTCCAACTACTAGCCATTTGCTCTTTAAGACGATTATCATAAGGTTGTAACGTGTCATCCCAATCGCCGTCACCGTAACAGGATAGAAAAGTTTCTGGTAAAAAATGTTGTTCAATATAATTTATTTCTTTTTTCAAATGTTCAAATAAAGATGCTGTTTCTTTTGTTTTGTGATTATCTTTGCGACTTGTATAAGGGATTTCCGTAGCTAAGATTGAATAATCTGCGGTTTGTTCCAAATAATCAGTCACTACTTTCAATGGCCAGACGATAATATCGCCATGGCTTTCACTGGCTTTTTGTTCTTCGTATCGGTCAAACATAAACCATTGCGGCCAGTTGCCATCGTCCTCAAATTGATTTTCAAATAGATGCTGAATAATGGAAGCCACGATCTTAGGCTGTTGCGTCGCAAAGAAAAATTCTGTCGGTCCTTGCGACACATCTCGTGTGCCCCAAGCTGCTCCACCATACTGTTCTAAGCCATGTGGCGACAAATAATGAACGAGCATATTATGAGTATACCAACGAGTTAATTGATTCATTTGCTGCACACTTGAGTCTGTGTGTGTTAACTCAAAATGATGCAACAAGCCATTAATGAATGCTAAATATTGACTTTCTGCTTTTTCAAAATCTAATGGTGTATTAACTAATGCTTGGTCCTCTATACTGCCCGTAATAAGTAGTGAAAATTTTTGGGTCTTTTCGATTGCCAAGACTAATAAGTCCGCTTCAGCTCCACCAAATAATGTGCTATCGGTTACTTGAAATGATTTATCAACTGTCAATGTATAGGTTAGTTCTGGGTAATAATTTTCTGTAGCAGAATGATTTCCCGTCACTCGAAGCGTTTTGCCAGTTTGTTCTAATTGATAGGTTGGTACTTCTTCCGGTCCTAATAACAAATGGTTAGAAACAGCCCACATATATGCATCCTTTTGACTGGTCACTTCCAATTGAATCACTCTTGAATCAGGCGAAGTGAAGGTGCGTACCCGAATTGTATCCTTTGGCAACTTATAATACCACGTAGCAGAGTTCAACCCCATTTCAAAAGTAGAAGGCATTGTTAGTAAGCGCCATAAGCCATTCTCTAAAATGTAGATTCGTTGACCAGAGCGTTTCATAACGTTTAAAGCGTTTCGGCTATTACTCATTAATTTGTTCATGGTTGTATTTCCTAAAACCACTTGTGAATTGAAAACGCCATACATATACACTGTCGTACTAAGCAAGGGTTCGTCAACCGTTAAGCCTTTACCACTTAATAAAATGTGGCCATGCGCTCTTTCCATGGCAATTTCTTTTTCTTGAAGAACAACATGATGGTAATTTTCCGTGAAAAAGGAATACGTCTGACCTCCTACTTTTTCAATTTGTGTCTGAAGGGGATAAAGTGCGGCCAACTCTTCTTCTGTTAATGGATTTCCTGTGATAGGTTCTCCTAAAAGTTTCGGAGGAGAGTCCTGTGTTTCTTCTAATGAATCGAATGTCACAGTTTCATAAATAGCTTGTAAGGCTTCTTTCGATAAAAAAGGTTCAGCTAATGCTTGCGGATGTGTTTCTGTTACCGCACCATAAAAAACAAATTCCTTACTTTCATTCGTTAATTGGACGGCTTCCGTTTGTAAAGCGGTGTAAGCAAATTCATATTGATAGACTTCATTTGCTAAATATCTTTTCCCCAATGCTTCTGGTGTGTTTGTTTGTTTAAATGAACGTCCAAAAAATTGATAGCCGTCCGTTGAGTAGCCTGCTAATTTTTGAAAACTCCCTTGAATAAGGGCTGGAAACTTCTCATTTTGCGGTTGATTTTGTCTTGATAAAACAACAAGCTCTTCGCCCTCTTGCCAAATGTGATGATCAAGATACTGCGACACATACGCTTCATTTGACTGAACGGCTCCTTTTGTCGCTAAGCCAATATCTTGACCATAAACAATATCTACTAAGCCAGTTCCAGTGACATTAACCCGCCAGAACCATTGATTGCTTGGCCCCAAACGAAAGTCAACTTGGTAACGAACCGCTTCAAATTCACCCCGCCATGTCAATTGATTATCTGAAAGATAAAAATCACTTTGACTATTGGAACCAATCATTGGTCGATAATTAATTGTGTCACCTGTAATTATCCGCAAATAGAGTTGATTCATACTGCCGTCTAAAGGATTGCCTTCTAATTGATTAATCATCATGCCACAGCTATTCAATTCTTTTAAATCACCTGTCTCTAGAAATGTAGCAACTGTGTCTGCTTGCTTAAGTTTCTTTATCTGCATAACTTATCCTTCCCATCTTATTCATTTAACGTGACTGTTGCGGTTTGTACATCGCGACTATTTCCACCAATCATTACGATAAATTCACCTGCATCACTGGTTACCTGATTATCTGAATGAACATAGCGCACCATATCCTCTGAAAGAAGAAACTGAACTTCTTTTTCTTCCTTTGGTTCCAGCCAAACTTTTTGGAAATCTTTTAACTCTTTAATTGGGCGAACCACTTGTCCCACCAAATCACGTACATAAAATTGCACGGTTTCCTCTCCAGCGATTGGACTGTCATTTCTTACTAAAACAGAGACCGTGACTGGTTGTTCTTTGGTAAATGTTAATGCACTTAGTTGAATTGGTTGATAAGAGAAATGACTATAACTTAAGCCAAATCCAAAGGGATATTTAGCGTAATTAGAGACATCTAAATATTTAGAAACATATTTTTCTTCTGGTGCTGACTCATAAGGACGCCCAGTATTGTCGACATTGTAAAAAATTGGCACTTGACCAACCGTTTCTGGAAACGACATACTTAAACGACCACTTGGATTGTACTGTCCCCACAAAATTTCTGCTAGCGCATTGCCCCCTTCTGTTCCAGGTTGCCAAGCTTGCACAATTCCTTTTGCAACATCTATCCCTTGCAAATCTAAGGGCCGGCCACTGTAGACCGTGACAACAACATTGGGATTTTTCTCAATAATTTGTGCAACTACCGCTAATTGTTTTTCGGGTAGACGAATATCACTGCGACTGGCAGCTTCCCCACTCATCCAATCTGTTTCGCCTAGTGCCACTACTACTTTATCTGCTTGACTAGCTAACGTTAAAGCCTCTTCAATGGCCGCCGCGGTCGGTTCAAAGTAATCAAAGGGTTCTTGGGCAACTAGAAGATTTGTGGTTAATTTTTGGGCCCCAGCCACGAGGGAAATGGCTTCTTCTTTCTTTCCTTGCCATGACCAAGCCCCTAAAATATCTTGTGATTGGGCCCCTGGGCCGACAAGCGCGATTTTTTCTTGCGGTGTAAAAGGCAAAATATTTTCATTTTTTAAAAGAACCATTGATTTTTGAGCAATCTTTTTAGCTATTTCTCGATGTTCTTTGCTTAAAATCACTTCTGCTTCCGCTTGTTCATCCGCACCACGATAGGGATTTTCAAATAAGCCTAGCTCATTTTTTAGTTTTAAAATTCGCATAACTGCTTCATCAATAAGTGTTTCAGCAATCCGGCCTTCTTCAAGTAATTCTTTTAAATAATCTGGATAACACGTGGTCATCATTTCAATATCTACACCAGCTTTGATAGCCAATTCTGCTGCCTGTTTTTCATCTTTGGCAACGCCATGAGGAATTAATTCTTTAATCGCTCCCCAGTCTGAAATCACAACCCCTTCAAAGCCAAATTCATTTCGTAATACGTCTCTAAACAGCCATTGGTTGCCTGTAGCAGGAATCCCATCCACTGTATTGAAGGACGTCATGACAAGTTTTGCACCCGCATCTAATCCAGCTTTATAGCCAGGTAAATACATTTCTCTTAGCTGCCGTTCAGACATATCTACCGTATTATAATCCCGACCAGCTAAGGCACCACCATATGCCGCAAAGTGCTTCACGCACGCGGCTACTCGCCAATTGTCCTCTTTTAAATTTTCTCCTTGGTAACCTCTAACCATTGCAGCAGCTAAGCGGCTGTTGAGTAATGGATCTTCACCTGTTGACTCCATGACACGTCCCCAACGTGGATCGCGCACTAAATCAACCATTGGTGAAAAGGTTACATGTAATCCTGAAACAGCAGCTTCTTTTGCTGAAATCTCCGCCATTTTTTCAACCGCTGCTTCATCCCAAGTGCTTCCTAAAGCCAAAGGAATCGGAAAGATGGTTCTGAAACCATGAATAATATCCGCCATTAAAAGTGTTGGAATATTTAATCGATGATTTTGCATATATTCTTTTTGAACACGTTTTGCTTCGTTTGCACCGGAAACACCTAGTGTTGTCCCCGCCGTATCAATCGTTTCTTGACTTAGTCCTAGCTCTGACATAGGGCCGGTCTTTTCTTCTGCTTTATCTGAATAAAACGCTGCTGCTAATTGTAATAATTGATTAATTTTCTCATCAATTGTCATTTCTTCGACTAATTGAATCAGTTGATTTTCTTTCATACTCTCACCTTTCTTCAATACATACTTCTGCTTCTAAAGGAAAATGGTCGGAGGGAAAACGTCCATCGATACTATCTGTTAAACTTGCGGTTTGCTGTACTTGCCAACCTTTTACATAAATATAATCAATTTCTTCTAATTCCGCCCAAGGTTTTGTGTAAGTAAAATTTTGAAATGTTCCTCTTGGGCCATAATGAGTAGCTAAATTTTTGCTATCTTGAAATTTTTTTTGAACAAGTTGATGCACCGCTTCCCCCGACTCTGCATTAAAATCGCCCATTAATAAAGTTGGATACTGTGCAATTTTGTCATGTAACTCCTCTAAGATAACGGTCATTCCTGCTAAACGAGCATGAGCTGAAATATGATCCAAATGAACATTGATGACTAAAAAAGGCGTATTTTGAGTCGTTTCCTTAAATAGTCCCCACAAAGCAATTCTTGGACAGCCAGCTTCAGGATGGATACTTGGCTGCTGAGGTGTTTCAGATAACCAAAAATACCCTGTATCAATAGCCTGAACTTTTTGTTCGTTATAGAGAATTGCTAGTCCTTCTCCTTGACCATCCCCTTCTCTTTCCGCAGAAAGACAGGTGAATGTTGTATACGCCTTTAAATCCCTGACTTGATTCGGTCGTACTTCTTGAATACAACAAAGGCTCCAATCATGAAAATTGATTAACTGACAAACAGCCTCTTTACGAAAAGACCATTGCCAATCTTGGTCATACTCTGTATCTACCCGGACATTATACGTAGCTATTTTCATTTTTAACCTCCTGCAATAGTTGTTGAATTTGACGCATCTCACGACGGATCTGGGTTGTTTCACCGCCACCATGGCCTTTTTTCCAATACACTCTGACTGCTTTTCTTGCCTTTATCTGATGATAAGAAGGGAAAAAATCTTTCATTGGACATATCGGATCGTGACTCCCAACAGAAGCAAAGACTGGATTTTTAATTTGCGAAACAAAGTGGCGACTATCAAAATAAGGAAGAACCGCGGCAATTTTTTCATGCGCTTGAGGATGCTCTTGTAAGTACTGATGAATAATTTGATACGAACCCGTTCCTTCTGCTACTCGATTTTCTAAACAAGAATGACTTGGAACATCTGCAAAAGTAGCTAAAATCGGGAAGTCGACTAAACTATTCACCATTAACACTACGCCACCCCCTTGGGAACCACCACGAAGAATGATTTGGTCCTGATTAATTTCAGTAAAGGTCCGCACCACTTCTACGCTACGTAAATGGTCGGCAAACAAGCGGCGTTGGTACCAATCTTCTTTGTCTAGAAATCCTCGTCCCATTGGTGCTTCATGCCAAATTGTTTGATATGGCACGCGATCTTTGGTTAATCCCCCTTGACCTCGATTATCAATGACAAAACAAGCACAACCAATTTGTGTCCAATGAGCAAATTGCCAAGGTTCTTGAATATGATTCATATAGCCTAAACAGTCAATCACTATTGGCTGTTTCCCCGCCGTTTTAGGAAGTAACAAATAGCCAAAGATGCGCTCACCTAGGAAACTTAAAAAGTCGACCTGTTCCACTTGAACATTTTCCAATGGATAGTCAATGACCCGCCGATGGATATCTAGCGGTATTTTTTGAAGTTCTTCCTTGGTCTTTTGCCAAAACTCAAAATACTCATTCATGTTCCACACCTAACACTTTCTGAAAAAACGCAACTTGAAGAAAAGCCGTTGTCCCGAATCCTAACGCAATATATAAAAACAAATTAAGCTTATAGAAAAAAACAAACGTTAAAAGAGGTAAAATAAACAAAATAATCGCATTGGCACTATTACTTAAGACCACATAAACCGTCTCACTTAGTGTCTTTTTAACGGACCAATTAAAAACGGAAAAGAGAAAAAGAAAACTCGTCAAAAATAATGCAACAAAACTTAATAGAAAAATAGCTAAGAAACCTAAACTAGTGGCTATTTTAAATAAACTTGTTACGACAATACCGCCCAGTAAAAAAGCAACGAACAAGACACCTGTTAAAATAAAACCTCGCATGATGTTATTTTTTAATGCTGTCCAAAACGTTCGCAAAACAGGAATATCTTTTTCACGATACAAACGATAGATCGTTCGATACAACGCAATTAAGCCGACACCGCTAAAGATGCCTGTTATACAGGTAATTAAAAAGAGAAAATTAATAATGATCAAGTTGGCAATAAAAGAAAAAATCCGATAATACCAACCTTCATATGCAAATAGCTTATTCATATTAAAAGAGAAAAGCGGATTTCTCGTTGCTTTATCCGCTTTTCTCTCCTCCTCTCTTACTTAAGTTTGTCTCTGTTTTCTGCCATTTTCTCAGATTTTATTTTTTCAATTGCATCCCATTTATTTGATTTTAAGAATGCTTTGTAGTCTTCTAAAGATTTGTCAAAGGCTTTATCATCTTTCGCACGAATCATTGAAATAACGGTTGTATTTAGTTTGGTTTCAATCGCTTCATTCGCACGAGCTTCCGGCGTTCCTGCATCTGGATTAATATTTTCAATTACGAAATGTGGGACCAATTTTCCTTTGCCCCATTCTTGCATTTGCGTTAAAGCACTTTCCATTGGCACTTTTAGTTTATTGACACGGTCATTGTTAAAGTATAGGAAACGACTAATGCCATATTTTTTGTTGTAGGCATCATTGTCTGTTTGTTCTAATTTTTTCACTTCTGGTAAATAATCAATTTTTCCTTGATCATTGTACGCATAAGTAACTCCTTCAACGCCATATTTTGTTAAAATTTGTCCCGGTTCATCAATTAAATATGTGAATAGTTGAGTGACTTTCGCTGGATCTTTCGCATCTTTCGTAATGTAATTACTTAACCAACCTGAAATGCCGGTTTGATTTAATGTTGGTTTTCGGCCAGAAGTACTACTTGGTCCATCAATGGCTATATAACGTGTGCCAGATTTTTTCATAAATTCTGTAAAGTTTCCACCTTGACCACTAGTTCCAGCAACGAGCATGGTTGCATAATTTCCTTGTTTCACTTTTTCATCAAACGTTGCCCCATCATCTGTGAAGCTATCATCACTAATATTGCCTGCTCGGTAAACATCATTAAATGTTTTTAACCATTCTAAGTATTCTTTATCTAAATTTCGATCATAGTATTTACCATTTTTATTCTCTAAAGGAACACCTAAGAAGTCTTGTAATTTGTCTAAAAATGGTCCTGCACCATCGCCCACTGTGGTGAAGCCCATTGGGGTCATCTCAGGATATTTTTCTTTAATCTGTTGCATGACTTTTTCAAAATTTTCTGGTGTTGAAACGTCTGGCTTACCTAATGCATTATAGACATCTTCACGAATAACAAAATTATCATTTACTGGGATATTTCCACTTTCATAATCCGCTTTTGTATTAGAGTAATTAGGGTAACCATATGTTTTTCCATCCTCTAAGGCATACCATTTAAACGTATCTTGGTTAACAACTTTCATTAAATAGGGGTCATATTTTTTAGCTAAATCGTTTAAAGAATAGGCCCAAGAATCTGCTTTCAATGCTGCTTGTCCAGTTTTTTCAGTTAATGTCACGATATCAGGCATATCTCCACTTGAAATCATGGCATTTAATTTTGAATCATCGCCGGAAATAAATTCAATATCCACATTTAAATCTTTTTTAATCTGCGCAGTGGTCACATCTTTTCCAAAAGGCAATGCCGTCCAATCTGAGTTAATATACCATTTAATCTTGGTCGGTTCTTTCTTCTTATCTAACTTCCAAGCAGGCGTCTTTTCATCTAATTCATACCGATCCTTAATTGAGACATCTGAGCTAGCTTTCTTTTCCCCACCGCTACAGGCCGCTAAACTAACGACCGCCGTTGCCACCAATAAACCGCCTAAAACTTTTTTCATATTGTTCCCTACTTTCTTTATTCTTTTACTGCACCGGCCATCATACCGCCGATAAAGTGTTTTTGTAGTAATGGATAAATGATTAAAATTGGTATCGTTGTAATGACAATTGTTGCCAGCTGAACACCACGTGTCGTTGCCTGCACCACCATATCTGTACTGCCGCTCTCTGTCATGGTACTCAAGTTTGATTGAACAATAATTTCATAAATTTTCATCTGCAATGGATACAGATATTCTTTGGTAATATATAATTTCGTGGTCATAAAGTCATTCCATTGACCTACCCCATTAAATAAAATAATGGTGGCTAATGCCGGTTTTGTTAAAGGTAAAAAGATTTTATAAAAAATTTGAAACTCACTGGCGCCGTCTATTTTGGCGGATTCTTCTAAAGATGGTGGAATTTCTCGGAAAAAGTTCATTAAGATAACTACATCATAATAGCTAAATAAAGCTGGAATGATATATACCCAGAAGGTATCTAAGAGTCCTAATGACTTAATCAAAAGATACGTGGGAATCATGCCCCCACCAAAGTACATTGTAATGACACCCATCGTTGTATAAATGTTACGCCCGACTAGTCTAGATTTACTAAGTCCATAGGCGACAATTGCACAGAACAGCGTATGCGTCGACGCACCGATGACTGTTTTTAAAACAGAAATCAAAAACGCTCGCGGAATGCTACTATCCGAAAAAACTTTCCGATAATTTTCTAGCGTAAATCCTTTCGGCCATAAAACCAAGCCTTTACCAGCTAAACCCGAACTTGACGAAACTGAGGAAACTAAAATATTCCAAATTGGTACGATAATTAATAAAGAAAACAACACAAGAATTAACGTATTGAAAAAGTAAAACCATTTGTTTTCTTTTGATTTTCTTTTA
>OFLL01000189.1_pt1 | contig 22323 bp, 14 predicted proteins | sample 1540861 | NCBI WGS metagenome assembly OFLL01 (sample SAMEA4413039, study PRJEB24355) | metagenome | biome: human; feature: gut; material: faeces | place: United Kingdom | collected 2010 | reverse complement strand
GTGGCGTGGTCACCTGCGGACTGTACGCCGCTGCAGTTCAGTGGCCCAATACCGGCACGGGTAGCGGCTCCAACGCAGGTAGCGGCTCCAACACGAGTGACAGCTCAGCCATCGCAGACCGCTCCAGCACCGACAACAGCACAGGTAGCACCTCAGACACGAAACAGCGCGGAGTGCTACGCCAGAACCCGAAGGCTCTGCTGCTCGGCACGGCAACCGGCTGGCTGTACGGCTTCGTCGCGCTGCTGTCTAAGTCGGTGGTCGATACCTATGTCAACGGCGGACTCGTCCAGCTCCTGCTCTCCTGGGAACTCTGGCTGCTGGTGGCACTGGCGGTTATTGGCGTCGGCCTGCAGCAGGCGGCTTTTAACGCGGGACCGTTGCAGGCTTCGCTGCCAGCTATGACCGTCGTAGAGCCGATTGTTGCCTTCAGCTTGGGATACATCGTCCTTGGCGAGCGCTTCCAGGCAGTTGGTGTGCAGTGGGTGGCGCTGTTTATCGCGCTGGCGACCATGATTTCTGCCACTATTGCCCTGGCGGCTCGGCCGGCAGAAGCCACCGCCACAGCCTCCACCAGCGCCCCAAGCACCGCAAAGGCCGATGCAAACACCGCAAACGCCGACACCACAAGCTCCGCAAACACCACCACAGATTCCACCGATACCGCCGCGCACTGAATGGAATCACATGGAATGACACCACACAGAACGCCGCGCGGTGAGTAGAGTTCAACCCTCTCGGGCCACATCACCTACATTGGTATTTGCACTTATTAAGTCGTTAGCGATTTGTCGGCCTGGCTATCCCCTGCCCGGGAACTGTCCCTGGTGAGAAAGACCCCGTGGCCGCTATGCACAATGTCACCAAAGGTAGGATTCGATGGGGCGTCATTCCCATTCCAAGCGGGCATCTAAACCGACATCTAAGCGGAAGTCCGAACGCGCAAACGATACCAACGCCAGCGCCGCAACCAACACCAAAGCAAAGCCCCAAAAGGGCAAGAAGCTCAACTCGAACACCATCATCGCCCTGCTGTTGATCATTGGTGGTTTGGGCGTGCTGCTGTACCCGGTTGTCGCAACGCAGTGGAACAATTTCCTGCAAGCCCGCGCCGCAGATGAGTACTCCAAGCTGGAGAAATCCGCTCCTCCTGAGGTCTTGGACACCGCCTGGAACGAGGCCCACGAGTACAACGCCAGTCTCGGCGAGGTCAATCCGGGCGATGCCTGGACCACCTCCGATGACGAGTCTTCCCCGGAGTACCAGCGCTATCGCCACTACCTCGACGTGCTTGGCGAGACCGACGCGCTCGGCCGCATCGTCATCCCGTCCATCAACTCTGACCTGCCCATTTTCCACGGCACGTCGGAAAAATCGCTTTCGCGCGGGGTCGGTCACCTCTACGGCACCGACTTCCCGGTCGGCGGCGTGGGCGAGGGTGAAGGTCGTCACGCGTCGCTGTCGGCGCATACGGGTCTGCAGAATGCGACGCTGTGGGACAACCTCGACAAGGTCAAGAAGGGCGACGCGTTCTACATCGCAGTCGCGGGTCACAAGTTGAAGTATGAGGTCCACGACGTAGCCGTCGTAAAGCCGGATGAAACCGATGCTTTACGACGCGTCCCCGGAGAAGACCTAATCACCCTGATTACGTGCACGCCTTACGGCATTAACACGCACCGCCTGCTGGTGACGGGGCACCAGGTGCCGATGGATCCTGATGAGGAATCCGTGTTCGACGGCAGCGGTTCGCAGTGGCAGTGGTGGATGTGGGCCATCCTGGCAGCAGCGGCGGTGATTATTGCGCTGCTGATTTGGTGGCTGCGGAAGCTCTCGCGCGATGGCAAGGGCGAACCGGAGGCCGAGCGCGAGAGCGACGAGGCGGAGGATTAGGCCCCCTTACGAGGTGGCCATCACCTTCGTCTCCCCGATTGCGTCCTTGATGCCGTTGATTCCCTTTTCAAAGATGCGCTGGAGGCCCAGTGCCAGGATCAGCGACGGGATGATGAACAGCGCCAACATGAACATCAGCTTCCAGTAGTCGGCCTCGTAAATACCGGCGATGGAGCTGCGGAACATGTCAATCGCGTAGGTACCCGGCAGCCACGGGCTAATGTTCTGGACCCACTGTGGCACCAGAGGCAGCGGATACGCGCCACCTGCGGCCGAGACCTGCATCACCAGCAACAGCACGCAGATGGCCTTGCCGGCGTTGTCGAAGGTGAAGACGAACGAGAAGACGATCATCATGAACACCAGCGAGATCATCCAGCCGGCCAGCAGCATCAGGAATCGGTGTGCGGGATCGACGTCCACGTACACCTGGAGTCCCAACACCATCAGCGTGGCCTGAACCAAGCCAACGGTGGCGAAGGTGGCGAACCGGCCGAAGTACTTCTCGACGCGGGTGTAGTCATCGGTCTGGGCAGCGTTGATTTGCTGGTCGCTGGACGCGTCGGCCTCGGCGTCAGCATCATCGCCGACCTCAGCGGCTGCATCGCTCTGCGCATCATCGAGCGCTTCATCGCTCTGCGCCTCATCGACCGCGGCCTCGACCTCATCAGCACCGACCTCATCGCCGACCTTCTGAGCGCCGCGGCTACGCACCGTGGTGCGAATCAGCACCGACGACAGCAGCGCACCGATCCACAGTGCGAGTGTCGCATAGAACGGCGCCATGCCCGCACCGAAGCTCTTGACTGGGAAGACGGGGTCTTCCTCGACCTGCACCGGCGCGGCCAACTGCGCTGCCAGGGCACTGGGGTCGTCACCGATGGCCGCGGCAATGCGCGAGAGATCACCGGTGTCCTTCGCCTCTTCCAGCGCGTTGTGGATCTCGTCGAAACGAGCGGCCAGATCATCGAAGCGGTTGCTCAAGCCCATCGTGGCAGCGCTGGTCTTACGCAGCGTATCCACCGGCGAGCCGGAAATCGTACCGCGAATGCCGCGAATGTCCTCGCCAATGACCTCGATGTCATTGCTCAGTCGCGACACCGGTTCCGACAGTGCGTCGATCTGCGGGCGCAGGTTCTGCTCGTAGGAGTTCTTGGCATTTTCCACAGCGGCAATCGCAGCCGTGAAAGCGTCCTTCGCCTGGCTTATCGACGATCCCGTATCCCGACCACCACGCAAATCCGCTGCCACGGCAGAGAAACTCTCCTGCAGCCCACGGGTGCGAGCAATCGAGGTGTTCAAGTCGGAGATTGCATGGTCATAGCCCGGCTTCGCGATACCCGGAACCACTGCCCCAACAGTGTCTTCCAGGCGGTCGCGCATCGCAGTCAGACCATCGGCCTGCTGGCCGAACTTGGCCGCCATCGCATCAAAGGTATCCGCGGTCGCGCCGCTGGTGGCCTGGGTGCCGTCGACAAGCTCGTTGACCCGGTCGCGCACGCCTTCGTAGCTCGCCTGCGTTGCGTCGAGCGCCGTGCTAACCGAGCCGCGGACATTGCCGACCGCGGCCTCCAGATCGCCGGCGACGTTGCCGTCACCCGAACCATTGCGCAGAATATCCATCCGCGCACCAGCGTTTTCCAAGATGGAATCCGCAGTCTCCACCAGTGGCACGGTGGTCTCCACCAGCGTGGACAGCGAACGAGCAGTCTGCGCGCCAGAGCGCAGTCGCGCGGCGGTGTCATCAACGCGGTTTTGCACGCGCGTCAGCGCCTGCTTGGAGTCGGAGGTGTCCAGGTACTCATCCAGCGAGGTGATTGCGCCCAAACCAACGCTGGCGACGACCTGCGTGAAGTTCTTATCGATCTCCTGAATAACGCCACTCGCGCCCTTGCCCGTAATGATCGACGACAGCGCGTTCTTCTTCTCATTCGTATAGAGCGTCAGCTTCGGCGCCTTGGTACCGCGGACGTAGAAGGTCATCAGTTCGGTACTGAAGTTCTCCGGAAGCACGATTGCCGCGTAGTAGTCACCGGACTTGGTGCCATCGATGGCGTCATTGGAATCCGTAATCCGCCAGTCAATGTCGTGATTACGGCTCAGCTTCGACAGCACCTCATTGCCCAAGTTGAGGTCAATCGCACCAATATCCGTACGATGGCCACGGTCATTACTGGCGACCGCAATCTTCAACTTCTCGGTGTTCTCAAACGGCTCCCAGCTGGCCAGCACGTTAAAGCAGGTAAATAGCAGCGGAATCAGCACCAAACCGAAAACCATGATGCCGGTCATCGTGTTCTGGCGGATCACCCGAAAGTCGTTCCGCACAATTTCAAGAACGTTTCTCATTAGGCTTCACCTTCTGGGGAAGTCTTCACGCTTGCCGACGACACCTTCGTCTGTGGCTCAAACGTATCGCCAGCATTTTCCAACGAGTACGCATGCGGATGGGAAGTCTGGTGCTCCATGTAGGCGCGCAGCTCTTCCTCCGACAGCTCGCTGAGCTCCTGGGCGTGAATCACAGACTGCTTGACGTACTCGCGCACCGCGATGTAAGCGAGGCAGAGCAGTACGAACAGGCAGGCTAGACCGAAGAACAGGGCCTTCTGATCCGGGTAGTTGCGGGCCAGAATACCCAGTACCACCAGGGCGACCACTGCGACACCAATGGCAATGCGCATGAACAGCGTGTAGCTGCCACGCAGGTTCTCCATCCGCTCATCGACTCGCGTCTGGTACTCCTCGCGGTTGCGCAGCGCGAAGACCAGGTCACTGAGCTTGTACCCACTACCGACCAGGTGGACTTCTTCGTTGTTGACCAGACCGCCCTCTTCAAGCTGGTGGTTAACCAAGACGTTGACCGAGGACAGACTGCGACGCAGCCAGTAGCCGACCACGTAGGCGATCGCTGCCATGACCATTAGGGTGAGCATGTTCTTCAGGTAGTAATTGGAGTAAAAACCACCAATTGTCTCGCGGAGAGCATCAATACCGTAGGTCAACGGCAAGAACGGATTCAGTGCCTGGAAGAAGTCCGGTGTCATCTCAATTGGATAGAGACCGGCGGCACCAGGGATCTGAATAAACGCGAGCACCACGGCGATACCGCGTCCCACGTGCCCAAATGCCGCCACCATACTGTAAATAATGGCGAGATAACACAACTCCACCACGACACAGGTGAGAACGAACGCAACCGCACTGACATTCTGCACACCAATGACAATGTCACCAATGGAGACAATCAGCGCCTGGAAAATAGCGATGATGCCCAGTAGCAAGGTACGGCCCATGTACGCCTGGCCGACCGTGATTTCCTTGAAACCTTCCGCATCAACTTCCACGCGGAAAATCACAATCAGGATGAACGCACCAATCCACAACGACAGGTTGGTAAACAGCGCCGCCATACCCGAGCCGTAGTGATCCACCGGGAACACGGCCTCAGTCTGGATCTCGGCCGGATCGCTCAGGAACTGCGAAATTCCCTCGGGGTCGAGGTCATTGACCATGTTCATGGCTTCGCGCTCTTCGGTGGTACCCAGGGTAAGAACATCGAGACGCGCGGTTTCCAGGCCATCGCGTACGCCATCAAGGTCAGCCTTGAAGCTCTCGAGGACCTGAGTCGCAGCGGAAAGCTGCCCACTCGTAGCGTCGAGAAGCGCGGACGTTTCCCGGACGGTGTCCTTTTGCGCGCCAAGCGCCGCCGCGTACGAACCCACGCGCGCGTTGAGCTGATTAAGGGCCCTGCTCAACTGCGGGAGTGCGTCCTTGGACGCCTGGCGGATCTGATCCGAGGCAGCCTTGCCGTCCTTAGTGGCCTGCGCCAACGCCTCGCTGGTGGCGTTGAGGGAGTCGAGAGTTCCCTGCGCCGAGCCGGAGACATTCTTCAGGCCCTCCACCAGCTCTTTATTGGTGGCGTTGCTCTCGTCGAGCGCATCGATTGTGCGCTGGATTGCCTGTTTATCCGGGCCGTTGAGCGGGCTGGCATCCAGCAGCGAGTTCAGCCCACCAATGACCTGATCCGCCTGGTTGACGATGTCCTCCGCCGCAGCCGTCGCGGAATCCGAACGGGAAATTGCGCCCTGCAGATTGCCGGTCATCGCGCCAATCGCGGCATTGGCGTTACCGGTGCCCTCTACCAGGGCGGTACTGCCCTGTAGGTAGGCGTCGTTGAGATCCGCGGAGAAATTCAGGACCTCGTTGTTGAGCTCACCAGTAATCGCCTGCACCTGCGTCAACGCATCCTGGGCATCGTCGAGGGCCGTATCTACGCTGCCAAGAGTCTTCTTAATCTGCGCAATCGTCGGCTGCAGATCGCCAATCTGCTCCTGGATAGCGCCGACTTCATCGCGGCTATTGGCAACCGCATCAGCAACATCCTGGAAAGCATCAGCGGAATTGAGACGGGCCGCATCGAACCGACCCTGCAGCAGATCGCCAGCTTCCTTGACCTGCTCGGTGACCGCCTTCGCGATCTCCTTATTAAAGGACGCGGAGATCTGGCCATCAATGCCGGACGCGCCCTGCGCCGTGATGTGCGGCGAGATTGCGTTGATCTTCTGGTTAGCGCGGTAGGTCAGTTTTGCTGGATGCCCCTGCCCTTGGATCAGATCGACCATTTCCTGCGAGAAATTCGGCGGAATGGTGATTTCGGCATAGACCTTGCCGCGCTTTAGATCTCGGTCTGCCTTCTCGGCATCGGGGAACTGCCAGCCCAGTTCATGATTTTCTTTTAGTTGTTTGACCACCTGGTTACCGATATTGAGACTTCCGGTAACCGAGGAACTCGCGCCCTTGTCCTCATTCACAATTGCCACGCCGATGTTCTCGGTGTGCTCATACGGATCCCAGAAGCCCGGGATGTTGAACCAGGAATACAAGGCAGGGGTAATCATCACGCCGATGATAATCACCCACACTCTTGGGCTATTGCGGAGACGGCGCAAGTCTCGCTTCAGAATAGACCAGCTAGTTTGCACCTTAAGGACGCTATCATCTTTACCCCGCTAAATACATTGGTCCTAGCTTTAGAACTATCGATGGGCGGGATGAGTGGGCGCACTGGGCGGGGTGAGTGGGCGCACTGGGCGGGGTGAGTTGGGTGCACTGGGCGGGGTGAGTTGGGTGCGGGCCGTCGGCAACGCCTTTCACTGCACGGAGCCCCACCGCACAGCCCCTAACGACGCAGAACTCTTACGGCACAGAAACCCGCGCATACTTCCCCCACTAAAACCCCCGAATGATGAAATTCATATAACCAACGGGGTAAGGTACATCACATGCAACGCGGACTACTGCTTCTATGCCGCGGCGGGGCTTGGGTTTAAGGCCGGCTCCCCGTCGCGGGGTTAGTTGTGCCGGCCTACAAGAAAAGTCCGAATTAGAAAGGCCCACAACATGTCTCCTTCCGACGCTTTTATTTCCGCTCCTTCTGTAATCTCCACTCCTGCTGGCGAGATTCCGGAAGGACAGCCTGCTTGGAATAAGCAGCGCAACTCCCAGATGGCAACCAACCGCTACCTGCCTTACGACCAGGAAGTTCAGGACTTCCAGCTGAAGGACCGCACCTGGCCGGACAAGCGCATTACTAAGGCACCGGTTTGGTGTGCCGTCGACCTGCGCGATGGCAACCAGGCGCTGATTGACCCAATGAGCCCGGAGCGCAAGCGCCGCATGTTCGAGCTGCTGGTCCAGATGGGCTATAAGGAAATTGAGGTCGGATTCCCGTCCGCTTCCCAAACCGATTACAACTTCGTGCGCGAGATCATTGAGAAGAACATGATTCCGGACGACGTCACCATCCAGGTTCTGGTTCAGGCTCGCGAGCACCTGATTCGCCGCACCTTCGAGGCATGTGCCGGCGCTAAGAACGTCATCGTTCACTTCTACAACTCCACCTCGATCCTGCAGCGCGATGTTGTGTTCCGTAAGGACAAGGACGCAATCAAGAAGATTGCCACCGACGCCGCAGAGCTGATTAAGACCATCGCGAAGGACTACCCGGACACCAACTGGCGTTGGGAGTACTCGCCGGAGTCCTACACCGGCACCGAGGTTGAGTACGCCAAGGAAGTTGTCGACGCCGTGGTTGATGTCATCGACCCGACGCCGGAGAACCCAATCATCATCAACCTGCCGTCGACCGTGGAGATGATCACTCCGAACGTCTACGCAGACTCCATCGAGTGGATGCACCGCAACCTCAACCGCCGCGACTCCATCATCCTGTCGCTGCACCCGCACAACGACCGCGGTACCGGCATCGCCACCGCCGAGCTGGGCTACATGGCCGGCGCCGACCGCATCGAGGGCTGCCTCTTCGGCAACGGCGAGCGCACCGGTAACGTCTGCCTGGTCACCCTGGGCCTGAACATGCTGACCCAGGGAGTCGACCCGCAAATCGACTTTTCCGACATCGATATGATCCGCCGCACCGTCGAGTACTGCAACCAGCTGCGCGTTCCGGAGCGCCACCCGTACGGCGGCGACCTGGTCTTCACCGCTTTCTCCGGTTCCCACCAGGACGCCGTGAACAAGGGCCTCGACGCAATGGCAGACAAGGTCCGCCCGGGCGCTGCCGTCAAGGAGCTTTCCGACGAGGACCTGCGCGCGGTGACCTGGGAAGTTCCTTACCTGCCTATCGACCCGAAGGACGTCGGTCGTTCTTACGAGGCCGTTATTCGCGTGAACTCCCAGTCCGGCAAGGGCGGCGTGGCCTACATCATGAAGACGGACCACGGCATGAACCTGCCGCGCTCCATGCAGGTCGAGTTCTCGTCCGTTGTGCAGGCAGTCACCGATGCCGAGGGCGGCGAGGTCAACTCCAAGGCGATTTGGGACATCTTCGCAGGTGAGTACCTGGACCGCGAGGTTCCGCTCGAGCAGATTGCCCTGACTGTCGATGCCCCTCAGAACGAGTCGGACGCCACCAAGATCAAGGCTCACATCGTCTACGAGGGCAAGGAGCAGACCGTCGAGGGTGTCGGCAACGGCCCGCTGGCCGCTTACGCCAACGCCCTGGAGAAGCTCGGCATCAACGTCGAGGTTCAGGAATACGTCCAGCACGCTCGCACCGCAGGTGACGACGCCGAGGCTGCGGCCTACGTCCTCGCAGATGTCAACGGCACCAAGGTCTGGGGCTCCGGCATCGCTGGTTCCATCACCTACGCATCGCTGAAGGCAGTCACCAGCGCGGTCAACCGCGCACTGGCTTAAACTCCACATAGTTACTGACTAGGTTTATGACACTTTCGTGGCAAAATTTGTGCTCAAAGTGTCATAAACCTAGTCAGTTTCTTTTTGGGGCAAACTATCCAGCGGCCCCTCGGCCCCGCTACCCAATCAACGGGCCGGCATTGCGCACATCCGCACGAAAAGTCACCCCACCTGCGGCTACCACGCGTTCGCGCTCGATGAGGATTGAACGGAGCGTCGATAAGCGAACTGCGTGCAATTCCACCTCTTTCCACACCACCCGCGCGACATCCAGCCCCGTCGCGCGCAGCGAACGCTCGCGGTAAGTCTCCCGCGTGAGCAGCTCGGACTGAGCCTCGGGCGTCGGCGCGACCTCGCTCGCCGAATACTTGATGTGGCCATCGAACTCCACGACAAGCAGCAGGTCAGGGATATAAAAATCCACGCGGGCGAGAAAGTGCGGCGGATCGTGGCTGGTGCCGCAAGTCCAGATTTCGGCTTGCTCGTGGAATTTCAGGCCGAGTTCGAGAAGAGCGGCTTTAGTCAGCGCCTCACCGGGCGTTTCGCAACGACCATGACAGACCGCGAGCGCACGGTGAAACAGCTCTTGGCCCCGCACGCTGGGATAATGCACCGGGAGCTCCTCAAGCTGATCGCGCGTGGCGCCATGCCGCAGCGCACCTTCGACAGCCAACACCGCCGCCCGCCACGACACGGACTCCGGCCCCTTCTGCCTGAACCGGACGCGACACTCATCGAAGGCCGCACGCGCGAGCACCGCGACCCGCCGGTCCGCGAGCCCCTGCGTGTGATCCAGATGGATCTCCGAGCGCAAGCGCATGCAATAGTCGATGCCGTGGAACTCCTGACTCCCGCCCACGACCACAATCTTCGCATCGCGCACCAGCACCCACGAACCGTGCAAGGCCAGCGCTGCAGCTCCCGAAATGACGCCTGACGACGTCTCGGAGACCACCGCCAAAGCAGTAATAGCCAGGCGTTTCTCGCGGTGGAGCCCCTCCCAGGCGTGCGCGACTACATAGTGACCTCGGCAAAGCCGCTCCAGATAACCAGCTCGCGCTTGCCTTGCGACCTCGCGGTATCCATTCCCCGGCTGGTCATCCGGCCTAATGATTCCAAACTGGTCCGCCACCAGTTGCTTGCGTTTCTTGTTGACCATTTCTCCCCCGCCCCGTGGTTGTTGTCCTGTGGCTGTTGCCCCGGGGTAGTTATTTCGTCCCTATTTTTGTGGCGCTGTTTTGTGGCTCTATTTCGTGGCCTTGGTTTGCGGCCCCTATTTAATAAGGCGCAGAAATCGCCCTCACGGTTCCATTACTTTTCGACTGAGCACCCCTCGGGGGAGAAGCTTTGGGACTTGTGTGTCTTGCGTAATCTATGAGACCCGTGTGACCGGCCCCGGTCCTTCTAAGCTTGATGCCGAGCTAGTGCCCAAGTTACTGACTAGGTTTATGACACTTTCGTGGCAAAACTTTTGCTCAAAGTGTCATAAGCCTAGTCACTTTCTCCGCGGGTGAGCGCACCCGCTAGTCTTGAGGCATGACTGAATCGGCGCGCGAGGAGCGCAGAGCGACTGGGGCCTCTTCTCAGACGAAGAGGCGGCGACGGAATCGTCGCCGTTCTCAACGCGCGTCGGAAGCGGGCGCCAAAACACCACCAACTGCACCGGCTTCCACCACAACGGACGCAGCCACGCCGGCCGCAGCCACCACCGACACGGCCACGACCAGCGCAACCGCAACCACACCGGCCACAGCCGAGACCGCCGCAACAAAGGCCGCTGACGAGCACAAACAGTTCTCGTCGGCGGAGGACGCTCCCTACGCAATCGTGTCCATCCAGGCCACGGGCATCCATCCCAAGACGTCTCGGCTGGTCAGCCTGGGAGTGTCCACCGCCGACAGCAGCGGCAACATCGTGGACACCTGGCATGTCGTCATCAATCCCACCGAAGATCCCGGCCCGACACACCTCCACGGCCTCGAGCCCGCGGACTTCGAGGGGGCGCCGAAGTTCGGGGTGATCCAGGCCAAGCTCGCGCACGCGCTCGATGGGCGCACGTTGGTTGCTCATAATGCACCGCTGGTCTGGGGTTTTATAGTCGCCGAGGCCAAGAGGGCCCGTCGTCAAGCGAATCGTGAGCGGTCCGCACGGAACAAGCGGGGGCGTCGTCGTACGCGTACTCGCGTCGCGCGGATTCCGGCGCCCGCGCGGATTGCCGATACGTTGGAAACGGCGCGTCGCCAGGGCAAACGGCTTGACGACGCTCGCCTGCGCGCCGTCGCGCGCGCCTACGGCCTCGATGTGCCTTCACCCGAGGCATCGATTGCCGGCATCTCGGTGCCAGAGCGGGTGCGGACGTTGGATGATGTCACCACTACGCTTGCGCTGTTCCGCGCACAGGGTGGATTGGACGAGGGCGCAACCCTGAACATGTACACGCCCGACCAGCTGCGCGAGGACATTGTGGGCCTGCAGCGCTCGGCAGTGCGTGTCGACGCGATGGAGGCGCCGCGCCCCGTGGAGAACCCCGGCCGCTATACACCAGGGCGGAAGCTCGCTGCGGGCATGGAGTTCGTCGTGGCACCAGAGGTGTCGCTGGACCCGGATGATTTGATTGCGGCGGGCGTGCGGGCTGGGCTGGCGTACTCGGAGAAGGTCACGCGAGAGTCGTCGGTGCTGGTGTGTAACCGGCCTGCGGATGTGACGCCGGATCAACTGACTGGCAAGGCCATGCATGCCCACCGGAAGGACATTCCGATTGTTTCCGATGAGGCATTTTTGCGGCTGGTCGGAGAGATGGAGAAGTAGGGCTAGGGCTTGTCGCCAGCGCATTCGTTCTACGAATTATTCACAGTAAAATACACAGTTATGAAAGAAGGCACTTCACATAACGGCGTAAGTGACCACCGTCGCGATCGCGCAAGCTCCCCGAGCCTGCGTGCTCGGTTTGCGACTGCCGCCGCCCACGCCGCCACCTGGGCCTCCCGGAAGTCCGGCCGCGGCGCGGGTGGGATGATTGGTGGCCTGATTGCGCAGAAGATTGACCCGCGCATTCTGGCTTCCCTCGGCAAGGGACGCCCGGCCGCGATCATCACTGGCACCAACGGCAAGTCCACCACCACCCGCATGTTCGCGGCCGCCATGCGCGCCGCTGGCCACAACGTGGCCACCAACGAAGGCGGCGACAACATGGACGCGGGCATCATCTCCGCGCTGCTCGCCACTCCCGATGCGGACAGCCTGGTCCTGGAAGTCGATGAGCTGCACGTCCCACACATCGCAGAGGATCTGAAACCGCAGATTCTGGTGCTGCTGAACCTTTCTCGCGACCAGCTCGACCGCGTCGGCGAGATCAACAAGATTGAGGCCACACTCCGCGCTGCGGTGGACGCTAACCCGCAGGCGACGGTCATCGCCAACTGCGACGACCCACTCATCGCATCGGCTGCGTGGGATGCCAAGAAGGTTATTTGGGTCTCCGCGGGCGGCGGCTGGACCAACGATGCCACCTCCTCCCCGCGCACCGGCGGCCCTATCATCCAGGACGGCCACGACTGGTATGCCGTGAAGCCACTCCCGGACGGCTCGGAGTTCAAGCGCCCTGAGCCGGACTACCGCATCACTGCGGAGGGAGTCATCACGCCTGCTGGCGACACCCTGCCGATGAACCTCACACTGCCGGGCAACGCCAACCGCGGCAACGCCACCTTGGCAATCGCGGGCGCTGTCGATATGGGCGCGGACCTGGAGAAATCCCTCCGGGCCACCGAGACCGTCGACAACGTTGCAGGCCGCTACTCCACCATGGTTGTGCGGGATGACAAGGGCGCCGAGAAGCACGTGCGCATGCTGCTGGCTAAGAACCCGGCCGGCTGGCAAGAGGCGCTGTCCATGGTCGACCGCACTGCGGATGCAGTGGTCATCGCGGTCAACGGTCACGTCGCTGACGGCGAGGACCTGTCCTGGCTGTGGGATGTCCGCTTCGAGGACTTCGACGGCATGGATGTGTTATCCGCGGGCGAACGCGGAACTGACCTCGCGGTGCGGTTGCTGTATGCGGGCATTGATGCGAGGTTGGTCGCAAATCCGCTGCAGGCGATCCGGTCGTGTGAGGCGCGGGGGTCGTCGTCAAGCGTCACCCGAGTTGAGGTGCTGGCGAACTACACCGCCTTCCGCGATCTGAAGCGCGACATCGAACGAGCACAGGAGGAAAAGTAAATGAGCGAGCTATCTATCGGTCTGATCCTCCCGGACGTGCTGGGCACCTACGGCGATGATGGAAATGCGCTGGTGCTGCGGCAACGCGCGCGGATGCGTGGGATTGACGCCGAGATAGTCCCGATTAAGCTGGGCGATTCCGTACCCACCAACCTGGACATTTACACCGTCGGTGGCGGCGAGGACGTCGCGCAGACCATCGCGGTGGAGCACCTGATTAACGACGGCGGCATCAAGAAGGCGGCCGATGCCGGCAAGCAAATCCTCGCGATTTGCGCGGGCTTCCAAATCTTCGGCAATTCCTTCCGCGCGGGCGGACGCGACGTCGCAGGTCTCGGCCTTGTCGACTGCACCACCGATTCGCTGCCCACGCGCGCAATCGGCGAAATCTGCACGCTCGTCGATCCCACGAACGGTTTGCTTGACGACGTCGATGCCAGCCCCCTGACCGGCTTCGAAAACCACATGGGTCGCACGGCCCTGGGAGCCGATGCGGAGCCGCTTGGTCGGGTTGTCCGTGGCGTGGGCAACTCCGGCCCGGAAGTGGAGCAGGCGGACTCCGGAATTGCTCCGGGAGTGGACGTTTCTGCACTTAACCCCGCCGGTGGCGCCGAGGGCGCGGTTCAGGGCTCGATTATCTGCACCTACCTGCACGGACCTGTGTTGGCCCGCAATCCGCAGCTGGCTGATCTGCTGCTGGCCCGCGCGACCGACCAGGACCTGTCGAGTTTGGCTCCGCTGGACATCGAGGTTGTGGATAAGCTGCGCGAAGAGCGCATTTTGTCCAAGCCGCGTCCGAAGAGCGAGCGCTAGTTTTTGTGGTTTCGCGCGACCGGCCGAGCTGACTGGTCAGCGGCCGGTTGGCGGGCCTAGACCTTCAGCCGGCCCGTCAGCGCGCGGGACAAGGTGAGTTCATCGACGAACTCCAAGTCACCGCCGAGCGGCATGCCGGAGGCCAATCGAGTGACCTCGAGATCCGGGAAGTCCCGGAGCAGCCGGGCCAAATAGGTCGCGGTCGCTTCGCCCTCGGTGTTGGGGTCAGTCGCGATGATGACCTCGTGGATTTCGGGGGGTTGGGTCTCGTCGACGTCGTCAAGCACGCCGGCGATACGTTGCAGCAGCGTGCGGATATTGAGCTCGTTCGGGCCGATGCCGCCGAGCGGATCGAGCGCCCCGCCGAGCACATGGTAGCGACCGTTGTACTCCCCCGTGCGCTCGATGGCCTGGATATCGCGCGCCTCTTCAACGACGCACACCAGACCACGGTCGCGGCGTGTGTCCGAGCAGTACTGACACACGTCGCTTTCCGAGATGTTGCCGCAGACCCGGCAGAATTGCACACCCTCGCGCACCCGCCCCAGCGCGGATTGGAGCCGGCCGATGTCCTCCGGCTCCGCCTTCATCAGGTAGAAAGCGATACGCTGAGCTGACTTCGGGCCGATGCCCGGCAGGCGCGAGAACTCATCAATGAGATCTTGGAGTGGTCCTTCGAACAATGATAATTACCTACAAATACTGGTCTGAACAGCTAATTTAGAAACCGAGGCCGCCGAGACCGTCGAAGCCCTGGGACAGCGGACCCATCTTCTGCTCCGCCAGCGACTGCACCTTAGCGGTGGCATCCTGGAAAGCGCCGAGGACCAGGTCCTGCAGCCCGTCGACATCCTCCGGGTCTACGACCTTCGGATCAATGGCGATGTCCGTGACCTCGCCCGAGCCCTGCATAGTCACCTTGACCAGACCGCCACCGGCCTCACCGACGATGGTGGAAGCGACAATCTCCTGCTGTGCTGCCTGCAGCTGTGCCTGCATCTGCTGTGCCTGCTGCAGAATTGCGTTCATATCTGGCTGAGTCATAACTAACTTTCCTAACTATTGTGCTTTTTACGTGCTGATTTGTAGTTACGCGCACGCTTAAAGGCTCATCGCCCTTGCCTTACGACGCGCATCGCCGCCCCATTCTAACGGCTCTAGCGGTCTTCTAGCGGTTTGGCTCCCAGCTCCTTTTCCAGCATCTCCATGACCACGTCCTTTAACGAGCGGTGATCGAGCGACCCGACCTCGTTCGCGGCCTCGAAATACTCGGAGGTGTCCTCTTCGTAGTTGTTGTCCTGCGGGTTTTGGGAAACCGGGTTGTAGGTGGTGTTGGCGTTGGACGGGGTGCGCGAACCGTAGCCCCCTGCGCCCTCTGCGCCCTCTGGTGGAGCGAACTCCTCCATCGGTTCTGGCGGCAGCGGGACGCCGCCGAAGCCCGAATCCTGATTGGCCTGGGCCTGGGCATTTGCCTGGGCGTTGGCCTGCGCCGCGCGCAGGAACGACTGCGGCTGGGGCTGGTTCGACTGCTGTTGCGGCTGTTGATGGACCGGGTTCGGGTTCGGCTGAGTCGGTTGGGCCGGCTGAGCTGGCTGATTTGGCTGGCTTTGCTGATGTGGCTGCGCTGGCTGGTCGTGACCTGCCTGGTGCCCCATCGCAGCACGCTTGGCAGCCTCGATTTTTGCGCGGCGCTCAGCAACAGATGCGTAGGCCGACGACCGCTGCGGGCGTGGTGCGGGCTCTGACTGTGTCTGCTGTTCCCGCTGCTCAGATGTCTCTGGTTGCGCTGGCGCTGCTGGTGTCGGTGCAGGGGCGGTGTCGTTCGGCGAGGACGAACCTCTTGACGACGAATCATCCTCCCCAGCAACACCACTCGTAGCTGTTGACCGCGGTGCGCGCGGGCGCGTACCGACGACACAGTGCACCTGACCATTGAAGCCCGTCACCTGCTTCACGGCAGCGGACAGTGCCTGTGCGTAATCCGGTGTGTTTAGCCTGGTAGCGAGCGCTCCTGTGCTGTGCCCGATGATGAGCCTGTCATTTTCGACATCGAGTGGCACTGCCTGTTCAGCTAGCACGCAAATGGGGAACGCGTGCGGGCCGTCAACAGCTGCAAGGATGTCCTGCCAATGCTGGCGGATTTGCTCGATACCGGCGGGTGCAGGTTCGGGCTCCGGCTGTGGTGTTGGTTCCGGTTGCAGTGCTGGCTCTGGTGCTTGCTGAACCTGCGGTGCCGGCTGCGATTCTGGTTCCGGCTTGTGAACTGGCTGTTCAGGCTGCTCGGACTGGGCGGCCTGGGTTGGCCGTTCAGAGTGCGTTGGCGAGGAAGAGACAACTGGCTCCTCCTCGACAATCGACATCGAGCCGCCTTCACCCTCACGCTCACGAGTCTGCTGCTCACGCTCCTGTGCAAGCTGCGCCCGAGTCTGCTGCTCGCTAATCCGGGCATGCTCCGCCATCTTCCGACGGAACTCACGAATCTTCTCTGCCTGAGCCTCTTCCTCGGACAACGGCTGCTCAGCCGATTCCGGCTGCTGCAGTTGTTCGGTCTGCTGTGACTGCTCAACTGATTCGGCCGGCGTAGCCTGCGTAGGCTGCTCAGGCTGCTCAACGGGCGCAGTAGGTGCTTCTGCTGCAGGCTTCGGCTCAGTTACCGACTCCTGCGACACCGCTGCCGCTGGCGCCGATTGCTGCTCAACGGGTTCCGACTGAACCTTAGGCTGCGGTTCCGGCTGGGGTTGAGGTTGCGACGGTGCCTGCGCTGGCGCTGCCTGCTCAGTACGTCCGCGCTGAGTGACCGAAGCCGACTGTGCCCCCTTCTTACGCTGGGCATTCCGCTGGCGCCACGCCTCCCGAGCCGACTGGCCAGACTGCATCGGCGACGCTTCAGCCGCACCCGCATCGGAAGACACCGGTGCCGCTGCGGGGGTTGCAGCCCCCGAACCGTCGGCAAGCGCGGGCCTGCCGTGCTCCAATGCTTCTACGCGCTGCAGCAGCGACTCCACGGAGTCTTCGGTGGCGGGCAGGAGCATGCGCGCACAGAGAACCTCGAGCAGCAAACGCGGCGACGTCACGCCGCGGAAGTGCCGCAGACCATCAGAGAGCACCTGCGTGAAGCGCGTCAGGGTAGCCGGAGGAATCTTTCCGGCCTGCTCCAGCACACCGTCGATTTGGCTCTCCGGAATCTCCACAAGACCCTGCTCCAGCGCATTCGGCACCGCCGAGAGCACCAGCAAATCACGCACCCGTCCAAGGAGATCCGAGGCAAACCGCGCCGGATCCTGACCCGACATAATCACACGCCCGACCACACTAAACATGGCCGCGCGATCACCAGCTGCCAGCGCCTCGATCGCATCCGTGATAATCACGCTGTCAGTGACACCGAGAATGGCCGCAGAAGTTTCATAATCCACGCCATCGGTGCCAGAGCCAGCGATCAACTGATCCATAATCGACAGCGAATCACGCGGCGAACCACCACCGGCCTGGATGACCAGCGGATACACGTCCGGGTCCACCTGCACGCCCTCGGCCGTCACCACACGTTCAAGCAACCCGCGCATATCCGGCGGAGTCAGCAACCGGAACGGGTAGTGATGCGTACGGGAGCGAATCGTCGGCAGCACACGCTCCGGCTCCGTGGTCGCAAAAATGAAGATGAGGTGCTCCGGCGGCTCCTCCACAATCTTCAACAGCGCATTGAAACCCGAGGCGGTAATCATATGCGCCTCATCAATAATGAAGATGCGGTAGCGCGACTCCGCCGGCTGGAAGATAGCCTTTTCCCGCAGCTCACGCATATCTTCCACACCATTGTGCGAAGCCGCGTCCAGCTCAATAACGTCCAAATTGCCCGGGCCACCCGGCGCCAACGCACGACACGACGCACACTGACCACACGGTGTGGCCGTCGGCCCCTCCGCACAGTTCAAACTGCGCGCCATAATGCGCGCCGACGAGGTCTTGCCACAGCCACGCGGCCCGGAAAACAAATACGCATGGTTAATGCGGTTGGGACGCCCCTGCGCATCCCGAGATTCCAACGCCGCCGACAGCGGGTCAGTTACGTGCCGCTGCCCCACCACTTCGGCGAACGATGCCGGACGATACTTCCTATACAGAGCCACGTGCTCAGCCTACCTTCCACCCCGGATCGGCTAGTTCGAACCCTCCTGGGAAACAACCGACTCACGGCACCAATCCCGCAGGTCAGCATCTACTTCGGCCAACTTCTGCATCAGCGCCTGCGGCCCCTGCTGCTCATAAAACACCAGCTCCGCATCCGTAATTGGCACCAGTTGCGTCATCGTGGTCATGCGCCCCTGCGGCGACTCCACATCGCCCTCATGCAGGCTGATCTTGCCCGGCATCTCAGACACATTTGGCACCCCGTCGCTCCACACATACGGCACCGTGCACAGCACGTGCGCCACGGTAAAGGCTGTGCTTGACGACGACTCCCCCACCCCAGCAGCCCGATCAGACACTAGCCGCACCGCATTCGGAATGACACGGCCTGGAATTGGAGACAGGAACTCCGGCTCTTCCTCCACCAGCGCTCCGGCGGCCGCGACCATGGTGGCCACGGGAAAATCGGCGTAGGCGACGGCGAAAAGCTCCACCCGGATATCCGTCTTTGCTGCGCCAGTCAGGCCACAGTAGTTGCGGCCCAACTCCACCGTGGCGGCTGCCGTTTCCGGACGACGCTCGTTCGCTTGGCCGTCCGGCTCGTCGTAAAGCGGGAACTCAGCGACCCGAAGCGGAGCCGAATCGTGTTCCTGCCCGTGCCGACCACTGGCCGGCAGCTCCGTCACATACTCGCCGACCTCAGGTTCTCCGGGGAAAAGCCCGGAGACCCAAAACTTCGTCTCTTCGAAGTTCATACAGTCCTATCCCGACCTACCTGGCTTGCTTGGCCTAGGCAGTCGCCTTCTCGGCGGCGGCGAGCAGCACACAGGTAGCGACGCCGTCCATAGCAACCTCGAGCTCTTCCATCGGAGGCAGCGACGGTGCCAGGCGGATGTTGCGGTCATTCGGATCCTGCTTCAGCGGGAAGGAAGAACCCGAACCGGTCAGCGCAATGCCGGCCTCCTTTGCCAGCTCCACCACGCGACGAGCGGTGCCATCAACCACGTCGAGGTTGATGAAGTAACCGCCGGTCGGCTTCGACCACTCTGCCACGCCGTACTCCGTCAGGCGCTCATCCAGAATCTGCAGAACCTTCTCAAACTTCGGAGCCAGCGACCCTGCATGACGGCGCATCTGCTCGCGCACACCCTCCGCGTCACCGAAGAACTTGGCGTGAGCCAGCTGGTTGACCTTGTTCGGGCCAATGCCGCGGATACCAGCGTGCTTGAGGTAATCCTCCAAGTTGGCATCCGAAGAAGCGTAGAAAGCAACGCCGGCACCAGCGAAGGTGATCTTCGAGGTCGAGCCGAAAGCCCACACGCGGTTCGGATTGCCCGCCTCTTCCGCCCACTTAATGACGTTGTGAATCTCCGGGAACTCATCCGTCAGCGTGTGAACCATGTAGGCGTTATCCCACATCAGACGGAAATCCGGAGCAGCGGTTTCCATCTGGACCAGACGGCGGCAGACCTCAGCGCTGTAGGTCACGCCCGTCGGGTTCGAGAACATCGGGACATTCCACATGCCCTTAATCTGCGGGTCAGAGGCAACCAGCTTCTCCACGACATCCATATCCGGACCGTCTTCGTTCAGCGGCACCTGGATCATCTCAATGCCGAAGTGCTGCGTAATGGAAAAGTGACGGTCATACCCCGGAACCGGGCACAGCCACTTAAGCACCGGCTCCTCGTTCCACGGGCGTTCCGAGTCGACGTTGCCGAACTGCATGGCCCACGAAATCAGGTCAAACTCGATGTTCAGGCTGGAAGCATCCTGTGCCAGGACGTTTTCCACCGGCAGATCCATCAGTTCCGCCCAGATAGCGCGGATATCAGTAATACCCTTGGCGTTGCCGTAATTGCGGACGTCCTCCCCAGAAACCGAAATGTAATCCGGCGCCGGGAGACCCAGCAGGGCATTCGCGAAATCAAGCTGCTCCGACGACGGCTTGCCACGAGTCAAATTCAGTGCGAGGTTACGGGACTTCAGTTCCTCATATGCCTTCGCAAACTCATCCTTGTGTGCCGCCAACTGCTGAACATCGAAGGAATCCACGGCCATGGTGTACGCACCCTCCCAGGTATCGGACATAAGTTAAAACCTGACAAACCTGGCGCGGAAAACCTTTCCCCGCGCCGCATCCGGCTTTGCAACCAAGTGTAAGGCATACCCCGGATTGGGATTTCTACAACTTCCCCGACAGAGCATCCAGACGCTGCTTACTCGGCCCCTCCAAGCCGATAATTTCCACCTCTTTGCCCCGGTCAGCAAACTTGACCCGCACCGAATCCAATGCCGCCACCGTGGAAGCATCCCAAATTTCGGCCTCCGACATGTCGATTACAATGCGCTGCGCAGGGTCGGTGTAGTCAAACTGGTACACCAGGTCGTTACTGGAGGCGAAGAACAGCTGACCCCGCACCTTGTACGTCCGGGAGTGGGCGCTGGGTTCGTCGTCAAGCACTTCGATCCTGACCAGGTGAGCGACACGGCGCGCGAACATCAGCGACGCCACGACCACACCCGAAACTACACCGATGGCGAGGTTATCCGTCGCCAGCGTGGCGATGACCGTCACCAGCATCACCACCGTCTCCGAACGCGGCATCAGGCGCAATGTCCGCGGGGAGATCGAGCGCCAATCGACCGTGTCCACCGACACCACAACCATCACCGCAACCAGCGCCGCCATCGGAATCTCACCGACTGCAGAACCGAGCAAAAGGACCAGAATGAGCAGGAAGACACCGGAAAATAGCGTCGTCAAGCGAGTGCGCCCCGACGATTCCTTCACGCCCACCATCGTCTGCCCAATCATCGCGCAGCCAGCGATACCGCCGAAGAAACCGCCCGCGATATTCGCGACGCCGAGCCCCCACGTCTCGCGGGTCTTGTCCGAATGCGTGTCGGTGATGTCGTCCACGAGCTTCGCCGTCATCAGCGATTCCATGATGCCGACAATCGCCACACCCACCGAATACGGCGCAATCAGCCGCAGAGTCTCCCAGGTCAGGGGCACATTCGGAATCAACAGCTGCGGGAGGGATTCCGGGAGCTCACCCATATCGCTCACGTTCGGCACGCGCCAATCCGCCAACACCGCAACAAGCGTGACGACGAGCACAGTTACCAGCGGAGCCGGAATCGCGGTGAACACGCGGGGCAGGAACACCATAATTGCAATACCCAGAGCGACCAGCGGATACACCAGCCACGGCACATCGATGAGATGCTCCAGCTGCGCGGTGAAAATGAGGATGCCCAGCGCGTTGACAAAGCCAATCATGACCGCACGCGGAATGAAACGCTGCAGCTTAGCGATCCCCAACGCCGCAAAAGCAATCTGCAACACGCCCGCGAGCAACACCGTCGGGATGAGGTAATCCATCCCGTACGTCCGCGACAACGGCGCGACGACGAGCGCAACCGAACCAGCGGCAGCGGTAATCATGGCCGGGCGACCACCCGTGAAGGCAATCACGATGGCCATAATCACCGAGCTAAACAGCCCCACCGCCGGGTCCACGCCCGCCAAGATGGAAAACGAAATGACCTCGGGGATCAGCGCGAACGACACCGCTGCGCCAGCCAGCAGCTCGGTGCGCAGGCGCTTCGGTGAAGAAACTGCGAACCGGAAGGAATCCCACACGCCCATTGGCGCTGGGACTTCTCGGGCCTGTGGCTGTTGTGGTTCTGGAGTTTCTAGCGGTTCTCGTGTTGCCTGCGGTGGCACTCGCATGTCGTTGGCATCGCTCATACACAGTATTCTTCCAGACCAGCGAACGCGAAACGCGACCACTTGTGGCCAAGGTATTCACCTATCGATGCGCTGCAGCGTGGCCATAAGTGAATAGCTCATCGATAGGTGAAATGGCCTGGCCAATATCGCGGGGATAAGTGCCGAAAAACATCGATAGGTCACAGGAAACCGTCGACAAGTGCCCGAAACCTTGCCACAAGTGCCAGAAGAACGCCGGGGATAAAAAAAAGGGGACCCCACGCACCCGTCAGAGCTCGCTGACCCTTGCTGCATTCCTGCCCTGGGGGAGT
>OFLL01000181.1_pt1 | contig 23542 bp, 27 predicted proteins | sample 1540861 | NCBI WGS metagenome assembly OFLL01 (sample SAMEA4413039, study PRJEB24355) | metagenome | biome: human; feature: gut; material: faeces | place: United Kingdom | collected 2010 | reverse complement strand
TAATAAAATCGCCTACTTTCTTAAATTAACAATATCTATTCTCATAGAATTTGTCCAATTAAGTGTAGACGATTCAATCAGACTGGCAATCTAGTGGAGTACCCTTTTTAAGAGCAAGAGACATTGTGGCATATAATAAAGGGGAAGATATTAAAGAACCCCTATTCATATCTTATGATAAATATAATGAATATAGCTCAATATCAGATAAAGTTGAAAATGGCGATTTATTAGTAACGGGTGTGGGCACAATTGGAGTACCATTTTTAATAAAAGATAATACGCCGCTTTACTTTAAAGATGGTAATATTATTTGGTTAAAGAATAGAGGGAGTTTGGATGAATATTTTCTATTTTATTCTTTTATAAATGCAAATATTCAAAGCTATATAAAAAAAGTGGCAGGTGTGGGTACTGTTGGCACATACACAATAGCTAATGCAAAAAAAACACCAATTTTTGAACCAATAAAATTAGAACAATTAAAAATAGGGGGATTTTTCAATAAAATCGATAATTTAATTAAGTTACAAGTTCACAAAGTAGAAATAATTAAACAACGTAAACAAGGGTTACTTCAGAAAATATTTATGTAATTCTTATAACTACCTATTTTGTATAGTAAAGATATAAAACCACAAATGTAAATATACTTTTAATAAATTGTGGTATATTAATATTGAGACAATCAGAATTTTTAATTTATTTTAACGTTTGAAGTTTAAAGTATTTAACTTGTAATACCAATAAATGAAGAATGAACAATAATTTCAGATTATAAAATTTATATAGATATATTTAAGAATATAAAGAAGGGGTCGTGCTATGGTTGAAAACATAAGAACTGAATTATTTTTTTTAAAGCAGTTCGGTTTTAATAATACCCTTTTACAAGAAATTTTTATAAAGGGACTAGATCCTATAAAAACTATTTTCAGTAATGAATATCTAATACGTGCTAATATAGGTCGTAAATTTACTGATAAAGATGTATTGTTAGCCAATGATTACTATAAATATAGAGAATTCAAATATTATTTATTTAACAAGGATGAATTTTTCAGAGATAGTAAAAGTAAAATATATTTTAAATTTGATGAAACTAACATAACTAAGCTATTACCAGAAAAAATAATGCCTCTCTTTATGTATACAAAAGGGAATAATTCACTTTTAGATATTAAAAAACAAAGGGTAGCTATAATAGGTACTCGTCATCCTTCAAATAGAGCAATAAAAATAACGAAAAAAATAACTCAAAAATTCTTGGAAGATAACTATGTAATTGTTAGTGGTTTAGCAGAAGGTATTGATACTATATCCCATAAAACTGCTATTAAATATAATGGTAATACAATTGCAATATTACCAACAAATTTCAAAAATATTTATCCTAAAGAAAATATAGAGTTAGCAAAAGAAATATTGGACAAAGGATTATTGCTCACATCTATTGGACCAAATGAAAATACTTATAAATCTAGTTTTTTAGATAGAAATAAATATATAGCAAATATTAGCGATATAGTGGTAGTAACTGAAACGAATTTAAAAAGTGGAACTATGAATACAATCAGAAGTGCGAGTATAGCAGGGAAAAAGATCTTGTTCGTAAATCAAGGAGATAATCTAATTAATAACAAAATTTATGAATTTGGTGGGGAAATGATAGATGACTAAAAAAAACAAAAGCATTTTAATATCAAAGTTATTATTTTTTACAGAAAACAATAAATTAATTGAAGAAAATTTAAGAATTGCAGATCTGTTTTATGAACATGATATAGCATTGGGGATTTTAGCTCGATCTACAACAATAAATATATTACGCTCCAAAATTCCAACAGATTATCAAGAGAAAATAAATTTTTTGAGTAGAGATGATAAAAATAAAAAAGATTACATAAAGCAAAACAAAGATTTAATTATTGCTGTAATAGGAGTAGTTAATGAAGATGCTATATACTCTTTTAACTGTAGATTACCGTTATTTAATCCAGAAAAATTAATTAGTAAAGAATTGGATATATCTGAAAAAGTAAAACAATATGGTTTGCCTATCAATAAGTTCGAAAATGTTATTGATTGTTTAAAGGCATATGAAATTCATCAAGAAAATTATTTTAATATACCATTTAATCAAAAATTTAGTGTAATAAGTTTGAATAATGCAAATACATATCAAAGTCCGAAGGATGAAGAAAGGATAAAGAATATTTTTTCTGCAAATTTAAAAGGTAGCGTATCTGAGAGGGATCAAGAAATTTTATTAATTTTACTTTTTCATTTGATTAACGAGGTAAGAACAAATAGTTATTATGATAGTGTTAAGTATTGGGGTACATTTCCTTCTTCTGATCCCGAAAATAAAAATACATCTATTTCATTTTTAAAGGAATGCGTTAGGAAAATTCTTAATGGTTTGCCAAAAAAGGGATCAGAATTGCTAATCAGACAAAAAGAAATGCAATCAAAACATACTACTAGAAGTACAGAACGTATTAATATTAAAAGCAACAAAGATTTTGAAACTCTAATAGTGAATCCAGAACTAGTTAATAAAATTGAAGGAGAGGTAGTTTGTATTATAGATGATTACATAACTAATGGGTATTCAGCGGAGGCAGCTAAACATTTGCTTTTAGCAGCAGGAGCTAAAGAAGTTATTTTTCTTGCATTTGGTAAATTCGGAACGAAATATTACTCCACAAATTATAAAATAAAAGGTGATGTATCAAGTAATTATACATATGAATTTGAAAGTGAATTACTTTGCGAAAGGGTTTATGAAGGAAAGCAAGTTTATAACAATGGTAATAATTCTGAAATATCACGCTTTAATGAATTAATTTAAATGAACTTAGTCACTTATTAGTGCAGTGTATCTTCTTAGTATTTATAAAATGTCAGTTAATCCCATTTAATATATTATGGGTGCTCGTTTATACTTGTGATGTATTGCGTGTTGAAATATATAGCATCTATAGATATCGTAATTAAGTATAATTTTCACAGAAGTAGAAATTAAAGAACAATTTATATTTACGTATTAAGAATTAGGAATGACCTACTTGCCGTCATGAAAATTAAAATCCCTTCACTATTTGTTTAGCGAGGGGATTTTCGTAATGTATAAAAAAATACAGATAAATTAATAATTTCTCAATATTATCCATTTATCTTCATTGTATTTAATAGGGTCTCAAATTTTTGTTTAAGATTTTCATTATTGCTTTTGAGTTTATTTATACTTTGTTGGGCTGCTTCGCTTGCTTTTCCTTCAAATGTACCTTCTAAATTTTGCGAAGAATTATTAATTGTTTCAATGATTTCATTCAATGTTTGAGATTTTAATGCTACATTATTTTTAGCATTGCTAACCATATTATCAGTACTATTACGCATTTCTTGCTTTAATTGTTGTAATCTAGCTTCTTCTTGACTTTTCTTTGCATCTTTTGAGCTCATATAAATTACCCTCTTTAACTAAATAGTCCAAAAACATCGCTTTCTTCTAAGTCTTTTTCTTCGAATTTATTTGCAGCAAATTCTAGTTTTTCAGCAAATTGTAGCAAGTCTTTTTTGTTTTGATCTAATTCCTGAATTAAGTCATCCATTAAACCACTATTATAAAACTTGAAATTTCCAAAACTTCCCTCAACTGATAAAATCTCCATATACTGTTCATGATCATAAGGTGTTGTAAATTCATGTGAACCGCTTAGAAGGTCCGATTGATATTTATCTAAAATGCGATTAGCCCCTGATATTGTTTCTTCTCTATATTCATCCAATGCAGTAATTATTTGACTATACAAAAATATTCTATCACGAATTGTGTTGGCGATATTTCGCACCTCATCAGGCTGGATTTTTACTTTCTTACCTGTATTTTTGGAACCACCATTACCTTTTTTAACAGAGATTTTCTTTTCTGCTTTTAATTTTTTACTATCTCCTCTTTTGGGAATTAATGGTTCGTCCTCATCATTTAATTCATCATCAAAAGGATTTAAATCAATGCTTAAATCTTCTTTTGGTTTATTATTAAATCCTTCTATATCAAGGTCATTTGATTCGAATAATTTATCTTTTTTATTGAGAATAGCAAAAGGATCAAAATCATTTTCACTTGGTCTATTTAATATAGAACTATCGATTTTGAAAGAGTCGAAAAATCTGCTATTTATACCAAATGGGTCAAATAACTGAAATCTATTATTAAGAAATGGGTCATGATTAAATTGTTCAAGTTCTGGCATTTCCTTCACTGTACCATCCGCATCGAAATCATTGTATGATTCAATTGTGTGTTGACCAATTAAAGGAAGAGCAGTTATAAATCCATCATAATGTGGCATTACAATTATATTTTCACCAATTGGATGATCGAAGAAGTTAAAGTTATTAATAGGATCATCAAAATGGCCAATATTGCGTATTTTTGAATCATATACACCATTATCAATGTCTTTTTTAAAGTCGCCAGTAAATGAATGGTATACGTTAGGTGCTGCAAACGTTGTACCGTTATCCAGATTATGTTTTATTAAATTATATTGAGCTAAAAACGCACCTAAACTATGTCCTAATGGGTGAATTTCACTATCTGGATATTTCTTTTTAACTGATTCAGTAAAAGCATCACTTTCGTCCATTTGAGTCGGTGCAAACTTAGCTGCCCATAGATCACCGAAAAGTGCTTTACTATTTAAATTAGAAGAAAAACTAAAAAGGTCATTTTTATCTTTTATTGTATTGTATTTTTTGTGAATAGTTGAGTTTTTTAAATCTTTATAATAATTATTAATTTTTAGATTATTTGTGTTATGATGAATGGGAAGTTGTAAATCAGTACGAATATCATTTAGACTATATGGGTCAGTGCCAGCGTAACCTATTAAAAGTTGACTCTTATCAACTTTACCTTTGATTACTGGAGCGAAAACATATGCTCTAAACCCATTCTGGGTGTCGTCGCGTTTTTCGATGACTTTGTATTGTTTTTTATTTGAAAATGTATATACCTCATCAACTGATAACTTATCATATGAATTTTCGGATAACATTCTTGCATCGCTATCTCTTAATAACATGTGGAACACTCCTTATAAAAAATAAAAAAGAGGTAATAATAAAAATGAAAAAATATATCAAACTACTTATTATAGTAATTATAACATGTTTAATTATAGTAGGGTATTTGTTACACAAAAGTAAAAAAGAACATTATATTGAGACACAAGAAAAGCGAATAGATTTGTATTTTAAATATAATCTTAACAATTATCATTCAATGAAAGTTACAAGTTTTAAAAAGAATCCAATGGGGGGTTATTTTATAAAAGGCTTTGTCAATAATAAAAAAAATTATAAATTTGATGCTGTGATATTTTCTGATACTAATAAACAATTTAAAGGAGATTTAGGTTATAAAGAGGATGAAATAGGTGAATTATTTAGAGAAAAAAATGCTAATGACCGATTAACTGTCGATGAAATAATTGAAAAAGAACACTTGGACAAAAGTGAATATGAAGCCGAGCCACCGTTATTTTTCTTTTCAGGTCCACTTGAATAAATAATATGAATAGATTAGATAATTTAATGATTTATATTTTAAAGGAAACTAAATCTATATTAAAGAATATGTAAAACTAAAATTTACTAATGTTAAAACCATTAGTCATATGGGTTGCAACGTTTTTACATTCATCGTAATACTCTGTATGCTTCATTAATTTAAAATGTTCGTCAATAAATCCAATGAAAAGGAGATGGGTTTTTTGAATAAAAAACCTCTTGTGATTGTATTTATAATTATAATATTGATTCTAGGCGGAATCTTTTTGAAGATGAAATATGATGAAATGAAATATTATGATGAGCAAAAAGAAAGAATCATATTATTTATGAAATATAATGTTAAAGGGTTTAAAGAAATACAATTCGAGGAACAAAAAGAAAACCCAATGGATGGTTATTCTATTAGTGGTTATATAAATAATGATAAAAAGTTATCATTTACAGCTGGTATAAGATCTGTTGATGATTTTCAATTTGATACCGATATTTCTTATACAGATGAATTGGGTAGAAAATTTAATAAAAATCCTAAGTCAGTTTCTGAAATAAAGAAAGAGCAAAATACGTCCAATAAATAATTGTTCATATTGTGATGAAACAAAAATATAAGTCATTAGATGAATTTAACTATGTTATAAATATTTGTAGTATCTATAAAAATCTCGACACTATTAAAATGATATAGTGCCGAGGTTTTCTTACTTATTTAGTTAATTCAAAGTTTATGCCAGATTCATAAGAATTTGTGACACTTTTAATAGTGTAACCATTGATTATTACAATTTATCAAATGGTCCTTTAGAAGGGATAAACAACAAAATTTAATTAAACGTACATCTTTTGGTTAAGGAAGTTATAATCATTTGCGAAATCGAATATTATTATGTTTAAAACTTTACGCTCCAAAAAGTAAAAAGGAAGCTAAGCAATGTTTAGTTGCCTAACTTCGGATATTGAACGCATCAGTCCAATTTGGCATAGAGCACTCTTTAGTTCTTGATGTTTCTCTTTAAAACCTTGCATATTTTACAAAAAGAAAAATTAGCAGTATAATTGAGATAACGAAAATAAGTATTTACTTATACACCAATCCCCTCACTATTTGCGGTAGTGAGGGGATTTTTATTGGTGCGGCTATATGTCACCTATTTTGTATTGCGTCTACTTAGCCAATAAGAAAAAAACGCAATGGCACAGCCACTGATGACTGGTGCTATGATGTGAACGAAAATAAGCATCACCTTATACACCTCCTCTCTGCGTCTAAATTGACGCCTGAGAGATAGGCGACTCTACTATTATATCATCTAATTGGACAAATTCTATGAGAGTAGATTTTGTTAATTTAAGAAAGAAGAACATTTAGTTCAGAGTTTAAGTTATAAATGGTTAGATTATATGAAAATGGTAAGCCAAGAAATGAAATTATACGCGAGTATGATTTAACACCTTTGACGTTAGGAAAATGGATAAAGCAACATCAAAAATAAGGTTCATTCAATCATCAAGATAACTTAACAGATGAAGAAAAAGAGCTGATTAAATTACACAAAGAAGTTCAACATTTAAAAATGGAGAACGATATTTTAAAGCAAGCAGCGCTGATTATGGGACGAAAATAGAAGTCATTCAAAAGAATGCACATCAATATTCAGTATCAGCAATGGGTAAAGTCTTAAAAATACTAAGAAGTACCTATTATGATTCTATAAAAAGAAAAGATAATAAAATCACTAAAGATGATTCAAACGTAGAACGTGCCGTCATAAATATTTTTAATTCTAATAGAAAAGTCTTTGGTACAGGACGAATTAAAAATAATTTAAATGATAAGGGTCTCTCTGTATCAAGACGAAAGATAGGTCGTATCATGAAAAACATAATCTAGTTTCTGTTTATACGAAAGCTAAATACAAAAATCATCTAAAAGAAACTAATGAAAAACGAATTAAAAATCATTATTATTAGCTGCTGGTGTATTATTTGTTAGTCCAATTTCATTATCTTATAATTCAGATGTAGCTCATGCTGAAGATAAGTTAGACCATTCTCAAGCAAAGGTTATATATTTGAGTAACCAAAATTTATTTGATGAACTTGAGAAAAAAGGTTATAAACTGGAAGATATATTTACAAAAGAAGAAATAAAAAAATTTAAAGCTGAAGACCAATTAAGAGCGGGTAAAACTCAATATGTAGAAACAGGTAAAGATACTGCAACGTTATATCTTTCTTCTGCATATACAAAAACAATAGCTGCTTTAGGTGCGGGGACTATTAGCGTTATTTCTGCACTAACAGGAGGTTTAGTTGGCGCAGGTGTTGGTAGTTTCCTTGGATCTATAGCTGCATCGAATATTGATACTAGTAAGAGAATATATTTAAAATTAAAAACTAAAAAGAATGCAGCCGGGGAATACGTTCTGATAGGAGAAAAATGGGGATATCAGTAAGGGTGATTTTATGGATAGATTAAAATATTCACTTAAAGTTGGTATTTTAGCATTATTATTATTTTGTACTTTAAATTATTTAGTTCCAATGCAAAGCAATGCTTTTTCAATAATTATATATTCGGCAATTTTTGCTGTGTTACTTATGCTTTTAGTTTATATATTTTTAGGAATTTTAAAGAAATGACATGAAACAAATTAGCATTGGCTATGAAAAAATCTATGAGGATAGAATTTTTCATAGCCATTTTTTAAAAGAGCAAGAAGTAAAAAATTGGAAAACCGTCGATCAAATAATTAAAAATGAACACTTAGTTAAAAGTGATTATGAAGCAGAACCACCTTTGTTCTTCTTTTCGGGATCGTTGGATTAGATTCGGTTGTACAGTATAATGGAAAATATTATAATAAATTTATAAAAAAAGGTATTTTATTTTGAAATCATGTCCCTCCGTTTCATTTAGTAGTGGAGGAGTTTTATTTTAATAATGTTTACACCTATAGTTTTAAATTTATTAAATGATGTAGGTTCAATTTTTTAGTTAGGGTGGGGAATCAATTGAAAGTTATTGAGAAAGTTCATTATGAAGATATTTTAGAATCAAAAATAGTTCGATTATTTCAGGCATTTATAAAGGACAAAATGGATCAACTTTTTATTACTTCTGAACACTTTGCTATTGACATAGACAAGCTATTATTTCAACTTAATTTAAATGTTAAATATATTAAAATGGAGGGTAATACTTCGGGTTATTTAAGTGGAAGAACAATCTATATTAATAATAATCACTCGATTAATAATACAAGATTTGCAATAGCTCGTGAATTGGGCCGTTATTTATTTAAAAATTCAGACTTAATGAGAGATAACAACGATAATAGTCTAAAGAATTTACATGAAATGATTTATGAAAGCGACGTAAATCAGTTTTCAGTCGACTTACTTATGCCTAAAAAGCAAATAGAGGCATTAGTCTATAATTTTTATGAAGTCAATAATATCAATTTAAGTTCTGGTTTATCTGAAAAAGAACGAAACAAACTATTGAACCTTATATCAACTAAGTTGGAAGTTTCGAAAGTAGCTGCTGGATTAAGGCTGTATAATTTAGGAATACATATTTGATAAATATTGTGAAAATCTAGTCGATTTATTAAAACCAAAAGAAAACTAATACAATTCAAGACCAGGCAAACTCATTTATAAACATTGTCCGTTTATAGATAGGTATGCGTGGTCTATTTTATAAAATATATTTAATTACAGGTTTAAACATCTATAACAAAATCTCAACAGCAAAAAATAAATCTCCATTAATCATTTATCTAGACTCAAGGAAATCATATATTTCTATTCCTTCTAACATATCGTCAATTTTAATGAGTAGTTTCTCTACTAATATTCTAGGCAAATAGGCACGTGCTTTGGTGGCTTGCATCCATGCTGGTTTTGGATTATATTCGCTAATGTACCAATCAATGACTGTTGGTTTGATCATTTGACATAATCCAGCCGCGCCAAATTGACCATCAGATTCTTTTGTAATAATTGCATGTAAAATTAAATGCTCGATTAAATCGCAGTAAACTAAGTTTTCTTTCTTTTGATAGTTGTATGAGTACTTAAATTCGGAAATGAATCTTAGGTCAGATAAGTTTTGGAATTTGTCTTCGCTTATGTGATGACAATATAATCCTTCGCTAGCTCTAGTGTATTTTCCTTTTGTAATACTTTTGATTTCTCCATTTAAAAATCGTGTGTATGATTTTTCCTTATAATAGTCATCGGTTACAGCGCCATATTTATTTAAAAGGTATGCTACAGCTTGCGAGTAAGTAGCGTCTAATAATTGATTATATTCATTATATTTAGCTGTATATTCGTTTTTCTCCATTTCAATAAACCTCTTTTCAAACTTTATAAAATGAAATACTTGTAACTTAGAAAGAATAAAATCAATACCCACTTAGTTACGTTCGACTTTTATATGTCTATTACTTTTGTATAACGCGCCAATTGATTAATATTTTGTCATTGAATTCTACATTTTTGTATTGTTTTAATAGTTCTTCAGTTCTTTGTAAACAGACTGTAACTGTATCATCAATTGATAAATTAAATGCTGCAAAGTCTTCTAACTCTGTCCCTTTGTGAATTAAATCGATAATGTCTGGTTTCACACCTAGGGAAGAGAGTGATTCCATCATATAAGGTGTAAAGAGGGTATGCTCTGCATTGTCGATTGAAATAATACCGAGTTTAAGTTGATTAAAAAGACCATGCATAGTCATTAAGGTATATTTTTCAAGTTGTTGTATATTTTCAAATGTTATCATAGTGGCTCTCCTAAAAATTACGATTAATCAAAGTATATCCTTATTTAACTTTAGTTTCTTCAGAATTATTTGTACCGTTATCGTGTTGTTCTTCTTTATTAACAGCATTTTTATCACTTTTATCATCGACTTTTTGATCTGGTATGTCATTTTGAATGGCTTTGTTATTGTCAATATCATGATGTTGAATGTCTTCCGACTCATTATCCATTTCAGCTTGATCACTCATACCTGGGTTGTATTTAGGGCTTCTCTTTTTAAATGCTTCAAATTCTTCTTTATCTTTTTCTGACATATCATCAAAAATATTAATAATCGTACCATTGTGTCGATTAACAATAGCACAACGTTTTAATGGTGTGCCAACTGCATCGCGGACTAGATGTTCAACATAATATTCATGTTCATTGCTTCGTTCAAGATTTGTTTTATAATTTAATGTTTGATTTTCGTTAGCACCTCTTGCTTTGTAATCGTTTCGAACGATATCTTCGGCTTCTTGTGGTGTCATTTGCTTGTCTGTATTTGACTTTGTAGTGTTGTCAGTTTGTTGCGTCTTTTTATTAGTGTTATTTGATTTACTATTATTTTCTTTATGTTGATTAGCACCGCAAGCAGTTAATAGTGACAATGATAATGTGATTGCAACGATAGCTTTGAATTTCATTTTTTTATCTCCTTGATTTGATTATGTATAATTAATTTTTCCGTAAAAGAAGGGTAGCCGAGCTACCCTGAAATTTTATTCTGTTGAAGCGTCGTACATGCTATCTTCATTGTGAATATTTTGACTAGGTGGTGCTTCACTAGTGGTAGGTTTGCTCTGGCGCATAGGCTCTACAGGAGCAGTTTCCTCATTAGATTCACTTTTTTCTACACTAGATTTATCACTTTTAGACGCATTCTGCTTATCCTCATCTTTACTAGACTTTTCGCTATCTTCAGAATCAGTATCCGCACTAGAAGTTGTAGCAGGTGTAGTAGCCGAAGCTTCATAACTTATATTATCGCTATTTGAACTCGCAACAGCTACTTCTGTATCTTGCTTGTCTTTTTTAGCTTTTGATGTTTTTTTAGCTTCGGATAAATCAAATGTAATCTTCTTGACGCTAAATAAACTAGAAATAACTTCTAATTTTTTATCTTTTGCGTTGGCTATGTTTTCTGACACATCGAAAACAATTTTACCTTGTGCAGTGCTATCAGGATTTATACGCTGTAAGAAAAATGAATTTTCTATACTACCATTGTCACTTTGATTAGCAGACATTGAACCTGTATTATCTGCTTCAAATGTTTTATCACCGGATTTTAACTTAAACATTGAACTATCAATTGTTAACGCTTCTTTACCTTTGTTTTTAATTGTCACATCAGCAACGACAAATGTACCTTTAGCGTTTGTTGGTGCAAGAGACGGTCCTACAGATTTCATAGTTTCCACTGAATTTACAGTGACTTCAAGGTCGCCATTTTTAACAGTTTCACCGATTTTATGGGTTTTGTTCGTTTCTTTAGAACTATTTCCGCCAAGGTTACCTGTAATACCAGCTGTACAAGCTGAAATACCGATGATAATTAAAATAAATAATACTAGACAACCACCACAGCCCCAGAACCATCCTTTTTTAGATTTCTTTTGTCCGTATTGCTGGTTCTGTTGGTTTTGTTGATTTTGGAAAGCTTGGAATTGTTCCCATTGTCTTCGCTCTTCTTCGCTTTTGAATTGATTGCTCATGCCTAAAAAATCTCCCTCATTATTTACTATGTGATTAGTGCATAAAGCTAAATACAATTTGAATTCAATTCGCTTGTTGTTTAATATTTATCAGGTTCACATGCACGTTTATCTTTATCTCTATCTAAATGTGGTCGATATGCTGGATGATCGGCAGTGACACCATTCGGATATACTTGTCTAAGTTGCTTACAATTAGCAAATGATTGTTGCGTGTTTGTTTCAGTTGATGGTGAGGTCTTAGGTTGCGTAGATTGATGATGGTTACTTGATTGTTGCTTTTCTTTTAAATCATCTTTCAAGTCGTCTTGTGATTTATCTTCTGCAACGTTTGGTGTGTTAATATCATCGTCTGATTGATCTTTTGTTGTTATTTCATCAATTTCATGTTGATTATTTTCAGTATTTTCATTTGCGGGTACTTCTTCGGTTGATTGTAAATCCTTATCTGTTTCTGATTCTGATTTTTCCTCAGGCTTATCTTCATTTTTATTTTCATCTTTTTGAGTTAATTGCGTTTTTGATGATTGATTACTAGTGGGATTGTCATTATTACTAAACATCATTGAACAGGCTGATAATAAGATTATTAATAAAATAAAAGAAATAAGGCAACCGCCGCATCCTTTTAACATGCCGCGTCTTTCAGAATTTTTAACAGATTGGTTTTGATTCTTGTTGTTCTCTGTATTCAAAGGTAAATCTCCTCTATATTTATATGTTATTTTCATGATTTACTACATAAAACCTGGATGCATTTAAGAGGGAGTTATTAAGTGTAAAACGCTTTCACTATATCACATAATCATATTTTACCAAATTAGTAGTGGAAATACTTTAATTTTTTCAAAACTTTAAAAATATTTTTGGATTGTAGAAGTGTTAATTTAATAATTGTAAAGTTGTATTACGACTCAAAATGACACGAACATGACAACTTAATTTAACAAAATAATAATTTCTATTTGCTATAATATATTGTATTTATTTTTAGAGGTGTTGCTTTTGAAAAAGTTTTTAAAATTCAAGGGGATGAAAATATGTTTAATGCTATATCTACTGATTTTTTTAAGTAGTTGTGGCACAAATAATAAAATAGTAGGCCAACGATTTGAAATACAACAACATAATGAAACAATAGGTAGTATTTACTTTTCAGCAGACTATGCACATATAAGAGGTATAGAAAAAGGCACTGCAAAATATTTCATAGACAAAGTAGGCAGCAAACGTTACTTATTTATTGAATATATTCCGGATAATGTATTGAATTGCAAGCCGGACTTTTGGAAAACGTTAAAATATAAAAAGGACAAGGTAACATATTATGTATATCTCATTGAAAATTTAGATGATGAAGTATTCCATTTAAGTGCATTACAAGACATGAACCGTATACCAATTGACATTGCAGATGATGTGGCAACAATGGGTAAATCACCACATCAAAATGACAGAATGACACTAAAATTAAATAAAAATAACTGATAATAGTAGACGAATGATATAACGATATGTATTGAGCATTATAACAATCATATCAATGCATCAATTCGTCTACTTTTTTATATTTTTAAACATAACCACTGCTAGAATGTCATAAAATCGTTATAATTATAATGTAAATGATTTTGGAGGAATAACGCATGGACTTTTGGTTATATAAACAAGCACAACAAAATGGACATCATATTGCGATAACAGACGGTCAAGAATCTTATACTTATCAAAATTTATACTGTGAAGCGAGTCTATTGGCTAAAAGACTCAAGGCTTATCAACAATCTCGTGTTGGGCTATACATAGATAATTCGATTCAATCGATCATTTTAATACATGCATGTTGGTTGGCAAATATTGAAATTGCGATGATTAATACAAGGTTGACACCTAATGAGATGACGAATCAGATGAAGTCAATCGATGTACAATTGATTTTTTGTACCTTGCCACTGGAATTACGAGGGTTTCAAATTGTATCGCTGGATGATATTGAATTCGCTGGAAGGGATATTACAACGAACGGTTTGTTGGACAACACAATGGGTATCCAATATGATACATCGAATGAAACTGTGGTGCCGAAAGAGTCGCCGTCCAACATATTAAATACATCATTTAATTTAGATGACATTGCATCGATTATGTTTACATCAGGGACAACGGGCCCTCAAAAAGCGGTGCCACAAACGTTTCGTAATCATTATGCCAGTGCAATCGGATGTAAAGAGAGCTTGGGATTTGATCGTGACACTAATTGGCTATCTGTCTTGCCGATTTATCATATTTCGGGTCTCAGTGTACTTTTAAGAGCTGTTATTGAAGGTTTTACTGTGCGCATTGTTGATAAATTCAATGCCGAACAAATTTTAACGATGATTAAAAATGAACGAATCACGCACATTTCGCTTGTGCCACAAACTTTAAATTGGCTTATGCAACAAGGTTTACATGAACCTTATAATTTACAAAAAATATTACTCGGCGGTGCTAAATTATCTGCCACTATGATAGAGACGGCATTACAATATAACCTGCCAATTTATAATTCATTTGGTATGACTGAGACATGTTCGCAATTTTTAACAGCAACACCGGAAATGTTGCATGCACGTCCTGACACTGTAGGGATGCCAAGTGCCAATGTAGACGTAAAAATTAAAAATCCTAATAAAGAAGGTCATGGAGAATTAATGATTAAAGGCGCCAATGTGATGAATGGATATTTGTATCCAACAGATTTAACGGGTACGTTTGAAAATGGTTATTTTAATACAGGTGACATTGCTGAAATAGATCATGAAGGTTATGTCATGATTTATGACCGACGTAAAGATTTAATTATTAGTGGCGGTGAAAATATTTATCCATATCAAATTGAAACGGTAGCGAAGCAATTTCCAGGTATCAGTGACGCAGTATGTGTAGGGCATCCTGATGATACTTGGGGCCAAGTGCCTAAATTATATTTTGTCAGTGAAAGTGACATTTCAAAGGCACAATTGATTGCATATTTATCACAACATTTAGCGAAATATAAAGTACCGAAACACTTTGAAAAGGTTGATACTTTACCTTATACATCAACAGGTAAATTACAAAGAAATAAGTTGTATAGAGGATGATTTGATGAAGTTGACAGCTTTGCATTTTTATAAATATAGTGAGCCATTTAAGTCACAAATTGTAACACCGAAAGTCACTTTAACGCATCGTGATTGTTTGTTTATCGAATTGATTGATGACAAAGGAAATGCATATTTCGGGGAATGTAACGCTTTTCAAACAGATTGGTATGATCATGAAACAATTGCTTCAGTGAAACATGTAATTGAGCAATGGTTCGAAGATAATAGAAATAAATCATTTGAAACGTATGAAGCAGCACTAAAATTAGTAGATTCATTGGAAAATACGCCTGCTGCAAGGGCAACTATTGTCATGGCATTGTATCAAATATTTCATGTTCTGCCTTCATTTTCAGTAGCATATGGAGCGACAGTGAGCGGCTTATCAAATAAACAACTAGAGTCATTAAAAGCAACTAAGCCGGCCAGAATTAAATTAAAATGGACACCTCAAATCATGCATCAAATTAGAGTGTTACGGGAATTAGAGTTTCACTTTCAATTGGTTATAGATGCAAATGAGTCCTTGGATCGTCAAGATTTCACACAGTTACAGTTATTAGCGCGTGAACAGGTTCTTTATATCGAAGAGCCATTTAAAGATATCTCCATGCTTGATGACGTAGTGGATGGAACAATACCTCCAATAGCCCTTGATGAAAAGGCAACATCGTTGTTGGACATAATTAATTTGATAGAATTATACAATGTGAAAGTTGTTGTATTAAAACCATTTCGTCTAGGTGGCATTGATAAAGTGCAAACGGCAATTGATACTTTGAAAAGTCATGGTGTAAAAGTGGTTATTGGCGGCATGTACGAATATGGTTTAAGCCGTTATTTTACAGCGATGCTTGCTCGTAAAGGTGATTATCCAGGAGATGTGACACCAGCAGGTTATTATTTTGAACAAGATGTGGTGGCGCATTCAGGCATATTAAAAGAGGGGCGACTCGAATTTCGCCCCCCTTTAGTGGATATAACTCAATTACAACCATATTAATGGTTATGTTTATGTGAATGCTTGCTTTCTGACTTGTCTTTTTTTAACGGAACAGGGTCAAAGCCACCTTTATGAAGCGGATGACATTTTAAAATACGACGGATACCTAAATAAAGGCCTTTGAAAGCACCGTGGTATTGAATCGCTTCTCTAGTGTACTCTGAACATGTTGGATAAAAACGACAAGTTGGTGGAGTGAGTGGCGAAATGAAACGTTGATAAAAATGAATCATCGCCAAGAATATCTTTTTCATAATTAATGCCTCCAACGATAGTAATTAACTATTATATTAACATACAATGTAGGGATGTGATGCGCGTGAAGTTTAGGGATAAAGATAATCGTCAAGTTAATTTGACATTTAAAAAGGATAATGAGGTAGCAGATGGTAATCATGTGCTAGCTATTCCAACGTTTAAAAATCAATTGCTTTTTACCAAACATAATTTACGGGGTATTGAATTTCCTGGTGGTAAAAGGGAACGCGGGGAAAGCAGTGCTGAAGCAGTTACACGTGAATTATATGAAGAAACAGGCGCCAAAGTTAAAAATATTCATTACATAGCACAATATACCATTGAAACACATGATCAAACTGATTTTGTAAAAGATGTATATTTTATCGAAGTTGAATCATTGGTAAGCAAGAACGATTATTTAGAAACAGCAGGGCCAGTGTTGTTTAACTGTATCAATGATATTGAACTCACACAACGGAGTTTCTTACTGCAAGATAGTACCATTTTAAAATGCGTAGAGAGGGTGCAATCACTTGGATTTTATCAAACGTAAACGAATGCCAATTGAATCTTTTACGCATCAATTAGAAGAAATTACATATTTGTCAGATGATTTACAAGTAAAAGCTTTAATGATGACACCACATCATGAAGTAAAACGCATTGTAGTATATTTGCGAGGTGGCAAAGGCCAAGTAGGACGTGTGCGCGCAGGTAGATTAATGCAATTTTCAGATAGTCAAACTTTAGTGATTGGGCCATACTACCGAGGTAACAATGGCAGTGAAGGTAAAGACGAATTTTATCGTGGCGATTTAAATGATGTGACTGAATTATTAAGATTGCTACATGATAAATATCCGCAAGCTTTTATTCATATGGTTGGTTTTTCAAGAGGTGGACTACAAGGGTTGTTGACGTTTCAAGACTTACCTGTAAATAGTTATATCATCTGGGGTGGAGTCTCAGATATTGATTTGATGTATGAAGAGCGCGTTGATTTAAGAGGGATGTTACGTAGAATGATTGGTCATCCGAAAAAAGATCGAGCGGCATATGAGGCACGCCAAGCGATTCCAAACATTAATGAAAACAGTCCGCCGATATTAATTGTACATGGAGGGAAAGACCAGCAAGTTGGTATTCATCATGCGTATTATTTAGCGGACCAACTAGAATTAAAAGGTGCTACGCATGAAACATTTTATCAAATGGCAGAAGGACATGTGCCAAGACCACCAGCGATGGTTGAAACTTTGACTTATATTAAAGAGTTTATGAACCAAGTTGAGTTGCATAGCTAGTATGAAACGTGGTGTGCGCATGGGAACTTTCAATCTTTGAAGATGTGTGATATACGTTGAATGAGCGGTATGCGCTTTCAATGAAAATGTGCTCCATGCAGATAACTGTATGTGCTTTTTGTGAATAGGAACAACTTGCGTTGAGTTAACGATAAGTACTTTATGCAAAGCGGGGCAACATGCATAGCGTAAGGGATTGGTACTTTATGTGAAGACGTGCTGCTTCCATTGAATAAGTGATGCGAGTTTGGCATGAAGGTCACCTTAAATGTGCATTGTTGTAATAAAATTGCCTATAAATTTTTACCATATAAAATAAGAGGAGCCAACCATTGTTAGACTATAACAACGGTTGGCTCTTTAATTAGTATTCAAATTTATTTGTTGAAGCTACCTTTTTCAGCAATATGTTCAACTTTTTCACCAAATTTTTCGAAGTTCTTTTCAAAACGTTGAATTAAATCTTCTGCTTGTGCTTTATATTTCTCTTTGTCGCTCCATGCATTAATTGGATTTAAAATAGTTTTCGGTACATCTTCAATTTCTACAGGAATGCTTAAACCAAACGTACTATCTTTTGTATATTCTGCATTTTTCAATTTGCCAGAAATCGCTTGGTTTACCATTTGACGTGTGTAATGTAAGCTGATTCTACGTCCTACACCATATTTTCCGCCAGTCCATCCAGTATTAACAAGATAAACATCAACATCATGTAAATCGATAAGTTCACCTAATAGATCAGCGTAAACAGTAGGGTGTAACGGGAAGAACGGTGCGCCGAAACATGTTGAGAATGATGGTTCAGGTTCTGTCACACCACGCTCTGTACCAGCTAATTTAGAAGTGAAACCACTCAAGAAATGATACATTGCTTGGTCTTTATTTAACTTTGAAATCGGTGGAATAACACCAAATGCATCCGCAGTTAAGAAAATAATTGTATTTGGATGTGCTGCTTTTGATGGTACTACAATATTGTCAATGTGATTAATTGGATAAGCGGCACGCGTGTTTTCTGTATAACGATTGTCTTCAAAGTCCACTGAACCATCTTCTGCAACTACAGTGTTCTCTAAAATTGCACCATATTTGATTGCGTCAAAAATCTGTGGTTCTTTTTCTTTGGAAAGATTAATTGCTTTTGCATAGCAGCCACCTTCGATATTAAAGACCCCGTTTTTATTCCAGCCGTGTTCATCATCACCGATTAGTTTACGGTGTGGATCTGCTGATAGGGTTGTTTTACCAGTGCCAGATAGACCAAAGAATAATGCAACATCGCCTTTTTCACCAACGTTTGCTGAGCAATGCATGCTCATAATATCTTGCATCGGTAAGAGATAATTCATTACAGAGAAGATACCTTTTTTCATTTCACCAGCGTATTCAGTACCGCCGATTAAAATGACTTTGTGTTTAAATGAAATAATGACAAAGGTTTCAGATTTAGTACCATCAACTTCTGGATCTGCTTTAAAATGTGGGGCAGAAACGATAGTGAAGTTAGGTTTAATCTTTGTAGCTTCTTCTTTTGATTCAGGTCTAATAAACATATTTTTAGCAAATAAATTATGCCATGCTAATTCATTGATGACTGTAAGTTTTAACATTGTATCTTTATCGCTACCAGCGTAGCCTTTAAATACGTATAATTCATCTTTTTTATCTAAATAGTCTAATACTTTGTGGTATAACTTCAAGAAAGTTTCTTCATCAATCGGTTGATTAATATCTCCCCAATCGATGTTATCTCGATATGAAGGTTCTGAGACAAAAAATTTGTCTTTAGGTGAACGACCAGTATATTTACCAGTGCTAGCATTAACAGCACCAAGTTCTGTTAATACACCTTCATTGTTGTCTAAAATTTTATTATAAAGTTGTGTCGTCGAAAGTTGAAAATGTGACGTTGGTTTTTTCAGTAATTTGTCAATTTTAGTTGTTTCAGTGTATGTGTCTACTGACATCCTAAATCCCTCCAAAGCGATAATTTAAATGTAAGCCTTTACATTTAATTAGTATAACACATTAACATAATTAATCTACAATATTTTACTGGAAATTTATTTATGAAAAATTGACATTAATTCATTAATTAGGTACTATTATTTTTAACGGATTCTCTTATCCTGAGTGGTGGAGGGACATGGACCCAATGAAACCCAGCAACCTCTTTTTTATAAAAGAAAGGTGCCAAACCGTTTGCAGACAAATAGGTCTGAACGATAAGAGCGAATGGACGTATTAGGCCTTCTCTCTATATTAATAGTTAGAAGGTCTTTTTTATTTAGCTCACAGAGAGAGAATTTTCGTAATATAAATTTAAAGGAGCAAACTATGTTAAATAACAAACGATTATTTACTTCAGAGTCTGTTACAGAAGGACACCCAGATAAAATCGCTGACCAAGTGTCAGATGCAATATTAGATGCTATTTTAAAAGACGACCCAAATGCACGTGTAGCCTGTGAAACAACTGTTACAACAGGTATGGCATTGATCGCCGGCGAAATTTCTACAACAACATATGTTGATATTCCGAAAGTTGTTAGAGAAACAATCAAAGAAATTGGATACACAAGAGCAAAATATGGCTATGATTATGAAACAATGGCAATTTTAACTGCGATTGATGAACAATCACCTGACATTGCACAAGGCGTGGACAAAGCATTAGAGTATCGTGATAAAGATAGCGAAGAAGAAATTGAAGCAACAGGTGCAGGAGACCAAGGTTTAATGTTTGGTTACGCAACGAATGAAACAGAAACGTATATGCCTCTAGCAATTTATTTATCACATCAATTGGCAAAACGTTTATCAGATGTGCGTAAAGATGGTACATTAAATTATTTACGACCAGACGGTAAAGTTCAGGTCACTGTTGAATATGATGAAAATGATAACCCAGTACGTATTGATACGATTGTCGTATCAACACAACATGCTGAGGATGTGACACTTGAACAAATTCAAGAAGACATTAAAGCTCATGTCATTTATCAAACTGTTCCAGAAAACTTGATTAATGAACAAACTAAATTCTACATCAATCCTACAGGACGCTTTGTAATCGGTGGACCTCAAGGTGATGCAGGATTAACAGGACGTAAAATCATTGTTGATACGTACGGTGGCTATGCACGTCATGGTGGCGGATGCTTCAGTGGTAAGGATCCTACAAAAGTAGACCGTTCAGCTGCATACGCTGCACGTTATGTGGCTAAAAATATTGTTGCAGCAGGTTTAGCAGATCAATGTGAAGTACAATTGGCATATGCGATTGGTGTTGCAGAACCAGTGTCAATTGCAATTGATACATTTGGAACAGGTAAAGTTTCTGAAGGGCAACTTGTTGAAGCAGTTAGAAAACACTTTGACCTAAGACCTGCTGGTATTATTAAAATGCTTGATTTGAAACAACCAATTTACAAACAAACTGCTGCTTATGGTCATTTTGGACGTACAGATGTATTATTCCCATGGGAAAAATTAGACAAAGTGGAAGAATTAAAAGACGCAGTAAAATAATAAGATGAATTGAATATAGCTAAATAAAAGATTTTCGGTATATAAATGATAATATGTATCGAAAATCTTTAGCTTTTCTATTATAATTAAAGTTATTCATATATTAAAAAGGAGCGTTGTTGTGATGGATTTATCTTCACCGATAGTCATTGGACTCATTATTGCAGTAGTCATTGCATTAATCTTTTTTGTCCTTTTCTTAGTTGCCTTAGGTAGTAAGAAAAAAGTTAAGCGACAAACAGAAGAAAAGTATGAACAACAAGAACAAAACATTAAAAAGTCTCATGAAGAAGCTTTAGAGAAAGAGCGTATTCAAAATAAAAAGACAATTACAAAACAACAAGAAGATTATAATCACATGGTTAGTACAAAAGATCGTGAGATTGACGCATTAAAATTGTTCTCGAAAAATCATAGTGAATATGTAACGGACATGAGATTAATTGGTATTCGTGAAAGATTAGTTAAAGAAAAACGAATTCGACCAGAAGATATGCACATTATGGCAAATATCTTTTTACCGAAGGATGGCTTTAATAATATTGAACGTATTAGTCATATAGTCTTAACAAGAACTGGACTTTATATCATTGATTCTCAATTGTTAAAAGGTCATGTTTATAATGGTATAAGTGGCGGTCAATTTAAAGATTTACCACCAATGGAACAAGTATTTGATACATTAGATTTAGATAAATCTAGACCGCAAACTATTGTGATGGATCAAAATGATGACAAACGTTCATTATCATTTGTAAATTATTCAGATCAAATTGAGGCGATTAAACAATTGGCTGAAGATTTACAAAAAGAATTAGGTGCCAAATATACGCCAACTTCAATTTTATACTTTAATCCTAAAAATGAAGGCGATGTAACGATTTCAAATTATAATCAAAATAGTGCTGTCAAAGTGCTTGTCGGTGCTGAACAATTAGACGAGTTCTTTAACAAATTTGTATTCCATGGTCGTATTCAATACAACGTGGAAGACTTACAACAAATGATGGATAAAATTGAATCATTCAATTAAATGTTAGGCTGAAGTGATGACTATATGTTGTTACTTCGGCTTTTTTAGTTTGTCATAAATTAAACAGAATTGCTTTTACATTTTGATTAATATTTGAAAGATATTACTAGCATTTTAGTGATTGATTGCTATAAGTTAAGTGTTTTTTCTCATGTATTCAACTCAGATTTGTTATGATAACAGGGTATAATACATCAAAAAGGTGAGGCGATATTTATGGAGGTTAAAACATTTTATAATGGAAACACGATGCCAAAAATTGGTTTAGGGACATTTCGTGTGGAAAATGATGAAAATTGCATGGAAAGTGTTAAGTATGCCATTGAACAAGGATATCGTAGTATTGATACCGCAAAAGTTTATGGGAATGAAGAACAAGTAGGTGCTGGCATTCGTGCCGGATTAGAATCAACTGGAATTGCTAGAGAAGACTTATTTATTACTTCAAAATTATATTTTGAGGATTTTGGTCGTGAAAATGTAGCAGCTGCTTACGAAGCTAGTTTATCTAGATTAGGTTTAAAATACTTAGATTTGTATCTAGTACATTGGCCAGGTACGAACGAAGCCGTAATGGTTGATACATGGAAAGGTATGGAAGATTTATATAAAAATAATAAAGTTAAAAATATAGGTGTCAGCAATTTTGAACCTGAACATTTGGAAGCTTTGTTGGCACAAGTGTCAATTAAACCTGTAATTAATCAGGTTGAATATCATCCATATTTAACGCAACATAAATTGAAATTATATTTGGCAGCACAACATATCGTGATGGAATCTTGGTCACCATTGATGAATGCACAAATTTTAAATGATGAGGCAATTAAAGACATTGCTCAAGAATTAGGAAAGTCACCTGCCCAAGTTGTTTTAAGATGGAATGTGCAGCATGGTGTGGTTACAATCCCTAAATCGGTAACACCAAACAGAATCTCTGAAAACTTCCAAATATTTGATTTCGAATTATCAGATGAACAAATGACACGAATTGATGGTTTAAATCAAGATAAGAGAATTGGACCTGATCCAAAAACTTTTGAAGGCTAGGTTAAAATCGCTCAACTGATGAAAAGGTTAGATGAATTGTCACAGGCTGGGACATAAAGTTCTTAGGCAATGTAAAAAAGCTGATTTCTATTAATTATTTGATAGAAATCAGCTTTTTTGATATGTATTTTAT
>OFLL01000177.1_pt1 | contig 23869 bp, 17 predicted proteins | sample 1540861 | NCBI WGS metagenome assembly OFLL01 (sample SAMEA4413039, study PRJEB24355) | metagenome | biome: human; feature: gut; material: faeces | place: United Kingdom | collected 2010 | reverse complement strand
CTGGCCGAAATGCCGCGCAGGGTACGCATGCCGCCGCCGACCACCGAAATCATGTAGACCGCGAGAAACACACCGATAATCTGCTTAGCTGCACCGAAGATAACCCATCCCGGCCCAGCCATGATGACCGAGGCCCACCACGACGTGGCGTTGTCCTTTGTCTTCGGCGGCATGAAACGGATGTAGTCAATGTTCTCGGCAATCTGCGCCACCAGCGCCAAACACACACCGGCAGAAGCCATCATTGCCGCCAGGCTAGGACCTTCTCCCTGCCCCTGATAATGCAAGAAAGCGTCCACGGAGTCAGGGTGCCTGACGACGAGATACACCATCGGTAGCACCATCATGACTAGCCAGAGTGGGTTGGTCCACGTCTGCATCTTCTGTAGCGTCTTCATTCCGAAAACCACTACGGGGATGATGATGAGCACGCTCACCAGGTATCCCAGCCAAAGTGGTATCCCGAGCCCGAGCTTTAGGCCCTGGGCCATAATTGCGCCTTCGGTGGCGAAGAAGATGAATGTAAAAGTCGCGAAAATGACGTTGGTGATTACGGAGCCGTAGTAGCCAAAGCCGGAACCGCGTGTGATGAGGTCGAGGTCGAGATTGAACTTTGCGGCGTAGATTGCCAGCGGCGCGCTGGAGAGAAAAATCAAGACTGCGGCGATGAGAATGCCAACCACAGCGTTTGTTGTTCCGTGAGCAATGCCGATTCCAGCACCGATGGAGAAGTCAGCCAAGTAGGCCATTCCTCCCAGTGCCGAGCCGGCAACTGCTACTGGTGTCCACGTTCGGTAGTGTCGTGGCGCGAATCGGAGCGGATAGTCGTCACCCAACTTCGATGACGACCCAGTATTTCCCGCCCTCCGCTTTCCCTGCTTAGCGTCGGCCATTGTGGTCGTCATGAGATACCCCTGATGTCAGTTCACGACAGCTACTTCCTTCAGCTACCCCACACCAGCCGCCCAACTATAGGCCGGTCATCAGCTGTAATGCTGCCCAGCAAATTGCTGCCTCAGCGCCGAAAACCCATACGGCTGGCTTAGGCATAGCCTGCAAGTAACCAGTCATGATTCGGTAGTGCAGCAATTATTTGCTGTGAAATCAGATATAGTACGAACTGGCGTTGAGTCTCAATGAGCACACATTTTGAGCAGTTAGGCAGGTAACACATGCGCCTCACCCCGCGCGAGCAAGATAAACTCATGCTCTTTCTTGCAGCTCGTGTCGCCGAGCGACGAAAGAACCGCGGTCTAAAACTCAACCGGCCCGAAGCAGTAGCACTGATTAGCGATGCCGTCGTCGAAGCCGCCAGAGATGGTGTGACCGTGTCCGAAGCCATGACCATTGGCACCGAGGTACTCGGACCTGACGATGTCCTCGATGGTGTCCGCGAGGCAATCATGCTGGTACAGGTCGAGGCCACCTTCACCGATGGCACAAAGCTCGTATCCGTCCATGACCCAATTGGCGGCAAATAGATGGCAGCCCAGACCCCACGTATCCTCATCGCTCACTGCGGAGTCGATGCCAGCCCAGAGTTCATCACCACCGCAGTAGAGGGCCTCGACACTTTTGATCAGACCATCGTGACCTCCACAGGCACCGAGCTGCGCAGCACACTGGCGGATTTGGGCCGCGAGGACACCGAGAATCTCCATATCGTCGTTATGCCCATGACAAGTGGCCGCAATCTGCCACTCATCGCCGACACGGCCAAGACTTGTCAGTGGTTCAAGCGCAATCACTCGAATGTGCGCATTGCACTCGCGGCACCGCCGCTGGGTGCCACCACCACGCTGGCGTTTCTACGCGCAACGCTCCGGCGCGAGACCTCGGCCGACGATATCGCGGTCATATGTTCCGCTGCCATCGATCCGTTCGCGGACGCGGAGCTGTTCCGTATCGCTCGTCTGGCGTGGACGCACAGTTCTGGCGCCGATGTAGTGGTCGCGTTCGACGATGTCTACCCATCCGTCTCGCAGACGCTGGCACCGTATAAAGCCACGCTTGACGACGAGTCCTTGCGCCCAACCCGTCGGAGCACAGTAATCCGCGCTGATTTGCAGACAGCCGAGAATCAAAAACCACTCATCACCAGTACTGCACTGGCGACGGCCATCTCCCAGTCTGCTAAAACCGCTCTGCATCTTTTGCAGTCGCATGATGATGACGGCATTGAGGCAGCATTACTTGCCGATCATGAGCACGGTTATGCCCATAGTCACGGCGAGGAGGATGGCGGCCATGGACACAGTCACGGCCACGTGCATGGCCACGGTCATCATCACCACGGCCACGTGCATGGGCACAGTCACGGTCATGGTCACAACCATCATCACCACCATCACAGCGCAGATGTCCACACTGAGTTTGACCTAGGAAATATCGATGCAGATGCAACCGAGTAACAACACAGATTGTCGACAAATAGTTCTGAATAAAGGCCGCCGCGCTCTGCGACTAAAGGTGGCCAATACCGGCGACCGCGCAATCCAGGTCGGTTCTCACTATCACTTCTTCGAAGCCAATGCGGCCCTTTGCTTTGATCGCCATCAGGCCTGGGGGATGCACCTAAATATCCCCGCCGGCCTGGCAGTGCGCTTTGAACCCGGCGATACCAAGACGGTCACACTGGTCGACTTCGGTGGAGACCGCATTATCCACGGCTTCGCGGGGATGACTGAGGGCCCGCTGGATGATGAAGCCACTCGGGAAGCTGCCTTTCAGCGAATTGCCGACTACGGTTTTGCGCACGAGCCTGCAGAACCGATGCCAGTTGCCGCGGATGAGGAAACGACGATCAGCTCGTCGAGATACGCGGAGCTCTACGGCCCCACAACCGGCGATGTAGTACCGCTGGCGGATACCAATCTGGTCATTCGAATCGAGAAGGACTACACGGCCAACTTCCCCGGCGACGAGTCCATCTATGGCGGCGGTAAGTCCATCCGTGACGGCATGGCCCAAGATCCGCAGGCAACTCGCGCACAAGGCACGCCCGATACGGTTATTACGAGCGCGATTATTGTTGATGCTCTCCTGGGCGTCGTCAAGGCAGACGTGGGTCTGCGAGATGGCAAGATTGTCGCAATTGGTAAGTCGGGCAACCCGCATACGCAGGACGGAGTTCACCCCGACCTGGTCATTGGTGCTGGTACCGAGGTTATTGCCGGTGAGCATCGACTGCTGACGGCCGGTGGCATCGATACGCACATCCACTACCTGGCACCGCAGCAGGCCGAAGAGGGTCTCTCCAACGGCATTACGACGTTCTTCGGTGGCGGTACCGGGCCTGCGGAGGGGTCAAAGGGCACGACGTGTACGCCTGGTCAATTCCATATTCACACCATGCTGCGCGCGGCAGAGGGTCTGCCGGTCAATGCTGGTTTCCTGGGCAAGGGTTCGGGCAGTCAGCCGGACGCGCTGGTTGAACAGCTACTCGCTGGCGCTGCCGGGCTCAAGATTCACGAGGACTGGGGCGCGACACCTGCGACTATTCACAATGCGCTGGACATCTGCGATAAGTACGACGTTCAGCTGGCCATCCACACGGATACGCTCAACGAGTCAGGTTTCTTCGAGGACACGCGCAAAGCCATTGGTGACCAGACCATCCACACCTTCCACTCTGAAGGCGCCGGTGGCGGTCACGCCCCGGACATTTTGAAGGTCACGGCGATTCCGAATGTTCTGCCGGCTTCGACGAACCCGACGCTGCCCTACTCCATCAACAGCGCCGAAGAACTGCTGGATATGGTGATGGTCTGTCATCACCTTTCCCACTCGGTGCCGGAAGATGTCGCTTTTGCCGATTCGCGTGTTCGACCTGAGACCATCGCAGCTGAAACCGTGCTCCATGACATGGGCATCATTTCCATTTTCTCCTCCGATTCGCAGGCGATGGGACGAGTCGGCGAGTCCTTCACGCGCGCATTCCAGACTGCTCATCACTGCCGCGCCCAGCTCGGCCCACTTCCCGGTGCTGATGAAACCAATGGCGATGACAATGAACGCGTCCTGCGCTACTTGGCGAAGCTGACCATCAATCCCGCCATTTCCGCTGGAATTGATGACTATCTGGGTTCGGTGGAAGTCGGCAAGATTGCGGATTTGGTGCTGTGGCCAATCGATTCCTTTGCCGCAAAACCGGATGTGGTTCTGCGCTCCGGGGTAATCTGCTGGTCACAAATGGGCGATCCCAATGCATCCATCCCGACTCCTGAACCCTGCTATTTCCGCAATATGTTCGGCAATTACGGTTCCGCTCTCACGGCTACTCGCATTACCTTCATGTCCCAGGCCGCAATTGATGCCGGTGTGCCGGAAGAGCTCGGTTTGCAAAGCCGTGTTCTGCCGGTAAAGGACTGCCGCGGAATTGGCAAGGCAAACATGGTGCGAAACAACACTCTGGCCAAGATTGACGTCGATCCGGAAACCTATGTGGTCACCGTCGATGGCGAGCCCGTCAGCATCGAGCCTGCCCAGGAGCTTCCGCTAACGCGCCTGCACTATCTCTTCTAGGCTCTGGTGATGAGCTTGACTTCGTCGTTTTACCAGGCCTTGCAGTGGTCTGACACCGCATTCCCCTCCGGTCGCTATACGCTGTCGCATGGTCTCGAGGGGCTGGTCGCCGAGGGGATCGTCGGCAAGCGTGACGAGGCAGCACTTGCCACCGTCGCCGAGGACATGTTGCGTTATTCCTTCGCGCCGGTCGATCTGGCTGCGCATTTTCGCACGTGGGAGCAGGATTCGGTCGCTGGGATAATGCGAATCGACGCGATGGTGCATGCGGCACGACCGACGTTTTCGCAGCGGAGGGGCAGCGTGCGCGTCGGCAAGCAGATGCTGTTTATGGCGCGTGAGTTAGGGCTTGACGACGATACCCTGCGCGCGTATTCGAAAGCGGTGAGCAGCCCGGATGCGTCCAGCCGCTTGGCGTATGGGCACAGCCCGGTGGTGATGGCGTTGATTCATCGGTCCGCTGGACTGGATTCCGATGAGGCGGCGCAGGCCGAGGCCTTTGGTTTCGTCTCTGCTGTGGCATCAGCGGCGGTGCGATTGCAGGTGGCTGATTTTGTCGGTGCGCAGCGTCTGATTCGACAGCTGGCTCCAGTGGTCACGGAGGTTGTTGAGACTTCGCGGACGATTGGCACCGACGATATTGGTGCCTGTACGCCGCTGTTAGATATTGCCTCTGCGCGCCACGAGACTGCGGCGGCCCGATTGTTTATTACCTAAAGCTCGGCTTTTGGCCTCTGACAAGCAACTAGCAAGTTAACTATTAAGAAGGAATTTTTGACAATGGTTTTTCACGTTGGCATTGGTGGACCAGTCGGCTCCGGCAAGACGGCCTTGATTGAAACGCTCGTACCTGAGCTGATTTCCCGTGGTTTCACACCGGGCATCATTACCAATGACATCTACACCCAAGAGGATGCTCATCACATCCGGCAGGCGCTGGACGGCGTGGTCGACTCCTCGCGCATTATCGGTGTGGAGACAGGCTCGTGCCCACACACTGCGGTGCGCGATGATCCCACTATGAACCTCATGGCCAGCGCCGAGTTGCTGGAGGAGCACCCAGATATCGACATTGTTTTCTACGAATCCGGTGGCGATAACCTCACGCTGACTTTCTCACCTGCACTGGCGGACCTATTTGTCTTTGTGCTCGATACCGCCGAGGGGCAGAAGATGCCGAAGAAGCGTGGCCCTGGCATCACGGACTCCGATGTTCTTGTCATTAACAAGATTGACATCGCGCCCTATGTCCGCTGCGATGTGGACCAGATGCACACTGATGCGCTTGCCGTGCGCTCTGACAAGCCGGTCATGCTGACCAATTGTCTAGACGGCTCCGGCATTGCGGAGTTCGCCGATCTCATTGAGGCTGCGGCGAAGTCTGCGTCGGTTGATTCCTCCTCTGACCAGGCATAACCATGCTACGACCTGGCAAGGACGGCTTACTCGACCTGGAGATTCTGCCTGCTGGCCCCGGTACCCGGCGTGTTCGTGCACCGCTGTCTCTGGGGCGCATTCTCCATTCCGACCCGTCCTTCCCCGATGCCCACGTGGTCTATATTCGTGCCACCGGCGGCGGTCTCGCCCAGGGCGACCATGTTCGCCAGCGGATACAGGTTCGAAGTGGCGCACATGCGATTGTCACCTCTCAGGCGGCTACTCGAGTGCACTCAATGACCAGCGGCTACGCCGAACAGCTGACTGAATTCACGGTTGAGCCGGATGCCGTCCTCGAATACCTGCCGGACCCGGCAATTCCTTCGCGTGATTGCCACTTCCGCCAGCACACAAAGGTGACTGTCTCCCCCGGTGCTACTGCAATTGTCGGCGACTGCTTTACCGCTGGTCGCGTCGCTCACGGAGAGCTCCACGATGCCGCCGAGATTGATCTGCGTGCAGAGTTACACGCGCACGACAGTGTTCCCGCATTTATCGAAAAGGCTCACTATCTCGGCAAACGCGACCTCTCCTCGCCCATCGCGCATGGCAACTACCGCGCCTGGGCAAACCTCTGGGTCATATGTTCGCCACCGCTTGTCGACGATGTCCTTACCTCTTGGCAGGACTATCCACACAGCGACACTGCCCCGCTTATCGGCGCGTCTTCACTTCCCGATGGCCTTGGCATCTGGGCCAGGTTCATGGGCAATTCAATCGAGCATGTAACAGACGCTCAACATGATTACTGGAATCTAGCGCGGCGCATAGTCCTTAATGCACCGGCGTTTTCGCTGCGCAAGATGTAGCACGTCGCGAGTGCCGCGGTAGTCATCTGCTTTCCCGCCCCCACCGCGGCCCCGGGGTGCGTGCTGTGTCTAATCAGGCAGCCTGCTTAGACACCCGCATCAACACTGCAGGCACGCTTGGGCTGATTGGCACCCACCTGCTCGACGAATGCCGCAATCAACGCACGCCCATTGGCTTCCACCTGCTTATCGACGGCTCGGAGCTTGGCCACAATCGCCTCCGAATCCGTGCCATTGGTCTTTGACCATTCCTCCACTAACTCTGGGGTGGCCTCTGGGTGGAACTGCACACCGACGATGCTGCCAAGCCGGAAGGCTTGGACGGGGCATGGCTCACCAGTGGCCAGTAACGTCGCCTGCGGTGGGAGTACATCGACTGCGTCAAAGTGGGACTCTGCCACCTCGAAGGTTGTAGGTAGCGCACCGAGAAGTGGATCGCACGCACCTTCCGAGGTCAACGTGACCTCCGCTGCGCCTTCTTGACCTTGACCAGGTGCTGCCACTGTCACCGTACCGCCAAAGCAATTGGCAATGATTTGGTGTCCGAGGCAGATACCGATAACGGGAATGTGGGTGGTAAGAGCGTCGTCAAGCAGTGTGCGTAGTGCGGGCAGCCACGGTGCCTTTTCTTCATTGAGGGCGTCCATTGCGCCGCCCAGAATGATAATGCCCTCGCCGCAGTCAGTGATTGCCGGAACTGGTTCGCGACATAGGCGGACGGTGGTGTACGTTGCTCCGATTTCTTCGAGCCATGGTGCGATTCGGCCGATGGGGACTGTCGGATCGGGTTGGATGATGGTGATTTCAGTCATGGCGGGCACCTCTCATGCGCGCTGCTATGTCTACCGTACGAACGTACTGTTTATTGTAGCCACAAATTACGCATTTCAATAGCAAATTACTTAAGTAAATAGCAAAAAATCCCCCAACACCTTTTGGCTAGCTGTTTAAAAACAACTGACCAACTGTGGTGTCGGGGGAATTTTTGGGTTGCCGCCTAATGTCGGGCTCGGTTAACCGCGTATTGCTAACCAGTAAGCCCTGTTAGGAGCGTGGCTCTGCTCAGCGGTGAACTGGGGGATCTCAAAGGATTGCCACCCCCAGCCGCGGCCGCAAAGCTATTGATTTTTACTCGAAGGTTCCGATGTCATCCAGCGGAACTGCGGAACCAACCTGGTCGATGCCGTAGGTGTCCTCGGCACCGTAGAAGCCCTCACCGAAGGAGGCAAATGGTGCGGCTGCCTGGCGGGCAGCTTCCTCAGTCGGCTCAACAGTGATGTTGCGGTAGCGCGAGATACCCGTACCAGCCGGGATTAGCTTACCGATGATCACGTTCTCCTTCAGGCCGATGAGCTTATCCGAGCGCTTGTTGATAGCGGCGTCGGTAAGCACGCGCGTCGTCTCCTGGAAGGAGGCCGCGGACAGCCAGGACTCGGTGGCCAGCGATGCCTTGGTAATACCCATCAGCACGCGACGGCCCTCGATGACGCTGCCGCCGGAGGCAACAATCTCGCGGTTCTTAGCCATGACCGTGGAGCGCTCGACCAATGCGCCTGGCAGCAGGTCGGAGTCACCCGGCTTGGACACAATCACGCGGCGCAGCATCTGGCTGACAATAACCTCGATGTGCTTGTCGTGAATGGCCACACCCTGGTCACGGTAGACCGACTGGACTTCCTCAATGAGGTGACGCTGGACACCGCGGCGCCCCAGGACCTCGAGGACCTCGTGCGGATCGGCAGCGCCCTTGAGCAGCTGCTGCCCCTTAACCACATGGTCACCATCGCGGATGGCGCGACGACGGCCATCGACGGTGATTTCAGCCAGACCCTGACGCTTGGACAGCTTGTCGTAGACGACCTCGTCCTCGCTGTTGGCATCCGGGATGAGGGTGAGCGTGTAGAAGTGCTCGTCCTCCTCCAGGCGCACGCGACCGTTTTCGCGAACCAGTGGAGCCTTGTTCTTCGGCACTCGGGCCTCGAACAGCTCCTGGACACGCGGCAGACCACCGGTAATGTCGCCACCGACACCACCCTGGTGGAACGTACGCATGGTCAGCTGGGTACCCGGCTCACCAATGGACTGCGCAGCGACAATACCGACAGCCTCTCCGATGTCGACCAGCTTGCCGGTTGCCATCGAACGACCGTAGCACTTGGCACAGACACCGGTTGCGGTGGAACAGGTCAGAACCGAGCGGACCTTGACTTCCTTGACACCGTGGCTGAGAGCCAGGGTGATGTGGTCGTCGTTCAGGTCGGTGTCAGCCTCGATAAGGACATTGCCCTCAGCGTCGGTGACATCTGCTGCCAGTACGCGAGCAATCGCGGCGGTCTCGACGTACTTCGCACGACGGATCTCGCCGGTCGGGTTGCCGGTTGCGTCCAGAACATCCTCGCCAATCTCGACAACGACACCGTCGTGGGTGCCACAGTCCTCTTCGCGAACGATGACGTCCTGTGCAACGTCGACCAGACGACGGGTCAGGTAACCCGAGTCAGCGGTACGAAGCGCGGTATCGGCCAGACCCTTACGGGAACCGTGCGAGTTGTTGAAGTACTCGAGAACCGACAGGCCTTCGCGGAAGGAGGTCTTAATCGGGCGGGTGATGTATTCACCACGCGGGTTCGTAACCATGCCCTTCATGCCGGCCAGCGAGTGAATCTGGCCCATGTTACCGGCAGCACCCGACTTCACGATCATCGGAATCGGGTTGTCATCCGGGTACAGAGCCTCGACCTTTTCACCGACCTCAGCCGTCGCAGCCTTCCACAGGTTAACCAGCGACTCGTGACGCTCAGCGGCCGAGAGCTTACCGCGGCGGAACTTCTTCTCCACCGTGGCGGCCTTCTCTTCGTAGCCGTTCAGGATCTCACGCTTGTTCGGGAGAACCAGCACGTCAGACATAGCAATGGTGACACCAGAACGGGTAGCCCAGTAGAAACCAGCATCCTTGAGCTTGTCGACGGTCTGAGCGACCGTAATCATCGGGTACTTGGCAGCCAAGTCGTTGATGATCGCAGCCTGCGGCTTCTTAGCCATAACGCCTTCGACGTATGGGTAGTTCCACGGCAGCAGGTCGTTGAACATAACGCGGCCCAGCGTGGTGGAAGCCAGCCAGGTATCGCCCTTGTTCCAACCATCTGGAAACTGCTCGGACTCAATCTCGGCCGGCGGACGCAGGTGGCTGATGCGAACCTTAATTGGGCTCTGCAGGCCAATTGCACCGCGGTCGTAAGCCATGATGGCCTCGGCCGGGCTGGTGTAAATACCCTGCTCCGGTGCGTCCTCGGTGGCATCCTGGTGGCCACCCGGCAGCTCCGGCTTCTCCAGTGTCAGGAAGTACAGGCCAGTGACCATATCCAGACGCGGCATAGCCAGCGGCTTACCGGAAGCCGGCGACAGAATGTTGTTCGAGGACAGCATCAGGACGCGAGCCTCGGCCTGTGCTTCAGCGGACAGCGGCAGGTGAACTGCCATCTGGTCACCGTCGAAGTCGGCGTTGAAAGCCTCACATGCCAGTGGGTGCAGCTGAATTGCCTTACCCTCAACCAGGACCGGCTCGAACGCCTGAATACCCAGGCGGTGCAGCGTAGGTGCACGGTTCAGCAGGACCGGGTGTCCGGTAATGACATCTTCGAGGACGTCCCACACCTCTGGGCGCTGACGCTCAACCATGCGCTTCGCGCTCTTGATGTTCTGCGCGTAGCTCTTGGCCACGAGCTCCTTCATAACGAACGGCTTGAACAGCTCAAGAGCCATCAGCTTCGGCAGACCACACTGGTGCAGCTTCAGCTGCGGGCCGACGATAATAACCGAACGGCCGGAGTAGTCAACACGCTTACCCAGCAGGTTCTGACGGAAACGACCCTGCTTGCCCTTGAGCAGGTCGCTCAGGGACTTCAGCGGGCGGTTACCCGGACCAGTGACCGGGCGGCCACGACGTCCGTTGTCAAACAGTGCGTCAACGGATTCCTGAAGCATGCGCTTCTCGTTGTTGACGATGATTTCCGGAGCGCCCAGGTCAATCATGCGCTTCAGGCGGTTGTTTCGGTTGATGACACGACGGTAGAGGTCGTTCAAGTCCGAGGTCGCAAAGCGGCCACCGTCGAGCTGCACCATCGGGCGCAGCTCCGGCGGAATCACCGGAATGCAGTCGAGCACCATAGCGGCCGGGTCGTTGCCGGACTGCAGGAATGCAGTGACAACCTTCAGGCGCTTGAGGGCGCGCATCTTCTTCTGTCCCTTGCCGTCGCGAATAATCTCGCGCAGCTCCTCGGCCTCCTTGGCCAGGTCGAAGTTGCGGATCAGGGTCTGAATAGCCTCAGCACCCATACCACCGGTGAAGTAATCCTCGTAGCGGTCGACGAGTTCGGTGTAAATACCCTCGTCGATAATCATCTGCTTCGGCTCGAGCTTGATGAAGGTGTTCCAAATCTCGTCGAGACGATCCAGCTCGCGCTGGGCGCGCTCACGGATGTGGCGCATCTCGCGCTCGGCTGCGGACTGAACCTTCTTACGGGCATCAGCCTTGGCACCCGCTGCCTCGAGTTCAGCCAGATCCTCTTCCAGGGTCTGGGCACGCTCGGCCAGCTCCTGGTCACGATCGTCCTCAACCAGCTTCTTGTCCACGAGCATGTCTGCTTCGAGGGTTTCCTGGTCGTTGTGGCGAGCCTCTTCATCCACGGAGGTGATGATGTTGGCAGCGAAGTAGATGATCTTTTCCAGATCCTTCGGAGCCAGGTCGAGCAGGTAGCCGAGGCGGGACGGCACACCCTTGAAGTACCAGATGTGAGTGACCGGAGCGGCCAGCTCAATGTGGCCCATGCGCTCACGGCGAACCTTCGACTTGGTCACCTCAACGCCACAGCGTTCACAGATGATGCCCTTGAAGCGAACGCGCTTGTACTTACCACAAGCACACTCCCAGTCACGGGTCGGGCCGAAGATACGCTCACAGAAAAGGCCATCCTTTTCCGGCTTCAGCGTACGGTAGTTAATCGTCTCGGGCTTCTTGACCTCACCGCGAGACCAGCGGCGGATGTCGTCGGCGGTAGCGAGCCCAATCCGGAGCTCGTCAAAGTTGTTGACGTCGAGCACCTGTTTTCCCTTTCCCTCCGCATCGAAGTAATGCGGAAACCAAATTCTCTGCGGAGGTTTTTGTACGTTGTCGTCTGTGTTGGGTTATTCGCGAGTTAGGGCTTCCCGACCCTGATACTCACGCAATGTTTCGTCGTTAAGCGAGAAACTATGCGGAGTCAGCGTCGGAACGCTCATCGCGGGACAGGTTAATGCCGAGGGAAGCGGTCGCGTGGTCGAGTTCCTCATCGTCGGAGGAGCCCAACTCAACCGGAACGCCGTCGGCCGAAAGGACCTCAACGTTCAGGCAGAGCGACTGCAGTTCCTTCAGAAGCACCTTGAACGACTCCGGAATACCCGGATCCGGAATGTTGTCGCCCTTCACGATTGCCTCGTAGACCTTGACGCGGCCAACCACGTCATCGGACTTGATGGTGAGCAGCTCCTGCAGGGTGTAGGCAGCGCCGTATGCCTGCATTGCCCACACCTCCATCTCACCGAAGCGCTGACCACCGAACTGAGCCTTACCACCCAGCGGCTGCTGGGTAATCATGGAGTACGGACCGGTGGAACGAGCGTGAATCTTCTCGTCGACCAGGTGGTGCAGCTTCAGCATGTACATGTAGCCCACCGAAACCGGGAACGGGAACTTTTCGCCAGAGCGGCCGTCGAACAGCGTGGCCTTACCGTCAGCGTTGACCAGCACCTCGCCGTCACGGTTCGGGCGGGACGACGCGAGCAGACCAGCGAGTTCCTCGTTCTCAGCACCGTCGAACACTGGGGTTGCAACCAGGGAGTCGGACGGAACGTCGTGCAGGTCGGCCGGAAGACGCTTAGCCCAATCCGGGTCGCCCTCAATGCTCCAGCCGGCCTTCGCCAGCCAGCCGAGGTGAACCTCGAGGACCTGGCCGATGTTCATACGACGCGGAACACCGTGGGTGTTCAGAATGATGTCGACCGGGGTGCCGTCCGGCAGGAACGGCATGTCCTCCTGCGGCAGGATCTTGCCGATAACGCCCTTGTTACCGTGGCGACCTGCCATCTTGTCGCCGTCCTGGATCTTGCGCTTCTGCGCAACGTACACGCGGACCATCTCGTTGACACCCGGTGCCAGGTCGTCATCGTCTTCACGGGAGAAGACACGGACGCCGATGACCTTGCCGGACTCACCGTGCGGAACACGCATGGAAGTGTCACGGACCTCGCGGGACTTCTCGCCGAAGATAGCGCGCAGCAGGCGCTCCTCCGGAGTCAGCTCAGTCTCACCCTTCGGCGTGGTCTTAGCGACCAGGATGTCACCGTCGCGAACGTCGGCACCGATGCGGACGATGCCGCGTTCATCCAGATCCTTCAGCATCTCCTCGGACGCGTTCGGGATGTCACGGGTGATTTCCTCCGGACCCAGCTTGGTGTCGCGGGCGTCGATCTCGTGCTCCTCGATGTGAATCGAGGTCAAGATGTCCTCCTCAACCATGCGCTGGTTCAGGATGATGGCGTCCTCGTAGTTGTGACCTTCCCACGGCATGAATGCCACGAGCAGGTTCTTACCAAGTGCCATCTCACCGTTGTCGGTACCCGGACCGTCAGCGATGACCTGGCCGGCCTCAACACGCTGGCCCTCGTCAACCAGTGGCTTCTGGTTGTAGCAGGTGCCCTGGTTGGTGCGCTCGAACTTGCGCAGCAGGTAGGTGTGGCGCTGGCCTTCATCGTCCATGATGGTGATGAAGTCTGCCGACACGGTCTCGACCACACCGGCGGCCGAAGCGACAATGACATCGCCCGCGTCGTAAGCAGCACGCTGCTCCATACCGGTACCGACGAACGGAGCCTCCGAACGCAGTAGCGGCACAGCCTGACGCTGCATGTTCGCACCCATCAGGGCACGGTTAGCGTCGTCGTGCTCGAGGAACGGAATCATGGCAGTAGCCACGGAGACCATCTGACGCGGGGAAACATCGAGGTAGTCGACCTCATCAGCGCGGACGGACTCGACGTCACCACCCTTCTTACGAACAGACAGGGTCTCCTGAACGAAGTGGCCGTTCTCGTCGATCGGAGTGTTGGCCTGCGCAACGACGTAGCGGTCTTCCTCATCAGCGGTGAGGTAGTCGACCTCATCGGTGATGACACCATCGCGGACGCGACGGTACGGAGTCTCAATGAAACCGAACGGGTTCACGCGTGCGTAGCAGGACAGCGAACCAATCAGGCCAATGTTCGGACCCTCTGGGGTCTCAATTGGACACATGCGGCCGTAGTGGGACGGGTGAACGTCTCGAACCTCGAGACCAGCACGGTCACGGGTCAGACCACCCGGACCCAGTGCGGACAGACGACGCTTGTGGGTCAGACCCGACAGCGAGTTGTTCTGGTCCATGAACTGGGACAGCTGGGAAGTACCGAAGAACTCACGGATAGCCGCGGAGACCGGGCGCACGTTAATCAGAGTGGTCGGCTGGATCGACTCCACGTCCTGAGTGGTCATGCGCTCACGAACCACGCGTTCCATGCGGGACAGACCCACGCGAACCTGGTTCTGAATCAGCTCGCCTACGGTACGCAGACGACGGTTACCGAAGTGGTCGATATCGTCGGTCTCAACCGGGATCTCGACCCCTTCCGGCGAGGTCATAACATTCTCGCCGTCGTGCAGGCGCACGAGGTATTCAATGGTGGTAGCGATATCCTGTTCGGTCAGGACCATCTCGCCAGAGACCTCAGTACCCAGGCCCAGCTTGCGGTTGACCTTGTAGCGACCGACCTTGGCCAGGTCGTAGCGCTTCGGCTTGAAGAAGTTGTTCTCCAGCAGAGCCAGCGCGGACTCGCGCGTCGGCGGCTCACCCGGGCGCTGCTTGCGGTAAATCTCCAGCAGAGCCTCGTCGGTGTTTGCAACACCGTCCTTCTCCAGGGTGGCCATCATGATCTCAGAGAAGCCGAAGCGCTCCTTGATTTCCTCAGTGGTCCAGCCGAAAGCCTTCAGCAGAACCGTGACCGGCTGGCGACGCTTACGGTCAATACGAACGCCGACGGTGTCCCGCTTGTCGACGTCGAACTCCAGCCACGCACCGCGCGACGGAATAATCTTCACCGAGTGCAGCGGGCGCTCGGTGGACTTGTCGATGGTCTCATCGAAGTAGACGCCCGGAGAGCGCACCAGCTGAGAAACAACGACACGCTCAGTTCCGTTGACGATGAACGTACCCTTGTCCGTCATCATCGGGAAGTCACCGATGAAGACAGTCTGGCTCTTGATCTCACCGGTCTCGCGGTTGGTGAACTCCGCGGTGACGTAGAGGGGAGCCGAGTAGTTGATGTCCTTATCCTTGGACTCATCCACGGTGTTCTTGACGGAGTCGAACCATGGGTCCGACAGCGTCAGGGACATCTTCTGGGAGTAGTCCTCGATCGGAGAGAGCTCTTCTAGAATATCTTCGAGACCGCTGGTAACCCGAGCGTCTTCTCCGAGCTCCTCCTGGCGACGAGCGCGCCACTCAGGCGTGCCAATGAGCCATGCGAAAGACTCACGCTGCAGGTCGAGCAGACCAGGAACCGCAATCGGCTCCTGAATCTTTGCAAACGAGTACCTCTTCGAAGCTCCGGGAATACCGGTTACTGCCTTGGTCTGGCGGGAGACTGCCAAGATGCGTCCTTCCAGCACCTCACGCGGTGGAGCACACCGGCAACCGGTGGTGCGCTCCGCCCGCTTGGTTTATACGCGATTCAAGTTGCAGGAATTATTTCTGTTGCGCACCGGGATACTTTGCGTCTAACCTTTGGTCACACACGAAAGTGATTCCCCCGCCACTTGGCCTCCAAGACCAGCCTTTAAAAGGCGAGCCCCCGAGCCCTAACGGCGGCGCCGCGGCAACTCCTTTAACAGCTAGATGCACGAAAAACGGTGCTACATAATAGCCCCGAGCCCCGAGCGCAAACTATAAAAGAGCTGGCGACAGATACACTAATTCCAGCGCAACGATTTAGCCTATATCAAAAACTGGCAGTTGTCTAATACAACTTGACAAATCGGGCGTGTCGCATTCACCCGTCACCGATATAAAGGGTGAGGCCTGGGCGCTATGGCCGTCGTAAAGCGTTACTCTGCTTTACGACGGGTCGAAGGACGCACGATGCCCACGATTGCGATGAATACCAGAATCGAACCGGACGTAATGAGACCGATTGACCACGGCTCTAGAGCCGGGCGCTGGAAATTCTGTATTGCGCCGAAGAGAAGCTGATTGGAAAGGCCTTCGTCCATCTTTCCGTTGAAGCGCAGGTAGTCCATGATCGGCTCGCCATCGCGAGTCTCCCACCAAAGGTGGATGTCCTCGGCCATATCGATGACCGAGCCAGACTTCGGCTCAACCCAAAAATCACGGGTGCCCTGGTACTGGAGGAACCCGGATTTGTCATCCTGAGTTAGCTGAGAGACGTAAGAACGGTACTTCTGGGCGAGATTCGTCTTCTCAATATCCTGACGGAAATGCAGAACGCGGTTGCCGCCGCGTTCCTCTTCCCCGACAAACTTTGCTGGCAGGGAATCGTGGAGGAAATCATCAAAGATCAGATATTCCTTTTCCTCCGTGTCGGCCGGGAGCTTCACCCAGTTCCCCTCGAAAGCCACAGACCGCGGAACGCCCGCCATGCGGTCGACAAGCGTCGCAGGAGCCAGCGCCTCGCCGGTGAGTCGGTCGATGGTCACTGTCCAGATATTGGCCTCGATAAGCTCGGTCAGCGGGTCGGTACCCATGACCTCCGGGGGAAGCTCACGCATTTCAGTCACACCGACACGGAGCGAAACCTTGTCCGCATCGGCAGGTTCGATGAGTACGCCGTGGAGCTGTCTCTGCAGCGGCGAGTGCACTTCTTCGCGCTTGCCTTCTTCGTTAATCCTGGTGGATACACCGTCTTCCGCCCGCAGGGTGTACGACACCGGCGGCAGGTTAAGCGGCATTTTGGGATCAACATTGAGCACTTTGGGCAGCAAGATGCCAGCAGCAAGCAGTGCAGTGCCTAGACCCAATAGAAGGATAGACAAAATTCTCGGCCGTGAGAGCATGTTAGATACTTTACAGGCCAATAAGGGCAATCAAGACAATGAGTGGGCTGGTTTTTGCCCCAACTTTCTGTGACGGGTGAGATTAGTGAGGTTTTGCCCGGGTCAGGTGGGTTAGCAAAGGCCCCAGAAACAAAAGAACCGCCAACCCCGGGCAAGAAGCCCAGAATTGGCGGTCAGAATTGGCAGCTTTAGGCCACTACCGGGGCCGAAGCAAGTAACTGAATTACTTGAGGGAGACCTTTGCGCCAGCCTCTTCCAGCTTAGCCTTAGCAGCCTCAGCGTCGTCCTTAGAAGCACCCTCCAGGATAGCCTTCGGAGCGGACTCAACCATCTCCTTAGCCTCCTTCAGGCCCAGGCCGGAGACGATCTCGCGGACAGCCTTAATAACGCCGATCTTCTTAGCGCCAGCGTCCTCGAGGACGACGTCGAACTCGTCCTTCTCCTCAGCAGCAGCCTCGCCGCCAGCAGCGCCTGCAGCAGCAACTGCGACCGGAGCAGCAGCGGTGACGTCGAACTCTTCCTCGAAAGCCTTCTTGAACTCGGTGAGCTCAACGAGGGTCATTTCCTTGAAAGCCTCGAGCAGTTCCTCAGTGGTGTACTTAGCCATGGATATTCTCCTATGAGTGTGGTGCGGCCGCTCCCCTCAGAGATCCCTGGGGTCGAAGCCGTCAAAGTGATATTTAAAAGTTTTTCGCGTGATTTAGTTCGCGTAGTTCGCGAGCCGCTCGGGATTACTTCTTTTCCTCGAGTGCCGCTGCAAGGCGGGCAACCGAGGAGGTCGGAGCATCGAGCAGGCCAGCGACGTTCGCCAGAACGCCGTTGAAGGCACCAGCCAGCTTTGCCAGCGTGGTCTCACGGTTATCCATATCCGCAAGAGCCTCGAACTGTGCTGCATCGATTGCAGCACCGTCCATGTAGCCGCCCTTGATCACGAGGTTCTTGTTGTCACCGGCGAACTTCTTAATCGCCTTAGCCGCATCCACAGCCTCGCCCTTGATGAAGGCGACTGCAGTCGGGCCGTTCAGGTGCTCATCAAGACCCTCAATCCCTGCCTCGTCGGCAGCGATCTTGATCATGGTGTTCTTGGCGACGGAGTACTTAACATCAGCACCGAGGGCGCGACGCAGTTCCGTGATTTCCGCAACGGACAGGCCGCGGTACTCAGTCAGCACGATAGCGTTGGACTCTTCGACGTCCTGCTTCAGCGCTGCAACAGCTGCAATCTTCTCAGTATTTGCTGCCATGTGTACTCTCGCCTCCTTCCTGGTCTTTGCAATTTTCCGCTCGGCCAAGTGAAGGATTCTTTTGCGCAAATACAACAAACGCCCCAATCCTCGCACAAGGATGGGGCGCACAATTCTTTTGGCATGTTCCACTTCAACTCCGCCGACCCCAGGGCCAGCAGGTGAAGCCAAACTGCGCAAGCGCTTCCAAGTCCTCCTGCGTGGGCCGCTCACTGTATTCCTACAATGAAACCTTCAATCCGCTTCTTTCAAAGCGAATGACCGACGGTCTTCGGTGAAACTTGAGTACCAACCTCCATCGTCCCAACTTAATGTTGGTGCCGATTGGAAGCCGGTCAAACTTCGTGAAGAAACTCTATACCAGACCCAGGCAATTAATCAAATCGCCTATCCAAAGCGCGCCGCACCAGGCTCTCCAAAGCGGCCGAACTCCAGGTCCTTCTCACGTTGCTGCACAATCATCTCGAGCTCGGCAAAGTACGCATTCAGGTCATCGTCGGCAAGCCAGAGCACTTGGTCTGCATAGTCGAGTACTACGCGCACCATGTCGTCGGGATGCGCGTCCAACCTGGCGGCATCGAGAATATCCACGGTGAGTGTCAATGCCACACGCACGACCGGCGGGATCTGCGATGCCAGGCACTGCTGCGCCACGGCGTTGCGAAGCTCCACGGCCTCCATCCGCGCAATGATGCGCAGCAACCGCACGACCACGACCTGCGCCGCCCGAGCTTGCAGAGCTTCCTCCTCGCTCATCCCCGCAAGCACCACAGAATCCTGGATATTGCGGCGAAGCACCTCAGCTACGCGCTCGTCCTCCCCTAGCCCCGTCAGTACCTCGCCCAGCAGCGTCTGCCCCGCGATGCGCAGGCAAGGCATGTCATAGGCGTCGTCGCCCAACGAGTCGAGGTACGAGATGAGCTGCGGTTCAATAATTCCGGAACCGTCGTCGAGCTGCGCCAGGCGATTAATCTCGCCAAGCGCCTCCAGCCCTTCTTCGGGTTCCAAAATCAACGTCATAGTCGCGATTTTAAGCAACAAACTTTGGCTGTGAGTCCATTTCGGCTCGATTAGTTCTTTGGATTAGCAATTCGCTTTACGACGTCTACCGCGCCCAAACCCCCACCGCGCTATCGGTATCCCTTATGAGAATGCAAAACCGCCGCCTCACACACCGGGAGAAAGTGCGCGTGGCGGCGGTTTTAAAGAGCTTGGCTCTGAGTCACCCTCGAGCGACTTGCGAAGAGCACACTCGCCTATCGGCTGATGCTGATTTAGGCGGTGTAGTCCTTGATCACGCTGGTGTCAACCGGGATGCCCGGGCCATTGGTGGCGGAGACGGTGATCTTCTTCAGGTACTTACCCTTAGCAGCGGATGGCTTGAGACGCATCAGCTCGTCGATAAGCGCACCGTAGTTCTCGGCCAGCTTCTCGGCGTCGAAGGAAGCCTTACCGATAACAGCCTGCAGGTTTGCAGCCTTATCAACGCGGAAGGAAATCTTACCGCCCTTAATCTCGGTGACAGCCTTAGCGACATCCGGGGTAACGGTGCCGGTCTTCGGGTTCGGCATCAGACCACGCGGGCCGAGGATACGAGCCACGCGACCAACCTTGGCCATCTGGTCCGGGGTCGCGATTGCAGCATCGAAGTCGGTCCAGCCACCCTGAATCTTTTCGATCAGTTCCTCGGAACCGACGAAGTCAGCGCCGGCTTCTTCAGCCTTGGTGGCGTTCTCGCCAGCGGCGAAAACGACGACTCGAACGGTCTTACCGGTGCCGTTCGGCAGGGAGACAGTGCCGCGAACCAGCTGGTCAGCCTTGCGCGGGTCAACGCCCAGGCGGATAGCAACGTCAATCGTGGCGTCGTAGTTCTTGGAGGAGGTCTCCTTGGCCAGGTTAGCGGCCTCGAGTGGAGAGTAGATGCGGCCGGCGTCGATCTTCTCGGCGGCGGCGCGGTATGCCTTAGAGTTCTTGCTCATGAAAAGTCCAATCTCAATTAAGTGAAATGGTTGGATTGTGGTGTTTAGCGGGCCGAAGCTGGCCCTACCACTTGATGAAGGTGCAGCTAAACGCTGACGGTTTACTTAGCGCCCTCGACGGTGATGCCCATGGAGCGAGCGGTACCGGCGATGATGCGTGCACCCATCTCGATGTCGTTAGCGTTCAGGTCCGGCTTCTTCAGCTCGGCGATTTCCTTGCACTGCTCCCAGGTCACGGAACCGACCTTGTTGGTGTGCGGAACGCCAGAGCCCTTCTGAATGCCAGCGGCCTTCAGCAGCAGCTTAGCTGCCGGCGGGGTCTTCAGAACGAAGGTGAAGGAGCGGTCTTCGTAGACGGAGATTTCAACCGGGACAACGTTGCCACGCTGGTTCTCAGTTGCTGCGTTGTAAGCCTTGCAGAACTCCATGATGTTGACACCATGGGCACCCAGTGCCGGACCAACCGGCGGAGCCGGGTTAGCCTGACCAGCCTGGATCTGCAGCTTAATGATCGCAGAAAGCTTCTTCTTCGGAGCCATCGGATTAACCTACTTCCTAGTTACCGGGGCACGCCGCCCCGATGAAAAGGCGACTCACCCCGTCCGGATGCCGACGCTTTACGACGACCCTTGCGCCCACGACCATCATGGCCGCTGGCGCTGGTCATCGAGTTGGTGCCAGCCACCGGGGATACGAATTACTTGGCACATCTGTGCTCAAGGCACAAAAATGCACGCCTGGCTACGTTACCGCAGCGTATGGCGTGCATCAAAATCCGTTACCGGATTGGTTGTTCGAGAGAGCTAGCTGGTGCCTTTGCTCGGCGCTTGGCTTGCTGCCCGGCTTAGTGCGAGACCCGCTTAGTGCGAGGCCTAGTTCAGCTTCTCGACCTCATCGATGCCCAGCTCGACCGGGGTCTCGCGGCCGAAGATGGAAACCAGGGCCTTCATGCGGCCGGTGTCCGGGTCGATCTCGGAGATGGTCGCAGCCACAGATGCGAACGGGCCGGACAGGATGGTGACGGACTCGCCGACCTCGTAGTCGATGGCTACGGCCTTCTTCTCCGCCTGCGGCGCCGCTGCGACAGCCAGCTCACCGTCGGCATTTGCAGCTTCCTCAGCGGCGTCCGCGGTGATGGTCTCCTTCGGCATGAGGAACTTAGCGACCTCGCGAATCTTGACCTTGGACGGCTGGCCCTCGCTACCGACGAAGGAAGTAACACCCGGGGTGTCGCGGACGACGGACCAGGACGGGTCATCCAGGCTCATGCGGACCAGAACGTAGCCCGGCAGCAACTTGCGCTTAACGATCTTCTTCTTGCCGTCGTCCTTGCGCTCTTCGACTTCCTCAACCGGAACGATGACCTCGTGGATCTGCTCATCGACACCCATGGTCTGGGCGCGCATTTCCAGGTTGGTCTTCACCTTGTTCTCGTAGCCGGAGTAGCACTGGATGATGTACCAGTCGCCCGGACGACGCTTGAGCTCACGCTGGAACTCGCGCAGGCGCTTACGGTACTCGGCGTCTGCGTCAGCAGCTGCTTGCGCCTCAGCGTCAGCGGCGGTCTCCTCTGCCGGCGCTGCTTCTGCTGCAGCAGTGTCAGCTGCGGCTGCGTCGGCTGCGGCTGCACCCTCGGCCGGAGCTTCTACCTGAGCCGGTGCGCCCTGCGCATCCTGCTCAGTTGCGGCAGCATCCGCGGACTGGGCGTCGGAGAAAATATTCTGACCATCATTCATGTCGTGCTAACCCCTCTTGTATCTACATCAACGGTTCGCGACATTGGCATCTTCGCTCAAAGAGTCTTAAGAGCCAATATGCCATCCGCAATCACTTCGCACAGCAAGACACCAGCTGCGCTAACGAATAATCCCGCCGTCCGGAACTCGGAGGCGGGATGAAAAGCATCACTGCGAAACAGTATAACCGATTACTTGCCCAACACCGATCGGACACCCAAACCGGCCAGCGTGTCCACACCCCACACGAGAGCAATCATGGCAATCAGGAACAGGATCACGATGATGCTGTAGGTGACCATCTGGCGGCCGGTCGGCCAAATCACCTTGCGCAGCTCGTCAACAACCTGCTTGATGAAAACCAAAGGGTTACGAGTCGAAAGCTCGTTGGTCTCCTTCTCACGCGCAGGCTTCTTCGCCACGGCGGTCTGCGCGCCCGTCGCCTGGCGCTTACCGGACGGGCGAGCCGCCGCCTGGAAAGTCTGGTTTTCCTCAGACACGATGCTCCTTCGCTACTTCGTGCATATGAGACCTAAAGATACTGCACAGTGAAACTCAAACGTGAATTCTTCAAGAGCAAACTCCAGGGACAATCTCCGGAGCCGAGCCCCCACTGTGCAGAGCAAGTCTGGTTCAGTGCGTAAATTCTAGCCGATTATCCACACTATCGAAGAAATGCGCTTCGTGGGAACCGCAGGCTTCGAGATTCGATTCCGCTGCTGGCCTTGCAGCGATACTCACTGACGGCCACTTCACTGCTGCTTCGCCCTAGCTCGTGCTGCAAGCCTGGGCTGCTCGCTCGCGCTGCAAGCTTGGGCTGCAAAAAGGACGACCCACCAGACTACGGGCTGCAAATGTGAAACTGTGCGAGTTTATGACACTTTCAAGCCATTTTTCGAGCCATTTTTGACATAACCGCAGTCAGTAACTCGCATTGACCCACCGCCGCCGAATATAAACGAAAAACCCGCCACCCAGACGCATTTTCATACGCCCTGGATGACGGGTACTTGCAGGGGCGACAGGACTCGAACCTGCAACCTGCGGTTTTGGAGACCGCTGCTCTACCAATTGAGCCACGCCCCTTCACCACCAGCAAAAGAACTTTCCAGCCCTTAGCTGACAATGTCCCACCTTACTGCATTGCTGCATAATCAAGGCGGGGTTCGACGAACATCACTGTCCGTAGTAGCGATGGGGGGGATCGAACCCCCGACCTCACGATTATGAGTCGTGCGCTCTCACCATCTGAGCTACATCGCCCCTATTCTCTACCGGACATAAGTCCGTATAAAAGAACAGAGCCCCCTGACAGAATCGAACTGTCGACCTTTTCCTTACCATGGAAACGCTCTGCCGACTGAGCTAAGGGGGCATCAGCATCCATTGAACTCAGCACGTAACTCCGTGGCCAATTGTTGACCGCTTCGTTTCGCTCTGTGCTCTCCGTGAAGCCTTGCAAAGATTAACCCGAAATCACCACTGAGCACAAATCAGCAGGTAGGCAGCGGTATTTCTTGTCACGTTTGCTGACATTTTGGCGCGCACTTATGGATAATCTATTCACTTATCGATGAGCCCCAGCGGAACCATAAGTGAATAGCTCATCGATGGGTGGCCGCCCCTAGCCCGAACCCCTGGCCCAACCCCTGCCCCGCATCCCCACCAACAGCCCCTACAAACAAAAAATCACCGCGAGAAAATTCTCGCGGTGATTTCACTGTGCCAGATGATGGATTCGAACCAACGAAGGCAATGCCGACGGATTTACAATCCGCTCCCTTTGGCCGCTCGGGCAATCTGGCGTGCACTCTTAAACGGTGCGAATGGAATGCTACCCACTACTCTGTCATTTACACAAATCGCCAGGTAAGGAGGATATTTTCCTACTTGGATTCACCCCTCAGCAGAGCTCACCCCCAGCAGAGCTCAACTCTCAGCAGAAATCACTCCAGAGCAGAGCTCGCCCTAGGTTCATCTCGACAGTGGAGCTCAATCCACT
>OFLL01000175.1_pt1 | contig 24788 bp, 21 predicted proteins | sample 1540861 | NCBI WGS metagenome assembly OFLL01 (sample SAMEA4413039, study PRJEB24355) | metagenome | biome: human; feature: gut; material: faeces | place: United Kingdom | collected 2010 | reverse complement strand
CAGCTCTTCCAGCGAAGCACGGGAGACACCGATGGCCATACCCGCAACCAGCGGACGAGTGTTGTCGAAGGTCGCCATTGCGCCGGCGAAGGACTTCTTAACGTCAATCTCCGGGGAACCCAGCAGATTCTCCTTCGGAACGCGGACGTTGTCCAGGCGGAGCACTGCAGTATCCGAGGAACGAATACCCAGCTTCTCTTCCAGGCGCTCCACGGTGAAGCCCGGGGTGCCCTTCTTCACCAGGAAGGACTTGATGGCAGCGCGGCCCTTGGACTTGTCCAGGGTCGCCCACACAACGACGGAATCGGAACGCTCACCAGCAGTAACGAAGATCTTCTCACCGTTGATGACGTACTCGTCACCATCGAGCTTGGCAGTGGTGGAAACAGCGGAGGAGTCAGAACCGAAGGACGGCTCGGTAATTGCCATGGAAGCCCAGGTCTTACCGAAAGCCTCCAGCTGCTCATCAGTAGCAACAGCTGCGATAGCTGCGTTACCCAGACCCTGGTACGGCAGGGACAGGGTCAGACCCACGTCACCCCAGCAAGTCTCAATAACGTTGAGCAGCGAAGCCATGTTGCCACCGTTTTTCACACCGGTACGCTTCTTTTTCTTGTCATCGCCACGTCCACCGGAAGCACCGGAGAAGCCACGGCCACCATCTGCCATGCCGTCCATCATGGAGGCAAGGGTGTCGAGTTCCTTCGGGTACTCGTGCTCAGCGAGATCGTACTTACGGGAAATCGGTCGGAAGATCTCAGCGGCGGCCTGATGCGACTGGGACGCGCCCGCCTTGAGGAACTTCGGCAGTTCGAGGTTAATCATTTTCTTTCCTCTTAATTCTTTTCGGCTGAAGTATCTAGCGGTTTACAGAACGACGATGCCTTCGGCGACACCAATTGCGCGGAGGTCACGGTACCAGCGCTCAACTGGGTGCTCCTTGGTGAAGCCGTGTCCACCGAGCAGCTGCACACCGTCGGAACCAATCTTCATACCCTTTTCCGTGGCGAAGGTCTTAGCCAGAGCTGCCTCGCGAGCGAAGCCGCGACCCTGGTCAGCGCGGGAAGCACCGCGGAGGGTGATCATACGGAGACCATCGAGCTCAATCTTGATGTCGGCGACCATGAAGGCCACTGCCTGGCGGTGGGAAATCGGCTCGCCGAATGCCTGACGCTCGTTGACGTAAGGAATGACGTAGTCGAGAACTGCCTGAGAAGTACCCATTGCAAGCGCAGCCCAGCCGAGGCGGGAACGACGCAGAATGTCGAGGTATGCCTCTTCACGATCCTCAGCAGAGGTGCTAGCACCGCCGAGAATGTTCTCAGCCGGAACCTTGACATCCTTCAGGATGACACGGCCCATTGCGGCACCGCGCAGACCCATGGACGGGTCAGCCTCAACGTGGAGGCCCTCAGTGTCGGACTCAACGATAACCAGAGCTGGCTTACCCTCGAGCTCAACACCGATGATGAACAGCTCAGCTGCGCCGGCGTTCGGAACGAAGGACTTAACACCGTTGAGTACCAGCGAATCGCCCTCGCGCTTCGCGGTGGTTTCAGGCTTGCGCGCGTCGAAAAGCGGACGCGGCTCTGCGAGAACAACAGCGGCAGCCGGGACGTTCTCGCCAGCGAATGCCGGCAGGTAGGTCTTCTGCTGCGAGTCGGAGCCGTGAGCGGTCAGGGTGGCAGCGACACCGGCCGGAGCCAGCACAGCCAGAGCCAGACCCATGTCTCCGTAAGACAGAGCCTCTGCGACCAGCGCGTTGGTGGTGACGTCCTCACCTGTAGCGATGCCCTCGAAAGCCTCCGGAACGTTGATCATGGTGACGCCCAGCTCAGAAGCCTCAGAGACGAGGTTCTCCGGCGGAGTTGCCTCGTGGTCGGACTTGTAAGCAGCCTCGCGCAGACGAGACTCAGCGAACTCCTTCACCGTCTCGACGATCATCTGCTGATCCTCGGTCGGGGTGAGGTCGAAGAGCTTCTTTGCCTTCTCCTCGGCTGCGGCCTCCTGTGCAGCCTGGGCTTCCTCAGCCGGACGCTCCGGCTTACCGGAACCGGAAATCTTCTTAAACTGACGATTCGCGGCACCAAGGGTCTTAAAACCGGACTTGGTGGACTGGTACACCACGCGGTCGATCTTTGGCTGAAGGTCGTACTTCTGGGCGAAGTCCGAACCAGTAATCGACGTGATGAACCGCATTGCCGCTCCGATAGCGTCGCGACCAGGGTTATTGCGGCCGACAGTCGAATCTTCGCGGTTCTTCTTCTCGCTCATGTGATCATGGCCTTTCGAGTCAGAACTATTACTGGCATAACAATAAATGAATCACGTGACCGTTGTCACAGGAATTGAAAAAACATTGCCAAGTAACAGAAAACTTTCAGGTTTCTAACTTGTCAGGCGATAACACGGTTAACAACGTAGTTGCGATCAGCGAGCTCACCAAGCAGCGCCTCGGGCTCGAAGCCGTACATCGCCCAACGGGCACGCGCAGTCCACGCAAGCGCATCTTCACTGCTCAAACGATGGAAATTAACCTGGTAACCACCGGAATAGACATGCAGCAGCGTGTAGCCACCGGGGTATGCCTTGCACGCGCCGGTCTCCAAATAATCAACGCCGGCACCAAAATCACCGCGAGTACGCTTTGCACGGTGGGTGTGACCTGCTCCCGCGAAGAATACACCCGAAGCGTCGTTAAGCAGCTGCTGCAAACGTCGTGCATCAGCGCTATTGAGAATGAATATGGGGCCGGCAGCATTTGTCCAGCCAGCCTCAGAAGTAATTGGGTGATGAGCCAGCACAACCGTCGGCTTGTTGGGGTCGCGCTGTAGTTCTTGCTCTAGTGCATCGAACTGTCCCGGGCTAATCTCGCCACCGGACTGATCCAATTTCGACGAATCCAGACCGATGACGCGGACCGGCCCCTGCTGAGTGACCCACAGTTCTTGTCGCGGACGCCCCAGTAGGACTCCGAAGGGATCGCGATGATCTTCGGTGCCCTCCAAAACCGGGAATTCGTCGTAGCCAGCAGACGGATCGGCATCTGGCTTATGCGGACGATCGTGATTTCCGCGGGTGACAAACCACTGCTGCCCCTGAGCGCCAAAAGTATTCATAATCTCGGCAAATCGACGTACCTCCACCGGACGTGCCTCCGACGTGGCATCACCGTTGATGAAAACCCTTTCAATACCCATCCCCCGAAGCTCAGCGAGGGCAGCCGTCAACATGACCTCGGGGTACGGTGCGGCACCGGCTTCAGGGAAAATAGGTGCAGGCAAATTGCCGACAACAATACCGTGCCCGTTTTCGCCGATATGCGTGTCGTTGAGGATGGCAATCGTGGTCAGATACTCCCCCTCCGGAGCGACCAACGTCGTGAACCGTCCAGTTTGTTCAGGCGTATCGGGGAGGTTTCGGGTAATTAATCCCGGCTCGGCGACCAGCCCATTCGATCGACATTCGAAACGGTACGTGGTTCCAGGCCGCAGCTTATCGACGGTCACAAAGTGGTAGCCAACCTGCGCCTCGTCCTTATACACCACGGGCAGCTCGCCGCCCTCATCAGCGTCGACTGGCACTAGCGCAACTTCAGTATCGGCCGGTGCCAGTGGAGCCAGCTTCCCCCACGCTGGATGTGGGCCTGCATACGTCGCCCACGAAAATGTCACTGACGTATCGGTCACGGTCACGACTTCCAGATCCGTCACCACGAGGCCACTGGTCAAACCTGTTAATGGAAACGGCGCCTGGTTCGGAGCCGCCGATGCAACTGCTCGCGTCCCGACGCTATTGACGGCCACCGCTACCGCTCCCGCTGCTGCTCCCAAGCGCAATACGGATCGCCGATTAATTTTCTTATTCCCATTTACCGAAGTCATGGGTGAAGAAATTACGGGATAAAGATAATCCCGGTGATAACACCGGGATAACTACACATGAATTCGCCGACCAGCCGTAATTTTCCGGCTGACCACTACTTGAATAACTTCATGCTAAAAAGAAGCGTCGCTTACGCTTCCGGCTTCACAATCGGGAACAGCACGGTTTCGCGAATACCGAGACCGGTCAAGGCCATCAGCAGGCGGTCAATGCCCATACCCACACCGGTCGTCGGCGGCATGCCCTGTTCCATTGCGTGCAGGAAGTCCTCGTCTAGAACCATGGCCTCGTCGTCGCCACCGGCGGCCAGTCGCGCCTGGTCCTCGAAGCGCTCACGCTGGACAACCGGGTCAACCAGCTCGGAGTAGCCGGTAGCCAGCTCGAAGCCACGGACGTAAAGATCCCACTTCTCGGTCACGCCCGGCTTGGAGCGGTGCTGACGAGTCAGCGGAGAGGTCTCGACCGGGAAGTCGCGGACGAAAATAGGACCGTCGAGCTGATCTTCACAGAGCAGCTCCCAGATTTCCTCGACCAGCTTGCCGTGGCCCCAGCCGCCCTTCTCCGGAACCTCAAGTCCAATCACGTCGGCGATTGCTTTTAGCTCCTCGACGGTCGAGTCGATGGTGACTTCCGGCTGACCAGGGAACTTGCGAGCAAGTGCCTCGTTCAGCGACGGGTACATCTCAATCTGCTTCCACTCGCCGCCGAAATCGAACTCCGTGCCGTCGGCAAGCGTAACGGTCGTCGAACCGAAGACCGCGACGCAGATTTCCTGAATGACCTCGCGGACGGTGCGGGCGGAGTCATCGTAGGTGCCGAAGGCCTCGTAGTACTCCAGCATCGCGAACTCCGGGCTGTGCGAGGAGTCGATGCCCTCGTTACGGAAGTTACGGTTAATCTCAAAGACTCGCTCCATACCGCCGACGACGCAGCGCTTGAGGAAAAGCTCCGGCGCGATACGCAGGTAGAGATCAATGTCCAAAGCGTTGGAATGAGTCACGAATGGACGTGCAGCTGCACCGCCGTGCAGAGTCTGCAACATCGGGGTTTCGACCTCGAGGAAACCGCGACGTTCAAGGGCGTGGCGCAGCTCGCGGATGACCTTGATGCGAGTCAGTGCGTTAGTACGAGCCTGCTCACGCATAATCAGGTCCGTGTAACGGTGACGCACACGGCTGTCCTCGGACAGATCAGCGAACGACACCGGCAATGGACACAGAGCCTTCGAGGCCATCTGCCACTTGGTAGCCATTACGGACAACTCGCCGCGGCGCGAAGAAATTACGCGGCCAGTAATGAGGACGAAGTCGCCCATATCTACGTCCGACTTCCAAGCAGCCAGGGCGTCCTCGCCGACCTCAGCCTTGGAAAGCATGGCCTGCAGGGTCGTGCCGTCGCCCTCCTGCAGAGCGGCAAAGCAGAGCTTGCCGGTATTACGGATAAACATGACACGACCAATGACGGTCACGACATCCTGAGTCTCCTCGCCGGCCTCGAGGTGGCCCCACTCTTCGCGGACATCCTTGAGAGAGTGCGTACGGGGAACCTCGACCGGGTACGGCTGAATTCCAGCCTCGAGCAGGCGGTCACGCTTCTCGCGTCGAATGCGCAGCTGCTCAGGAACGGTGGCGGTGTTTTCAGGGGTCTTCTTCGCGTCAGTCACGGCTATAAAGGTTAGCCGACTACACCGCCGACCTGCTACTCGCCCGGCTCTTTGCGAAATACTCAGCGCACTACTCCCCCGCCTGCCGCCAACCTCGACGAATATCCTCCACAATTCGAGGATGAGCCAGTGTCGACGGTTCCAATTGTTGCGGACCGTTATCAGCACCGAACACAGCCGCAGCCCGAGCCACGTCAGGAGTGAGGAATTTCAGCGGCGGGGCGCCGTCGTAAAGCTCGAGCGTAGGAGGCTCAGGCTCGGCCTGCGCGAGTACAAACCCCCAGTCCCCGAAGGTGGGAACATGCACATGGTACGGAGTGGTCGACCAGCCTGCGGCACGAATCGAGCTGTCGGTGCGCCAGAAGGCCTGCGGCGTCGAAAATGGCGAACCCGACTGCACCACCAGCTTCGCGCCCGGCGCGGCCACCGTACGGATTAACCCGTAAAACTCCTGAGAGTAAAGCTTGGCTAACACTGCGTTGTCGGGATCGGGAAGATCGGCGTAGATGGCGTCGAATTTTTGCGTCTGGGTCTTGCCACGTGCCTGATCGTGGAGCCATGCGAAAGCATCCGCAGTAACCTTCTCCACTCGGGGATTGTCCAGGCTGCCGCCGTTATCTTCCCGCAGCACAGTGCGGGCGACCTCGATGACGTCCGGATCCAGATCGACCTGAACAATGCGCTCGATGTTGGGCATCCGCAGCAGCTCCCGGGCAGCCAGCCCATCTCCCCCGCCGAGAATCAATGCCGACTTCGTGTCTTTATCCACCGCCGGGTAGACCAGCGACTCGGTGTAGCGGTACTCGTCACGACTGGAGTACTGCAGTCCCCCGTCGAGATAAAGCCGCCGGTCCCCGCCAAATCGGGTGACGACGATGTCCTGGTACTTCGAGTGCTTGGCAAAAACAATGGGTTGGGCGTAGAGCGACTGCCGGGCGGTCGCCTCGATGTCCCGGATTCCGGCCAGCAACGCAACCAACCCAACCAGCGCCGCGACGAGGGCGGCGACAGCTGTGACAAGTGCCCGGCGGGACAACATCTGCTTCAGTAGCAGCGCGGCAATTACCAATGCCGCGGTGACGTTGATCAGTCCGGCGATGGCAGTGGCCTTCAGCATTCCCACTGTAGGCAGGAGCACAAACGGCCAGATTAAACCGCCGACCAAGGCTCCGAAGTAGTCCGCGGCGTTGAGATTCGCCAGCACGCGACCGGTGTCCTCTGCGGAGGACGTCCGACCGGTCTGCAGAAGTGTCATGAGTAACGGCACCTCGGCGCCAACCAGCGTTCCGATTATGAAAGTGGCAGCGACCAATGCTCCTAGGCTCTCACCTGTAACCGAAAATACCCAGTACAGGGCGGTTGCGGACACACCGCCGAGCAAACCCAAAGCACACTCGATACCGAGGAAAGACACCGCGGCACGGCGCACAAACGGTTTCGCCACGACGGCGCCAAAACCCAGCGCTGCGACATAACCGGCCACAATCAGGGAATTCGCAACGACGTCACCGCGGCCAAGAGAAGCCGACAGCGCCAGTAGCGCCAGCTCATAGACCAGGCCGCAGGCAGCGCAGGCCGCCACAGAGCCCAGCAGGAGAGCCCGCCAACGCCGGGAAGTCGTGGTGGTCTCCATCTATGACAGCGCCACCGCGTTAATCACACCGATAACGATGAAGGCGGTCGCAGCCAACGCCGCTCGGGGGCGTACTTTCGCGTCCATCACGACATCACGGAAGCGCCCCGGAATCAGGGCTTCCAGCACCAGCAGCGATGCTGCCTGCAGCACAATGCCGAGGGCACCGTAGACGAGGGTCTCCCCCAGGCCAATCATCAGGGCGTCGTCGGATGCGCGGATTACCGAAACGACAATGCAGGCCAGCGCAATCTGCTGTGAGCCCGCTATCATCGCGGCGCCCGCACGGTTTTCGAGAAACACCAGGTCGCGCAGTTTCCCAGGGGTAATCAGATCAAGGACAATGAATCCGACTACAAGCACTAGGGCACCCGCAAGGAAGTAACCGATGGTGGCCGGTACTCCGACGGCCAGATGCTCGCCCACTGTTGACTGCGCTGTCTCTGATGTCTCCGACTGCGCCGTGAGGATAGCCGTCCCGGTGGTGGCCATGTACGTTACTGGGCCCATGTTTATTTCGCTCCTCCGAATGATCCGGCCGATCCACCCGAACCGCCGGAGGGGGCGGAGGGACCGAAACCGGGGCCGAGATAGATGAAGTGCCCACCCGAATAGCGGCCACTAAATGATTCTCTGGTTATCAGGCACGTGTCCTTCGACCCTGCCTCAGGGGTCTGACGCGAAACGATGAACAGGTGCTTCTTCGTCCTCAGGTACGCCGCCCCGCCATCTTCGTTGTAGGCCTGTGGCTTGATCTCTTCTTTCAGCTCACGCCCCACCTCAATGGGGTCGCGGTCGCCACAGGTCCAACGTCGATCAATTCCGCTGCTGACCTGCGTCGCAGATGCTGCGCCGGGCGCGGACTGATAGCGCTCGCTAATCCTCTCTTCCGCAGATTTCCCGCCGACGAAGAAACCAGCCAGCGTGACCATAATGCCGACAACGATCAGTGCGTAACCAATACTTCCGCGTCCCATAGACTCAGGAACCTCCCTTTACGCGGTCTGCCTCAGCCCCATGGTTACCAGCAACGGCAGTCCAAGTATTCGACGTCCACACGAGCTGCCCCGGCGGGTAGCCGTGCCACGTATCCCAGCGATACCCCTGCTCAATCGGCTCCGCAGACAACACAGTCAGCGCGCCGGGAGAACCGGGAAACTCTGCGACGACCGAATGGGGATGTCCCGCTCCGAACTCACGCCGTAAAGCATTTGCGCGCTGAGCGAAGGCTTCTGGCGAGAGGTTCTCCACACGAGCTTTCACCATCACGCCCGCCCCGCTCAGAGGCACACCGTGTGTCGCAGTACAGGAAATCTCCTCGGTAAAGCACGGGTTCTCCCGCTTACCGACGAAAACCACATGCGACGCTCCGAGGACACCGAGCGTCAGCGACGGTGTTTTGCCGTCGGGGTGTGAGATAACCGCCTCGCAGAGGGTGTCCGGGACTTGGCCGTCAAAAGCAACGCGGAGTTGCTCCGCAGCGGTGTCTTTGAACGGCACATCTAGAATTGCCAGCGACATAGTGACCGTCACTAGCGATTGTCCGTGTCCGGATTATGGTCCGGCGCTGCCATAACATCAATCTCACCGGGAAGAATCCTAATACCGGTGGATGCCTCCCACATCGAGTCACCGTAGCGTTCCAGTCCGAGCAAGCGACCGTCACCGGACTTGTAGTCGACGAAGTCCGTAGCCCCCTCGGGCGGCAGCCCAGTGGTGCCAATCGCGGTGTAGCGGGCGGTCCCCCGCTCTTCCTCCCAGTACTCCACACCGTCGACAACGATGGGATTAGCTGGTTTGAAGCTACCTGGAAGCTTGCGCCACCAGGTGAGGATGACTTCACCCTCATCTTCCTCAACGCCGAACCAAGAACCATCTGCCCCACCGTCGACGAGATGTTCCCACCAGCGGAACGGTCCCTGAGAGAGCTCAAGTGATCCGCGCACAACATGAGAGGCACCACCGTAGTTCAGGATTGCGCCCGGTGCGACAGAGGTTGGGCCGTACTTGCGGTACTCATCAGTCATCAGTGGATCGACGAAGCGCTCCCGATCAGACCCCGGAACCTGAGTATTCCGACGCGCTACAACAACGACGATGACCCCGATGACAACGAGGATGATGCCGATTATGACAATGCTGTTCACTAGGATTAATCCCATCGATAGTGTGGTGGCGCTGAGAAAACGCCCGATTACTAACTTTCTACCGAATACAGTCGCGGCGCGTCGTCGAACATTATTTTCGTTCGAGACGCGCCGCGATAGGTCTACGCGCTAATCCGCGCGTTTTTGCTTAGCTCCTTGCCAAGGGCAACCTACACACCAATCTTCTTGCCATCAGTGCGTACAACCTGAACGACTGCCGGGCGTGGCTGCTCCTTGCCACCGTCCGGCCAGTGCGAGGTCGGGTTGGTGGTCGGGTCCGGGTTGTCGCCGACCGGGTGGCCCTGATCCGTTTCAATCTCGCCCGGGTGCTGGACGTTGACCATCACGCGGTTGGAGAAGATTTGCGGACCACAGGTCTCAGCAGCAACCGGAACAGTCAGGAAGCACTTGGTCTCACCACGACGCTCGCCTTCGACAGCAACGGCGAACAGGCCGTCGTTGGAGTCCAGGGCGTTGCCGTCTGTGGAAACCCACAGGTTGCCGTACTCGTCGAAGGTGACGTTGTCCGGGCAGGAAATTGGCGAGACCGATTCCTTGTCGAAGCCACCGAAGTAGGTGTAAGCCTCGTTCGGGTCACCGCAGACCAGCAGAAGGTTCCACTTGCCCTTGGTACCAGCGTGGTCATCTTCCATCTCCAGAACAAGGCCATTCTTGTTCTCGGTGATTGGTGCAACCTCAGTCGCACCCTCATAGGGGCGCCCTGCGCCATCAGTCTTCTTGGCGGCCTTGTTGTCCTGGGTCTTGCCAGAGCTATCCGGGCTCGCCTTACCGCGGTACTTGTTGTTGGTCAGCGCCGCGTAGACCTTACCGGTCTTCGGGGACGGCTCGATATCCTCCGGGCGATCCATGCGAGTCGCACCGACCTTGTCACCGGCGATGCGGGTGTAGATGCAGACCTCTTCGGCGGTCATGCCATCAACGTGGGACTCGTGCTTGCCGTCTGCCTTGGCGGTCATCAGCGGAAGCCACTCAATGTCACCGTCGAAACGGCCGTCCTTCGGCAGCTCACCGGAGCCGTCAATCTCGGACTCGGAATTACCGTTGAACTTACCGACGTAGAGCGTGCCCTCGGACAGAATGCCCATGTTGTGCTTGAGGTCGCCTTCCTTAACCTTGCGGGAAGAGACGAACTTGTAGATGTACTCGAAACGCTCGTCGTCGCCGGAGTAGCACACAACCGTGCCGTCGTCGGTGACGTAAATCTGACCGGCTTCATGCTTGAAACGACCCAGTGCGGTGTGCTTGACCGGGGTGGAGTTCGGGTCAGATGGGTCAATCTCCACCAGCCAGAAGAAGCGGTTCGGCTCATTCGGCTCCTTGGAGACATCGAAGCGGTCGTAGTACTTCTCCCACGCGCGATCGGACAGCTCTTCATTCTTGACCGAGTAGCGCTTGAGCTTCTTAACTGTGTCCTCGTCCTTGAGCTTGCCAACGTTGCCGAAGTACTGGTCGACGTTCTCCTCGCCGGACAGGTAGGTACCCCACGGAGTAACACCACCGGAGCAGTTGTTCAAAGTTCCCTCGACCTTCATACCGCTCGGGTCAGCCTTGGTCTTCAGCAGATCGTGACCAGCAGCCGGACCGTCAACTGTGAACTCGGTGAAGCCAGTGATACGACGGTTACGCTTGTCGCTCAGGATCGGCTTCAGGAATCCCTTGTCATCCTCTTCCACAGCAAGGATGGTCTGCCCGTGGGCAGCCAGTCCGATGTCGACCTGCTCCTTAGTGGCATCTTCCTTCTTGTAGGCACGGAACATCATCGGCTCAGTGGTGTACTCGTGCGAGCAGACGTACAGCAGTGTGCCGTCTTCAGCCTTAATCAGGCCAGCGAAGTCATTGTTGAAGCCGAACTGCTTCAGCTGGTTTTCCGGAGTCTGCTTGTCAAAGTCGAACTCCGGGCCACCTTCGTGGATTGGGTCGCCCCAGCGAATCAGAACATTCTGCTCGTAGCCGTCCGGGATAACGACTGCGTCTTCCGTGTTCGGCTTAACGGCGTCGAAACGCATACCCTCCGGCGATTCGCCCTTGCTACCGTCACCGGCAGCAGTGGTACCGGAGGCATCGGAGCCACCTGCGGCACTGCCCGAATCATCAGAGGAGCAAGCGGCCAGCACGGCGCCACCGCCGACCGCAAGAGCACTAGCACCAGTGACCTTCAGTGCAGCACGACGGGAGAATGCGCGCTGGGAGAATGCCTGCTTCGCAACATCACCGAAGTACTGGTTGTCAGAGAACTCATTCGGAGCATCGTCAGCACAAGCATTACCACACTTGTAAGTGCAGGTCAGGGAGCTGCGAGAGGTAGCAAACGGATTTGTCAGCAGATTCTTGCCAATACGAACCACGGGGGACACCGCCTTTGTATAGCTTCGACTAGATGAGGAAATGGAAAACTAAAACTTTTAGATCCTCTAAGAAGCTAAGGACGTTGCGTTACCTTTCGGTTTCTAAAGATCAACTCGCCAATGAGCTTTAGCTGACGGTCTAATGGCTTACAATTTAACGCAAAGTAAACACCCTGGTGTGTGGTTTTCCCGCTCGGCTTTCCCTCCAACTACGCAGTCGAGACCCAGCTCTGCGGGCTGCGTGGACTAGCCCTGGTTCTCAGGACTACGCGGATTCTTCAAATCAGAGCCTTCCGGCACATCCGCCGGGTCAGTGCCGCTTTCTAGAATCCTGTTATTCTCATCGACGAAAATGACATTCGGCTTGTACGTACGCGCCTCAGCGTCATCCATCATGCCGTAGCCGATGATAATAACCAGGTCACCCGGCGAAATCAGACGAGCGGCGGCACCATTGATGGAAATGATGCCCGAGCCGCGCTCTCCGGTAATGCAGTAAGTGGTAAGCCGGTTGCCATTATTGATATCGACAATGTCGACGGCCTCGCCTTCAAGCAGGTCGGCCGCTTCCATCAAATCAGCGTCAATCGTGCACGATCCAACGTAGTGAAGATCAGCCTGAGTCACCGTGGCACGGTGAATCTTGGACTTCAACATAGTGCGAAACATGAAAAAGGTAGGTCCCTTCCTGGATTCGTCCCCTGGATGCTTGCCTACCGCGGCACCCCTTAGCGTGGCAGGTTGTTAGTCGGCACACTATAATACGACAACTTCCCAGCCACGAAAAACTACTTCGAAAAGCCGTCCTACTCGCTGTCCTGCTCAACGCCAAAGCCGGCGTTCTTCAGGTTTTCTTTGCTGGACTCATCTTTCAGGCGGGCATCTCGAGCAGCGCGGACCTTTTCCTGCAGCTCAGCCAACTCAGCGGCCTCTTGCTCAGTCAGCTCGCCGTCCAGACCCGCAGCCGACAGGGCCGCTGACGCAATTTCGGCGTCCTTCTGCCCGAGCTGACCGAAACCGTTTGCCGAATCCGGGCGCGGCGCACCCAGAATCAAGCCAACATTATCAATGAGACGAGTAGTGCCGACCTTCGCAGCAACCAGTAGGCGAGCTTCAGTCTCCTGGCCGTCGCCGCGCAACGCCTCGTCGGAAAGCGGGGCGAGCGCAGCGTCACGCAGCTCCAAGTAATCCAACTCGACCTCAGGCTGGCTGGCGAGCACACCACGCGCGGTTTCCAGCACAGCATCCGCACCACGGTCCGCGACAAAAGCACCGGCAGTCAGCGCAGCGGACAGGGTTACTGCGAGATTGCGCTGCTCCTCGGAGAGGTAGCGGTTGCGGGAGCTCATAGCCAGCCCATCGGCCTCGCGGATCACTGGCACACCGTGCAGCTGCACCGGCATATTCAGGTCAGTGACCATCTGCTGCATCAGGCACAGCTGCTGGTAGTCCTTCTCACCAAAAACAGCATCAGTGCAGTTGGTGATGTTGAAAAGCTTGTTAACCACTGTCAACGCGCCGGCGAAATGCCCCGGGCGAGTAGCGCCTTCAAGCTCCGACGCCAGCGGACCCGGCTGCACGGTCGTACGGAAACCGTTGGGGTACATCTCCTTCGCGTTCGGAGCAAAGACCAGCTCAGCACCTACAGCGCGGAGCTTCTCCACGTCTTCCTCCAGAGTGCGCGGGTAGGCGTCAAAGTCCTCCCCCTCACCGAACTGCAGCGGATTGACAAAAATCGACACCACCACAACCGCGCGCGGCAGCGTCTTCGCGGCCTGTACTAGTTCAAGGTGCCCCTGGTGCAGCGCACCCATCGTAGGTACAAGCACCACCGGCCGCCCGGTCTTCCGCAACGCACGGGTGACCTGCGCGATTCCCGCAATAGTCTTGTGAACAGTTGTCTCTCCGGCGGTATAACCCGTCATGTTTCCTCCGCGTTCAGATCTACCGGACCAAGCTTTTCGTCCGACGGCAATACCTTACGCCACATCCCGGATGACCAGAACAGCCAGTCCGCTCAGGTCATCGGCGTAGGTACCGCAAAACCTCGTTGGCGCCGCGCAGCTCGGCGATGCGCTCGGCGAGGGCCAGGTAGGCGGTTCCCATTTCCGGCGCCACCGCTTCAATTTCACGTTCGTGCTTGACGACAGTCCCCAAGTCGTCCCGCGTCACCGGGCCAGTCAGCCCCCGGGAACCCCACCTCAAGGCATTGTCCAATGAAGCTTCCAGCAGTGGGCGGAGCAGCTCGGCGGCTTGGCCTCGACGCAGCTCAGCTATGTCGGTGTCTTCGGCTGCTGCATCTCCGCCGATAGTGGTTGCCAGCATTTCTACTGCATCGACCACAACTGCGCCCAGACCGTTTGAGCCGTGTGCCATGGCCGCGTGATAGAGGCCGCGGTGCCGTTCGTTGATGAACACCGGACGACCGCCGAGTTCACCAATGAGCAGTTCACTGACTGTTTTCGCGAGCTCATCCCCGACCGTGATACCCCATGGGCAACCGGTCAGGAGCTCGGAGTCGTCGTCAAGCCCTGCGAATGTCATTGCGGGATGGGCGGCGATGGTCAGCGCGCCGGTGAGCGCGACCGGATCGAGCACGGCACGCCCGAGGGAACCAGAAGTATGCATGACGATGCGCCCGGGACCAACGTGGCGGGCGACTTCCTCGGCGACCTCTGCGATGGCGCGATCCGGCACAGCGATGACGATGAGCTCGCAGGTGGAAGCTGTGTCGGCAATGCTGCTGACCTGTGCGTTCGGGAGACGTAGATGCGCTCGTGTGACAGATTCTGGTGAGCGCGCGACCACGTGAGTGACACGATGTCCACAGCGCTCTAACGCCTGGCCGAGCGCAACCCCGACTTTTCCGGCAGAAATAATCCCCACCGTCAACCGCGGAGCGGTTGTCCGATGGGGATGGGAATCATGCTGGCTTTGCGTCATGACTGACTAGGTTAGACCAAACCAGCTATGTGCGGTGAGTAGGTCGCGCACACTCGGTAAGCGACTAGGCTTCTTCGTCCTCGCGCTGCTCCCTCTTCTTGCGCATCTGCGCCATCAGCTCGGCAACCGTCAGGCTGCCCTTGTTGTCCTCAGCACGGCGCCGACCGTGGCTTGCAGGCTCCTGTTCAGGAGCCTGAGCTGGCTCTTTTGCGAGGTCCTCATCGCGAATGGTCTGCAGCTGGCGAGTCGGAGAGTCCGAGGCGGCGTCCGATTCCGGCGCAGCGAATGGGTGCCGTGCACCGTGTGCCTCGTGTGCACCGCCCTGAGAATCTTCCTCTGCGGCGTCCTCGGCCGGGGTTTCCTGCCAGTTGATGGCGCGGAAAGAGTTAGTGGAGAACTTCTCCTTGGAAACGGTTTCGTCATCCTTGGAGTCGGCGACTTCGGGGACGTCAACCGGCTGACCAGACGGCGAGAATGTACGGCGCATGTCGGTGGCCTCGGCATCTTCAACCGGCGAAGCGGAGCCAGTGCCACCGTGCTGGGTATGAGCACCGACAGTGCCGTTGGCGGTCATTTCAGCACGGTGGGAAGTCGCGCGTGGTGTCGGCCGGTCGTGGCCTGTCGGGTTCTTCATTGGCGAAGCCTGCTGCGGCGAGTCAAGCTCACGCAGACGCTCGGCCTGAGCGCGAAGAGCAACCTGCTCGTCGTCGAAATCCTCACCCATGAACTCAGCAAGCTGGGCGCGCAGTGCAAAGACCTCAGCGCGCAGCGCCGCAATGTTGTCATCGTTGTTGCCCTCAAGCGAATCCAAGTAGTTCTGCTCGAGAATCAGTTCCTGCTCACGGTGAGTGGCCAGCTCGCGGTCAAGCTCCACCTTGTGCAGCTCCTCGATTGTCTCCAACCGCTTGCGCTCCAGCGCAATAGTCTTGCGGTATCGAGTCACCAGCACAGCCCCGATAACTGCCGACCACAACGCCAGCAGCACGGCAACCTTCATCCAGCCGGCAGAGCTGGCAAAGAGCATGACGATACTGGCAATCACCGCGAGCACCAGCAGCACAACCATGAGAATGACGGCGGTTTTCTCCGTCATACCATCGGTAGAACTAAATTTCGTCACATCATTGCTCTGCTCATCTGCATATGCCGCATCAGCCCCGGAATTAGCTCCAGCGGAGTAGCTTTCGAAGGCTGAAGAAGGCGACGGGGACGGAGACTCAGCCATATCCGACGAAGTAGCTGCCGCGTCGCTCTGAAAATATGCGGCATCACCCGAGCGCTTCGGGTCATTACCGGCGTTGGAGAGGTCAGTCATAACTCCCACCCTACCGAGTTAGTTCCCATTTCCCCGCTAGGAGGCGAAGAATTTTCGCCATCAGTTGGCAATTGGCAAACTTTTTCCAGCCACAACCCCGCCGCAGCGAGCAAAATGCCAGATACTGTGCCGACAATCATGATCGGTCCATCGGCCTGTGCGGCCGCAAGTTCCGTCCACTTCGGCAAGGCCCACAGCACGCCACCGGCGTACAGTCCTCCGAGAATCGCACCCAACCACGCGGATGCCGTACCGACCACCAGCCATCGCGACAACGTTAACGGCTGCACCTGACTGCGATCCTGCCCGACCTTCGCCTCTTTCAGTACCGACTTAATCCACCGCGCTGCCGCCACACAGACTGCTGTGAGCAACCAGGGAAACCCCAGGTCCCACCAACTTCGCGGCCCGAGCGCACCGAAAAACTGTGCCAGAATCATCCATGACGCCAGCGCGAGAACCAGCGCAGATGCTGCCAACGTAATTGGTGAGGTCGGTTTCATCTCTAGGCCCCTTCTCCATCCGCGCTGTCTGCTAGGCGCACCGCGTTTACGTCTTCAAGTGCCAGCTTATCGACGAGTTCCGCGACCCGAACTCCCTCCAATTCGGCATCCGGGTCGGCATCGAGCCATGGCACCAGCACAAAGGCACGCTCGGTTGCCCACGGGTGCGGCAGGGTCAGAGTCGAATCGTCAGAAATAATCTCCTCGCCGGATTCCTTGTCGATGACCTGCACAATGTCCACGTCGAGCGCCCGCGGCCCCCAGTGAATTTCACGCACTCGACCAGCGTCATTTTCCAGTTTCCAACCAGCTTTCAGTAGCTCCATTGGTGTCCGGCGCGTGTCAACAATGAGTACGGCGTTGAGGAAGTCACCCTGCTCTACCCCACCCCAAGGCGGGGTGGCATAAATTTTTGAGGCTGCGACCAATTCATCGGCGAAGAAGTCCTGCACACCTGTTAGGTTTTCTCGCGCGCGATCCATGTTCGCGCCGATAGAAAGAACTGCGCGAATCATGCCAACCGCTTCTTCCGCGAACGGCGAGCTGTCACCGCAGCGTCATCGAAGTCGAGCGGAATGGGCGCATGTGGTTTGTGAATGGTCACTTCCACCGCATGCAACAGTGGGGACAATCCGCGTTCGGCGCGGGCGTCGTCGTCGGCAAGCACTGCTTCGGCGATCTCGGTCGCGACTGTTTCAATGAGGTTGCGAGGAGTGCCGGTCAAAATCCCGTGCGCTGTGGCTGCAATGTCGGCGTAGTTGACGGTGTCGTCCAGCTCATCGCTCGCAGCAGCACCGGAGAAATCCAGCCACAGGGTGACATCACAGATGAAGTCCTGGCCATCCCGGCGCTCGAAGTCGAGACAACCGTGGTAGCCGTGGGCTTTCAGACCTTTGAGTTCAATACGATCAGCCACTGTGTTTACGCGTCTCCTTCCAGAGTCGACTCGGCTGGTGATTCCGCAGCCGACTCGTCGTGCTGCGCAGCGCGGTTAGACCCACCTTCCGGATAGTCGCCGGCCGCTGTGTAACCGGTCAGTGAACGTCCAAGGTTCCATGCCTGCGCCACACGCACTGCGTCGAGGTTGTCGGCCACATTGTGAACTCGAACCGCCCATGCGCCCGCCGCTGCGGACAGCGCGGAAATTGCGGTAGTCGCGGCATCAGCCTGCTTTGGTGCGCGTACCTCACTGCCAACGGCGGCGACGAAACGCTTGCGGGAAGCACCGACCAACACGGGGAAACCGAGGTCAATAAGCTCCGGCAGGTCGTGGAGGAGCGCCCAATTGTCATCGGCATTTTTGGCAAAGCCCAGGCCTGGGTCGAGGACAATATTTTCCTCGACGATTCCGGCGCCCATGGCACCGTCGACAAGCTGAAGCAGGTGCTCACGGACATCGGCGACAATGCCGTCCGGGTGAGTTTCGGCGCGCCCAGAAGCGGAGCCGAAGCGATCGGTCTTCCAGTGCATCAGACAGATGGGCACATCGGCATCGGCGCAGACTGCGTACATGTTGGGGTCTGCGAGACCGCCGGAGACATCGTTGATGAATACCGCACCCTCGGCGATTGCTGCCTCTGCGACACTTGCGCGCATTGTATCGACGCTGATCAGGTGCCCGTCTGCCGCGAGCTCGCGGACCACCGGCACGACCCGGGCAATTTCCTCATCCTCGGAAACGCGGTGTGCGCCAGGGCGAGTGGACTCGCCACCGATGTCGAGAATATGTGCGCCTTCAGCGAGGAGCTCGTGCGCATGGGCAATCGCCGCGTCGAAGGTCTTGTACAGGCCGCCATCGGAAAAGCTGTCCTCGGTGACGTTGACAATGCCCATCACCTTGCAGAGCTGATTCTCGACACCCATCTCCGCCTGCTGTCCTGCCTGCGCTTGCAAGGGGGATTCAGTCACCTTGTTGTCCAGCCTTTCCAATCGACCATTTAACTGTTGCGTTAGCTCTTGCGGATCAGCGCCATTGCCTCTGCGCGCGAACGGGCATCCGTCTTGAAGCCACCGCGGACGGCTGATGTCACCGTGCGCGCACCCGGCTTACGGATACCGCGCATGGCCATGCAGAGATGCTCCGCTTCAATAACGACAATCGCCGAGGCCGGATCCAGCCGCTCCACCAAGGCATCCGCAACCTGACTGGTCAGCCGCTCCTGCACCTGCGGGCGCTTCGCATAGCCATCGACCAGACGAGCGAGTTTGGACAGGCCCGTCACACGACCGTCCTTGCCCGGAATGTAACCAATGTGGGCAACGCCAAAGAACGGCACCAAGTGATGCTCACAGGTGGAGTAAATCGGGATGTCCTTGACCAAAACGAGTTCCTGGTGATCCTCGTTGAAGGTCTTCGCCAGCACCTCAGACGGATCTTCAAACAGGCCCGCGAAAACCTCGCGGTAGGCTCGCGCCACTCGCGCCGGTGTCTCCTTCAGGCCTTCCCTGTCGGGATCCTCACCGACGGCAATCAACAGTTCACGAACCGCAGCCTCGGCTCGCTCCTGATCGAATTCGCGCTCCATGATGTGTACTTATCGCTCCTCGTTGGTGTCCGGCTTGTCCTGCCAGGCGCTGTTGTCTTCGTTTCGCTTGACGACGCTGTCTTTATCCGAATCGTGCATCTGTGCACCCTTGTCATCGGAGTTGTCGGCGTTCTTCGCGTTTTCCGAACGTTCTGTGTGTTCCGGCTGCTCGTTATCCGGCAGGCGGAATCCGCGCAGTTCCTGCTGCTGTCCCGCCGACGGCATCACCGTAGTCGGGGTGGCATCGCTACCAGAGTTTTCCTGGTGGTGACGTCCACCCTGCCTGTCCCACGGCATCTTCGGAGGGGCAGGGATATTCGCGGGGCCGTTGCCACCGTCGCTACCAATACCGGTTGCCTTCGAGCCGAAGTCCGGGGAGCCTGCCGGGTAGTTAGCAGTGCCCGGGTGCTGGCCACGCGCGTTGCCCTGGCCATCCTGCGAACCCGGCTGGCTCTGCCCCTCCGGGCGAGGAGCCGGTGCCGGTGCCGGTGCGGCAGCCGAACCGTGCGTGCTGCCGGTATCCTTCGGCGGCCAACCTGGTGCGGTCCAACCAGCCGGCGGTGGGGTGCCACCGTAAACCGGAACATTTGGTCGGTCCTGCTGAGTGCCTGGCAGACCCGGAGCACTAGCATTACCGGCACCAGCGGAGCCTGCCGCCCCCTGACCATTGCCGTTGTTGCCCGCGTCCTGGTTCTCCGGTTCGCGGCGACGCACCGGCGCGAAGATGTTGACACGCTTCGGCGGTTCCTCACCGCGCTCGATTGCCAACTCCACCGGTGTCTTCACCGGTTCGCGGCCATCGGCCGGGTGTTTGGTGTCCCTATCGAAGAAGTTCAGACGCTCACGCGGAACGACATCGGTGAAGATGACTTCCAGATCCGGACGACGTAGGGTCTCCTTCTCCAGCAGTTTCTCAGCCAGAACATCGAGAGTGTCGCGGTTTTCCTTCAAGATGGCGTAGGCCTCGTCATGAGCCTTATTGATCAGCAAACGAACCTGCTGATCAATTTTCGCCGCCACATCTGGCGAGTAGTCCAGAGAGCCGCTGCCACCGCGGCCGACGAACGGGTCGCCCTGCTCCTCCCCGTACTTCACCGGGCCGAGCTCCGGCGACATTCCGTACTCGGTCACCATGGCGCGAGCAATCTTGGTGGCCTGCTCAATATCGGCAGAAGCACCGGTAGTCGGCAGCCCGAAGACCAGCTCCTCGGCAGCGCGACCACCCATGGCGAAGACCAGACGAGCAAAAAGCTCTGGCAGGTTATACATGCCCTTGTCGTCCTCGGGGACGGTCAACGCATGGCCACCAGTGCGACCGCGAGCCAAGATGGTGACCTTGTAAACACGCTCGATGTCCTTCAGCGCCCACGCAGCCAGGGTGTGACCACCCTCGTGGTAGGCGGTGACCTTCTTCTCCTGCTCGGAGATTACCTTGGAGGTACGGCGCGGACCACCGATAACTCGGTCGACTGCCTCTTCCAGCGCATCCGCAGTAATGATATTGCCGTTGACGCGAGCGGTCAGCAGCGCAGCTTCATTCAGCACGTTCTGCAGATCAGCACCGCTCATACCGGCGGTGCGCTTGGCCAGCGACGTCAGATCCGCGTCCGGCCCCAGCGGCTTGTTCCGAGCGTGGACCTTCAGAATTGCCTCGCGGCCCTTCAGGTCTGGTGCACCCACCGGAATCTGTCGGTCAAAACGGCCCGGGCGCAGCAGCGCCGGGTCGAGAATATCCGGACGGTTGGTCGCAGCCATGATGATCACACCTTGACGATCACCAAAACCATCCATTTCCACCAGCAGCTGGTTCAGGGTTTGCTCACGCTCATCATGGCCGCCGCCCATACCGGCACCACGCTGGCGACCGACGGCGTCAATCTCGTCGATGAAGATAATGCACGGGCTGTTTTCCTTGGCCTGATTAAACAAGTCACGGACACGAGAGGCACCGACACCGACGAACATTTCGACGAAGTCCGAACCCGAGATGGTGTAGAAAGGCACTCCTGCCTCACCAGCGACGGCGCGGGCGAGCAAGGTCTTACCGGTACCGGGAGGCCCGTAGAGCAGGACACCACGCGGAATCTTGGCGCCGAGCTCCTCATAGCGAGCTGGGTGCTGCAGGAAATCCCTAATCTCGTCGAGTTCCTGGACGGCCTCATCGGCACCAGCAACATCCTCGAACGTATTGGTCGGGGTCTCCTTGTTCAGCAGCTTGGCGCGGTTGCCACCAAAGCCGAACATGCCGTTCTTGCCGCCTTGCATGCGGCTGAAGAAGTACATGATGACGAAGAAGAAGATCACCATCGGCAGCAGGAAACCCAAGGTGGACATCAGGAAGGAATCCTGCGTGACCTTGGTATTGAACTTCTCCATGCCCTTGGCGGCAGCGACCTTGTCAAAGACCTGGTCGGTCGCACGCGCTGGATACTTGGTCATCACCTTCGTGACGTCCTCAGTACCCTCGACCTCCACGCCCTTCTTCAGGGTGAGGCGAATTCGCTGTTCGCGATCGTCAATCTGAGCTTCCGTGACATTGCTCTTATCCAATTGGGTCAGGGCAACGGACGTATCCACCTCGCGGTATTCCCGGGAATCATCCGCCAGCTGAGTAATAGCAAAGAGGATAATCAGGATGATGCCGGCAACGGTGGCAAACCGGAACACCTTTTTCTTGTCCATACAGTGGGTTCGCTTTTCGCTCTCTACATCTATTAGTTGCTTTTATTAATTGTACGCATCAACGAGTTCTTCTCGAAGACACATCAATGACACAACATGGGGCCAGGGCTCATGGCACCTGACCCCACAGTAGGCATAACGCATCGCAACCGAAAAAAGTTTCCAACTCCTACTCTTCATAGCTAGAACACAGCTAGAACAGCGTGAGGGTGCGCGCGCAATGCCCGTCGTAAAGCATCGGCACTGTGCAGTAAGTGCCGAAGATTGACCTAGTTCTGATAAACGCGCGGGTGCAGCGTGCCGACGTACGGCAGGTCGCGGTAGCGCTCGGCGTAATCCAGGCCGTAACCGATGACGAACTCGTTCGGAATATCGAAGCCAACATCCGCAACGTCCAGTTTGGTGCGCACAGCCTCCGGCTTACGCAGCAGCGTAATGACCTCCAGGGAGCGCGGATTACGGTTGCGCAGGTTCTTCATCAACCAGGACAGGGTCAGACCAGAGTCAATGATGTCCTCAACGATCACGACATCGCGTCCCTCAATATCGCGATCCAGATCCTTCAAAATACGCACCACGCCTGACGACGAGCTGGAGTTTCCGTAACTGGAAACCGCCATAAACTCCATCTGGCTGGGAATGCTGAGCTGACGGGCGAAGTCAGTCAGGAAGAACACCGCGCCCTTGAGCACTGCGACCAGAATCAGATCGCTGTCGGCATCTTTGTACTTCTCATTCACACGATGCGCCATCTCGGCAATGCGAGCATGCAGCTCCTCTTCGCCAATGAGAACTGCCTCTACCTCATCGCCGTAGGGGTTTGCGGGGACGTTGAAATCCTTCACATCATGCATCGCATTTCCTTTCCGCACTTCTATGGCGGCGTGTCGATGGAGCGTAACTGCCCCAGTGCAAGTTCAGGGTTAAGGCAACCGATAGTTCTCAGCCGCCGGAAGTTGGATTGCGGCACCTTTTCTTAAGACACCGCAGGACGATTCATTACCAATTGTAGAGTGCCATCTTTTCGCTCAACGACCAACCTGGCATTTCTGTCAGCACCATCGCGCCCGCGGGTCACCGGCACTTCCCCCTGGCCGTGATAGCGGTGCACGAGCGCCATAACCATGTCGATCTGTTTACTGCTGGGCTCGGCACCCGCTTGCCTCAACCAACGAGCGAGGACGCGCACCGCGATGGCGTCGTCAAGCTCAGCGACCCCTCGCACAGACAGGCTCCCGCTTGCCGACGTCACTTCCTCCCCCAGCAGCGCATCCAGAGCCGACTCGGCGTGAGCGTCCAAAAAGTCATTGTCGACTGCTGCAATCCCCGCAGTCTTAGCGAGATTTTCCGCAACTCCCGGACCCAGCTCCTGCTCCAGCAGCGGCAAAATCGTCTTTCGAACCCGGACACGGGCGTAATGGTCGTCCTGATTGTGTGGGTCGTGCCAGACTTTTAGGCCCAGCTCTTCACAGCAGCGCTGAGTGTCGGTGCGTCGCACACCGAGCAGCGGACGCAGAATCCGAGTCCCGTCCGACCACGTGAGATTGTCTCTGATAGCGGACAGCGCCTGCGGGCCGCCCCCTCTGGCCAGCCGCAGCAAAACTGTTTCCGCCTGGTCGTCCAACGTGTGGGCGAGCATCAGTGCCGCACCTCGAGATTGGGCAATCTGCCGTAGGACTCGGTGTCGAGCCAAACGCGCCTCGTATTCGGGACCGCGGTCGGAATCGTTATTGATATCGACCGCGATAACCTCGGCCGTAGCCCCCATCCCCCGAGCCATGGTGGCGGCACGCTCGGCGACTTCTGCAGAGCCCTGCTGAAGCTGATGATCAACGACGACGGCGTGAACGTTGCGGCCGGCCAGTGCCCCCTTGGACCCGAAAGCTTCCGCACAGGCCCCGGCGGTCAGGGCGAGCGAATCCGCACCGCCGGAAAGCCCAATGACGATACCGCTGCCCAACTCCTGCCCCACCTGCGGCACTATCGCGCGAACAGCTTGCCGAATGATGAGGAAATGAGGGCTGCGGTCCGGCCAAAAAGGTCTAGCCAACGCGCCCACCACTTGCGATGGTTTCCATCGCTGTAAGCAGAATTCGCTCCTGAGTCGGGCGCGCGATTAGCTGCACCGGCAATCCAGAAGTCGGCTCCACAACGATGCCGGCCGGGAATCCCAGGTAATTCCACGTCGAAACGTAAGGGGTGAAGCGCAGATTGGACAACAGGTTCACAATCCAGGGCATGCGATGCCATGCGCGGATCCGCGGTGGATTCTTGGCCAGAGCCGGAGTAATCAAGATGGTGTCACCCGGCAGCTCACGCTCGATGCGGGCGCCATCGCGTGCCACTTGGCGGCCATTGATTGTGAAACGCAGCAAGCGCCCAATGCCAGCGTGGACTCGGTTGCGCCACTCCAGGTGATCCGGGCACGGCTCGTCACGAAGCTGATCTGCCACCCCCGCAGTCCAGCGCGCGAGCATCGGCAGCGGGTTCAGCGGGTACGGCATGTTCTTTTCCGTGACGGCAAAGCCCTTGTCCGCGAATACTCTCGCCGCCTGTTGCGCCGCATCGACGTACTCCGGTGCAGCCTTTAACCCGAATACGGGCGCAGTGGTGTCCACGCTGACGGCGAAGTTTTCAGGCAGGGTCTTCGCCGGATTCTCCGCATCCACCATGCCATTTGTGAGGATCTTGGTAATCAGGCGCAAGTCCTCGTTGTTGACTGTGAGCACCCCTTGGACAGACATTCCGTACCAGTCATTGCCGCCCACGCGCCCCGGCATTGTTCCCGGGGTCGCCTTCAGGGTCGAAAGCCCGCAGCACGCTGCAGGGATACGCAGCGACCCCATGCCGTCGTTGCCCTGCGCAAAAGGAACCATCCCAGCGGCGACAGCCGCTGCGGATCCGCCGGAGGACCCACCCGGGGTGTGCCCCGGCAGAATCGGATTATCGACGGCCAGCCCCGGCAGCGTCGTCGTCCCCCACGTACAGAACTGCGGATTCACCGTAGTTCCCACCGCGATTGCACCGGCGCTAGTCAACTGCTGGACAAACGGGGTCTCTAGAGCAGTGTTTTCCTTCAGCGCGAATGGCACACCTGCGAGCGGCAACTCCGAGAGGTTCTCGCTG